>Ga0210394_10003458_pt1 | contig 19837 bp, 23 predicted proteins | sample IncBWC12MmetaG_FD_160121 | JGI IMG/M metagenome (GOLD analysis project Ga0210394, IMG submission 160121) | Forest soil microbial communities from Barre Woods Harvard Forest LTER site, Petersham, Massachusetts, United States - Inc-BW-C-12-M | ecosystem: Environmental > Terrestrial > Soil >...
GATCGGCTACCCGGACCAGTGGCGCGATTATTCCAAGCTGCAGGTCATCGAGGGCGACGCGCTGGGCAATGATCTGCGCGCTGGCCGTTTCGAGTACGAGCGCCAGGTGGCCCGGATCGGCCAGCCCGTCGATCGCGCCGAGTGGGAAATGACGCCCCAGACCGTCAACGCCTACTATCAGAGGAGCCGCAACGAGATCGTCTTCCCGGCAGCGATCCTGCAGCCGCCGTTGTTCGATCCCAAGGTCGACGACGCCAGCAACTATGGGGCGATCGGCGCCGTGATCGGCCACGAGATCAGCCACGGGTTCGACGACCAGGGCAGTAAATTCGACGGCGATGGCTTACTGCAAAGCTGGTGGACCGAGCAGGACCGTTCCGCGTTCGACGCACTGGGCGCTCGCCTGGTGCAGCAGTTCGATCAGTACGAGCCGATTCCTGGCCACAAGGTGAACGGGCGCTTGACCTTGGGAGAGAACATCGCGGACCTCTCGGGGCTGCAAATCGCGTTCAAGGCCTATCGTCATTCGCTCGGCGGACAGGCGGCGCCGGTGATCGACGGCTTGACCGGCGAGCAACGGTTTTTCCTGGCGTGGGCGCAGGCGTGGCGCGGCAAGACGCGCGAGCCGCGCCAGCTCGAGCTGCTGACGCTGGATCCTCATTCGCCCCGGCGTTTCCGCGCCAACGGCGCCGCGGTAAACCACGACGCGTTTCACGCGGCGTTCGGAACCAAGCCGGGCGACGCGATGTACGTGGCACCGGAGGAGCGGATCCGGATCTGGTAGCGCCCGGCGCTCAGGCCGGCTCGTCGCTGTGCACGTCGTGCGTCGCGAAGGGCGTCTCGTCGCTCGGCTTGTCGAGCCAGTCGGGGTGTTCGAGCGTTGCCCTGATGTCCGATAAGCCGCTGGCCCAGTGCTCGTTCATCGTCAGCATACCGAACTGGTAGTCCTTGGCGTAGCTCTCGTACGGCTTGTCGCGATAAATCAGGTGGATCACGTTGCGGCGCGCCGCGTGTGAGAGCTGCTCGGCGCGCCGGTACACGGCGCGGTCTCGCTGTGCTTCGGGCACCAGCTCCATCAGCTCGTGCAGCAGGTGGCGGAAGTTGTTCTGCATCCGCAGCGCGGTCGTGATCATCCGGGTTCGACTCGAGTACTGGATGTCCTTCTGGCGAACCGCGACCTGCAGCAGATCGCTCGGCGGCCGGCCGATCGCGCTCCACAGGTCGATCTGGAAGATCAGCGAATCGCGCGGCGGCGGCGTGACGATCACGTACTGCAGCGGCGTGTTGGACACGAGCCCACCGTCCCAGTAGAACTCGCCGTCGATCTCGATGGCAGGAAAGCCCGGCGGCAGGGCACCGGACGCCATGAAATGCTCGGGCCCCAGCTTGCGCTGGGTGTTGTCGAAGTACACCAGGTTGCCGTTGCGCACGTTGACCGCCCCGACCGACACGCGCATTTCACCGCTCTGGTTGATCCGGTCGAAGTCGACGAAGCGCTCGAGCGTCGCGCGCAACGGCCGCGTGTCGTAGAAGCTCGCCGTTTGCGGACCTTGTCCCGGCGTCAGCGAGTACCAGGGTCGCGGCACGAAAAAGCCGTTTTGCCCCTCCAGCATGGCGCGCCCCGCTTCGAACGAATCGACCATCACGCGCAGAGCATCCGGCAACCCGATACCGTTGATTGGCAGCGGGGGCCATGTGGTCGGCAACCAGGGCTGCCGGCAGATGAACTCCCAAAAGGCACGCAGCCGCTCGACCCGTCGCTCAGGCGGGTTGCCCGCGATCACGGCGCAATTCAGCGAGCCGATCGAGATGCCGGCAACCCAGTTCGGGTGGATCTTGGCTTCCGCCAGACCCTGATAGACGCCGGCTTGATACGAGCCCAGCGCCCCGCCGCCCTGAAGCACCAGCGCGATGATCGGGTAATCCAGGGGCTTCGCGCTGGTGACGCTGGTTGCCGCTCGTTCCATTGGCTGCTTTCCTCTATTGCATGTACCAGCCGTGGCTGACCACGAACGACTGACCGGTCAGAGCGGCCGACGGGAACGCGCACAGGAAGAGCACCGTCTGCGCCACGTCGTCGACCGTCGTGAACACGCCGTCTACCGTGCCGCCGAGCATCACGCGTCGCACCACTTCTTCTTCGCTGATGTGAAGCTCCTTGGCCTGTTCAGGAATCTGCTTGTCGACCAGTGGCGTGCGAACGAAGCCCGGGCAAACGACATGGGAGCGCACGTTGTGCGCGGCGCCTTCCTTGGCCAGTACGCGCGCAAGGCCCAGCAGCCCGTGCTTGGCGGTCACGTAGGCCGATTTCAAGGGCGAGGCTTCGTGCGAGTGCACGGATCCCATATAGATCACGGTTCCGCCGTGGTTGTTCGGATACATGTATTTCAGCGCGGCCTTGGTCGTCAGGAAGGCGCCGTCGACGTGAATCGCCAGCATCTTCTTCCAGTCCGCAAACGAGTAGCTATCGATCGGATTGACGATCTGGATTCCGGCGTTCGATACCAGGATGTCGACCCCGCCGAACGCGCGCGCCACGCGGTCGGTGGCGCTGTTGACTGCTTCTTCGCTGGTGACGTCCATCGACACACCGATGGCCTTGCCCCCAGCGCTGCCAATCGCGGAGGCGACGTTCTGCGCGGCGTCCAGATTGACGTCGGCGATGGCCACCGAAACCCCCTGGTTGGCCAGCAATTCGGCGATGGCTTTGCCGATTCCGCTGGCAGCTCCGGTCACGATCGCGGATTTTCCCTTCAGATTCATCATTGGCCCCTTCGGTTCTATGCAAGATAATCAAACACCACTTTGCCCAGTCCCAGCGTCAGGTCGGCGATGAAATGCTTGGCGCCGAGCACCTCGAGCACCGGCAGGTCGGCCACTGGCGCCAGCGCATGCGGCGCAAGCGACAGCGCAACCGGTCCCTCCCAGGCACCCTTCACGTTCACATCTTCCAAGTAATAGCACACCAGTTCGCAGATCCGTGCGCTGCCGTCCACATGCGGGATGATCTTCAGCAGATAGTTCGGCGTCGAAGCCAGGCCTTTCGCGAGCGCCGGCCCGTCGAGCATGTGATGCTTGTAACCCATCGTGCCGGTCGCGACCCGCACCGGCCCGTAGTCGAGCGTGCCCACCAGTGTGTCGATTTCGGTGTGCAGTTTGGGTTGCGCCAGCTTCTTTGGAAAGCCCCACAGTTCGCGGCCGCCGGCGAGCGGCGGATGGTCGTCCAGGTACATCGCGTGCGTGTAGGTGCCCGGCTGGCCCTTGTACTGAACTGGAATCACCTGGCCGGATTCGGTGTAATCGCCGAATCCGGTCGAGTCCGGCATTCGAATGAATTCGTAGTTGACGACCGGGTTCGTTACTTGTAAAGGCTCCGGAACCACGGCGCGCAGTCGATCCGGATCGGTGCGGTATGAAATGATGAAGAACTCGCGATTGACGAACCGATAAGGCCCCATGGGATAGGCGGGGCTGGTCAGCGGCATCGCAAATGCGCGCTCGCGAATCGTCTTGATATCCATGCTCGGTCCTTCGTGGATGATTTGAGCGAGTTTGACACCGCCGTGACATCGCGGTTCCTGTGCGTGGCTATTGTGACTCTAACCTGTGTCGGGCAGATGCATCGCGGGTTCTGCCGTTTCGGTGCGGGAAGTGACCGATCGGTGACGTGAGCGAACGAATTGCGCGACCACACGCAATCCCCCGAGCGCGGATTCCGTCATCTGCAACGAAGCGCCGTGACGTTGCGCGATGCTACGCACGATCGCAAGCCCCAGACCGCTTCCGGTTTCCTGCTGGCCGGCCTCGCCATTGGCGCCGCCCCGGTAGAAGCGCGCGAACACGCGCTCCCGTTCAGCGGCTGCGATGCCGGGCCCGGAGTCGTCGACCGCCAGCGTGACGTGCTCCACGGCCTCGGCGACCGTCACTTCGACACGGCCTGCCGCCGGCGTATAGCGCACTGCGTTGTCGACCAGGTTGCGCACCAGGATCCGCAACGCCGATGCGTCGCCTTCGACCGTGCAGTCGTCCCTGGCATCGAACTGCAGCCGGATCGATTTGGCATCGGCCAGCGGGACCACATCGGCGACCGCCTGCCGGGCGGCTTCCGCCAGATCGGTGGGCGCCAGAGCCTGCTGCGGTCCACCGGGTTCGGCGCGCGCGAGAGTCAGCAATTGCGACACCAGCCGAGACGCCCGCTCGATTCCGGTCGATAGCGCCTCGATCGCTTGCGCGCGCGACGGCGAGTCGATCGACCGCTGCAGCAGCTGCAACTGCAGCTTCAGCGCGGTCAGCGGCGAGCGCAGCTCGTGCGCGGCATCCGAAACGAACGCCCGCTGCGCATCCAGTGCGCCGCGCAAACGCCCAAGCAGCGCGTTGATCGATTCGACCAGCGGTGACACTTCGGAGGGCAAGCCGGATTGCGCGACCGGCTCCAGCGCGTCGGCGTCGCGACGCTTCACTTCGGCGGCCAGGCGTCTGACCGGCCGCAGCGACACACCGACCGACCAGCCGATCGCCACCGCCAGGATCGGCGTCAGGGCCAGGATCGGCACGACCGTGCGCAGCGCGGCCTGCGCTGCGAGCTGGCGGCGGATCGCCAGGGGTTGCGCCACCTGGATCACGCGATCGCGCGTCGCGGTGCTGAAGATCCGCCAGGTTCCTTCGCCGAGTTGAACGTCGGCAAAGCCCAGCACCGCGCGTGGCGGCAGCGCCTGTCCAGGGTGAGATGCGTACAGGCGCGTGCCATCGGCCGTCCAGATCTGCACCACGAAGTCGAAATCGTCGTTGGCGAGCGCCGCTGCCTCATCGGGCGCAATGAAACCCTGGTCGCGCAGCGACAGAGCCATCTGGCGCAGCTGGTAGTCGAACAGGGATTCGATCTCTTGCAGCGCATTGAAATACGTCACGCCGGCGCCGACTGCCGCGCTCAGTACCACGACCGACAGCAGCGACACCAGCAGCCGGGTCCGGATCGATGTCACCGGCTGGCCTCGGGGCGACCGACGTAGTAGCCGACGCCGCGCACGTTGCGGATGAAGTCGTTGCCCAGCTTGCGGCGCAATTGATGGATGTAGACCGAGACCGCATTGCTTTCGATCGCGTCGCCCCAGCCGTACAGCCGGTCTTCAAGTTGCGCGCGCGACAGGACGGCTCCGGGACGCGTCATCAATGCCTCGAGCACGGCGTATTCGCGCGCCGACAGCACGACCGGATCGCCGCCACGCGTCACCTGCCGCATCGAAGGATCCAGCCGGACGTCTCCAATTTCGACAGCCGGCTCGCCCCGCCCCGCTTTGCGGCGCGTGACGGCGCGGATGCGCGCCGCCAGCTCTTCCAGCTCGAACGGCTTGACCAGGTAGTCGTCAGCGCCGGCGTCGAGGCCTGCAACCCGGTCCTGCAGCGCGTCGCGCGCGGTCAGCACGATCACCGGAGTCTGATCATGGCGCGCACGCATCGTGCGCAGGATCTCCAGCCCATCGCGCTGGGGCAGGCCAAGATCCAGCAACACCAGGTCGAACTCTTCGGTGGCGAGCGTGGTCGCGGCACCGCTGCCGTCGCGCACCCAATCGACCGCGCTGCCATCCTGCCGCAGCGCCGTGCGGATGCTTTCCCCGATCATCCGATCGTCTTCGACCAGCAGTATGCGCATCGCGCTCGTTTGCCAGCACTGAATCCAAGCGGGGCGTCGGTCCCGCCCGCCGCACGCTGCATGCATTATTCTCCAGCTCAACGTGGCACGAATCGGTCTGATCTCCGATACGCACGGTCTTCTGCGGCCGGAAGCGGTTTCGTTTTTACAGGGATCTGACCATATCGTCCACGCGGGTGACATCGGTCACGCCGAGGTCCTGGACCAGCTGTCCGCATTGGCGCCGGTGACGGCGGTCCGCGGGAACAACGACCGGGGTGCCTGGGCTGAACGCCTGTCGCTCACGCAGTTCGTGCAGATCGGCGAGCTTTACCTCTACGCGTTGCACGACATCGCGCAGCTCGACATCGACCCCAAAGCAGCGGGTGTGCACGTGGTCGTGGCAGGGCATTCGCACAAGCCATCGGTCCAGTGGCGCGATGGGGTGCTTTACGTGAATCCGGGCAGTGCCGGCCCGCGCCGCTTCACGCTGCCGATCTCGGTCGCAGAGCTGTTGGTCGAGGGCGCTGTGGTGTCGCCCCGCCTGCTGGAGTTGGCCGTGGACGGCGGCGCCTGACGACGTCAGTCGCCCGGAACCTTGACCGGCGGGCGCGTAGCGAACGGGCGGATCTGCATCGCGGCGTGAACCTCGTCCGGGAAAATCACCGCACCGTCCTTCATCACCAGACGGACCTGCCGCACGGCTGCGACATCCGCGGTCGGATCGCCGGCCACCAGCAGCAGGTCGGCGCGCTTGCCCCGCTCGATCGTGCCCAACTCCTGATCGAGCGAGAAATACTTCGCACACCCCAGCGTCGCGATCCGCAGGACTTCTGCCGGCGCGATGCCTGCGCGCTGCCACGTCTCCAGTTCGCTGTGCAGCATCATGCCCGGGAAGGCGTCCGTGCCGGGCAAAATGGGTATGCGCGAGTCGTGCAGCAGCTTGACCGCTTCCAGCAGCCGTTGCGCCGAGGCCCGGTAGGCCCCGTCCTGGTCCGGTTTCATGTCGAGCGTTGCGACCTTCAACCCGCGCAGGACGGGCCCGGGCATGTGTTCGGCCCAGGGGGCGTTCACGGCTGTGAGCTGCCCCGGCCGAGCCAGCAACATGCCATAGAGGGTCGCGAGCGTCGGATCGTGCGCCGTCCCACGCTCCTGCATCAGCCGGATCATTCGCTGAAAGGGCTCAGCGTGCAGATCGAGCTTGCCGGTTCGTTCTCCGAGGACGGTGAAGCGAAACGGCGTTCGCGTGTCTTCCTTGTCCGTGTCGATCATGAATCCGAGCAGCAGCTGGTTGATGTGAGTGACTTCGTCGTAGCCGTCCCGCACCACGCGCTCCGAGCTGGAAAACGCCGGCACATGCCCGGCCACCCGCATTCCCAGCCGATGTGCCTCCTGCGCCATCGGTTGAACCCAGTCGGGATGGGCTGAGTTGTAGATCTTCAATTGCCAGTAGCCGCGTGCCGCGTACCAGTGCACCGCGTCCAGAGCGTCGGCCAGGTTGTCGACGACGAAGCCCGTATGGGCCGAAAACGGGCTGCGCCCTTCTACGAACCCGGAGCGGATCACGCGCGGCCCCAGCATGCTCCCCGCATCGAACTCCCGAACCAGGTCAAGCAAGGGCAGATTGTCGTTGCCCATGTCGCGCACCGTGGTCGCTCCAGCCGACACGTGCAGCGGTCCGTCCCAGGGGCTCAGGTGCACGTGCACGTCGAAAAGGCTCGGCAGCACCGTACCACCTTCGCCGTCGATGACGACCGCGTCAGCCGGCGCAGCCAGATCCACGCCGACCGATGTGATGACGCCTCGAAAGCTGACCACCGTGGTCGGGGCCGACCGACGGCCGCTGACAGGATCGAACACCCGGACATTGCGCAGATAGACGGGCGCATCCCAACGATGCACCGTCTGGCGCGTGAACTCGCGCAGAGCCTGGTTGTCCAGCGCCCTTTGCAGCTCTTTCAGCTCGGCTGCGGCACCACCCCACGCTTCGGGAATCACCAGGAAATAAGAGTTCAGATAACCGCGAAAGCGCCCGGTGGCGTCGGCCAGAACGAAGGTCGGTGCGACATCCAACCCCCACAGCACCCAAGCCGTGACCGGCGCCTCCTGAGGCAGCGCGGTCAACTGCACTTCGCGAATTCGGGCTGCCCGCACCGATCCGGATGGCCAGGCCGGGAGCGTCAGATCCGGCGTTCCGAGCAGCGCCTTCAGGTATATGCCAAGGGCATAGGGACTGGCGTCGTTGGCGACATACAGGTGCGGCGTGGTGGCCGGGACCGAGTCCTGGTCGTTCAATGTCTTCCACGATGCGGTCTCGCCGTGCCACTCGAAGGACTCGTCGACCGGCGCGCCAACCCAGGCGTGACCTTTGACGCTCCACGCACGGGGCAGTCCGTCGGATCCCAGCACGATGGTCTCCTGGGTCTTCGAGCCGCGTCCGTTGTTGTCGACGTGAAAATCGACGTCGACCCGATCGGCATGGGACTTGGCATTCAGGTAGCCCGCCTTTTCCCCGTGCAGGATCACCACCAGGCGCTCTTCGTTTTCGGCGCCCCAGGTCGTGGTCGCGACCGACAGCCACGCCAACACGAGCATCACCGCTCTCATGGGCCCTCCTCAGTGGGTTGTGGTTCAAATTCTTGCTGGACCAAGCCGCGCCGCGCAGGGGTCGATCCCTGTTACAGACGTGGCAGCCCGCCGGCAGCCGACAGGTCCTGGTACCTACTAGCGTGTTAAGGCAATGCACGGCGAGGCCGCCGCGACCGCGCAGTCAATAGGTCATGCAGGCGGCATTCAGCAGCCCGAATGAGATCGAGCTCGCGGCCAGGAAGACGCCGCTGGCGAGCTTGCCATCGGCCACATCGCGGGGCAGGTGAGGCAGCAACCGGTGCACCAGGAAGTACGCGAACAATTGCACCAACAGGGCGATCAGCGCCCAGACCAGCATGTCGACCAGGGACTCGCTGTTTTCCACCGCGCTCGCCAACGGCAACACGAATCCGATCACGGCGCCGCTCAGGCTCGCGCTGGCCGCGGTATTGCCTTCCCGGATCAATTTGATTTCAGGCACCGGCGTCATCCACAGGTAGATCACCAGGAATGCCCCGAGCAGCAGCACGGCGAGCGCGAAGTAGGTGGCGAACGCTGGCAGGCCGGCAAGCGATTCAAGCGCGTAGATCTTCATCGTCGAGATCGATCCTTTGAGCGAGGGTCAGCGTTCAACTAGGCGAAATAGTGCGGGACGAATCGACTCGTGTTGCGCGTGATCGCCGATTCGTCTTCACGCAATCCGATGCCAGCCGGCTTGCCCTCGACGATCCAGCTTCCGACCGAGACGTGATCGTCGCCGAAACGCGGCAGCGGAGCGAGCGCCTGGAACACGCAGTCGTCGGCGTCATACGGGCCATCCGACCGCTCGACCTGGTCGCCGTCGACCAGGGTCACGTTGGCGCCTTCGCGTGCGAGCTTCGGCTTGCGCGCGTAGCGCGTTCCGAGCGGTGCCGGGTCATAGTAGGCGGGCAGCAGATTCGGATGATCCGGGAACAGTTCCCACAGGATCACCAGCAAGGCCTTGTTCGACAGCAGCATTTTCCACGCCGGCTCGATGAATTGAGCGTGCGAACTGAGCACGTGCACTCCGAACTCTTCGCGCACCATCCACTCCCACGGATAGAGTTTGAACAGCGACTCGATCGGCTGATTGTCCTGATCGACGAAATCGATGCCCGCGTGCCCGATCTGGTCGATCGGCAAGGCGACGGTGTTCCAGCCGGCCTGGATCGCGGTGTCGCGCAGGTATTCCAGATTGCCCCAATCCTCCGGGCCGTCTTCCTCGCTGACAGCCGCGAAGTGCAGGCGCTCACTGGGCGAGGAAGCTTTCAGCTTGGTCCACGCCTCGATCAGCTTTTCATGGATCGAATTGAATTGGTCGGCCTGCGGCCGCGCCGCTTGCAACCAGTGCCACTGTGCCACGCTCGCTTCCAGGCAGGCGGTCGGAGTATCCGCGTTGTATTCGAGCAGCTTGGCAGGGGCGGTCCCGTCGTAGCTCAAATCCATCCGTCCGAACAGCGAGAACCCGGAGTACTCGCCTTGTTCGAACGCCGCGAAACTGCGCTCGATCGCCGCGACCCAGTCGGGCGCGATCCCGAACTCCGGATAGCGGCCCCGTTTGATCACGTGCCGCGCAGCGTCGAGCGCGCACTGGTGCAATGACGCGGTTGCCGATTCCAGCCGGTCGATTTCATCGGAGGTGAAGGCATAGCAGCGGCTTTCGTCCCAGTACACGCCGTCGATCGAGTGATAGGTGAATCCCAGCGACTCCATCTGCTGCGGCCAGCCGTCGCGCGGCCTCAGAAGTTCCCGGCGCATCAGCCCAGTCGACCGAAGAAGTGGGCCGATGAGCCGAAACCGCCGCGCGAGGGTACGGCCTGCTCGATCGCGTGATTGCCGAAAGCGGGTGCCGCAGAATCGAGCGCCCCGATCCGAAAAGCTTCTCGTCGCGCCTCGCCTTGAGCCTGTCCGCGGTCGCCTTCCGGATAGCTGGGTCCGCGATACCAGATCAGGGGCCCGGTGCCGCCCGACCTGGGGCGGTTGGCGTCATCCTGCTCGCACACTTCGGGACGGCCCCAATCGGCGGAGCAGTCATCCAGGCTTGCGTAGCGGTCGTGGACCACCCGCGGCGGCGCCGGCGTGCAGGCCGGCAAAGCTGCAGTGCCGATCAGTACCAGAGCGATCTGCTTGCTGCGTCGAAGCTTTGACATGCAGAACAGGATACTGATAATTGTGGGACTGGAACGCCTTGGCTAACGACATGAAGACTTTGCTCGCATTGATTGTTTGGTGCCTTCTGTTCGTCCTGTGCTGGCCGGTCGCGTTGCTCGCTCTGATCTTGTGGCCGCTGGTTTGGCTGATTTCACTGCCGCTGCGACTGGTCGGCATCACGCTCGAGGCGGTGTTCGCGCTGTTGCGGGCGATTCTGTTCCTCCCCGCCCGCGTCCTTGGCTATCGAGGAAGGCATGGTTAGCCGGTCCGCGCTATTGAGCGCCGCTCAACTCCGATAGCGCGCGAACCGATGGCGGCCACGCTGCGCGCGCTCCAAGCGGATATCACCACACTGTCGGTTGACGCGATTGTGAATGCGGCGAACTCGTCCCTGCTGGGCGGAGGCGGCGTTGACGGAGCGATCCATCGCGCGGCAGGGCCGGCGCTGCTGGCCGAGTGCCGCCTGCTGGGCGGCTGCAAGACCGGCGACGCCAAGCTCACCCGTGGCTATGGCCTGCAGGCCAGGCATGTAATCCACGCGGTGGGGCCCGTGTGGTACGGCGGTGCCCGCCGCGAGCCGGAGCTTCTGGCATCCTGCTATCGGCGGTCGATCGAGTTGGCGGCCGCCGGAGGGATCCTGACGCTGGCGTTTCCCAGCATCAGCACGGGCGCCTACGGCTATCCGGTCGAGCTTGCGGCGACGGTCGCAGTCGACACGGTTCGCGCTTGCCTTACAGAGTTCAGCGCGATCCGGGAAGTGATCTTCTGTTGTTTTTCAGCGAGCGATCTTCTGACCTACAGGACAGCTTTGGGCAAAGCCGCGAGCGGGTGACGACGCGCCCGCGGCTGTGCGTACGCAGCGGTCAACCATAAGGAGAATATCGACCATGCACTATCTGTTGATCTACGAAGTTGCTCCCGACTATCTGGAGCGTCGCGCCCGGTTTCGTCCGGCCCATTTGGCGCTGGCGTGGCAGGCGGCGGAGCGCGGAGAGCTGGTGCTCGGTGGCGCCGTCGGCGATCCGGTCGAAGGATCGATCCTGTTGTTCTCGGCCGACTCGGCCGATGTTCCGACGGCCTTTGCAAAATCCGATCCTTATGTCGTGAACGGCCTCGTGACCCGATGGCGTGTCGCGCCCTGGCTTACGGTGGCCGGTCACCAGGCGTCGAATCCGATCCGTGCCTGAGCGTCCGGGTCCAGGGTTCGTGCTGCCGGTCGCGTGCACCGACTAGGCGGAGGAACGACTTGGCAGACCTGGAACCGTCGCTGCGGATCCGACCCGCCGCCGAGGGCGACGCCGAGGCGATCGCTCGGATCTACCAGCACTACGTTTTGCATACCTCGATCTCGTTCGAGGAGCAAGCTGCATCGGCGGCGCAGATGTGGGAGCGGGTGCGCGAGGCGATGGCCAGCGCGCTGCCCTGGCTGGTCGCCGAGCACGGGCAGCAGGTCATCGGCTATGCCTTCGCCGTTAAGTGGAAAGTGCGCTCCGCCTATCGACACTCGGTCGAAAGCAGCGTGTACCTCGATCCGGCCTTCATCGGTCGGGGCGTCGGCACCCAGCTTTATGGCGCCTTGCTGGCGGCGTTGCGCGAGCGATCGATTCACGCGGTGATCGGCGGCATCGCATTGCCGAACGCGGCCAGCATCGCACTGCACGAGCGGCTCGGCTTCAGCAAGGTGGCGCAGTTCAGGGAAGTAGGATATAAATTTGGTCAGTGGGTTGATGTCGGCTACTGGCAAAGAATTCTTTGAGTCGCGTCCGTTGACGGCGACCGCGTCGCACGATGGTCCACCGTCGACCCGAGTTCTACGCCACGCCTGCGTGTTCCGAACATGTACGTTCCATCCCATTTCGACGAAACGCGGCTTGAAGTTCTGCATGGACTGATTCAAGCGCAGCCGTTCGCTACCGTCGTGACGCTCTCGTCCGACGGCATCAACGCGAACCACATCCCCCTGCATCTGTCCGTGGAGCAGAGCCCGTTCGGAGCGCTGCGTGGTCACGTCGCGCGCGCCAACCCGATCTGGAGCGACCTCGTGCCAGACACCGATGCGCTCGCGATATTTCACGGGCCCCACACCTATATCTCGCCGTCCTTTTACCCGACCAAGCACGAGCACGGCAAAGTCGTCCCGACCTGGAACTACGCGGTGGTCCACGCGCGCGGGCGGCTGCGCGTGATCGACGACCGCGCCTGGTTGCGCAACCAGCTCGAAGCGCTCGTCAGCCGTCACGAGGCTTCCTCGCAGTCACCCTGGGCGATCGCGGATGCTCCACCGGATTTCATCGACCGGATGATGGAAGCGATCGTCGGCTTCGAAATCGTCATCACCAGGCTCACCGGCAAATGGAAGGTCAGCCAGAATCAGCCGGCGGCGAACCGGGCCGGCGTGGTCGAGGGTCTGCGGCGGCGCGCAGGCACGAGCGACATGGAAATAGCACGGTTGGTCGAGGAGGCATCCCGCAATGCTCGATAGCCCCGTGGATACAAAACCGCTGGAAGGCGGCTGCACCTGCGGCGCGGTCCGCTACCGAATGACGGGCAAGCCTCTGTTCGTCCACTGCTGCCACTGCCGCTGGTGCCAGCGTGAAACGGGGGCATCGTTTGCGCTGAACGCGATGATCGAGGCCAGTCGGGTGGTATTGCTGCAAGGTCAACCCGAAGTCGTCCACACTCCCTCGCTGAGCGGCATCGGCCAGAAGATCACGCGCTGCCCGACTTGCCGCATCGCGCTGTGGAGCAACTACGGTGGTGCCGGCGATCTGGTCCGCTTCGTCCGCGTCGGCACGCTCGACGAGCCCGATCGATTCCCACCCGACATCCATATCTTCACGCAGAGCAAGCAGCCATGGGTCGCACTGGGCCCGAACGTTGCGGTCATGCCGGAGTACTACGACCGGAATGTGTACTGGCCGAAGGAAAGCCTGGAGCGTCGCGAGGCGTTGCTGGCCGCCGCCAAACGAGCGACACCATGACGATGCGGCACGCTGGTGCGGTCACTCTCCGGCGTGCGGGGGAGGCTCTCGCGAGCTTGCAAGCGCCGGCACGGCGCTAAGCGGGCGGGGGTTCTCCGACCGCGCTCGGCGGCCACAACTGGTCGGGAATGATCTTTACCCGCACCGCCTCGGGCTTGACGTCCGACACGATCTCGTAATCGCGGTTGCTGGCGGTCAACCGCTTCTTCGGGGATTCGTAGGGCGCGGTCGTGTCCTGGTGCAGCGCATACACGACCGGATGCTTGGGATCGAGCAAGCGGCGCACGACGATCGCCGTTTCGCCGTTCGCGAGCCTGACGTACGCCCCAGGTGGAAAAAGGCCCACCGTGGCGATCAGCGCGCCGATCAGGCCGGGCTCGATCGCGCTGCCGGCCCGCTCGTGTAACTCCTTGATCGCCCGCCGTGGCGACAGGGCCGGTCGATAGGTGCGCTGGCTGACCAGCGAACAATAGCGATCAGCAACCGACACGATCTGTGCCTCCCGGCTGATCGCCGGCTCCTTCAGCCCGCCGGGATAGCCCGTGCCGTCGCGCGCTTCGTGGTGCTGCTCGACCGCGTCCAGCCAGATCGCATCCTGGATTCCGTAGCTGCGCAGCACCTTGGTGCTCTCGGCCGCGTGCAGCCGCAAGGACGAGCGCTGCTCGGGGGTCAAGGGCTCCTGCTGGCGCACCAGCGTGTCCTGCAGATCGAGGATGCTCAAGTTCATCGTCAAGGCGGCCGCGATCGTCGATTCCGCTTTGGCCGGATCGTGGTTCGAGCGGCTCAGCAGCAGCGAAGTCAATATCGCAACGTTGGTCGTATGGCGCAGCGAGTACCGGTGTACCGCGGCGATCATGATGTGCGCCAGCGCAGCATCGCTGTCCAGCGCGCAGCATTCGCGGATGCTGGCTGCGGTCGGGCGGATCGTGGATTCGAATTCGGGCGTCGGTGCCGCCAGCGACACCGCATCCTCCAGCGCATGCGCCACATCGGTCAGCCGATCGAAGATCGAAACGCGGTTGCGCGCGAGCTGGGACGGCAAGCGGCTGAATTCCTGCACGACACGACCCGACGGCGCGTGACTGCGCGAGCTCGCCGCCTCGACACCGTCCGCGTCGTAACGGCCGCCCTCAAGCAGTCGGCCGAGCTGGTATTCGTTTTCGAGCACATGGCCGCGACGCAACAACAAGCGGCCCGTCGAGTTGTATACATCGAACGGAATTGGTGCGCCGACCTGCAGAAGATCGGCTCTGATCGGCGCCAGCTTCAAGCTGACGTCGCTCCTTGGCGCGTTTTGGACCTCGGCTACTTAACCCGGCTGCGAGTATAGGCTTGTGCGAGGGGCCCTTACAATGGATTCGAGATCACTCGAATTCGAAAGCAAGACTCGGAGTGCCGCGGGTTCGCTCGATGACTAGATTTGCGTCATCCAAGGCCGCACATAAAGGGCGAACCATGAAAGCCAGCATCAGCAACGAGCAACAGGCTGCCAAAGTCCTCGCGGATCCGCGCTGGGCGGCGGTGATCGACCGCGATCAGGACGCGGACGGGCGCTTCTTCTATTCGGTCCGGACGACCGGCGTGTACTGCCGCCCAAGCTGCCCGTCGCGGCACGCGAAGCCGCAGAACGTGTCATTCCATGCGACCGCGGCCGATGCCGAAAAAGCGGGCTTTCGCGCTTGCCGCAGGTGCCGGCCCGACCGGGGCACCCTGGTGGCCGCGAATGCGGCGATGGTGGCCGAACTGTGCCGCTACATCGAGACCGTTGAGCAGCCGCCGACCCTCGACAAGCTCGCCAAACGGGCCGGAATGAGCGTCTTTCACCTGCACCGGGTGTTCAAGTCGGTCACGGGTCTGACCCCGAAAGCGTACGCAGGCGCGCACCGCGCGCGGCGCGTGCAAAGGGAGTTGAAGCGAAGCGATACCATAACCGGCGCGATCTACGACGCGGGCTACAACTCATCCGGCCGCTTCTACGAGCAGGCCGATCAGCTGCTCGGGATGACGCCGTCGCGCTACCGGACCGGCGGGGCCGACATGGAGATTCGCTTTGCCGTGGGCCAGTGCTCGCTGGGCGCGATTCTGGTCGCATGCAGCGACCGCGGCATCTGCTCGATCATGATCGACGACGATCCCCAAGCGCTGATGCGTGAGCTGCAGGATCGCTTTCCAAAGGCTCAGCTGATGGGCGGTGACGCCGAGTTCGAGCGGTGGGTCGCTCAGGTGATCGGTTTCGTCGAGCAACCCAAGCTGGGGCTGGATCTGCCCCTGGATCTGCGTGGCACGGCGTTCCAACGTCGAGTCTGGCAGGCCCTGCGCAAGATTCCGGTCGGGCGCACCGTCAGCTATTCGGACATCGCCCGGCGCGTCGGCGCGCCCACGTCCGTGCGCGCGGTGGCGCAGGCGATCGCTGCCAACAAGATCGCGGTCGCAATTCCCTGCCACCGGGTGATCCGCAGTGATGGCGCGCTGTCGGGTTATCGCTGGGGCGTCGAGCGCAAACGTGCGCTGCTCGACCGCGAGGCTCAGGCATGAATGCACCGCGAGGGCCGACGCCCTTCGCAGTGTCCCGCTCGGCGCTGGCCGAGCGGGTTGCTGCGATCAACTGGCAGCAGGTCCAAACCGACGTGGATGCCGAGGGCTGCGCACGGATCGAGGGGCTGCTTGAGCCATCCGAATGCGCAGCCCTGGCTTCGCTGTACGAGCAGGACCCGGATTCGGCCGTGATCTTCAGGAGCCGGGTCGTGATGGCACGGCATGGCTTTGGCCGTGGCGAATACCGCTACTTCGACTATCCGCTGCCGGGCCTGATCGCGGGCCTGCGCGAGGCAATCTATCCGCACCTGGTACCGATCGCGAACCGCTGGAACGAGTGCCTGGGAAGTGCGACCCGCTTTCCAGACCACCACCGCGCATTCACGGCGCGTTGCCACGCGGCCGGACAGCGTCGAGCGACACCGTTGTTGTTGCGCTATCGGGCCGGCGACTACAACTGCCTGCATCAGGATCTGTACGGCGAACAGGTCTTTCCGCTGCAGGTCATCTTGCTGCTGTCGGCGCCGGGCCGCGATTTCGAAGGCGGCGAGCTGGTGATGACGGAGCAGCGCCCGCGAATGCAATCGCGGGCGATCGTGCTACCGCTGCAGCAGAGCGATGCCGCGGTGATCGCGGTGCATCAGCGCCCGGTACGAGGTGCTCGTGGCGTCTACCGGGTGAACCTGCGCCACGGAGTCAGTCGCGTTCGTTCCGGCGAGCGCTACACCGCGGGCATCATCTTTCACGATGCGACCTGAGACGGTCAGAGACGGGGACGAACCCGGGCGCTGGGACCTGTTTGCGCCTACCGAGCCTGGCGGGTGGGAACGAGTCGCGCTCGCTCCGGGAGCAGCCTTGTTGCGAGGCCTCGCGATCGGGCACGCGGAGCCATTGCTGGGAGAATTGCAACATATTCTGGAGCGAGCCCCGGTCCGTCAGATGACTACCCCGGGTGGCTTCCGGATGTCGGTTGCGATGAGCAATTGCGGCGCGGTGGGTTGGGTCAGCGACGCGAGCGGCTATCGCTATGCCGCAGTCGACCCGGACAGCGGGCGCCCCTGGCCGGCGATGCCGCCCTCGTTTGTGGAACTGGCCAGGCACGCTGCGCAGGAGGCCGGCTATCGCGGATTCACTCCAGACGCCTGCCTGATCAGCCGATACGAACCCGGAGCGCGGCTGACGCTGCATCAGGATCGCGACGAGGGCAGCTTCGGCCACCCGATCGTGTCGCTTTCACTGGGGCTGCCAGCGACGTTTCTTCTGGGGGGCTTGAAGCGCTCGGACAAGGTGATGCGCGTGCCGGTCAGCCACGGTGATGTGGTCGTCTGGGGCGGGCCGGCGCGGCTGCGCTACCACGGCGTGGCCGTCCTGGCCGATGGACAGCATCGCCTGGCCGGCCGCTGTCGCTTGAATCTCTCGTTTCGCTGCGCCGGATGAACCCACCGCGATTCAGGGGTTTGCGTCGCACCGCTGCCGCCTTCGCACTGGCGACGGTCGGTTGGTCCACAGCTGCGCTCGCGCAGGAGTCGTCGCGCCGCTACGAGATCGTCACCGAAACCGATATGCCGCACCTGGAGGAAAACCTGCGCTATGCCGTGCGGCACGAGCGGGGCTGCCTGGACCAGCACGATCTTTCGACAGCCTTCTGGATGCTCGGCCACGTATCGCTGCAGGACTGCAAGCTGGTCAAAGCGGCCGAGGATGCTGCCTCAGCGACCTACCGCCTCGAGTGCTCCGGAGGACACGGCACCACCGGCGATGCCCACTGGCAATTCGAATCCGGTCGTCTGAACGGCACGTTGCGCGTACGGCTGGGTGGGAAGAACATGACGTTTTATCAGCGCATTACCGCCACGCCGGTCGGTGGCGCCGCTGCGTGCACTTCATTCTGAGTCGAATCGAGCAGAAATAAGTTCTACCCGTGTCGAAATGGCACCCCGCCGATCGACAATGCAACAAGACCGTCGATTCCGGTTCCGCTTACACCCTGGGCCGCGAGGGTCTTGCAACCGATCCACTGACCGTTGAACATTGACCGTTGAACAAAGAGAGGACTCGATGAACCCCGTCGTGCATTTCGAACTGCCCTATGAAGACCGCAACCGGATGGCTGGCTTCTACAGCAAGGCCTTCGGCTGGAAACCGCAGATGCTGGGACCGGAAATGGGAGAGTATGTGGTCGTCACCACGGCCGAAGCCGATGAAAAGGGACGGCCGAAGAAGCCAGGAGCGATCAACGGCGGTCTGTACAAGAAGCCGGCCGATCCGCTTGGCCAGCATCCGTCGGTCGTGATCGCGGTGACGGATATTCAAGCCGCGCTGAAGAAAGTGAAGGAAAGTGGCGGCAAGGTGCTGGGTGAGCCGATGGACATTCCCGGGGTAGGCTTGTACGCCGGCTTTCTGGATACCGAGGGCAACCGGCTAAGCGTTCTGCAGCCGTCCGCCGACATGTAAGTCGGGCCAAGGCTGACGGCCTCTGCGAAGACCGTGCACCGCAAGCCTGCGGCTCGTGGTGCACGTTCAAAAGCCGGCAACCGGCTGGGGGACATAAGGCGCTTCGAGCGCCGAGACCTCTTGGTACGACAAATTCGCACTTCACCTCGTCCGATCAAAGACATCGCGGACCCTGCAAAAAGTGATAGCGTAACGGCGTGCTCGATATCATGGACACCGGCCGTTTCCGGACCAGCAGCTCGATGCGCCGCCTGGCGCTGGTACTGCTGTTTCCGCTGCTGCTGATTGCGCAGCAGGGCGCGTTCGTCCATAGCCTCCAGCATCTTCCCGGAAGCGCCGGCAGTTCCAAGTCGCAGAGCGACATCCATCCCGCGGACGATCAGTTCTGCGACAAGTGCTTCGCCTTCGCCCAAATTGGTGCAGCTGCGAATTCCGCAACGGCACCGGCGTTTGTGGGTGCCGAAGCGTTCCAGGCGATCGGCTTCCAGTTGCCGATTGCGCCCGTTGCTCTCCTCCGAATTCCCCGCAGCCGCGGGCCGCCGTCTCTCCTCTGACCGATCCGTGAGTTGATCCTCCGGCGCGCTCCATGGCTGAGCGCGCCGGACAACGCTTCGTTTCAGGGGAGTTTTGCGATGTCTCGAATTGCAGCGCGTGTTGCGTGGGGCGGCATGGCCGTGGCCGTGACGATGGTGGCCGGCTTCTTACCAGGGGTGGCTTATGCGGTCGACGCTGCGCCCCCGGCGGATGGATCTGCCGCAGCAGGTCCAACCTCGGATGCCCCGGACACAGGCGGTCCAATCGAGACCATTGAGATCGTCTCGAAGGTGAAGCGCCTGAACGATGCGCGCAGCGGGATCCAGACTCAGACCGGTGCGTCTGTCTACACCTTGGACCAGGCCGCCATCAACGCAGTCCCTGGCGGCGACAACACGTTGCTGAATCAGGTAATCCTGCAGGCTCCGGAGGTGGCGCAGGATTCGTTCGGACAGTTCCATATCCGCGGCGAGCATAACGGATTGCAATACCGGCTCAATGGCGTGATCCTGCCCGAAGGCATCAGTGTCTTCGGCCAGTTGCTCGATCCGCGCGTGATCTCGTCGATGAGTCTGATCACGGGCGCGCTGCCGGCCGAATACGGACTGCGCACTGCCGGCATCATCGACCTGACCACCAAGAACGGCGCACTGCAGCCGGGGGGTTCGGTCTCGATCTACGGCGGCAGCCACGGCACGGTTCAGCCCAGCATCAACTACGCGGGCTCCTCCGGCTCGTTCAACTACTTCGTCGTTGGCGACTATCTGCGCAACGGCTTGGGGATCGAGTCACCCGATGGAAGTTCCAATCCGATCCACGACGACACCCGGCAGTACCACGGCCTGGCGTACCTCGAAGACGTGCTGGACGCCGATAACCGCCTGGCACTGACCTTCGGCACGTCGTCCGGATCTTTCCAGATCCCGAACCAGAATGGCCTGCA
>Ga0210394_10003459_pt1 | contig 19832 bp, 16 predicted proteins | sample IncBWC12MmetaG_FD_160121 | JGI IMG/M metagenome (GOLD analysis project Ga0210394, IMG submission 160121) | Forest soil microbial communities from Barre Woods Harvard Forest LTER site, Petersham, Massachusetts, United States - Inc-BW-C-12-M | ecosystem: Environmental > Terrestrial > Soil >...
AGTTGCTGCTGGGCAACGTGGGAAGAGCGGGCGGCGGAGTGAACGCGCTGCGCGGGCATTCGAATATTCAGGGTGCGACGGACATGGCGGGGCTTTTTGATTCGATGCCCGGATATTTGAAGGCGCCAATTCCCGCGGACACGGATTTGGCGACGTTTCTGAAGCGCACGACGCCGACGTCGTCGAAACCGTCGCCGTGGGGTTCGTGGAACTACTATTCAAACACGCCTGCATTTTTCGTGTCGCTCTTGAAGGCGATGTATGGGGACGCGGCGACCAAGGAAAATGGATTTGCCTTCGATTACCTGCCGAGAGTGGACCGCGATTATTCGTGGACCCATATCTGGGAGGATATGTACAACGGCAAGGTCAAGGGCATGATGGCGTTTGGAATGAATGGCGTGATGATCGGGCCGGACACCAACAAGAATATCAATGCGCTCAAGAAGGCGGACTGGCTGGTGGTGGGCGAGATTTATGAGGATGAGACCAGCGAGTTCTGGAAGGCCCCGGGAATCCCGGCCGACGAACAGAAACAGATCAATACGACGGTGTACCGGCTGCCTTGCGCGGGGTTCGCGGAAAAAGACGGGAGCATGACGAATTCGGCGCGCTGGGTGACCTGGAAATATGCCGCGGTGCCGCCTCCGGGAGAAGCGCGGCTCGATCAGGACATCGTAGCGCAGATATTCCTGCGCGTGCGGGATCTGTACAAGAAGGAAGGCGGAAAATTCCCCGACCCGATTCTGAATTTGAGCTGGGCGTATGCGGATTCCGAGCATCCGTCGCTTTCGCAAGTGGCGATGGAGCTGAACGGCAAAGCGCTGGCGGACCTGAAGGACGACAAGACCGGACAAGTTGTGCTTAAAGCGGGCCAGCAACTGCCGGGTTTTGCGCTGCTGAAAGATGACGGCACAACGATGTGCGGCAACTGGATTTACTCGGGTTGCTGGACCGAAGCCGGCGCGCAGATTCAGAAGCGGGGCACGGAGGATCCCTCCGGCATGGGAGTGTTTCCGAACTGGTCGTGGTCGTGGCCGGCGAACCGGCGCGTGCTGTATAACCGCGCGTCGTGCAACCTGGACGGAAAGCCCTGGGATCCGGAACGCAAGCAGGTTTGGTGGAACGAAGCGGCAGGAAAATGGGTCGGGAATGATGTGCCGGACTTCAAAGCGGACTCCCCTCCGAAAGATCACCTGGGGCCCTTCATCATGAACCCGGAGGGCGTAGGGCGATTGTTCGCGCCGATTGGAGTGCTGGCGGACGGGCCGTTCCCGGAACATTACGAACCGGTCGAAAGCCCGACCAAGAATCTGCTGCATCCGGAGCAGCCGAATAATCCGCTGGTGAAGAAGTTCAAGTCGCCGTACGACAAGTTCGGAACGCCGGAAGAGTACAGCATCGTGTGCACGACCTACCGGCTGACCGAGCAGTATCACTATTGGACGAAGAATAATCCGATGAACGTGCAGCTGATTCCGGAGCCGTTCGTGGAAATCCCGGTGGAGCTGGCGGAAGAAAAAGGTATTCGCGGAACGGATCTGATCCACGTGATCAGCGCGCGGGGAACCTACACCGCGAAAGCGTTTGTGACGCGGCGGCTGAGACCGATGATGATTGACGGCAAGAAAGTTTACCAGATCGGGTTGCCGATTCATCAGGGTTACCGCGGAATCGCCGAGGATGCCGGAAGAGACGCGCGCACGCCGGCGAATTTGCTGACTCCGGCAGTGACCGATCCGAACGCGCACACCCCTGAATCCAAGGGCTTCCTCGTGAAGGTCGAGAAGGCGTAGGGAGCGGACGATGAGCCAGGCGTCAACGGAACTGATCAGAATTTCAGGACACGCCGGCACCGTGCCGGGCGCGGGACTGAACCGGGAGTTCCAGGTTTGCAAGCTGGTGGACACGACTACTTGCATCGGATGCAAAGCGTGCGAAGTGGCGTGCCTGGAATGGAACGGCTATACGTTCAGCGAAACTACCTTTGACAACAGCTACCAGACGATGCCGGAAACGGCGTGGAATTATTGGAACCTGATCAAGTTCAACGAGCACGAGCTCGAAGACGGCCGCATGATGCTGCTGATGCGCAAAGATCAGTGCATGCATTGCGAAGATCCGGGCTGCCTGGCGGCGTGTCCTGCGGACGCGGCGATTGTGCAGTACGCGAACGGGATTGTGGATTTCCAGGAAGCGAACTGCATCGGTTGCGGCTACTGCATAACGGGCTGTCCGTTCAATATTCCGAAATTCAGTCCGACAGCGCGGAAAGTTTTCAAGTGCACGTTGTGTAACGATCGCGTGTCAGTGGGGCTGGAACCGGCGTGCATCAAGGCTTGCCCGACGGGCTGCCTGCATTTCGGAACGAAGAAAGAAATGAAGGAGCTGGCGCAGACGCGCGCCGATCAACTTCGTGACGTTTCCGGGTTCGCCGATGCGGGGGTTTACGATCCACCGGGAGTGAGCGGAACGCACGTGATCTACGTGCTGCACGACGCAAAGAATCCAGAGCTGTATGGCGGGTTGCCGAAAGATCCGCATATTCCTTATTCGGTGCGTTTGTGGAAAGGGCCGCTGAAGTGGCTGGGAAATTTGGCGATGGTCGGCGGGCTCCTGGGACTGGCCTTGCATTACATGCGATTTGGGCCGAAAAAGGAAGAACCGATTCCACCGGATGACGGGAACGGGAGGCGGCTATGACGAGCGACGCAGTACCGCGCGCGAGTGCCGCCAACCATGACCAGGAGTTGATTCCGCGATACTCCTTTGGTGAGCGCGTGAATCACTGGGTCGGCGCGCTCAGCTATACATTCGCGCTGATAACCGGACTGGCGTTCTGGTCGCCTTATCTGTATTGGCTGGCCGCGATCGTCGGCGGTGGACCGACGGCGCGATTCGTGCATCCCTGGCTCGGGCTGATCTTTACGGTGTCACTGTTCTGGACTTTCATAGAATGGCACCGGGACATGCAGGTGGACGACGGTGACCGCGCGTGGGCGAAGGCGATGCCCTATTACATCCAGAATGACGATGACAAGCTCCCTCCCGTGGGGCGGTTCAACTTCGGGCAGAAACTTTTCTTTTGGGGAATTTTTTTCGGAGTGATACTGCTACTGCTAACCGGAGTGGCGCTGTGGTACACGGAAGCGCTGCCCTGGAGTTGGCGGTACGTGCGCTACCTGGCCATCCTGATTCACTCGAGCGTGGCGTTGATTACCATTGGACTGTTCCTGATTCACGTGTACATGAGCGCGATTTTGGAAGAGGGCAGCTTCGGCTCGATGATTCATGGTTACGTGACGCGAGCATGGGCTTGGACATTTCATCGCACCTGGTATTACGAGGTCACTGGTAAAACCCGATCCAAACAATGATCCAAGTGGAGTGGGATCGGCGCATCCGCCGTGCGGGCGAACTCGCTTCCTGCTATCCGTTCGCCGCGGAAGGATTGCGTTTCTACGCGCGCCTGGCGACATTTCAAAGAAGCCTGTACGCGGACATCCAGCAAGCATTGGCGGATTCGCCGGCGGGTGATTCCACCAGGAGCTTGCGGGAAGAATTGGACCTTTTCCTGCTGCTGCCTAATTTTTCCAGGTTTCTATCGCTGATCGAGCAGATTGCACCCGCGCCGCTGGCGCAGGCCGCCGGCGGACTGGCGCGGAAAGGGACTCCGGGCTGGCAGCGCGCGATTGAGGATTTCTGGCACGGCGATCTGGATACGGCGATGGCCGTGGGTGGTGCGGAAGAAGAGTGGGAGGACGCGGCGCGCGCAGCGAAATCTGGCGAACGGCTGCTGGCGTGGATTTATCTGCAGCCGTATGCCGAGTATCTTGCCGATCAGCGCGAGAAGACGGTTGTGGATGGAGCGCCTTCGACTTGCCCTTTGTGCGGCGGGAAACCTGTCGTGGGCGTCCTGCGGAGCGAGGGCGACGGTGCGAAAAAATCGTTGATTTGCATGTTGTGCGCGCATGAGTGGGGATTTCGACGAATCTATTGTCCGGCGTGCGGAGAAGAACGAGAGCCGCAGATGGCGTTTTATTCGGCGCCGGAAATTGCGCATGTGAGGGTAGACGTCTGCGACACCTGCCATACGTATCTGAAGAGCATTGATTTGACGAAGACGGGGCTCGCGGTGCCCGTAGTGGATGAGCTGGCGACGATACCTCTGGATTTGTGGGCGCGCGAGCACGGGTACGAAAAACTGCAGATTAATTTGCTGGGGACTTGATGGAGTGGATCGGTCGAGAGGATATCCGGCTCTGTTGACGTCCCAAGTTTTTGCTGGGAGCAAGATCCTCGGTAAGAGTTTTCGGCGACCTGCGTAGGGGCTGTGTCGCACCTGCGGCGCCCAAAGTTCCCTTTGCGTATTTTTCCCAGCGCTTCCGCGCTGGGCTAACTTGTGCAGCGCCTCCGGCGCCGGGTTGCGGACCCGCGCGATGCATGCGGCCTGATGAGCGCCGAGCGGCTCGGGATTTGCAAATCCAAGTCAACGGCGCCCGCCTAAAGGCGGCCGCTACAAAATCAAAAGCAGCTGCCACGGCTGCGCGAACAAGACCCTTTGCGGGCGCCGACGGCGCAGAGCAAGAGTGCGCCGCGCCAAACGACTCACCCTCAGCTCGTGGCGCGGCAGGCTGAAGCGTTTCAAAAGATCTTGTAGACGATGTCGGGCGGCGGAGCATTCAGGAGTGTGACGGTACCAATGGAGACGACGACCAGCGCCGTGTTCCAAGCCGTACGGATATAGCGCGACAAAAGCAAGGGTCGGCCCTCGAACTGAAAGGCGAGCAGCCATTCGCGCATTGCTTCCCAAACCGCAAGAATTACAGAAGATCCCACAAAGATAAGGATCCAGACCAGAGCGACCTCCCGCGGGTGCAGGGAGCGCGCGAGGGCACCGAGTTGTTTCCAGTTGGACCAGAACCAGAGCAAGGTAAAGGCGAACCAGGTGAAGGTGAGGCCGCGGGTGGCGACGTTGTAAAGGCCGTTGCGCGCGAGCTTCTGGTACTGCTTGCGTCCCATCGATTTCGCCATCAGCACCTGGTAAAGCTTGGTGACGCTCACGCCCAATCCCTGAAGAACGCCGAAGAAAATAAAAACCGTAGTCTGGCCGTGCCACACGCCGATGAGGAAAAACGTGACGAAGAAGGCCAAGACACCCAGGAAGGGCTCGAGAGCGGGCGAGGGCCAGCGCCGCATGCTGACGATCAACAGTGGATTGTAGACGTAGGTCTTCAGCCAGGTGGACAGGGTGATGTGCCAGCGGCTCCAAAAGGTGATGAAGTTGTCCGAGGAAAAGGGCCGGTTGAAATTCTCGGGGAGTTCGATGCGTAGAAAACGCGCAGTGCCGATCACGATATCAATGTAGCCGGAGAAATTGCAGTAGAGATACAGCGGATAAACGGCCGCGATCAGAACGCCGTGCAGGATGCGCGCGCTGGCGGGGCCATTCTCGTTGAGGGAAGCCAGCGCATTCGTTTGCATCATCGAGAGGAAAAGCGAGAGCACGTTTACTTTGAAGAAGCCGACGATGATTCGCTCGAGAGCTTCGCCGGTGACGATCACGTTGAGCGGCAAGGGGATGGGAGCGAGTTGCATGGCGGCGAAATCTTCGTAGCGTTGAATCGGGCCAGAGAGGAGGGTGGTGAAATTCAACATGTAATTCAGGTAGGAAACGAGCGAAATGTTGGGCGGCAGGTCGCCATGACGAGCGTCAATGATCAGGTGCAAGACACGGAAGAAGATGTAGGACAGGCCTAGCGTGAGATACGGATGAGGGAGAAACAGCAAGGCGGGCAGGAACGCGTATTTCTTGAGCCACATGAAAGCGACGATCCCCAGGATTAACAGCGGGGCGAACGCCTTGGTTTTGCCGGCCTGCAGCAATCGCAGGCTCACAAAGCCGTATGCGAGGAACGCCGCGAGTGGGAGAAACGCCAGCGGGTGCAGGGAAAAGAAGCCAAGAAATACAACGCTGGCGGCGAGGAGAATGAATTGCCTCCAGGCGACGGAGCGGCTGAAGTTGAAAACGAGCACGACCGCGAAAGCATAGGCGAGAAACTGCAGAGACGCTGAACCCACCGTCAGTGCTCCCGCGCCAGGCTCCGCTGCGAAGAACAGTGAGCGAAAGCCGGAATGCTGCCAGCGAGAAGTTTTGCCGAGAGGATTTGCGCGATCACTTTCTGGCCGTCGGGGGTGACGTGGCCATCCACAACATAGAACAAGCTTTCGGAATTGGGGATTTTACTGAAGGCATCCATCAGGTCCACGTAGTCGGCGCCGTGTTTGGAGGCGATCGATTCAATCTGGCGGCCGAATGCCGACGGATCGACCCTCGGAGGAAGCTGCCGCGAGCTGAGAAGAGCTGCTTCCGCGCGTGACGGCACGGGAATGACGACGAGCGGGACTCCGGCGGCGCTCAGCTTCGCCGCCATGTCACCGATGATGAGATCGAGATCCGCGAAACGTTGCTGCCAAGCGGGAGTAAACGGCTGGCGCAGAAAATCAGCTTTATCGCCGTAGAGCATATACATGCGGAGAAAAGTGTCTCGGTTCTGAAAAAGGAAATGTTGAGCCACCAGGACGGTGCGACTTTCTACGAGCGCGCCTTCCAGGCGCTTCATGGGACTCAACGTCAACTGGACTGCGGGCCTCGCGGGAGCGTGGTTCCGCGCGGGATTGTTGCGCTCGGCCAGCTCAGCGGGATCGATGCGTTGTTCGAGGTCGAAGGGCGCGAGAAGATAGAAAACAACATCGGGCTGAAGCGCCAAGGCTTCCTGCACACGACGATAGGCGTAAATCGGACTGGAACCGGGCACGCCCAGATTTTGCACGTCAACGGGGCGATTGCAGCTGCGGCTGAGATCGCTGGCGGTGCGCGCGAAATATGTTTGTTCGTAGGGAACGTAGAGCCCCTGGCTCACGGAAGAGCCGAGGATAGCGACGCGGATCGTGCCGGGAGGCTTCGGTCCGCAGGCGGTCGAGCTGCGATATCCGCACTCGTTGTATTGATACGTGGTCCAAGGGCCTTCTGCATTTTTGGAGCGGACCGTGCAGTTTGGCTTGAAATGATCACCGGCGATGGGGTCAACGACTGTGCAGGAACCCGTCTTCTGCTCGGCCCAGATCACGCGGGTGAGAATTTCGGAAACTCCAAAAATCAGCAGAATGGTGGCGAGGCTGATGAGGGGGAGGAGGAAATAGTCGCGCCTCGGCAGGGTGGCTGGTTCGGCAACGGACGGGCGCGCCGGGGAATTACTACGAGGCTCGGTCATGCGCGACGTCACTGGTTTCCTGCATAAAACCGATGGAGCGCACCGCCATGGGAGCGGCTTCCACTGCGGCGCTCGCAACTTCCAGTTCCCATGTGCTCGTTGCGCCCGCATCGCGGCTGACGAGGGTGAATCCCAACTTCGAGTAGTGATCCTCGACGAGCTTGTTGCGATCGGTGGGCCGATAGCGGCCGATCAGCTTGCGAATGCCGTAGCGCCGGGCGTGCTCCAGGATCTCGCGCAGGACCATTTGTTCGACACGGCGGCCGAGAACGCGGCAGCTCATGAGCCATGTATCGATTTCCCACTCGCAGCTAGGTTGCTGCCGGCAGATGATCACGCTGATCATGCCGTTGTCGCCAAAACTGTCGGCGAGACGAACCTGTAGCGTGAAGCATTGCGGATCGTGCTGCGCGGCGGCGACCTCGGGTTCGGTGTAACGCCTGGTTGTTAAATTGTACTGATTCGATTTGTTGATCAACTGGGTGATGCGGGCGCGGCCGATTTCGTCGAAGGGCTGGAAGGTAATTTCCATTTGCAGTGAGGCAAGGTAGGCGTCCAGATCGCCGACTTGCTTTTCCAGGCCGATGCGCTTGGCGTTGTCCTGATAGAAACGCGCGCGGGAAACGTCTTCATCGGAAAAAGAGATTGACTCGAAATATCCGGCAGCGGCGAGGGTTCGGGCGTATAGCGCGGGGTCCGAGGGAAGTTCGGGAACGGCGACTGCGGGTAGCAGCTGACGGACCAGATTACGTTCGACGGGATTATCGTCGAGGAAAACGATCGAATCGAGGCCGAGCGACAGTTCCTTGGCGATTGCGGTGATATTTGTGGCCTTGTCGTTCCAATTTGCCTGGAAAACGGCGATGTGTTCTTCCTTGAGCAGCATTTCCGGGTGCTTGCGGAACGGCAGGCGCGCGATTTCGTCGTCGTTCTTGGAGGAAACGGCGAGTACGACGCCTCGTTCCCGCAACTCGAGGGCCAGGCGCTGGACGCTCCGATAGGCTTCGCCGGTTGCGTCACCCTGCGCACATTGAATGCCTTCGAGCCCATCATCACCGATCACGCCGCCCCAAACGGTGTTGTCCAGATCGAGAACCAGGACGCGGCGACTTTTGCCCCGCAGCGCGGCGAGCAGGCGAGCCACGTGATCGGCGTAAAGAGGCAGAAAACCACTGGAGAATGGCAGCTTCGCCAGATTCCATTCGCTTGGTGAGTGCCAATCGGCCAAGCCCACCGTCTCGGCGAGGCCAGCAACATCGAGCAGGAGATCTTCGGTTCCAAAAACACTTTCCGCGAGGCGGAGATTTAGGCGATTGAGGAGGTTGGCGGTGGTTCCTGGGAGGGCGCGATCGAAACTGCCGAACAGGCGTTCGGGCGGAGGGGCGATCGTTTGCAGGATGCAAACCGCGTTGCCGTTGGCTTTGAGTCCGGCACGCAAGGTCTCGATGTAGAGGAGCGATTGGCGAACGGCGTTCTCGGCTTCCGCGGCGTCGCCCTTCTTGCAACGCAAAGGCAGGGCGCGATAGTCCATGGCCAGGAGCACCGCGTCTGGTCTGGCGCGATTCATCGCCGAGTGGGGCGAGAGCGCTTCCTGCACGGCCTGGTCGTAATCGGCTTTGATGCATTCCAGAGCGATGCCGTAACGCGCAGCGGTGGCCACCAGAGCCGGCACGATGAAATCGAGCGTGGAGTTGCTCAGGACGCCCAAACGAAACGGGACGAGCGGCTGAAGCGAGGAGCCAGACTTCTGAGCTTTTGCCATGACGCGCGCCAGATGGTTCAGCTGATTCTCATCGAGCGCAAAAGATGCGAGCGACTGGAGGCGCAGGCCTAGAGTGGATTCGGAATTTTGATCGAGAACCGCGCGGCAGCGTGCGCTGCAGTCTGGCGGAGGCTCAGGCAACCAAGAGAGGGATCTGAACAGAGCAAGGCTCATTGTTAGTAGACGAATTTTCTAAGGGTCAATTGGCTTTCGAACGAATTAATTCGGCCAGCCCTTCGACATTTTTGAGTTTGCCGATCTCAGAGGCGGAAAACTTGACGTTAAACGCTTTCTCGACCGTGAGGATCAGCCGGATATGGGTGAGGCTGTCCCATCCATCCACGTCGTCGGCCGAAAGCTCGGGGCGGACGACGATGGACTCGTCATCGAAAACATCTTCGAACACGGTATTCAGCTTTTTGTAGATCTCTGCGGTTTCCATCGTTATCCCTATGGGTCCAAGACGATTTGCTGCCGCACGTGCCGGTCATGCTTCGGAACGCCGCTGCATTGCGTAGTTCTTGTCTGCTTTTGGCGTGAAAGCCCCACATCTTATCTCATAAATACTCAACGACGATCGAAACGTACGGCTTCAGGGGCTAAAGCCCTTTTCCTTGCTCGGCTTGATGGTGAGGCTGAAGCCCGCCCTTTCGTTTCCCTCATTTAGGGGATGACGTCTAGTCTCGCGGAACGCCGAATACGCGGGCCCTACTTTAGCCCGCAGCAGAAGATTCTCGCACGACTCCCGCTTCGCCTCGTTCGCGCAATTCGAGGGCCAGGCGCTGAACACTCAGGTAGGGTTCGCTGGTCGCGCCGCCCTGCGCGCATTGGGTGCATACGAGACCATCATCGCCGGTTACGCAGCAGCAAGCGGGGCTCGTCAGACGGGCAGAAACGAGCCGTCGGCGCCGCGCTGATCCCGCTGGGGCCTGCTCTGGTGGCAAATTCGTTGTGTCGATGGCAGGAGAAGCGTATGCTGCCCGAGACGGAGGTCCAAATCGGAAATTCCGGGTGAGTAGGAATGTTCAAGGCTTCACGAGACCAGCGTGGTAAATAGCGAAGGGCAAGCATGGAATGTAATTTCGAAAAGTACTGTGACGGGAAAACCCTCTACGGAGACGATTTCTCCCCGGATCAGATCGAAGCATGGTTCCGCGATGAGCAAGACGGTTACTACAGTCTAGCCGAGGAGCGCAAACCGGGAAAATATGACTATCACGCCCTGAACTGGCGTCACGGTTTCCGTCATCTTCCGCCGTCTTCGTTCGAGCATGTACTTGGTATCGGGAGCGCGTTTGGCGATGAGTTACAACCCGTCCTCGGTCGGGCCAAAAGGGTAACGGTTCTCGAGCCATCGGAGGGATTCTCAAATCCAAAGTTCGAATATGTCAAGCCCAACGCCAGCGGCTACATGCCGTTTGCCGATAACATCTTCGATTTGGTTACCTGCTTTGGTGTGCTGCATCACATCCCCAATGTCTCCACTGTTGTACGTGAACTGGCGCGATGCATGAAGCCCGGAGGGTGGCTGTTGATTCGCGAACCAAACCATTCCATGGGGAATTGGGATCGACCGCGACGCGGGCTTACACGCCGAGAGCGCGGCATTCCGCTGCCCTTAATGCGCAAGATCGTGGCCGACGCCGACCTGCAGATCGTGCGCCAACGGCGTTGCATGTATTCGCTCACCGCACGCCTGCAGCCTCTGCTTCCAAAGGAACAGTCAGTTTACAACACGCGGTGGATCACAGCCTTTGATGATTACCTTTGCAATCTTCCTATTTGGTCTGGTCAGTACCACGCCACTAATCTTATCCAGAGGTTCCGCCCGTGGGCAGTGTTCCTGGTCCTGAATAAACCGACATAGACATGTCTTCCATGTGAGTCGTCCATTCGGTCTCTTGCGGAATTGCAGATCAAGACGGAGTCTTCAGTTCTCCATCTCCAGTGAATCCGGCGTTAAAGGCTTTCTCGACCGTGAGTATCAGGCGAATATGGGTAAGGCTGTCCCATCCATCCACGTCGTCCGCCGAAAGCTCGGGGCGGACGACGATGGAGTCGTCGTCGAAAACATCTTCGAACACCGTATTTAGTTTTCGGTAGATCTCTCCGGTTTCCATCGTTATCCCTGTTGGTCCAAAACGAATTTGAAGTTGTATGACAATCGCAAAACCGGTACTTCAGCGGCTAAAGCCGCTCGACTTTGCTGCCCTAGTGTCGTGGCCCTTCGAGCCTGCCTGAGGCAGGCTCTCAGGATGAACGGAAGTCACGACCTACAAAGATTCCCGAGTTCTTACACAGACTTGAACGACTAGTTCAACACATCGCTTGTCGCCGCGACATCGATGGCGCCGTGAGGTGTGCGGCTACAAAATCAACGGCAGCTGCTGCCCGGTTCGATGAACCTGAACCGGCCGCTACAATGGCCAAATCAAAAGCAACGGCAAAGGCGTCCGCGTGAAGGCGGCCGCTACAAATTCAAAGGCAACCGCAAAGGCGCGTGCACGCCATGCTGTGCCGCTACGACGGCACGACCTTGGAGCTGCCTGGATTTTTCCACAAACTGTGAAGCCGTGTGCCCTGAGGCAAAACGGCAGTCCTGCCACAGACGGTGAAGGCTCGCCCTTCCGGGACCCTCGTTCATCGGATTACTTCTGGGCTTGTGAAACACCGCATGCGCGGATCTTAGTCTAGCTCGCGGCGGAAGATTCTCGCAGGACGCCGGATTCGCCTCTTTCGCGGGCCAGGTACTGGTCGTAGATCCAGGCGTAGGTTTTCGCGAGACCGGCGCGCAGGGTGGTGTCCGGTTCCCAATGCAAATATTCCTGGATGAGAGCGTTATCGCTGTTGCGGCCGTTCACGCCTTTGGGAGCGCCAAGGTTGTAATTTCTCTTCAGCTTGATGCCCGCGATGTCTTCGACGATGTCCACCAATTGATTGATGCTGACCGCTTCGCTCGAGCCGAGGTTGATGGGTTCCAGAATTTGCGAGTCGGTGATCAGGCGAATGCCCTTGATGCAATCATCGGCGAACATGAAACTGCGGGTCTGCACGCCCGAGCCCCAGATTTCGATTTCGTGCGTGCCATTCACCTTGGCTTCGATCACCTTGCGGCAAATCGCCGCGGGAGCTTTTTCGCGTCCGCCGAACCAGGTGCCCCAGGGACCGTACACGTTGTGAAAGCGGGCCACGCGCGTGTAGAGGCCAAAATCCTCCCGGAAATGGCGGCACATTCTTTCGGAGAAGAGTTTCTCCCAGCCGTAGCCGTCTTCGGCTTGCGCGGGATAGGCATCTGCTTCTTTCAGGGAAGGCGCTTCGAAGGTCTTCTGCTTGTCCGCGTTGTAAACGCAGGCAGAAGAGGAGTAGAAAAATTTCTGGCAGCCGTGGTTCAGTGCGGCCTGCAGCATGTGGGTATTGATCAGGACAGAGAGCATGCACAGAGCCTTATTGTGCTCGATGAAGCCCATGCCGCCCATGTTTGCCGCGAGATTGTAGATTTCGTCCGTGCCCCGGGCGGCGATCTCGCAGTTTTCCTTGATGTTGAGGTCCAGCTCCAAGTTCTCGACATCCTCGAAGCGTTGGTACCATTCATCGAGCGGTTTTACGTCCACGGCTCGGACACGCGTATTCGGTTGCCTGCGAAACTGGGCAACCAGATGGCCGCCAATGAATCCACCAGCACCCGTCACCAGAACGTGTTTTTGCATTCTTGCCTACCCCCTATTTTGATATGAAATGCGAGTCAATTGAATCCGGAAAATCGAGGCCGACGGCTGTTGATTCGTCGAGGCACGTAAATTTTCGCGTTCACGCGCGTCGCACGCTCAGCTTCGAACGAACTTCGCGCCACTTGCCTTGGGACAGCCAGCCACCATTTTGCGGCCGGTACTGCGTGCCGGCTCGCACCAGCTCCGGTTCGTCCCAGGGAACATCGTGATAAGCGGATTTGATGAATTCACTGTCGGGAGTCTTCTGCCACTCTTGCGGGAACAATGCGATGACGTCATCGTCGGTCATGCGCGGGACCACTTGAAGCGCTTCCCCTGAAATTTTGGAACGCAACGCAGCGACCAGATCGCGCCCGTCCCCCAGCCGCAAATGGCACGTCTGCGTGGCACGCGGATTCAATTCGATGAGGTAGGGATGTCCGGTTTGCTCTTCGAGAATAAAATCAAAGCCCACGAGACCGGAGAGACCGAGGCGCGAGACCATTTTCTTCACCGTCGCGGATATCTCGGGATTATCGATCAATCGCAACACGCTCGCCGATCCTTTCGGATTCGTTTTTCGCAAGACCTCGAACTGGATCATCGCCAGGACTTCGCCTTGCCAACAGGCAACGGAGCTGCTGGCGTCAGGTCCCGGAACAAAACTCTGAATGCTTACGACCGATTTACTGTTCTGGAACCAGGATCGCGCGAGGGTCAAGTCGCCGCCCAGTACTGCGTCTTTTGCGACTCGCGACAGTAGAATTCCGACAGCCAATTTGCGAAAGGCGCTTTCGGCGTCGCTGAGACTGTGGACAATTTCGGTGCCCGCGCCGCCGTAGGTGCCATCTACTTTCAGGACGGCCGGCAGGCCATTCTCCTTCAACCAGGACCGCACGTTATCGACACTGGTGACAATTGCCGTGTTGGGCGCGCGGACTTCTTCCTCGCGGGCCAAAGACATAAATGTGTTGCGGGAATCGACAGCCGAAAAATAGGCGGGATTCCCGAGCGAACGTTCGAGCAACGCCAAAATGTTCGGTGACTCTGCATCCGGTCGCGTTGCCAGCTTGTGTAAGTGATGAAGATGCGTTGCAGCCAGGTCATCACCGGGTACGACTAGATCGGGTTGTGCGGCCCCCATCGCCGCGCGAATCGATTTGCTGGGCAGAAGTCCAGAGTAACGGAACGTTCCGCGAACAGCGCGGGCTTTGGTCAACAGATGGTCCGAGGGACACACCGCCTGGACGTCGGAGCCGGCTTGCGCGAGGGCCGTCCCTAAGCGGGCGGTGGCGAACCAGCGGCGCGTTGTGACCAGAAGAATCTTAGGCGTCATTTATTATTGTCGATTGAAGCTGCGTCAGCGGCGCGTGTGTGAAATAACCGTCTCGTAAAACTGGACGGTGTTAGACCGGATACTCTGCCAATTGTACTCTTCCGGTACGGGGCAGACGGGAGATCTGGACTGTTCCGCCCATTGCAGGCCCTTTTCCAAAACGTGCTCGTCAATAGGGCCGCTAAACGTGCGAACCCACTCATCGCCGTAATCAGCCTGCAACTCGCTCATCGCGCCCAGATCCGGAACCAGAATCGGACGACTGCAGGAAAGCGCCAAAAGGGCCGAGCCAGAATTGAGCACCTCCCGATAAGGCAGCACCACGAGATCGGCGGCGCTCAAGTAAGTGGAAATATCCTGCACTCTTATGAACTCAAATTTGACGCAGACTCTGCGGTCGAGGGCGGCTTCCTGCAGAATCTCAGCGGCAAGCTCAGAGGAGCCCGGCACCCCTGCTACATAGAGGAGCGCATTGGGTATGGTTACCTGGCGAAAGGCTCGCACCAGAGCGGCCACATTCTTGTAAGCGCGCACCGCGCCCAAAAACATAAATACTCTGGATTCTTCGGGAATCCCGAGGGCTTTCCTAGCATTCACTGTACTTTGCGGGTAATCCTCGCGGTAATGCCCATGGGGAATAACTGCGGTTGGGATGTCTTTCAACCGCGGGAACCGTTTGATAGCCAGTGACAACCCTGCACTGCTGAGGCTTATCGCGCCATCAATCCGCGGTATAAACTGCCGCCAGAACCAGCGTTCCAGTGAAGGATGGAAAGCTTCGTGGGACTGTAAATTGTGCATCGTCCATATGATCTTGGTCCCGCGCAGGTGTAAACAGTCGGCAATGGCCAGCATCCCGGAAACCCGGTAGGCAGCATGCAAGGAATTGCTAACGTTCAGCAAGCCGTCGGGCCAGTGCATATGCCAAACAGAATATTTCTTGAGGGGATTACCCGGCCACTCGTCCACGTTCACATCCGGTCCCAGGTTTTCATAGATTTGAGTGGTGTAAGGATTTTTTCCGTTTTCGATTGGCCAAGCTAGGACGCGCATGCCACTCCTTATTGATTCCAGCGGGGAAGCACCCGTCGCGGGGGCCTCCCTGCAGACCCGATCGGGCCGTTGCGGGGAGACCCCTGCGTCAAAAGTCGATCGGATCCGTCGCATTTCAGATACGGCAACGTTTTACACCCGCTCTGACCTGCGAGCGTTCGCAACGACCGACGCAAAAAAACCGTTTCCAACATCGTTTCCGTACCGATCGTAAATGATCTTCCAGTTCTTTTTGGCCTGCTCGGGTAGTTTCTCTGCGTTGAATATGCGCATGCCACCCATGCCAACGTCTCGCAAGAATTCCGTTGCGTACAATCCCACTTGCAGTCCCGCCTTCCAGGCGCGCAAACAGAGATCCACGTCGTCGCATTGATACGGCGCGAAAGTATTGTCTATTCCACCCAGTTGCTGAATGGCCGCTCGGCGCAGAATGATGGGCGCGCGGTTGACGGTATCCACAAAAGTGAAAGGCAGGCGGACCGGCTGGCCTTTGCGATGATTCACCAGGTCGTAGGCCATGGCCGGAGCCGAGCCATTTCCGTTCGTTACTTTTAAGGCGAGGCCGTCGCGACCACCCAGAACAGCAAGCTTGGGATGGCGAGAAAACAGCTCCAGAGCTTCCTCAACCCACGAACCGTCCGTCGGCGGAATGTCATCGTCCTGAAGGAGCGCGACGAATTCACCGCGGGCGAAATCCATGGCGCGGGAGTAAGTCCTGATCTCAAATATATCGTTGGCACGGATGACAAAGTGGTTCTTGCCGGTGAGCAGCTGCGGGAGGACTTCCAGCGCACCATCACTGGAGCCATCGTCAATCACGATAATCTCTTCGATGGGCGAGCTGAGCAGCGCGCCAACGATGGCCTCAATATTCTGCCGCTTATTGAATAATTGCAGAATCGCCGTGACGCGCGGGTGCTCATTGTAGGGAGCTTTGACGGTATTCGCCGCTTGTTCCAAGAAGCGCTGGCCCAGGCGTTTCCGGTGATAGATTCCGCGGAATTTATTGATGGCCTTCAGTACGGTGTTACTCATCCAGGCTCCCTCCATCCAGAACGTGGACACGACATACGCGGCGACGTTCGCTAGACATTCGCAGCCACCGCTTGTTCATAAATTTGCATCAGGAGCGAATAGTTGGTTTTGGCGGTGAAATTCGTTTCGTATATGCCACGGGCCGCGCGGCCCATCCTGGCGAGATCGGCCGGATGCTCCCATGCCCATTCGACTTTGCGCGCGAGATCCCGGGCGTCGCCGGGATTAAATTGCAGCCCGGTGCAGCGATCGGCAACGAGCGCTGTCATTGCGCCGAGCCGAGAGCACAGCACCGGAGTTCCGCAGGCGAAAGATTCGGCGATGCACATGGGCATTCCCTCGTACCAGGTGCTGGGAACGACGGTGCATCGCGCATTCTTGATGGCTGTCATAGTGTCCGCGCGGGAGAGGCGGCCGCGAAACGTGATTCCGGAGAGCTGCAAAGCGCGCGCTTGATCTTCCAGCGCGGCGCGCTCCGGACCGTCTCCGACAATTTGCAGCGGGTAGGGCGTGCCGAGCTGCTTCCATGCATTTAGCAGGACGCGCAGGCCTTTGTCTTCCGCCAGGCGCCCAACGTACAGGGCGTATTCGCCGGTGCTCAGGCGTTCGCAGGGGTCAGGATCCACGAAGTTGGGTTTGACCGTGAATTTGTCGGACGGAAACCCGGCGGCAACAAATTTCTGTTTCGCGAAATCCGTCAGGGCGATGAAACGGGTGACGGAATCGCGCCAGGTATTTAGTTTACGATGGACTGCGATCATCAGCGCGACGCTCGCTGTGGCTGCGCGAGAATTGCGGTAGCAACCGTGCTGGACACCTCGCAACAATCCGTGATCCACGCATTCTTCGCAGACATGACCGTCGCGAAACAAAGTCGCGGCTGGGCAGAGCAAGCGGAAGTTATGCAGCGTCTGGACCACTGGAATCTTCCGCTCGCTGCACGCTGAATAAATTGCAGGCGAAATGACCATAAAGGTGTTGTGGATGTGCACGACGTCGGGTCGCTCCGCATCAAGAAGCGCGGCAAAATCGCGGCGCGTTTCCGAGGACCAGACCATGCGTGGGACGATCGCGATTCGCCCCAGGGCGGAAATATTCTGCAATTCCAGGTTGCTGCGCAGGTAAGGGACGACGTGATGGCCTGCGCTTTGCAGCAGGCGCGTTTCGTTCTCAACGACGACGTCTTCACCTCCGGGCTGCTGATAGGTGTTATGCACCACTACGATTTTCATCATATTCGAAAAGCTTACCGGCAGGCTCAGTTGCTAGGAAGCCATCTCGGCTACTTATAAGCTTCGACGAAGAGCGATTCGGGACGGTTATCCATTTGTTCGATGTCTGGGCACATCCCCACCTGAAATTCGCAGCGCTCTACTCTCGAAAAGCCCAGACTCAGCAGCAGCATTTTCAGGGAATTATAATTGTAATGCCAGTGGTGAGAATTCTTTTCCAGGCCCTTACCGTCTTGAAATATGGACTGCAAGCACAAATCGGGCTCTGCGGGATCATAACTTCCTATGAGTTTGTCCAAATCGGGAACCACGATGCGTAAAACTCCACCGCGGCACAAGACCCTTTGGCATTCTCGAATGCAGTGATTGGCTACCGTGGGATATAAATGTTCCAGCATATGACAAGTGAAAATTGCGCGGAAGGAATCGGATCGATAAGGAAATTTCTTGGCCACGTTTAGATACGTCACTTTCCGGAAGATCCCACTCTTGTGCTGGGCGAATCTTTGCGCTGACATTTTCCCCGAAAAATACAGGGCCGAAGCCGCCATGGGAATTCTCGCTACCCAGATGTGCGGAGTGATATCTGTATTGACCCATCCTTCAACCGGCGTGTCGAAACAACCCAAGTGCAGGAGTCTGTTGGTTTCTGTGCCACGCACGGACCTCTCCGGGTTCTTGTTCGGAATCTCTTTCTTGATTTCAGAAACACCGATCATTGCAATGCTCCTCCAGCAAGGAAGGTAAACCTGTCCGTCACGATGCGGAAAAAAATAAAACTCCGAAAAAAGGTCGGTTCAGTTCGTCACCAGCGCGGGCATGACGCCAACATCCAAATCAGTTCCGCTCCATGGACGAGGTTCTTCCAGCAACGAAGTGATAGTTTTCGCGTGCCAGGACGACGGGACGCTAAAAGTTTTTGTTCCGTCAGGATTCCAGATAATCCATTGCGGCGTGCCCTCGCGGTTCAATTCGCAGGTCCAGGTATGGCTGTTGTCCTGGCTGCACCAATCCATGCGCGCACCGACGAGCCAGTTTTGGATGATTCCGTAAGCGCGGCCTGCCGGTTGGAGAACTGCGACGCCCGGTTCCATGGAGTCCACGGTCATGTTGTGACTGTCCCAGGAGTACCAATAAAGTCTGGGCACGCCCGCAGCCCAGTGCAGAATGTAAGCCCGGGCGAGATACGCAGCGAGCAACTCGTTGTTCGAGTACGGATTTGGTTCCAGCCAGCCAGCTTCGGTATCCCAGAGCGGCTTGCCAGCCGCACCATTGTCCGCCATGGTCTGCTGGATTTGTTTGATCAGCGGAAGCATGGCCTCGGGCGGTTGCGTGCCGACGTAGAAATGGAATCCAATCACGTCAACATATTGGCCGCCGCCCTTTTGCAGAAACTCGGCGAGCCACTTCACGCCGGATGCGCCCTTGGTGGCGCTGGGAGAAACGATAATCGCCGCGGGATCGATGCTGCGAATGATCGGCGAGGCTTCGCGGACGAGCGCGAGCATCTGATCCAGGCTCCCGGTCCAGAACTGGTGCAGATTTGGTTCATTCCCGATCTCATACTGCTGCACGCGTCCTTTGTAGCGCGTGGCCACCGCCGTTACAAAATCCCGCCAATCCTGCAGGTCCACTGGCTCCGCCGCGTAGCCCGGTTTATATCCCGACGGCTCCTGGGGACGCGCCGACGCCCAACTGGGCGTCAGGCCCAGCGTGAGCAGCACATCCGTGCCGTGCGCTTGGGCCAACTGCAGCGATTTATCGAGATTGTCGAAGCGCCATGCGCCTTTCGCGGGTTCAAGATCGGGCCAAGTGACGCGGGCGTCCCACAGACGCCACCCCGGGATATTCACCGGAGGCCACGGGGTGAGCGGCTCCTTCCCCTTCGGGCTAACCGAATGATGGATGTGCATTCCGAACAGACTGGCCGGAATCGGCTGCGGACTGGGAACAAGTTTGGCCACCTCGCCCGTCAGCGCAGAAAATATCGCGAGAAATGCACCGAGCAATCCGACGCCATGGGTACTCGCCAGCAACTTCATAATTCCACTCTCGCCTTTCGGTTGCGTTCACGTTTCACGAAACGTAGATTTTGGCGCGTTGGAAACGATCGGCCGGAGATTCGACGATAGCTGGCTGTCGAGCTCTTTCACCAACTCGCTGGCAAGCGCCTGGGTGGTCTTGAGCCGCGCCGGATCCGATTTCGGCAACCGTCCGGAGGTGGCTTCGCGCAGCTTTTGCGTGAATTCGTGCAAGTCGTCGGGTGAAAAAATATTTTCCGCCGCAAACAGCTCCGCAGCGCATCCCGCATATTTCGAACACAGGACCGGAATACCGGATAGGATTGCTTCGTTTGCTACCAGGCCCCAAACGTCTTCGAGCGTAGGAAAAATCAGGACGTCGGCAGAGCGATAGACGGAAGGCATTTTGTCC
>Ga0210394_10003461_pt1 | contig 19816 bp, 18 predicted proteins | sample IncBWC12MmetaG_FD_160121 | JGI IMG/M metagenome (GOLD analysis project Ga0210394, IMG submission 160121) | Forest soil microbial communities from Barre Woods Harvard Forest LTER site, Petersham, Massachusetts, United States - Inc-BW-C-12-M | ecosystem: Environmental > Terrestrial > Soil >...
TGACCCATTCTTCAATACCCGAAGAGCCCAGCTCGTCGATGTCGCCGCTCGTCACAGGGTTCCGACGATCTTCTACGAACGCGAGTTTTGCGAATTCGGCGGCCTGATCAGCTACGGATCGAACTTGGCCGATGCCTCCCGGCAGATGGGTGTTTATTCGGGCCGTATCCTGAATGGTGAGAAGCCGGCCGATTTGCCGGTGGTGCAGCCCACCAACTTCGAGCTCGTCATCAATTTGAAGGCCGCAAAAGCGCTCGGGCTCAACGTCCCCGAGAGGCTTCTGGCAACCGCCAATGATGTGATCGAGTAAACAGAACCTTGCGGTGGCCGATCCCGGAGTTCGCGGCATGTTGCGGTTTGAAAAGCGGGTTAAATGAACGAAGTCTGGAAAAAGCCGCCGGTTTCGCTCGAAACCTACCAGAGCATGGTCGGGCACGAAGTCGGCGTGTCGTCCTGGCATCTGGTCGATCAGGGCCGGATCAACGCCTATGCCGACGTGATCGAGGATCATCAGTTCATCCATGTCGATCCCGAACGCGCCAGACGCGAGACAGCCTTCGGGACCACGGTCGCCCACGGCTTCCTCACAATGTCGTTGTTGAGCATCATGTCCTACGAGGTGATGCCGGTGATCGAAGGCACGACCATGGGCGTGAACTACGGGTTCGACAAACTGCGCTTCATCTCGCCGGTGCGATCGGGCTCGCGGGTGCGCGGACGGTTTACGTTGATGGAAGCAAAGTTGCGCAAGCCGAAGGAACTTCAATCGCGCACCAACGTCACCATCGAGATCGAAGGCGAGGAAAAACCGGCCTTGGTGGCCGACTGGATCGGCCTGATCTATTTTGCTTGACCGTTCGCCGTCATTGCCGGGCAAAAGCGCGAAGCGCGTCTTGAAGCACTTGACCCGGCAATCCATCGCTGATCAAAAATGGCCAGTCTCGGGTGCTTGGGGACGACCCTCTCCCCTTGTGGGAGAGGGTGGCGAAATCGAGCGAAGCGAGATGAAGCCGGGTGAGGGGTTTCTCTCCCTGGCGAAAGACCCCTCATCCGGCACGGACTTTGTCCGTGCCACCTTCTCCCACAAGGGGAGAAGGAAGGAAGAGGTCCTCGATTGGTCACATAACTTCGGGAATTTCGGGCGTGACAATCAGATTTGACGGACGCGTCGCCATTGTGACCGGCGCGGGTAACGGCCTTGGGCGCGCCCATGCGCATGCGCTGGCGCGCCGTGGCGCCAGGGTGGTGGTCAATGATTTCGGCGGCGCGCGCGACGGCACCGGCGGTTCCCCGACATCAGCGGAATCCGTGGTCGAGGAAATCCGCAAAGCCGGCGGCGTCGCGATGGCCGACGGCGCCGACGTCTCGAATTTCGAACAGGTCCAGGCGATGGTCGATCGCGCCACGAAAGACTGGGGCAGCGTCGATCTGTTGTGCGCCAACGCCGGCATCCTGCGCGACAAGTCCTTTGCCAAGATGGAGGTCGCCGATTTCGCGAGAGTGATCGACGTGCATCTCACCGGCACCTTCTATTGCTGCAAGGCGGTGTGGAACGGCATGCGCGAGCGTAACTACGGCCGCATCGTCGTCACCACTTCCTCCTCAGGATTGTTCGGCAATTTCGGCCAGGCCAATTATGCTGCTGCAAAAGCCGGCATGATCGGTTTGATGAACGTGCTGGCGGAGGAGGGGCGCAAGAACGACATTCGTGTCAACACGATCTCGCCAACGGCGGCGACGCGGATGACCGAGGAATTGCTGCCGCCGCAGGCGCTCGCGCTGATGAAACCGGAATCGATTACGCCCGCCGTGCTGTACCTCCTCGCCGAGGACGCGCCCACCCGTACCATCATGGGCGCGGGCGCGGGCTCTTTCGCGGTGATCAAGATTGTTGAGACCGAAGGCATTAATCTGCCGCCAAACGAATGGACGCCGGAAGCCATCGCCGCGCATTTCTCTGAGATTAGCGACATGTCGACGGCCAAAGCGCTGGAAAGCGCCTTTCAGCAGACCAATAAATATGTCGGCCAGGCCGTCGCGCGGGCGGGCGTGAAGTTATAGTCCATGTGCTGGCTCATATGCAGCCGTCATGGCCGGGCTTGACCCGGCCATCCACGAAGGCCACAGCAAGAAAGACATGGATGCCCGGGTCAAGCCCGGGCATGACGATTTCTGTTTGGCCTGAGCGTGCGAGATGTCTGTAACCACAATTGATGTCGCCATCATCGGCGCCGGACCCGCCGGGTTGATGGCAGCCGAAACACTGGCGCAAGGCGGCGCTGATGTCACCGTCTACGACGCGATGCCGTCTCCGGGGCGAAAATTCCTGATGGCAGGGCGAGGTGGGCTCAACCTCACGCATAGCGAGCCGCTGGACACGTTCCTGCCCCGATATCGGGAAGCAGCGCCGAAATTGGCCCCCGCCATCGAATCATTTTCGCCGGAACGCCTGCGCGCCTGGTGCGAGGAATTGGGACAGCCGACATTCGTCGGCTCCAGCGGGAGAATTTTCCCAAAATTCTTGAAAGCCTCGCCGCTGCTGCGGGCCTGGCTGCGGCGGCTCGATGCGTCCGGCGTGCAGTTCTCGTTGCGTCACCGCTGGATCGGCTGGGACGAGGAGGGGCGGTTGTTGTTTCAGACCCCGCATGGAGAGGCCGCCTGTGATGCCCGTGCCACCGTGCTCGCGCTCGGCGGCGCAAGCTGGCCGCGCTTGGGGTCGGATGGCGGATGGGCGGAAACACTTGATGCCAAAGGTGTGAAGGTGTCGCCGCTCAAGCCGGCCAACTGCGGATTTATCGTCAACTGGTCGGACATCTTTCGCGACCGCTTCGAAGGCACCCCGCTCAAGGGAATAGCGCTGTCGTTTGCCGGGCGCAGCGTTCGCGGCGAAGCCGTCATTACCCGCCACGGCATCGAGGGCGGCGCGGTCTATGCACTGTCCGCCGAGTTGCGCGAGGCCATTCTCAGCCTAGGTCACGCAACCCTTCACATCGCGCTGCGGCCGGATATCGACACAAGCGATCTCGTCACGCGCTTGTCGGCGCCGCGGGGAAAGCAGACATTTTCCAACTTCCTGCGCAAGGCAGCAGCGTTGCCGCCGGTGGCGATAGGCCTGTTGCAGGAGGCGGCGATCGCTTCTTCCGTTTCGCTCGCATCGTTGCCGGCAGACAGGCTCGCCGAATTGATCAACGCCGTGCCGGTTCGCCTTACAGGCATTGCCGGAATCGCGCGCGCGATCTCGAGCGCAGGCGGCATTGCGTTCGATGAGCTTGACGCCGATTTCATGCTCCGCCGTATGCCCGGCGTATTCGCCGCCGGCGAAATGCTGGATTGGGAAGCCCCGACCGGCGGCTATCTGCTGCAGGCCTGTTTTGCGACCGGGGTTGCGGCGGGACGAGGGGCTTTGACGTGGTTGGACGGAAGTAGGGCAAGATAAGTGAGGCGTCATGGCCGGGCATAGCCGTCCGAAGGACGGCGTCGCTTCCGCTTGCCTATGCCCGGCCATCCACGTCTTTTATTTCTACGGATACAAAGACGTGGATGCCCGGCACAAGGCCGGACATGACGAAAAGATCTATCTGAACTGCCTACCGTAGCCTACCCCGCGCCTCGACCTTCAGCGTGCCGATGATTTCATCGCCGCGCACCATCACCACCTCGTCCATCATGTTGACGACGACGCAGACGTGATTGGGCACGATGCGCACGACATCGCCGACCTCGGGTCTTGTGTTGCTGCGGGCAAGATCGAGGAAGCCGTGCTCTTCGGCGAAGCGTGCGATCCGCGCTTCGGGATGTTCGAGAATCAGCCCGTGGCCGTCGAGATTGCCGCCGGTATCCGACGTCAGCGTTTTTGAGCCGGCATCGAGAATGCCGCGATCGGGGCCAGCGCGGCTGACCACGGTCGAATAGATATGAAGCGCGCAATCATCCCAGCCTGCGACGCCCGCGCCGACCTGCATCCGGTCGTTATAGATGTAAGTGCCGGGCCGATGCTCGGTCGCGCCCTTGAGCTTGCCGAGATTCTTCAGGTTGGGCGAGCCGCCGGTCGAGACCATGGCGGCATCGAGCCCGTGGGCGCGGACGCCGGCCAGCGCCTCGTCATAGAATTTTTGCGCCTCCGCCCAGCCGGTTTCGGTCGGGTAGAGCATGAAACCAGCGAAGTTAAGTCCCCTGGACGCGGCGATGGTGCGCGCCAGCGCAATCGCTTCCGCAGGTGTCTCGACGCCGGCGCGCTTGCGGCCCGTGTCGCATTCGACCACGACGGAAAGCGGACGCCCCGAGGCGGCTGCCGCTTGCGTCAGGCTTGCGACCACCGTCGGATTGTCGGCGGCGACCGTCATGTGGGCCCTGGCCTGCAACACGCCGAGGCGGGCCATCTTTTCTTCGCCAAGCAGATTATAGCTGATCAGGATGTCGTCGATGCCGGCGTCCGCCATCACCTCGGCTTCGCCGAGCTTCTGACAGGTGATGCCTTTGGCGCCGGCCGCGACCTGGAGTTTCGCGAGCACCGGGCTCTTGTGCGTCTTGATGTGCGGGCGATTGGCGACGCCGGCGGCGTCACAGGCCTTCTGGATGCGCGCGATGTTGCGCTCGACGCGGTCCATGTCGATGACGGCAACCGGCGTGCCGTATTCGCGGGCGATTTTTGCGGCGAGGGGAGTGGTCATGATGTTTCTCTTTTTTGGCGCGCTTATGCCTGTTCTATTTCTTCACGTAACACTTCAAGTTCCAGCCATTTGTCCTCGGCATTCTGAAGTTCCTTTTGCGCCTTGGTCAGCGCATCGGAGGCCTGGTCGAATTTCTTCCGATCCTTCTTGTAGAGATCGGGGTCGTCAAGATGCCGCTGCTGTTTGGCGATTTCGGCCTGCAGCTTGGCGATGGTTTTCGGCAGCGTTTCCAGCGCGTGCTTCTCGTTGAAATTGAGCCGGCGCTTGGGCGCGGAAGAAGGTGTGCCCGTCGAGGCGGTCTTCTCGCGCTCGGCGGCTATGGCCTTCACCGCCTCGCGCTTCAAGTCCGCGCCGCGTTGCGCCAGCATGTCGGTATAGCCGCCGGCATATTCGATCCATTGGCCGTCGCCCTCGGGCACGATCACCGAGGTGACCACGCGATCGAGAAAATCGCGATCATGGCTGATCAGGATCACCGTGCCGTCGTAATCGCCGAGCATCTCCTCGAGCACGTCGAGGGTCTCGAGATCGAGATCGTTGGTGGGTTCGTCCAGCACCAGCAGGTTGGAGGGTTTTGCCAGCGCGCGCGCCAGCATCAACCGGCCGCGTTCGCCGCCGGACAACGCCTCCAGCGGCGTGCGCATCTGCTCCTGCGCAAACAGAAAATCCTTCATATAGCCCACGACATGTTTCGGCTTGCCGCCGACCATGACATGGTCGCCGCGCCCGCCGGTCAAGGCCTCTGCGAGAGTCGATTTCGGGTCGAGGCTTTCGCGATGCTGGTCGAGCGTCGCCATCTCGATATTGGCGCCGAGCCGAACGGTCCCGGCATCGGGCGGATTGGCGCCGGTGAGCATCTCGATAAGCGTGGTCTTGCCGGCGCCGTTAGGGCCGACGATGCCGATGCGGTCGCCGCGCTGAATGCGGATGGAAAACCCATCGACGATTTTTCGATTCCCGTAATTCCGGCCGATGTTCTTGGCCTCGATCACGAGCTTGCCGGATTTGTCGGCTTCCGCCGCCGCGAGATTGGCATTCCCGGTAGCGCCGCGATGGTCGCGCCGCTGCTGGCGCAGCGCGTAGAGATTGCCGAGACGCTTGACGTTGCGCTTGCGGCGGCCGGAGACGCCGTAACGCAGCCAGTGTTCTTCGTTGACGATTCTGCGGTCGAGCTTGTGCTGCTCGCGTTCTTCCTCGGCCAACACCTCGTCGCGCCAGGATTCGAAAGCCGAGAAGCCGCGCTCGATCCGCCGGATCTGCCCGCGGTCGAGCCAGGTTGTTGCGCGCGACAGGTTGGACAGAAAGCGGCGGTCATGGCTGATGATGACCAGCGCGCTGCGGCGATTGTCCAGTTCGCTTTCGAGCCACTCGATGGTGGTGAGATCGAGATGGTTGGTCGGCTCGTCCAGCAGCAGAATGTCGGGCGAGGGGGCGAGCACGTGCGCCAGCGCCGCGCGGCGAGCCTCGCCGCCGGAGAGGTGCGCGGGGTCCTCGTCACCGTGAAGGCCGAGCTGCTCCAGCACGTAGCGGGCCTGATAACGGTCGTCGCCCGGCCCAAGGCCTGCCTCGACATAGGCGAGTGTAGTGGCGTGACCGGAAAAATCCGGTTCCTGCGGCAGATAGCGGATGGTCGCGCCGGGCTGGACAAACCGGCTGCCGTGATCGGGCTCGATGAGGCCCGCCACAAGTTTCAGTAGTGTCGATTTGCCGGAGCCGTTGCGGCCGATCAGACAGACGCGCTCCTCCGCCGACACCGACAATTCGACGCCGGCCAACAACGGCGTGCCGCCAAAAGTCAGCGCAATGTCTTTCAACTGGATCAGCGGCGGCGCCATGGTTCAGCTCTCGCTCGGCGCGGGCGCATCGGCCCGGCGGCGCTGGATGCGGCGGATGGTCTGATCGAGCGCGGCGAGAAACGCCGAACGATCGCGGGCTGCGAACGACTTCGGCCCGCCGGTGACTTCGCCGGATGAACGCAAGTCTGTCATCAGATTGCGCACCGCCAACGTCATCCCGATCGATTGTTCCGTGAACGGCTTGCCGTTGGGCGCGATCACGTCGGCGCCCGCCTTCACGCAGCGGCTGGCGAGCGGGATGTCCGATGTGATGACGATATCGCCCGGCCCCGCGCGGCCAGCGATCCAGTCGTCGGCCGCGTCCATCGCCGAGCCCGCCGCGATCCGCTCGATCAGCGGGTCATGGGGCACCCGGATGAACTGGCCGGCGACCACGCTGACGCCAATCCCACGCCGCGCGGCGACGCGGTAAATCTCGTCCTTGACCGGGCAGGCGTCGGCGTCGACATAGATGCGGGTTGGATTTGGGGGCGTTGTCATCGATTGATCGATAAATAGGAACCGGGCACAGGGATTGCGAGGCGTGGTACCTCATTGGGTGCCAAAAGGCGACCCTTGCCACGGACTTTCCTTCGCGTACCATTGCCTGCGAAATCATGGGCAAAAAGGGACGAGGCTATGACAGGCCCAATAGAAACCTATCGCGTCGAGGCCTACAACGCCGCAAAATTGTCCGAGAACAAGATACACGACGATGCGGTCGCGCGCCGGTTCGGCTTCAGCGGCGGTCTTGTTCCCGGCGTCGATGTCATGGCCTATATGATGCACCTTCCGGTCGCGAAATGGGGCCGCGCTTTCCTCGAACGCGGCCTGATCGAGGCGCGCTTCGTCAAGCCGGTCTATGACGGCGAGATCACCGACGTTTCGGGCGAGGAACAGGACGGCGTGCTTTCGATTCAGGTCGAAAGCCGCGGCGAACTCTGCGCGACCGGGACGGCTTCGGTTCCTTTGGCCGCGCCCCGCTTCTCGATTGCCGATTACGTGGAGGTCGCGCCGGTCGCCGAACGCAAACCCGTGACTACGACGTCATACGAACTCGGCCAATGGTTGGGCTCGATGCCGCGCAGCTGGGCGGGATCAGCCGCGGCCGAATATCTTGCCGACGTGCGCGAGCGCGATCCGATTTTTGCGCGCGACGGGTTTTGCCATCCCGGACTGTTGCAGCGGGTGATGAACAAGGTGCTGGTCGATAACGCCATCCTGGGGCCGTGGATTCACGTCGGCAGCCGGATGCAGTTATTGAGCGCCGGGCGCAGCGGCGATGAAATCACCGCACGCGCCAAGGTCATCGCCAACTACGACAAGAAGGGCCACCGCTTCGTCGAACTCGACGCGCTGGTCGTCGCCAATGGACGCACACCGCTCGCGCATTGTCACCATGTTGCGATCTACCAGCCGCGCGAACAGGCGGCGGCGTAGGGGCGAGGACGGCAACGCATCCTCTCTCGTCATTGCCGGGCTTGACCCGGCAATCCATCCCTCTTTGCGAGACTCTTCTCAGGATTGATGGATACGCGGGTCAAGCCCGCGTATGACGAGTGGTTGTCCTTGATGCATCGCGAGCTACACCAACAGTCGTCATCCCCCGCCAACGGGTCGGCGCGAAGCGCCGCCCGATGACAGGCTCCAGCGGGGGATCCAGTACGCCGTGGCCTCTCGATTTATCGCTGCCGTCTCTGGAATACTGGATCGCCCGGTCAAGCCGGGCGATGACAGTGGTACGTGGGACTCCGGCTCGCGCCCCTCACGCCGCGTTCGCTTTCGCATCCCTTATCGCGCGCCAGACGCGCTCGGGCGTCAAGGGCATGTCGATATGGGTGACGCCGAGTTCCGACATCGCATCCAGCACGGCGTTGATCAGCGTCGCGAGCGAACCGGCGCAGCCGGCTTCGCCACAGCCCTTGGTGCCGAGCGGATTGGACGTGGCCGGCACCGCGTGATCGCCGATCTCCATCAGCGGAATGTCTTCGGCGCGCGGCAAGGCATAATCCATGAAGGAGCCGGTGATCGGCTGGCCGTTCTCGTCGTAGCTGACGCATTCCATGAAGGCCTGCCCAATGCCCTGCGCCACGCCGCCGTGCAATTGGCCGGCGACCAGTAGCGGGTTGACGATGGTGCCGAAATCGTTGACGCCGGTGTAGCGGACGATCTGCACGATCCCGGTCTCGGGATCGATCTCGACCTCGGCGACGTGGCAGCCGTTGGGGAAGGTCGAAGGCACGGGCTCCGTCGTATGATCGACGTCGAGCGAGGACGGCACGCCGTCCGGCATCTTGCCTTCGCGCACGCGCCTGGCGAGTTCCATGATGTCGATGGAGCGGTCGGTGCCGGCGATGGTGAAGCGGCCTTGCGCGAATTCGATGTCGCCTTCGGACGCCTCCAGGAAATGCGCGGCGGCGCGCTTACCCTTTTCGATGACGAGCTTTGAGGCCCCGACGATCGCCATGCCGCTCGCGGTGATCGAACGCGAGCCGCCGGTACCGTTGCCGGTATGCACGAGGTCGCTGTCGCCTTGCTCCAACTTGATACGCTCGAAGGGAACGCCGAGCTGCGCCGCCAGCACCTGCGAAAACGGCGTCGCGTGACCCTGGCCATAGTCGAGCGTGCCGGTGATCAGCTTCACCGAGCCATCCTCCTCGAACAGGATCTTGCCCAGTTCCACATTCGGCGGTGCGGTCACTTCGAGATAGGAGCCGACCGCGATCCCGCGCAGCCTGCCGCGCTTGCGGCTTTCCTTCTTGCGCTTGGCGAAGTTGGCGTGGTCGGAAATTTCGAGCGCCTTGTTGAACACGCCCTGAAAATCGCCGCTGTCATAGACCATGCCGGAGGATGCGTTGAACGGGATCTGCGAGGGCTTGATGAAGTTGCGCTTGCGAAGCGTCAGGCGATTGATCCCCATCTCATCGGCGGCGCGATCGATCAAGCGCTCCATGAAGTAGTTGGCTTCGGGCCGTCCGGCGCCGCGATAGGCGCCCATCAGCGTGGTGTTGGTCAGCACGGTCTTGATGTCGACGGTCATGACCGGCGTCCGGTAGACGCTTGCGAGGTTCTTGCCGATGTTCAGCGACAACGGCTGCGGCGCGACGCCGGTGATGTAGGCACCGAGATTGCCATAACCGGAGACCTTCACCGCCAGGAACTTGCCCTCGGCATCGAGCGCGAGTTCGCCATGAATCTTTTGCGCGCGGCCGTGGCTGTCGGACAGAAAGCTCGTCGAGCGTTCATCGGTCCATTTCACCGGCCGTCCCAGCGCCTTCGCCGCATGCAGGATGCAGACATATTCGGGGTAGCTGATGTTCTTCATGCCAAAGGAGCCGCCGACGTTGGCGGTCAGCAAATGCACCTTGTCGTTTGGCACCTTCAGGATGTTCTTGGCGAGATTGATGCGGTTGGCGGCGACGCCCTGGGTCGGAACCTGAATCGTGAAGCGCTCGCTCGTTTTATCGTAGGAAGCAAGCGCTGCGCGCGGCTCCATCGCCACCACCGCGACGCGGGTGTTGACGATGTCGAGTTTTGTGACATGCGCGGCGCTGTTGAAGGCGGCCTCGACCTTGGCGGCGTCGCCGAAATGGTAGTCGAGCGCGACGTTGTTGGGGATGTGATCGTAAAGCTGCGGCGCGCCGGATTGGGCGGCTTCCTCAGGGTCCGTGACGGCGGGCAGGGGATCGATATCGACCTCAACCGCTTCGGCCGCATCGCGGGCTTGCACCAACGTCTCCGCCACCACGAAGGCTATGGGGTCGCCGACATAGCGGACCTTGTCGGTCATCAGCGCGGTGCGGTTGGTCTGATGCAGCGGCGTGCCATCGCGGCTCTTCAGCGGTAACGCGCAGGTGAACGGGCCGTAGCCGGCGGAGGCAAGATCGGTTCCACTCCAGACGCCGAGAACGCCCGGCATGGTTTTGGCGGCCGCGGTGTCGATGCCGCGGATCACCCCATGGGCGTGGCTCGACCGCACGATCCAGGCATAGGCTTGCCCGGGCAGATTGAAATCGTCGGTATATTTGCCCTTGCCGCGGACCAGCGTGTCGTCCTCCTTGCGGCGGACCGGCTGTCCCACCCCATATTTTTGCACTGCAATGGCGTTTTCCAGGGAGGTGGGGGACGAAAGATCTCGCATCAAAAACACCCGAAATGGCCGCCTTTTCTTGAGGTTTTGCGGCCCACCCCACATAAACCACGCCTCTGCCGGCGACAACGCCTGATTGGACATGGTTCCATGTGGAGGGTTGTTGCACCGCCCCTGTTGGGGCTAAGATTTCAGCCGAAAAAGACATTCCTCGTCGGCTTTTTCAGGCCGGGGAAAGACATTTGAATGAAGGACGATACGCGGCTTCGCGACGACGTGGCGTCGCGCGGAAGCTCGACCATACCGGTCCCGGCGGATGCCGCAGAGGCGAGGCTGGCGCCGGGGGCGGAGGTGTATGCGGCGCTGGATCTCGGCACCAATAACTGCCGCCTGTTGATCGCATGCCCGACGCAAGACGGCTTCCGCGTGGTCGATTCGTTCTCGCGGATCGTCCGCCTCGGGGAAGGCGTTTCGGCAACCGGCTGCATCAGCGACGCGGCGATCGAACGCACGATTGCGGCGCTCTGCGTTTGCCGCGACAAGATCCGTTCGCGGAAGGCGAGACGGCTGCGGCTGATTGCAACGGAAGCCTGTCGCGCCGCCTCGAACGCCGACGGTTTTCGGGACCGCGTGGCGGCCGAGACCGGCATTCGTCTGGAGATCATCGATCGCGAAACCGAAGCCGCGTTAGCGGTGATCGGCTGCTCGCCGCTGATCGATCCGCTTGGGCGGGGCGCCATCCTGTTCGATATCGGCGGCGGATCGACCGAACTGGTCCGGATCGAGCGCGATCCCGCCGATCACGATGCGGCGCCGCACATCAAGGCATGGATGTCGATCCCGCTGGGCGTGGTGACGCTAGCCGAACATTTCGGCGGCCGCGAGGTCAGCTCGCAATCCTACGCGAGCATGATTGCGGAAGTCGCGAGGCACGTCGAACCGTTCGCGGCCGAACATGGCCATGAGCTCGCGGGCATGCACCTGCTCGGCACGTCCGGCACGGTGACGACGCTCGCCGGCGTTCACCTCAATCTGCATCGCTACGATCGGCGCCGGGTCGACGGAATCTGGATGAGCGATTCAGAGATCACGACGACGGTCGCGCGTCTGTTGCGGATGAGCTACCATGAGCGCGCCGCCAATCACTGCATCAGCATAGAACGCGCCGATCTGGTGCTCGCCGGCTGCGCCATCCTCGACGCGATCCGCAACGCATTCCCGCTGCCGCGGTTGCGCGTCGCCGACCGGGGACTGCGCGAGGGCATGCTGGTGGAAATGATGCGCGAGGACGGCGCGCTGAGCGCACGTTAGAACGTCATTCCGGGATGCGCGAAGCGCAGACCCGGAATCTCGAGATTCTCCGATGTGCAATTGCACATCGTAGTTCGCATCTTCGATGCGCCCCGGAATGACATCAAGCAGGATAGAATGGCCAAAGATACGACCGGGCGGCTGCACGTCACCGTCAAAACGGGCGGCAAGCGCAAGCTGTCCTCAAAGCTGTGGCTGGAGCGGCAACTCAACGATCCCTATGTGACCCGCGCCAAGCGCGAGGGGCTTCGCTCGCGCGCGGCCTACAAGCTGATCGAGATCGACGACAAATTTCATTTCCTTAAACCCGGCATGACGGTGGTCGATCTTGGCGCTGCACCCGGCGGCTGGAGCCAGGTCGCCGCCAAACGCATTGGCGTTGCCAGCGGCAAGGGCAGGGTGGTCGCGATCGATCTTCTGGAGATGCCGGAAATTGCCGGCGTCACCTTTGCGCGGCTGGATTTTCTCGCAGACACCGCGACGGAGCGGTTGATCGCCCTGATGGAGGGGCGCGCCGATGTCGTGATGTCCGACATGGCCGCGAACACCACCGGCCACCGCAAGACCGACCAGTTGCGCATGGTGGGCCTGATCGAGACGTCGGCGGCCTTTGCCGCCGAGGTCTTGAAATCGGGCGGGACCTTCCTCGCCAAGACTTTTCAAAGCGGCGCGGACGCCGAATTGATGGTCCAGCTCAAGCGTGATTTTTCGAGCGTCCGCCACGTCAAGCCCGCCGCAAGCCGGCAGGATTCCTCCGAGCGCTACGTGCTGGCGATGGGATTTAGGGGCGCGAGGGAGGCTGGCTAGCAAGACGATGTCGTTCCGGGATGGTGCGTTAGCACCAGACCCGGAATCTCGAGATTCCGGGTTCGCTCGTTGCACTCGCGCCCCGGAATGACGCCTACGGCGTCACCCCAGCCGCTGATCCCGCGCGTCCTGCGTGCCCTGGCTTGCCGCCTTGACGGGCGTCGGGGCCGGCTCGCGCTAGGTGTCGATGCCTTTACCCGAAGTTTCCCGGCTGCTGATCACCGCAAACGTGGTGATTGATCCGAGCAGGACCAGAAAAACCGAAATTGGCCACGTTGCACCTCCGTTCCAGCCCACCACGGCCGCGGCGACAAGCGGGGTCAGCCCGCCGCCAACCGCGGCGCCAATCTGAAAGCCGAGCGATATTCCGGAATATCGCACCTTCGTTCCGAACAGCTCTGGCATGAAGCTCGCGTGGAGGGCGAACACGGTGCCCTGGCAGATGCTTATTCCAATCACGATCGCCAGGAGAACCAATGTTGGGTTGCGTGTTTCGAGGAGCCAGAAAAGCGGGAACGCGAACAAGATTCCAAAGATGGTCCCAAACAAGTAGATGGGTCGGCGCCCGAGGCGGTCTGACAGCCAGCCTGTTATCGGCATGATGAAAAGTTCGCACAACGTTGCCAGCGTCACCGCGTCAAGAATGAACGCCTGGCTCATTCCAAGTTGCCCCGTGAGGTAGGCGACAGCAAATACCGAGAGGATGTTGACCCAGGCAACCTCCGTCACCTTGATGCCGATCGCAATCAGCGTCTCGCGTCGGTATGTCGAGAGCACTTCGACGAGGGGAATGCGCGCCGTCTTCTTGGTGGCGCGCATCCGTTCGAAGGCGGGCGTTTCGTCGAGATTCATGCGGATGAACACCCCGACCATGATCAGGAGGACACTTGCCAGAAACGGCAGCCGCCAGCCCCAGCTCAGGAATTCGGATTCCGGCAGGCGCGTGGCAAGCGCGAATACTCCGGTCGCAATCAGCCGGCCAAGCGGATTACCCATCTGGACGATGCTGCCGAACAAGCCGCGTCGATTTGGCGGCGCGGTTTCGGCAACCATCAACACGGCCCCGCCCCACTCACCGCCCAGTCCAATCGCCTGTATCAGGCGCAATACGATGAGGCAGATCGGCGCCAGGATGCCGATCTGTTGGTAACTCGGCAAAAGGCCGACAAGGAACGTCCCGCCGCCCATCAACATGATCGAGATCACGAGCATGGACCGTCGGCCTAAACGATCGCCGAAGTGGCCGAACACGATGCCACCCAGTGGACGGGCAAGATATCCGACGGCGAAGACACTGAATGCGGCGAGTGTACTGACGACCGGGTCTTCGGTGGGAAAGAACGTCTTGCCGAAAACCAGAGCGGCCGCCGTCCCGTAAATGAAGAAGTCGTACCACTCGATGATGGTGCCGAACGCGCTTGCGAGCACGACCTTCCGCGCCGGCGGCGCCAGTCCCGCTTGATTGTTGACGGCAGCGGTCAACTGCCCGTGCAAAGCATCGGCCATCTGGTCCTCCATCAACCGGAACGAGATGAATTTGCCCGCTACCGAGCGGGCGGCAGTTCAATCGATTACGTTTTGGTCATGCCGGAGAATTCGACGCGCGTAGTATGCGAAGGTCGCAGCTATCGCGCTGCGCTTTAGCCGATAGTCGTGGGCTTCCTGCGCCAGCGCAGGATCGATGGGAAGGATGGTGCCGGCGGACATCGCCAATAACTGGAGTTTTGCGGCTCGTTCGATGAACATTGCGAGGATCGCTGCTTCCTCGATCGTTTCGCAGGCCGCAAGCTGGCCATGGTGGGCGAGAAGAATGGCGCGCTTGTCCCCAAGCGCGTCGGAGATTATTCGCCCTTCTTCGTCTCCAATCGGCGTCCCCGGCCATTCACGAAGCCAGGCACAGTCTTCGTGGAACAGCGTGGTGTCCATGTGCGAGACGACGAGCGGCACTCCAATCATGGACAGCGCCGAAACATGCGGCGCGTGCGTGTGCACGATGGCTTTGACCTGCGGTCGCGCCCGGTAAATCCACAGATGAAAGCGATTGGCCGGATTCGGCATCCCGTCGCCTTCGAGCACGTTCAGGTCGTCATCGACCAGCAGGAGATTGTCCGCGCTGATTTCGTCGAAGCCCAGACCGAAGCGCAACATGTAATAGGTGCCCGGTGCAGCGCCTCGGGTGGTCGCCTGGCCGGCAAGCCCGGAATCGTGTCCTTCCGCAGCGAGTATGCGACAGGTGAGGGCGAGCTTCTGGCGCGACGACCAGTCAGGCAAAACCAAGTGTTGCCTCATCCGCTCGGTGGTCTGGCGGTGGTAGGTGTCTTTGTCTCTCGTGACGACGTTCATGGTTATCCTCGCCATGCGAAGGGTGCAGGATACATTAAATCACAAATGACACAATGTGTCATTAGGGAAATACGGCAGCAGATCTGACGCAAGCCGGGCAGGCCAGCTCGGAATTTCCAGATGCTAGACGGTAACGACCACAAGGGCTTGGGCGACTTTGCCGTTCAATGAACGAGACCGGTGCGGAATATGCGAATCGAAATAAACGCAGTCGCCGCTGTTGAGCGTGTAATTATGGCTGCCGAAGTCGAGTTCGATCGCGCCGGAAAGCACAAAAATCATTTCCTGCCCGCCATGCTCGAAGCGCCGATCGTCCTGGAATTTGAGAGGCGGCCGCATGATGAACGGCTCCATTGTCTTGAATCGTTTGCCGGGAGCCAGCATTTCATAGTCGTACCCTGACGAACTGCCGCCGCGCATGAACGACGGGCGTTCATCTCGCCTGACGACCGAGATCGCATCATCGTACTGGGTTTCGCCGAGCAATTGTCCAACAGACAGGTCGAAAGTCGTGGCGATTTTCAGAGCGGTGGAAATCGATGGAATGGACAGACCGCGCTCGACCTTTGAAACATAGCTCTTTGTGAGCCCGGCCCTATCGGCAAGCTGATCAAGGGTCATTCCGTGCTGCCGGCGCAAAAATGCTATTCTGCTGGCCAACGTGGTGCGGGATGAGGGCACCGCCCGTTTTGGCTCGGATTTCATCTTGCGCTCTTTATTGACCCCGGCGGCCGGCACCGCGGTCATCGACTTGGTCGTTGGGCGAGCCTTGTGATTGCGGGCACTTCGGGGAGTTCGACTCATATCGATGCATTGACCATGTTCGAGACGTAAGCGCTTCAGGCGAGCGTCCGGTCATCTATACCAAATTTTACGAATCTACGCCGGACATCGTCACTCCGGGCGAGAGGGCGGTGTCGCCGTTGCTGCGGCGCAAGGGTTGGAAAGCCGGGCCTACCCCAGCCGCTGATCGCGCGCGTCCTGCGTGCCCTGGCTTGCCGCCTTGACGGCTTCCTTGGCCGCGCCCTTGCGGCTGGATATCTCGACCGCCTTGCGCCCGGAGATTTCGTGTCCGGCGTCGTCAGGCATTTGCCAGAAGAAAAAGGCCGACGCCGCCGATATCAGCGACACCACGAGAAAGGCCGGCGCAAACATATCTGCCGTCAGCTCCGGCATATGGCGTATCCACTGGGTCGATTCCACGCAGAAGGCGCCGACGGCGACGCCAGCGGAAACCGCGAGCTGCTGGTTGACGCTGACAAGCGTCGTGGCGCGGCTCATCTGCGGTGGCTCGACCTCGGCATAGGCGACCGTGTTGATCGCCGTGAATTCCAGCGATCGGAAGAAACCGCCGACCACCAGGATGATCACGATCAGAAGCAACGGGGTCGTGATGGTGAACAGCGCGCAGGCGCCGAGGAAGACCGAACTGACGACGGCATTGACCGTCATCAGGTTGCGGAAGCCGAAGGTCCGGATGATGCGTGCGGCGAGTGTTTTCATGCCCATCGCGCCCGCGGCGGTGCCAAAGGTGACGAGGCCAGAGTGAAACGGGGTGAGGCCGAATCCGACCTGCAACAGGAGCGGCAGCAGGAAGGGGAGCGAGCCGATGCCAAGCCGAAACAAAAAGCCGCCGACAATGCTGGCGCGCATGGTGGGGAGTCGAAGCAACCCGAAATCGAGCACCGGCGAATCGGTTCGCCGCGCGTGGATGACATAAAGTGTCATCGAGATCGCGCCGATCGCAACGAGTGCGGCGACAACCGGCCACGGCAGGAGATTGAGTCCCGCAACCGAGAGGCCAAAGGCAATTCCGGCTAGCCCAATGCCGGCGAGCACCATCCCGTAGAGATCGAAAGGTTCGGGGTTTTCGGTCTTGATCGGATCGATGAAGCGCAGCGCCATGAAGATGCCGAGTATCCCGATCGGGATATTGATCAGGAAGATCCAGTGCCAGGAGAAATAGGTGGTGATGAAGCCGCCGAGCGGCGGGCCGACCACGGGTCCCACCAGCGCCGGCACCGTGACCCAGGCCATCGCATTGACCAGCGCGCTCTTGTCGATCGTGCGCAGCAGCACGAGACGTCCGACCGGCGTCATCATCGCTCCACCGATGCCCTGCAGGATGCGCGCGATCACAAAATCGGTCACCGATCCCGACAGCGCGCAGCCGATCGAGCCCGCCATGAACACGGCAATTGCGCCTGAAAACACCAGGCGCGGGCCGAAGCGGTCGGCGGTCCAGCCGCTCGCCGGAATGAACACCGCGAGCGAGAGAAGATAGGAGGTGATGGCAAGCTTCAGCGTCAGCGGGCTCGTGCCGATATCGGCGGCGATCGCCGGCAGCGATGTCGCAATGACCGTCGAATCCATATTCTCCATGAATAGGGCAGTGGCCACGATGAGTGGGATCAGGCGTTGTTTGTCCATGAGATACTTTGTGGTGCGGGGAACTTATGAAGGGGTTCCGTCTTGAGTTAATAATGGAACACGCGGAACCTGGGGATTCATTTTAGTTGGTCTTTGATTTCAACACATTCCCGGCAGATGCTGACAAAAGGCTTCGTCGGTTGTTTGTGGCGATTCTGTGCGGAAACCTTAATGAGACATGCGTCGCATAGCTCCTCTTCTGGATTGCAGGGTTGCGCCACCGGCAGCATTGTGAGAGTAGGCGGGCTTAGAGCGGTCAAGCTCATTTCCCACATCAATTCTTAGAAAAAGGAAGGGCCCGGAATGGGGTTTCGTTTGCTGTTTGTTTTCGCGATCCTCTTTGCAATGGCTCCGGTTGAAGCCTCCGCCGAGGGCCTTGTGCATCGAGCGTCATGCTCCGTGGTTCGCTACTACGTTGCAAAATACAGCGCCTCGATGGTGGAAGCCTGGGCGCGGGGCAAGGGCGCAACCGAAGCCGAAATCGAGGCCGCCCGCCACTGTCTCGATGGCGGCTCGGGGCGCGTTCGCACCGCCCAGGATATGCACTGAAGACCTGCACTGAAGACATGCGCTGAAGACTTGCACCGACCAGGCAAGTCGCACCAAAATTCATCGCCGCGGGATGCGCTCCCGCGGCTTTTTTATTCCACCATTCTTCCCCACCCATGCGGGAATTGGCCCTTTGATTCGTCATGGGGGCGTGCTATCGACCACCGCCAACCCTACCGATGGGCTCCGATTCGACGGTGAATCCGCTTCGCCGGCGTATCCGTTCATCCTTGAGATCATATGGCGGCCCTGGTGCCGCCGGATGGAGTTGGTGATGGCGCAAGTGCAGGGAATTGAGGGGATCAGGGAAGCCTTTACGTTCGACGACGTGCTCCTCAAACCCGGTCTTTCGGACATCCTGCCTTCAGAAGCCGATATCCGTTCTCGCATCACCCGCGCCATTCCCCTCAACATTCCGATCATGGCCTCCGCCATGGACACCGTCACCGAAGCGCGCATGGCGATCGCCATGGCACAGGCGGGCGGCGTCGGCGTCATTCACCGCAATTTCGATCCCGACGGCCAGGCCGCGCAGGTGCGCCAGGTCAAAAAATATGAATCCGGGATGGTGGTCAATCCGCTCACCATCGGCCCCGAGGCGATGTTGTCGGACGCGCTCGCGCTGATGAGCGCCCACGGCTTTTCCGGAATTCCTGTCGTCACCGGTGGCGGCGAGGGGAAGCCGGGAAAACTGGTCGGCATTCTGACCAACCGCGACGTCCGCTTCGCCACCGATCCGCGCCAGAAAATCTCCGAACTGATGACGCACGAAAATCTCGTAACCGTGCGCGAGGGCGTCAGCCAGGACGAGGCCAAGCGGATGCTGCACAAGCATCGCATCGAAAAACTGCTGGTCGTTGACGAACAATATCGCTGCGTCGGCCTGATCACCGTGAAGGACATGGAAAAGGCGGTTGCGCATCCGCTCGCTTGCAAGGACGCGCAAGGCCGTCTGCGGGTAGCGGCCGCGACCACCGTCGGCGCGGACGGTTTCGAGCGCACCGAGCGGCTGATCGATGCGGGCGTCGATTTGATCGTGGTCGACACCGCCCACGGCCATTCAGCCCGCGTGCTGGAAGCCGTCAACCGCATCAAGCGGCTGTCCAACGCGGTGCAGGTGATCGCCGGCAATATCGCCACGAAAGAGGGCGCCCAGGCGCTGATCGATGCGGGGGCGGACGCCATCAAGGTCGGCATCGGCCCGGGCTCGATCTGCACCACGCGGATTGTCGCGGGCGTCGGCGTGCCGCAGCTCACCGCGATCATGGATGCGGTGGAGGCGGCAAAGAAGGCCGACGTGCCCGTGATTGCCGACGGCGGCATCAAATATTCCGGCGATCTGGCGAAAGCGCTCGCCGCCGGTGCCGACATCGCCATGGTCGGCTCGCTGCTCGCCGGCACCGACGAGACGCCGGGCGAAGTGTTTTTGTGGCAGGGCCGCTCCTACAAAGCCTATCGCGGCATGGGCTCGGTGGGCGCGATGGCGCGCGGTTCGGCCGACCGCTATTTTCAGCAGGACATCAAGGACACGCTCAAGCTCGTGCCCGAGGGCATCGAGGGCCAGGTGCCCTACAAGGGACCGGTCGCCAACGTCATGCATCAACTCGCCGGCGGCCTGCGCGCCGCCATGGGTTATGTCGGGGCGCGGAATATCGCCGAATTCCACGAGAAGGCCCAGTTCGTGCGCATCACGGGCGCGGGCTTGCGCGAAAGCCACGTCCACGACGTGACGATCACGCGGGAATCGCCCAACTACCCCGGCGGGGGGTGATTCCTGGCCT
>Ga0210394_10003462_pt1 | contig 19809 bp, 14 predicted proteins | sample IncBWC12MmetaG_FD_160121 | JGI IMG/M metagenome (GOLD analysis project Ga0210394, IMG submission 160121) | Forest soil microbial communities from Barre Woods Harvard Forest LTER site, Petersham, Massachusetts, United States - Inc-BW-C-12-M | ecosystem: Environmental > Terrestrial > Soil >...
AAGAGAGTCTCCTGGAATATCCCGGGGCGCTGGTTCTGGTCACGCACGATCGCTACATGCTCGATCGCGTCTCGACCGTGGTGCTCGGGCTCGACGGTTCAGGCGAGGCGGAAGATTTTGCCGACTACGTGCAATGGGAGGTCTGGCTGCGCTCGCACCGGATCAAGGACGTGCCCGCCGCGGAGTCTCGAAGCTCGCGCGCGTCTACAGGCGAGGCCCAAACGGCAGTCGCCAGAAGGAAACTCTCGTATGTTGAGGCCCGCGAATTCGCCACCATCGAAAAGCGCATCGCCGAAGCGGAGCAGGAGCTGCGCGCAGCGCGCGCCGCGCTCGAAGACCCTGCAATCGCGAGTGATGGCCCCCGCCTTCACAGTCTTTCCGTCCAAATGGGGGAGGTCCAGAAGACCGTCGATCGTCTCTACGCGCGATGGGCCGAGCTGGAACACAAGACGGGCTGAGCCGCCGTGCTTTCGCGCGCTTGCCGTTTGTGCGCGGCGGTTCCCGAAAAGCAAAGTCCCTCCGCGCATTGTCGCGCGGAGGGACTTTGCCTCCAATGCTGCAGCTCTCAAGCCGTCTGAAGGCTACCGACCACCCTATGTGGCCAAATCCGTCACCACGCGTATATATTCCGATTAGCAACGAACTTAGTTCCCAAATTTTCCGAGAAACGAGGCGAGGTGGCGCAGGCGCGGCGGCCGGGCCTTAGGAAACTTTGGCTTGGGCGGAGGCTAGGAATTCCTCGTACGGCCCCTTGAAGTCTTCGATGTTCCCGCCCTCGAAACGCCAGATGCGCGTGGCGACTTCGTCGATCACGTCGTGGTCGTGGGTCACCAGCAGGACCGTTCCCTCGTAACGCTGCAAGGCGATGTTGAGCGCGTTGATCGATTCCAGGTCCAGGTGATTGGTCGGTTCGTCGAGCACCAGAAAATTCGGTTTTTGCAGCATCAGCCGGCAGAAGATCAGTCGCGTGGCCTCGCCGCCGGAAAGCGCGCGCGTGGGTTTTAGGGCGTCTTCCCCGCTGAATAGCATCTGCCCCAGCAGAGCGCGCAGGTCGCCATGGGTGGCCTGCGGGTCGAACTGATGCAGCCATTCGATGGCCGTGGTGTCCTTCGCGATGGAATCGCTGTGGTCTTGCGCGAAATACCCGATGGCCACTTCGTGTCCCCACGTCACCGTGCCACCGTCGATCTCGAACTGCCTGTCGGCGTCTCCCAGATCCCCCGTGGAGTTGCGCAGGAGCGATTTCAGCAGCGAGGTCTTGCCCGAGCCGTTGCGGCCCATCAGCGCGATTTTCTCTCCGCGCGTCACGCTCGCCGTGAAGTTCTGGATCACCTTGAGGTCGCCGTAGGATTTCGCGAGACCGGTAAACTCCAGCGGATGCCGACCCGACGGCCGCTTCATTTCAAAACGGATGTACGGCCGCTGGATGTTGGAGCGGGCCAGTTCGGAAGTCTGCAGCCGCTCGACCTCTTTCTTGCGCGACGTCACTTGCGAGGAGCGCGTGCCGGCCGAGAACCGCGCAATGAACAGATTGAGCTGCGCGATCTTCGTCTCGCGCACCGCATTTTCCGCCTCGATGCGCGAGCGAATCTGCGTCTTGGCCAGAACCATGTCGTCGTACCCGCCGATGTACATGATCACGGTCTGATAGTCGATGTCGGCCGTGTGCGTGCAGACGCTGTTCAGAAAATGACGGTCGTGCGAGATCACGATCAGCACGCCTTCGTAGGCGCGCAGGTAGTCCTGCAGCCAGTGCACGGAATCCAGGTCCAGGTGGTTGGTCGGCTCGTCCAGCAGCAGCACCTGCGGGTTGCCGAACAGCGCCTGCGCCAGCAGCGCGCGGACTTTCTGGCCGCCCTGTAACTCGCCCATCTTGCGCTCGTGCACCGCGGCTTCCACGCCCAGTCCATCGAGCAGCATCGCGGCGTCGGCCTCCGCCGTGTAGCCTCCCTCTTCCCCGACGACCCCTTCAAGCTCCCCCAGGCGCATGCCGTCTTCGTCGGTCAGCTTATCGTGGGGTTTGGCGTAGAGGGCGTCGCGCTCTTCGAGAGCCTTCCACAGCCGGCCGTTGCCCATGATGACGGTGTCGATCACGCGAAACTCGTCGAAAGCAAACTGGTCCTGGCGCAAGACGCCCAGTCTTTTTGGCCGGGCGACGGAACCTTTGGAAGGCTCGATCTCTCCAGACAGAATCTTCATAAGAGTGGACTTGCCCGCACCGTTCGGCCCGGTGATGGCGTAGCGGCGTTCGGGCAGAAACGAGCACGTGACGTCCTCGAACAGGCGTCTGCCGCCGAAGCGCATGGAGATGTTGTTAAGGGAGAGCAAAGGAGACTAAGTATAACGTGAAATGGGGCGCCGACGCAGGCTGATTCTCGGCGTTTTTCGCTATCGCCCCCCGAAGATTTGGACCGCGACGCCGTACAGATCGCCCTCGAGACGATCGATTCGCACGACGGCGCCCGCCACGGATCGGTTCAGCGGGCTGCCAACCTGGAAGTCGCTGGTGACGTAGACGTTCATGCCGGGGACGTAGTGATTTGCGGAAGTCGCAAAATAGAGCCCGCCCTGCGAAACGTTGAACGTCGTGCAATATTCCGGAGGCAGGCCGGGGTCAAACGGCCGAATCCTGACGACCTGCTTCAGAGCCCTTCGGGGCGTTTGACGTTGCTCTTTCGCCGGTTGCATCCCGCATCCTTAACACAAGTTGACCCGGAGCAGAAGCCGCATCCGCGGCGGCACGCGAGCCTGGCTGCGCCTGCCGCGCGGAAGACTTCTTTTGACGGCGGCAGGGGGTCCGCCTATACTAGCGGCTTCGCGAATCGTATTCCGAAACTTGCCGATGCTTTCCATTCGCCCCGCCACGAGCAGGGATGTGCCGCAGCTCACGACGTTGATTCGTGAACTCGCCGAGTACGACCGGCTCGACTACGAAACCGCCGTGACCGAAGAGGACATCGCGCGGGACGGTTTCGGAACTCGCCCGAAGTTCCGCGCCATTCTCGCGGAGTGGAGCGGGCAAATCGCCGGATACGCCCTGTTCTTCGAGTTTTATTCCACGTTTCAAGGGCGCGCCGGATTGTTTCTGGACGACATCTTCGTCCGCCCGCAATTCCGCAAACAGGGCGTGGGCAAGGCGCTGCTCGCGCATGTGGCCGGAGTGGCCGTCAAGGAAAATTACTTCTGCATCCGCTGCGAAGTGCTGGACTGGAACAACCCGGCGATCGACTTCTATCGCGAACTGGGCGCCGTGTCTCTCGACGAGTGGAAATCGCTGTGCCTGCTGGGCGATTCCCTGCAGGACGTTGCGAACGGCGCAAAGTAGCTTCCTCACTGCCGCCCCGCCGAAGCAGCCGTTTTACCCGTTAGTTCATCCGCCAGGGCGCCGGCTCCATAGATATTCCGCAGGGCTTCCAGAATGCTGCGCGAATCCACCTGAATCGAGCGTCCGATCGTGTCGTCGTAGACGAAGTTCCACGGCAGCGATTGGATATCGCCGTCGAAGATGATGCCGATGACTTCGCCGGCCTCGTTTAGAACCGGGCTGCCGGAGTTTCCGCCGATGATGTCAGCCGTCTCCACGACGTTGAGCGGCGTGTCGAGGTTGACCTTTGACTTGGCTTTCATCCAGCTCGCGGGCAGTTGGTAGGGGTCCTTGTTGCCGTGCTGCGCGGCGTGTTCGTAGGCGCCGGCGATGGTGGTGAAGTAGGGCAGTTTCGCGCCCTTTGGCGCGACGCCCAGGCCATTTTCGGTGTAGCCGCGGACCACGCCGTAACTCAGCCGGAGGGTGAAAGTCGCGTCGGGGTACATGCCCGTGCCCCCGGTGGCGAAGCGAATGTTTCCGATGGTTCCGCCATCGCGAGTGACCACAGCGTCCACTTCGTCGTCGAAGCGCTTGCGAGCGGCGCGCGCATCCGGATCGATGTCCCGCATCAGCACGATCAGCGGATCGGCGCTGGCCGCGATAGCCGCCTGCCCGCCCTGGTAGAGCTGCTTGCGGATCGCGACATCATCGAGCTTGGTGTTGTCGATCAGCGAATCGGCCATTTGCGCGGGCGTTTTGCCGTTCAGCACGCGCTTCAGCAAGGCGCTGCTGGGCATCTTTTCCATGGCTTCGGAGATGGAATCCGCAAGGAGCGCTTTTTCGAGCGATTTGTAAACCGGCGCGGTGGAGAAAAGGTCCTGCTCCAGCGACGGCAAAGCCGAATCCCTGTATTCGCGCAGGCGCTCCCCGTTCGGCTTGGCGCGCTCGGCGCCGGCGCGAACGAGCGTGCGGGCGATGCCTGCCAGGTCGCCACGGAAGGCGCCGCGGCGCTCGAGGTAGGTGAACGGGAGATAGATCTGCTTTTCCACGTCCATGGCCTTGCTGATTTCCGACCAGGGATCTCCGAACTCAGCTTTCTTTTTGGGGTCGGCAGCCAGCGCCTCCCGCATTTTGGTTTCTTCGGCCATTTTCTTGGCCATCACGGCCTTGTCGAGCAGGCCGGTGTTGTAGCCCTTGATGGCTTTGAGCGAGTTCTCGATGCCGAACATGTCTTCCTGGGCGATGCGCGCGTTTTCGGGGGATACGGCACTGAATTTTTTGAGCAGGGCATCGCGCCGCGCATAGGATTCGAGCACCAGCGGATAAGCGACATCGCGCAGGAACTCGAGCTGCGCCATCGTGTTCAAGCGTCCCGTGGAGCCCGGATTGCCCGAGACGAAGATCAGATCGCCGTCTTTGACGCCGGCGGTGGACCACTTGAAAAAATTATCGAGGTGCACGGGTCGGTCGTTTTCGTAGATGCGGAAGAAGCTGACGTCCAGATCGTAGCGCGGGTACTCGAAGTTATCCGGATCTCCGCCGAAGAAGGCGGCGTCGAATTCCGGAGCGAAGACCAGACGCACGTCGGTGTACTTCTTGTACTTGTAGAGGTGGAACATCGCGCCCGAGTAGAGCGTGATGACGTCGCAGCGCAGCTTAGTGGACGCCGCGCAATCCTTTTCGATCGCGGACATAGCGGCGCGGCGGGCTTGCCCCTGTTCGGCCACGGAGGTGCCCGGCTTCGCGGAGGCATTGACCTTTTGCGTCACGTCCTCGATGTCCTCCAGCACGTTGAGCTCGAGGTCGGGGCACTTGGCTTCTTCGGCGCGCGTCTTGGCGTAGAAGCCCGTCTTCATATAGTCCCTACCGCCGGTGGAGAGGTTATGGATGCAGTCCGCGGCGATGTGGTGATTAGTGAATGTGAGACCGTCGGGGGAAACGAACGACCCGGAGCCGCCGTTGTCGAAACGAACCGAGGAAAGACGGGTGTGGTCGAGCCAGGTTTTCGTGAGCTCGAAACCGTACTTGGCCTTGATCCTCGTGGTGGGCGGAACATTGAAGAGCCACATGCCTTCGTCAGCCCGGGCGAGTCCGGCCAGGATGAAAACGACGCCAACAATCAGCATCCAACGTTTCATGAATGCCTCCTACACTTTTTCCGGCGGGGGCGCCGATCCGGCGACCGCCGCGGAATGTAGTTAAAGCATACAAGCCCGCGAACCCGCGAGCAAATCGGGGCGCCGTCCGCTTGGCGCGGGGGAGAGCCTCCTCGCGATGCGGGAAATGGCGCCACGTTTAGTTTTCATGAGGCGGGTTTACGCCGACGGTTCTATGGGTGGCGCCGGGAGCTTGTTCGGCCGACTCTTCCGGAGTCCAGACCTCGCGGGCCGGGGCGGGCATATCCCAGATAAGTTTGAGGGCGGGTTTCTCGCTGACGCGTTTTTCGTCGATGGCGCCGACGGTGCGGAGGAGCAGGCTGCCGACGTAGGCGAGGACGGCGGCTCGGCGGGGAGAGATGCGATCCATGGCCAGGAGCGTGAAGAGTTCGGCGAGGGAGCGATGGATTCCTTCGGGCGAGCGCAGATCGCCGTCGCCGATGAGCGCGGGGGCGAGATCGGCGGGCTGGCGCGGCTGCTCGACGCCGCCGTGGCGGAGGCAGAAGCCGGATTCGGAGCCGGACGCCAAGGAGCGGCAGCGGCGGCCGGTGGGAGTGAGATAGCGGCAGCGGAGCGCATCAGACGCAGCCGCGCCGGCGGAACGGGCCGTTTGGTTTTTCATCTCGAGACCTCCTGAAAAGTAAGGTGACCCCCAATTGTCTTGCCGCGAAAGGTCCGCTTGACGGGGACTTTCGCTCCCGGGGGTGGGAGCCATGGCCCGACTTGCTTACCGGCGAAGCTCCTCTTGCCGAGGAGTCCGCCTCTAGGGGGTGGGGGCGTAGCCCCCACCCCCGGGTGTTTTTGTGAAGAGTGCGCAAGGGCAGGGAAGCAAGGGAGTTGCATTTTGTAAGAGCGCAAAAGAGCGTAAAGAGCGAAAGAGAAGAGCGCGGAGGAGACACGGAGAAAGGGGGAATAGGATGGGGCGGCGAAGTTCACGTGGAACGATAGCACGAAACGGATAGCGTGTCAATACCTAGTTATCGACTAGTATCGTTCGAATGAATCCATCCGTCATGCCGGCCCAGCCGCTCAGGGGCAACGCGTCGTTGCGCGGCGGGTCGTTTCATGTTAAGAAACCCACGCCGCGCAGCCTCCTAGTGCGCCGTTTTCCAAGAGGGAGAGGAGAATCAGCGTGGAATACGCCAGCCGACGTTTGATGTGGCACGGCATGTTCCTGTTTCTACTGGGGCTTTTTACGGGCTTCGCGGAGCCACGTTTCGCCAACGTGCGCATGGGACTCGCCGCGCATTTGGAGGGCGTTATGAACGGCATCTTCCTGATTGCTCTGGGCGCCGTCTGGACCGAGGTGAGGCTGCGGCCACGAGCAAAGGCAATTGCCTATTGGACCGCGCTTTACGGCACCTATGTGAACTGGCTGATGACTTCGCTCGCCGCAGTTTTCGGTACTGCGGCCCTGTCTCCAATCTCAGCAGCGGGTCATAGCGGGCAGCCGTGGCAAGAAAGTCTGGTCACGGCCGGCTTCTTGAGTGTTGGCTTGGTGATCGTCGCATGCTCGGTGCTCGTGCTATGTGGCCTTCGGGCTGGGGCGGCTAGTAGAAAGGGGTGAGGCCGCACTTATACAGGCGTCAATTCGGCGAAGGCTGCTCCACGTGGTCGATGACGAGGACTTCGACCGGGCCTGTTTGCGATTTCAACTCGGACCCGAGTTGCTGCTTCAGAGCTTCCAGGAGTGTTGGACCCTCCTCGTCGGGTTGAGAGCCGGGCGGTTGGCTGGGATCGGGTTCCGGTAACCACTCCAGACTAAAATCAAAAGTTCCGACGAGCCCGGTGCGGTCAAGAACCGGGCGGTCCACTCCGGTATAAGGATTCTTCAAAAAACCGGCGATTCGCCCGACGGTCACATCTCTCCCGCCCAGTCGTCCCCGTTCGGAGGTACTTGCGGGAACCGGCCCGATGCTGCCGCAGGGAATCGCCGGCAACTGCAAGCCGGAAGTTGATGACGGCGGGGAAGGCGGAGGCGGCACCGCAGCGGGAGTTTGGGGCGTAGATGCGGTAGGGAACCGACCGGCATCGCGCTGAAGCTGCGGCCCAGTTTTCCCGGGCTTCGACAGCACGAGCGCGAATACCGGGCCTTGCTTGGTCTCGGTATGAACGGCCAGCTTGAAGCGGTCGGCGAGGAGCGATTGCATCATCAAGCGCATCTGGTCTTTGGTGGGAGCGCCGTGCGCGCGCGCCTCAACGTCAAATCGATCGTTGTAGACCCAAGCCCGTAAGCCAGCGAGGTCACCCTGACGGAGCTTGTATGCGAACGTGAGGTAGGCGATCAGCGGCTGATTGCTTGCCGTGAAAAGTCCACCGCTGGGAACATAAGCGTCTCCGGGGCCCAGAGGAAATGTAGAGGTCGGCGGATCGTCTGACTTGTTTGGCTTGACCGAAGCGACGTCAAATGCCATTTTCCCGCCCGCCGCCGTCTGCCAATCATTTGTCAGCGATTGTGTTGGCGGCGCCTGAGCCGCCAGCCGCGGGGCGGCCATCGAGCCCAGAAGCGTCAGCACAGGCAGCGCCGCGACGGCGGTTGCCCGAAGTATGAGACCGGTACCGGTGGTCGTCTGCCTCATGTGAGTACCGCACGGACAAAATCCCTCAGGGGTTAAAACCCCTGAGGGGGGACCTGTGGATGTCGGAGCTAAAGCTCCGCCCCCCTAAAGAATCCGAAACAGGGGCTGAAGCCCCTTCTTCTGCCGAACCGGGAACGGCACGGCTAGCAGTGCCCTGCGAGCCGTGCCCTCGTGCATAACGTAAAGCCGCGCCCCGAGGCGTGCCAAAACCGTGCCACGGGGCGACGGACGGCACTTCCATCAATCGTTAATCTCGGCTAGTTTTCGCCACTTGTGGTCTTTTATCTCGAAATGCAATTTCTTGGTTTTCCCATTCTTGTCGGGAACCTGAATGTCGATGCTGTTTCCGTCGAGCGTGCCCTGGTACTCGCTCCCGATCTCGATCCTCGTATCCCCGGAGAGGCACCATTGCCCATTATTTTGCGCGACAGCCTGAGCATTATCAGAAAGAACAGTCACGTTGAAGTACCAAACGTCGGTGTAGATGGCGCCCGTGCGGAAAGCCTCCGTAGGGCGATTTGAGACATAGCTGTCATTCACTTTAACGCGGACGTCGACCTTAGGCTTCGCACCGAGAGGTGCGACCGTTAGCAGGGCCAGCAGGAACCAAGTCAAGCGTTTCATGGTTTGTCCCTCCTTGGTGATGAGCGCGACGGGTTCGGGATACTGAGCAGACGTGCGGGGCGAACAAAGCGTTGCGACGCACATCGCGAGATGTACTCGATTCGCGTTGGCACGACTACGCCTCCACGGAAAAATGCCGATGGGCTCTGCCGGCACTGTTAGCAGGTTTTCGGGCTGGGCTGCCAGCCGATGAATCTTCCTCTTCTTTACCCTCGCGATCAATCAACTTGATGATTCGCCGAAGAGCAATGGTTACGGCGGCGTATTAGTCCAGGACGAACCGGGGCCGTGCGCGTAAGGCGGGATATTGCCGCACACAGGACGTTTCGCAGAAGGCCAGTGGGAAAAGGCGGGTTTCTATGCCACATTGACACTTGGGCGGAGGGCTTTCGTATCGGGCCTGGGCGGCAGAATTGCTCCTGAGGGTGAAGCGCGAGCCGAGCCCCGAACGAACCAAATGCGAAACATAGCGCGAAAATTGCTGTACACGATTCTGGCGCTCGCGGCGTTGGCCGCGCTCATCTACCGCTCGGGGGGCGCGATTCACCTCGCGGACTTCAGCGGGGCGCGGCTGTTGCGCGCGGTCGCGGGAGCGAGGATCAGCTTCCTGCTGGCGTCCATCGGCATATGCTACGTTGCGTACGCGTTGCGCGCGCTGCGCTGGCAACGTTTCTGCAGGTCCCTCGGCCCGACGACCTTTGCGAATACCCTCAGCGCCATATTAATCGGCTTCACGGCGATGTTCGTTCTGGGCCGCGCCGGTGAGCCTATTCCGCCGCTTCTGCAGGCTCGCAAGAATCACCTGCGGGTGGCCGGCATGTTCGGCATTTACGTGCTCGAGCGGATTTTCGATCTGGCAGGCATCGCCGTGCTTGCCGGCCTGGGGCTGATCTTTTCACCCGGGAGGTCTACAGGGCAGGGAGACCAGGCCTGGGAGACGAAGATGCGCGCGGCCGGCAGCACCATGTTGCTCGGATTTATCGGGCTGGTGCTTCTGGTGGTTTATTTCCGCTTGCACGGCGCCGGAGTACTCGATCGCTACCTGGCGACCTGGCAGAGCGAGAGCAATTGGCGGCGTCGCGTGGCGTCGCAATTCGGGGGCTTCAGCGAAGGATTGCAAGCGATCCGCACATTCGGCGATCTTGCGGCCACGGTGTTTTACTCGGCGGTGCACTGGACCCTGTTTGCGCTGGTTTTCCTGCTGGTCATGCACAGTTTTGGCGGGTCGCTGGCGGCGATCGGGTTGGCCGCCGCGATATTGATCCTGGCCTTCACGATGATCGGATCGACGGTGCAGTTACCGGGAGTGGGCGGCGGGGCGCAAGTGGCCACGTTCATTATTTTGACGAGGATGTTTCGCGTGCAACAGGAACCCGCGGCAGCGGCGGCGATCGTGCTGTGGCTGATGACGTTCGCCACAGCGTGCCTGGCGGGCGTGCCGCTGTTGATCCGGGAAGGGTGGTCGATCGGCGACCTGCGCCGGCTGGCGCGCGCCGAGACAGAAGCCGAAGAAACGGGGACGCACATCACCGAGGTTGACGGCGCGAAGCCGGCTGCGGCGGCCAAGCAGCTGGCTCAGTGATAGAATTGCGCAAGCCGCGGCGCATACCGCTTCGCGGTGCTGGTGACATTGAAAGTCAGCTCGCGACCAGGATGCGTATAGGGAGAACGTATGCCAAAAGTTTCCTTCGCAGCGGACATCAAACCGTTGTTTCGGGACGTCGACATTTCCCACATGAAGCGCGCCGGCGTCGAACTCGACGATTACGACTACATGTCGAATCCCGACAACGCAAACCGTGTGCTCGCGACACTCTCGCCACGCGATGGCAAGCCTCCTTCAATGCCACCTGGCGGGCCCTATTGGACCGCGGCTCAGCTCGCGTTGTTCACGCAATGGCAGAAGGACGGATACCAGACTTGACCTGTTTTCCCAGCGGAAATTTACGACTCGATCTCTGGTAAAGCGACTCCTCACTCCAAAGCGCCGCTAGGTTTTGGAAAAGAGGGCTACCACGGAACGCGGTCGGGCCAAATAGACGCGGCTTTCGACAACCGGGGCGGTCCGCCAGTCGACAATATCGTCAGGCGAGTCAAGGCTGGTATCGATCCATCGATGCCAGAAATCCGCGGGCTCGTTCGCCGGAGGAAGTTGGAACTCAAGAGATTCCCAGTAGGCGTTCAAAATCGAGTACAAGGTCAACCCCCGGCTTTTAGAGGCCACGGTATAGGCTAAGCTGTGCGATGAAGCGCTCCAGTCTGGTTCTCCAAGTTTTACCCCGTGCCAATTTCTCTGTGCTTGGCGCAAAAGCTGGTTGAGGCTTAGGGTCGCAGGCTCGAAGTCTCGCATCAAACGATGCGCGCAGAGCAGTCTTACGAACCTGTGTACATCTTCATGTTTTGTGAGCAGCGCCCAGTCAAGCCAGCTCGTTTCGTTATCCTGGCAGTAGGCGTTGTTATTGCCGTTTTGGGTGCGCCGCATTTCGTCGCCCATGAGGATCATGGGCAGACCCAGCGAAAGCATGGTTACGGCCAGGCAGTTCTTTACTTGCCGATTACGCAGGTTCTCGATTGCAGGATCGTCACTCGGACCTTCCACGCCCCAGTTGTGGCTGCGGTTATCGTCAGTACCATCCCGGTTATTTTCGCCGTTCGCCTCGTTGTGCTTGCGGTCATACGAGACGAGATCGTTGAGTGTGAAGCCATCATGGCAGGTCACGAAATTCACGCTTCCCTCGGCCTCGCGTTCCTTGTGGCCATAAATTTGAGGACTGCCGAGCAATCGGTCGGCAATGAGCGCGACCGTACCCTGGTCACCGCGAAAAAAGCTGCGGACATCATCGCGAAAGCGCCCGTTCCATTCCCTCCAACTGTTCCCGAGGAAGCTACCGACCTGGTACAGGCCGGCGGCGTCCCAAGCTTCGGCGATGAGCTTGGTGCCGGCAAGCGCTGGATCGGAGTCGATATCCCAAAGCACCGCGGGCATTGGCAACGGATTGCCCGACTCGTCTCGCTCCAGTATCGAGGCGAGATCGAAACGAAAACCATCGACGTGCATTTGCTCGACCCAATAATGAAGGCTATCCACGATCATCCGGCGGACCACGGGGTGATTAGCGTTCAGAGTATTTCCGGTACCGCTGTAGTTTGCGTATCTTGAACGGTCTTGCTCGAGGATGTAATAAGCGCTGTTTTCCAAGCCGCGGAAACTGAGGGTTGGCCCGTCTTGATCGCCCTCGGCCGTGTGGTTGAAGACGACGTCAAGAATGACCTCAATCCCAGCCCGGTGGAGCGCCTTCACCATGTCGCGGAATTCATTCACCGGTCCGAGCACATCCTGACGTGAACTGTATCCCTGATGAGGAGCAAAAAATGATACCGGCGCGTATCCCCAGTAGTTTACGAGGCCTGGCCGGGCGTCCTGCGCGTCGAACTGAAAAATCGGCAAGAGCTCGACGGCCGTGATCCCGAGCTGTTGAAGGTACGGAATCTTCTCCACCAAACCGGCATACGTGCCGCGTTTTGCTTCCGAGACTCCGGAACTGTGATGGCGCGTGAGGCCTCGGACGTGCATCTCGTAGATGATGGTTCTGGAAGCGGGCCGGCGAATCGGAGTGTCGCCCTCCCAATCGTAAGCGTTCACGTCCACCACGACACTCTTCATAGCCATCGCGGCGTTGTCGCCCGTGGTTTGAGCTGCCTCTCGGCCATAGTTTTTGGGAACGACCACGCCGCGTCCGTATGGATCCAGCAGAACCTTTGTAGGATCAAAGCGCATTCCATTGGCCGGATCAAAACGTCCTTGGACCCGATATCCGTAGAGTTGCCCCGGCTCGACGCCCGGCACGAGTACATGCCAATAGTCGGAAGTAAAGTTGGTGGCGAGGTTGAGTGAAATAGCGCGTGCTCGGCGAGCGTCGTCTTCCCGGTCAAAGAGTAATAGCTCGACACCTGAAGCGCTTCGGGAGAAAATACTGAAATTGACGCCTCCGAGGACGACGGTGGCGCCGAGCGGCGCACTTCTTCCCTGAGTCGCGGCACCGTCGGCGGCAAAAGGCGCCTCTTTTCCGACAAGTGTTCTGTCAAAGGGAATGGTGCTCATACCTAGCCTCTTCCCAGCAATCTCCTCGCCGCTACGGCGAGGATGGGATCAACAATTCGCCATGCCTCTTCCGACGTAATCCTTTCTAGCGAACTGCCGCTAGGACCTACTCTTTCGGTACCAGCGGATGAGACCGTTGGTCGAACTGTCGTGACCGAGCGTGGGCTCCGCCTTACTCTCAATTTCAGGAATGATACGCTGCGCCAAGACCTTGCCGAGTTCCACGCCCCACTGGTCGAACGAATTGATGCGCCAGATCACACCCTGGGTAAACACCGAGTGCTCGTAAAGAGCCACCAGCTTGCCGAGAGTCTCTGGCGTGAGCCGAGCGGCAAGAACTGTGTTCGACGGGCGGTTGCCTTCAAACACGCGATGAGGCACGAGCCAATCGGGCGTTCCTTCGGCTTTGACTTGTTCAGGAGTTTTTCCAAAAGCCAGCGCCTCGGTCTGCGCGAAGACGTTTGCGAGCAACATATCGTGATGACGGCCCAGCGGGTTGAGCGGCTGCGCGAATGCGATAAAGTCGCAGGGTATAAGCCGCGTGCCCTGATGAATCAATTGATAGAATGAGTGCTGGCCGTTCGTTCCCGGCTCACCCCAATAAACTGGTCCCGTGGCGTAGGTCACGTCCGTCCCATCCTTAGTGACGTGTTTTCCATTGCTTTCCATGGTCAACTGCTGCAGGTACGCTGGAAATCTCTTCAAGTATTGGTCATAAGGCAATACCGCGACGGTCTGTGCACCGAAAAAGTCGTTGTACCAGATGCTGACGAGTCCCATAAGAACGGGGAGGTTCTGTTCGAAAGGCGCGGTGCGAAAATGTTCGTCCATCTGGTGGAACCCGTCCAACATGGCCCGGAAATTTTCGGGTCCTACGGCAATCATCGTTGAGAGGCCGATCGCCGAATCCATCGAATAGCGTCCGCCCACCCAGTCCCAAAAACCGAACATGTTGGCGGTATCGATGCCGAATTTCGCCACCTCCGCCCCGTTGGTCGACACGGCGACAAAGTGCCTGGCCACGGATTTTTCATCATTGGCAAGACCTGCAAGCGACCAGTCGCGAGCCGTGTGGGCGTTGGTCATCGTTTCGAGTGTTGTAAAGGTTTTCGAGGAGACGATGAAGAGCGTCTCGGCGGAATCTAGATCGCGCACAGCCTCGGCGAAGTCCGTGCCATCGACATTAGAAACAAAACGAAACGTCAAAGAGCGGTCGCCGTAGTATTTGAGCGCCTCATAGGCCATCACCGGCCCAAGGTCGGAGCCGCCGATGCCGATATTGATCACATTCCGAATGCGTTTTCCTGTGTACCCCTTCCACTCGCCGCTACGCACGCGGTTCGAAAAGTCGGCCATCCTGTCGAGGACTGCATGCACCTGAGGAACGACGTTCTGCCCATCCACGAAGATCGATTCACTCAGGGGTGCCCGAAGAGCTACGTGAAGGACGGCCCGGTTTTCTGTGAAATTAATCTTATCCCCGCGAAACATCGCATCGATCTGCGAACGCAGCCCCGATTCGTCGGCCAACTGGAGAAGGAGCTTTATGGTTTCCTTCGTGATGCGATTCTTCGAATAGTCGAGAAAGATGCCAGCGGCCTCAGCGGTCATCACTTCGCCACGGCTCTTGTCGTTTGCGAATAACTCTCGGAGATGTAGTGCGCGAATCTTATCGTAGTGAATCTGGAGCTCTTTCCAAGCGTTTCGCCTGGCGAGTGGCACAACAGCGTCGGGCATAGTGCCTGGTTTCGCACGCGTTGCCATTTCTGTGCTCCTTTCAGCCTTACTGGGCTGTCGCCCGCTTCAGGGCAGCCGCCTTCGTCGTGATCACCGCCATCAGGTCACTCCAGGATTGCACGAACGACTTGGCGCCTTCATCCTGCAGCCGGGCTGCCAGGGCATCGATGTCGATTCCTACTTTGCCGAAGCGGGCCAGCACCTCCTCGCAGTCACCACCATCGGCGGGGAGGGTCGAACCGATTTCACCGTGGTCACCAAAGGCCTTCAGTGTCGCGTCCGGCATGGTGTTCACTGTTAACGGGGCTGCCAGCGATTTTACGTACAGGACGTCCGATGCTTTCGGATCCTTGGTTCCGGTGCTCGCCCAAAGCAGCCGCTGCGTGGTTGCTCCTTGATTTAAAGCGCGCTGCCAGGGCGCTGTATCAAGCAGCGTGCGGTAAGCTTTGTAGGTACGCTTGGCGATCGCGATGCCAAGCTGATCACGCAGCTCTTCCGGCACCATATTTGCGACGGCGACATCCCACCGGCTGACAAATAGCGAAGCAACAGAAGCAACACGGGGATTAAGGCCCGCGCTGATACGGCGCTCTACCCCGCGCAAGAAGGCGTTGGCAGTCGCCAGATACTGCTCGCGGGAGAAGAGCAGCGTGACATTAATCGGTACGCCGGCAAAAATCGCTTCTTCGATCGCTGGCAGACCTTCCTTTGTGCCGGGGATCTTGATGAAGACGTTGGGATGGCCGACGCGCTTGTAGAGATCCTTGGCAGCTGAAAGGGTGCTGGTTGTGTCATGTGCTAACAGCGGTGAAACCTCTAATGAAGCCCAACCGTCCACGCCACCTGTTTTATCGTGAATGGGTCGAAGTAACTCTGCGGCACGGGCAATGTCCTCCAGAGCCAATTCAAAAAACAGGCCCTCGCCCGATTTGCCCTCGCCTGATTTCTGGCGGATCGCGACGTCGTACGCACTGCTGTTCTTGATGGCGTGATCAAAGATGGTCGGATTTGAGGTGAGACCTGTTATGGACAGATCGTCGATGTAACGTTTGAGCGTTCCGCCGTCCAGAAGATCCCGGGTGATGTTATCAAGCCAGAGGCTTTGGCCTAGGTCATGTAGTCTTTGAGTTGCTTTCATAATTTAACCTCGGCCGACAGCTGAGAGAGCGGGCAGATCACCTACGTTCCATTGGCGATTTCGTCGCAGCCTGCCTCAGCTTCTCGATGCGGCCTCCATGATTTGGGCGTTCCTCGTGGTCAAGCCCTGCGATCGATTCGCGCTTTTGGTCAAGTTCCGCAGCCACTCGAATGCAGGATCGGACAGCATTTCTTCGGTGCAGCGCCACCGCCAATTACCTTCAGGACGGCCTGGCACGTTCATGCGTGCCTCACGACCGAGGTTGAGTAAGTCCTGGAGTGGTGCGATTGCAAGTTCAGCTATCGAGGACCAGGCCAGTTCCATCAACCCGTGCGCGGCATCGCCGCTCACTTGTGCGCGCTGTTGGAGGTATTTCCGGACTGTGTCTCGCTGTCCTTCGGGCAAATCTTCGAACCAGCTCCGAGTCGTCGGATTGTCGTGGGTGCCCGTGTAGGCCACGCAGTTGCGAACGAAGTTGTCCGGAAGATGCGGATTGTCGGACTGGCCGTCGAAAGCGAATTGCAGGACGCGCATGCCAGGGAGGCAGAAGCGATCGCGAAGCGCATTGACGTCCGAGGTAATTATCCCTAAGTCTTCGGCGATGAACGGCAGGCCGCCCAGCGCTCGGTCTACTGCCTTGAAAAAGTCGTCGCCAGGACCGGGCAGCCATTTTCCTGATTCCGCAGTCTGCGCCCCTGCCGGCACGTGCCAGGCTGCCGCAAACGCCCGGAAATGATCCAGGCGAACTAACTCCACGTGCTTTAAGAGCACGGCTAAACGATCGATCCACCAGCGATAGCCGGTCTGACCAAGAACTTGCCAGTCGTATACGGGATCGCCCCAAAGCTGCCCCTGCGCACTGAAGTAGTCCGGGGGCACACCCGCGACAAAGCGTGGCCGGCGCTGCTCATCCAGCAGAAACAGCTCCGGGTGGGCCCAAACGTCACTCGAGTCCGCGGACACGAAAAACGGCATGTCGCCGATTAATTTGACGCCTCGGGCTCGAGCATACGATTGCAGCCGCTCCGCCTGCCGGGATACCAGGAATTGCGCAAACGATCCGCGCTCGATCTCGCCGGCGAGTTCACCCCGCGCGGAGTCAAGTGCGACGCGGTCGCGCCGAACCAACTCGGTTGGCCACTTTAGATAGTGGTCGTCGTGGAACTGCACTTTCAATGATTGGAAGAGCGCGAAGTCTTCAAGCCAATGCCGTTGATCATTACAGAATTGCTCGTATGCAGGACGAAGATCAGCACGAGCGCCGCCCTTGAAGTTGTCCCAAGCTTTGTCTATCAGCCGATGTTTGAAAGTGCCAACTGCCTCGTAATCGACGAAGCCTGCTGGGAAGGAAGGGATATCAAGGTCGTCTTTTTTGAGTAGGCCGTCTTCGATCAGCGCGTCGGGACTGATGACCAGCGCATTGCCTGCGAAAGAACACAACGATGCATAGGGCGAGTTGCCATAGCCCGTGGGGCCCAACGGCAGTAGTTGCCACCAGCCTTGCTCAGCTTCCTTGAGACGATCAATCCACGATAGCGCGTCAGGTCCCAAATCGCCGATGCCATAGGGCGACGGAAGCGAAGTTACATGCAAAAGTACACCCGAGGCTCGGTATCCCTCAGGAAACGGTGGTGCGGTGGTATTGCGTTTGTCCACGCCGGCCTTTCACATTCCAGTTAGCGTCCGTATTCCATCATCGCCAAGACGGCGAGTCATGCCACAAGATGAAAGGCGCCTCCAAAGGGATCAAGGCGCCGGGTCGAGCGGGCACAAGCCGGGGTGTGTAATCCGCTACGGGCCGGCTAGCGGGAATCTGCGCCGTGTACACAAAACCGCTCGTGGACCCGCTGAGGCGTTCGCCCCGCGCCATGGAGTGTCGGGTAGGGGCGCCGCCACCCTCCCCTTCGGCGTATAGCTCGGCTGTCACCGCCTCCGGGGACAGGCCGTTGAGAACAACCTGCACTTGAAAAATGAATTCACCTTGTTTCTGTTGAACTGTCGCAGAGCCGAACCGCACCGTCGACCAGTACCTTGCGAGCTGAGACTGCCACTCCAGCAGATCCGCGACCGCTGCGCCGCGGTTTTTCGCGCGGTCCTTGAATGCCAACGCCGCGGACAGGTAGTGCTCCTCCGTATACTGTCGAACCACCCGATTCGTCGAAAAAAGAGGGGTCAAGCGAGCCAAACTTTCACGAATGCGACCCACCCAACCCTTCGGGATTCCGCGCTCATCCCGTGCATAGAACTCGGGAATCACCTCCTGCTCCAGCAGTCCATAGAGGGCTTCGGCTTCGGCATCGTCCCAGGCGGTGACGTCATCGTGTTCGCGTCCGTCGCCAATAGCCCAGCCGACCTCCGGCGAATATGCCTCGGCCCACCATCCGTCGAGTTCTGAAAGGTTCAATCCTCCGTTAACAAGCACCTTCATGCCGCTGGTGCCGCTCGCCTCCCACGGGCGTCGCGGCGTGTTAACCCACAGATCGACACCCTGGACGAGACGCTCCGCCATCAGGAGGTCATAATCGACCAGGAACACCACTCGGGCTCGCACTTCCGGCGCGTGCGAAAACTCCACCCACTGTCGAATCATGTCCTTCCCAGCCTGGTCCTGCGGGTGAGCTTTTCCAGCAAGCACCAGCTGAACCGGACGATCTCGATTCGTGAGGATCCGAACCAGTCTCTGTGGATCGTGCAAGAGAAGGTTCGGCCGTTTATAGGTCGCAAAACGGCGTGCAAAACCGAGAGTCAGCGCATCACTATCGAGCACCCGCGTTGCGTTTTCGCGCTCCTGTTCGGAAGCCCCTTCCCCGGCAAGCTGGCGCGCGTAGCGTTCGCGGACGTATCGGACAAGAGATTTGCGGCCGGAGGATCGCAACTGCCAAAGGTCGGCATCGCTGGCGTTGCGCACACAGTCGTCCACTCCCTTCGTGCTTTGGCGCCAGCGGTCCTTTCCGCAGCTGCTCTCCCATAATGAGTCCGCTTCGGCTGAGTCCCAGGTAGGCGTGTGCACCCCGTTTGTCACATGTGTAATCGGCACCTCTACCTGTGGCCACCTCGGAAACAACGACTGAAAAATTCTCCTGCTTACCTGGCCATGCAACCGGCTTACCCCGTTTACGGCCCCGCTGCCTCGCACGGCTAGGTAGGCCATGTTAAGCGGCTCGGAGAAATCTCCTGGGTCGCGGCGCCCCAGCGCCAAGAGGTCGTGGAGTGAAATGGCAAGGTCTTCCTCAGCATACTTTTTGAAGTATTGCTCGACCAGGCCGGGAGCGAATCGGTCGAAACCCGCTTCCACCGGCGTGTGGGTGGTAAAGAGGTTGCCGGCGCGCGTGAGAGCAAGCGCAAACTCGAACGGCTGATTATTTTCGAGCATATACGTTCGCGCCCGCTCAAGCACCGCAAATGCCGCGTGACCCTCGTTGAGATGGCATACCTCGGGGCGCAATCCAAGGGCCTGCAGGAGCCGCCAACCTCCGATTCCGAGCACCAGTTCCTGCTTCAAACGCAGCTCCGGCCCCCCACCGTATAGTTCGCTAGTGATGGCCCGATACCACGGGATATTCGCTGGGTCATTGGTGTCGAGCAGGTACAACTTCGCTCTGCCGACCTGTGCTTGCCACGCTCGGATCCAAAGCTTGGCGGCTGGGAAATCGAGCGATAGCCTCAGCCATTCACCATTCGATTGGCGGACGGGTGCTATCGGCAGCTGGCCGGGATCATTGAACGGATACAACGCGTGCTGCCTCCCTTCGATGTCGATTTCTTGCCGAAAATATCCTTGCTGATAGAGGAGGCCGATCCCCGTCACTGGAACGCCCAGATTACTGGCCGCCTTGAGCTGGTCGCCGGCAACGTTGCCCAGCCCGCCCGAATAAATAGGCAGAGCTTCACTCAGCATGAATTCCATTGAGAAGTACGCAACGCCTCCGAGACCGGAATGTGGGTAGGTCTTTTGGAACCAGGTTTCGGACTGTTCTGCGACCTGTCGTTCATGGGTCACGGTGGACAACAGCTTCTGAAACTCGATGTCCGTGGCGCAGGAGTGCAGCTTGTCCCGGGAAATCGTCTGCAAAATGAACCAGGGGTTATGCGTCTCGTGCCAAAGCGCCGGATCAAGTCGTTCCCAGAGTCCGTCCGCCGCGTGATTGAATGACCATCTCAGATCCAAA
>Ga0210394_10003463_pt1 | contig 19792 bp, 10 predicted proteins | sample IncBWC12MmetaG_FD_160121 | JGI IMG/M metagenome (GOLD analysis project Ga0210394, IMG submission 160121) | Forest soil microbial communities from Barre Woods Harvard Forest LTER site, Petersham, Massachusetts, United States - Inc-BW-C-12-M | ecosystem: Environmental > Terrestrial > Soil >...
TCGAGGTCGGCCGGGAGACGATTAGTCCGGAAACGGACCCCTTTCGATTTCATTTCATTGTTCGCGATACGGGTATTGGCATTCCTCTGGAGAAACAACAAATTATCTTCGACGCTTTCTCCCAAGTTGATGGCTCGACTACGCGGCGATACGGGGGTACTGGTCTGGGACTGACCATCACCAAGCGTCTTGTGGAGATGATGGGCGGAAGGGTGTGGGTGGAAAGCCATCTGGGCGAGGGCAGCGTCTTTCATTTCACGCTGAAGCTCGCTCCTCCTGAAACGAGCGGATCGGGGCGCAACTTGCGTCGCGCCGAACTCGAGAGTTTGCATGTTCTGATCGTCGACGATAACGAGACGAATCGCATGATCCTCGATGAAATGCTGAAAAACTGGCGGATGGTCCCCACCTTAGCGGATGGCGGTGAGGCCGCGCTGATGGCCATGCGCTGGGCCCGCGATCAAGGCAACAGCTTTCCTCTGGTTCTCCTGGATGGCCACATGCCCACTATGGATGGGTTCGAAGTTGCCCGGAGAATCAAAGCCGATCCTTCGCTCGCGGGCGCCACGATCATGATGCTCACTTCGGACCGCCAGGTGGGCGACGCAGCGCGGTGCCGCGAAATCGGGATCAAAGTCTATCTCGTGAAGCCCATTGGGCAATCCGATTTGCTCGACGGAATGCTAAATGCTCTCGGGACGCAAATCCTGGACTCTGCTTCGGCCGGCGTGCCTGATAAACGGCGCAAAGCCATGCGTCCTATGCGCTTGCTTCTGGCTGAGGACAACGCGGTCAACGCTAAGCTCGCACTGACGATCTTGCGGAAGTGGGGCCACGAGGTTGTGCTGGCCACGAATGGCCGTGAAGCACTCGATTTGCTCGAAGGAGCAGGATATCGGGGCTTCGACGCGATATTGATGGACGTTCAGATGCCGGAAATGGATGGGATGGAGGCAACGGCGGCGATACGCGCTCGCGAGGGAACTTTGGGAGGTCATATACCCATCCTCGGAGTCACCGCACACGCCATGAAGGGTGATCGCGAACGCTGCCTGGAGGGAGGCATGGACGGCTATGTAACCAAACCGATCCGCCCGGACATACTTTTCTCCGAGTTGGCTCGCCTCGGTTCGGCTGCCGTGCAGCATGAACCGGAGCCGGCGACGGGTACCACCACGGATTCCGGAGCAATCGGCGCGTTGGATCGGGTCGCGCTGCTCGACCGCGTCGAAGGTGATATGGAGCTGCTTGGCGACATCATCGAGCTTTTCAAGGAGGATTCCGTTCGCCAAATGACTGCCATTCGGGAAGCCATCGATAAGAAACAACCCGATACCCTGCGGCGTGCCGCGCACACATTGAAAGGAACATGCGGAAATTTGGGCGCGGTCGAAGCAGCCTCCACGGCTCTGGAACTCGAAAAGCTCGCGGCCGCGGGCGACCTGTCTCATGCTCAAGAGAGCTTCCGATCGCTCGAAGAGCAAATCCAACGCGCGAGCAAGCTACTCGACGAACTCAAACAGGAGTGCGTGCGATGAAGATTCTGATTGCTGATGACGATCCGGTCTCCTCCCGCCTGCTCGATCGCCTTCTGGTTAAATGGGGCTACGAGGTGATTGCTGCTCACGATGGCGCGGAGGCTTGGGAAGTGCTGAAGGCGGAGAATGCGCCCAGGGTAGCTTTGCTCGATTGGATGATGCCCGGAATCGACGGCCTGGAGATTTGCCGCCGCGTGCGGTCGCGATCTGGGCAGCCCTACGTGTACATCATGCTCCTCACCGCAAACGACAAAGTCGGTAATTTGGTGGAGGGACTGGAATCGGGCGCAGACGATTACCTGACCAAGCCCTTTCATCCACAGGAATTGAGGGCGCGTCTGCGCGTCGGTTTGCGCATGCTGGATCTCGAAGGCCGTCTTGTGGAAGCGCGGGAGAGCCTGCGCTTCAAAGCCAGCCACGACTCCCTGACCACTATCTGGAATCGCGGCGCGATTATCGAGATGCTCGAGAGGGAATTGAGCCGCGCGCGCAGAGACGGCAGTTCGGTAGGCATCCTGCTCGCGGATATCGATCACTTCAAAAGAGTCAATGACACGCGCGGGCACCTGGTGGGCGATGAAGTCCTTCGCGCCGTGACGGGCCGCCTGAAAGGGGAGGTTCGCTCCTATGATTCGGTGGGGCGTTATGGAGGGGAGGAGTTTTTGATCTTACTGCCTGGCTGCGATAATCCGAAACTCACTACAAAGGCCGAACAGCTCGTAAAAGTAGTGGAGCGCAGCTCGATCGGGACCTCGACCGGCACGGTAGCGGTCACCATCAGCGTCGGTGGTATTGCCAGTGGCGACTGCCCGCACGCCGAACTGACTAAGCTCCTACGGGCTGCAGATACCGCTCTTTATCGGGCGAAAGTCTCGGGGCGAAACCGGTCGGAGATGGCCCGGCTATCCGATATGGAAGTGGTTCCCACAATTAACGCGTCGGCGGCATCCGAGGCAGTAGAATCGCCTACTTCAGGTAAATAGCCAGCCAGTCGAAAAAGTTTTTGTACCAGAGCCTGCTATTTTGCGGTTTGCCGACCCAGTGGCCTTCATCGGGGAAGATAAGCAGCTTGGAAGGCACGTTTTGGCGCTGCAGGTCGGTGAAGAATTCCAGCGACTGCGTATACGGAACGCGATAGTCCATCTCCCCGGCGATGACGAGCGTCGGAGTCTTGAATTTCCCGAGTTCGCCGGCGTAGGTGCTGGGAGACCATTTGCTATAGCTTTCCGGATTCGACCATGGCATTCCCGCCAAGTCGTGTTCCACGAACCAAAGCTCCTCGGTTCCCCCATACATGCTTACGTTGTCGTAAGGACCTGCGTGGCTGATGAGTGCCTTGAATCGGCCGGTGTGCGTTGCGAACCAATCCATCATGTAGCCGCCGTACGAGCCTCCTGCCGCGGCCGTGCGGCTGGCATCGATAAATGGGTAATGCGCGAGCGCATAATCCGTGCCCTTCATCAAATCGTCGTAGACTTTTCCGCCCCAATCGTCCCTGATCTCGTCAACGAACTTCTGGCCATATCCCGTCGAGCCGCGAGGATTGATCATCACAGCGACATACCCCGGCGAAGCGAAGAGCTCCTCATTCCAGCGGTAGCCCCAATCGTCAGCCCAGGATCCCTGTGGACCGCCGTGCACAAGCAGAAGCAGCGGATACTTTTTCGAGGCGTCGAAGTGGGGCGGCCGGATCAAAAACCCCTCCACGCGTGCGCCTCCGGCGCCCTCGAACCAGAACGGTTCGGGCGGATTCATCTCCACCGTAGAGAGCAGGGCAGTATTGTGATGGGTGAGCTGAGTTGCGTGCGCTCCCTCAGGATGAGCGATGAAGATTTCGGAGGGCATGGTCACGCTGGAGCGCGTGAAAGCGAGAGTATTTCCATCGGCGCTCATGCTGAGTTCGGAGTTGTAGCTGGCGGGTGCGATAGAACGCGGCGTGCCGCCAGATGCGATCTCGACAGCGTAGATAGGCTGTTCGGCCTGATCTTCGGCGACAAAATAGATGCGGCGGCCATCGGGTGACCAGAGCGGTTCCTGGACGCTGCGGTCGAAATTTTCCGTAAGATTAGTCGTCTTCTGCGTCGTGCGGTCATAAAGCATCAGGCGCCAGCGATCGCTTTCATAACCGGGCACGAGCTGCGCGTGATAGGCGATGGAATGTCCGTCGGGAGAGTAGATGGGATGACCGTCGAAACCTGGATTCGTGGTGATTCGCCGGGGCTCGGCGCCCGCCAGCGATACCGTGAAAAGATCGGCGTTGGTGGTCGTGGCTTCCGGCCGGTCGGTAATCGCAGTAAAGCAAAGCTCCTTGGAATCGGGAGAAAAGGCGATATCCGCGGCATCGCCTCGCTCATCGGGTGGCACGTCGTAATCCGCGCCGGGCGTAAGGTCACGCGGCGCGCCTCCCGAAGCGGCAATTACAAACAGATGGCTGCGCTTGCCATCGCTCCAATGTGTCCAGTGACGAAACAGAAGGTGGTCATAGATGCGCGCCTTTACTGGGTCCTTTTCTCGCGCCTCATCGCGCTGACGATTGCAGGCGTCGTCATGACAATCGGGATAAACCGCCGAGGTGAACGCGATCCACTGGCCATCGGGCGACCATTGTTCATTGCCCGCGCCGGTTGAAAATTTAGTGAGAGAGTCGCCCTCACCGCCATTCAGTGAGAGCAGATAAATCTGCTCGGTTCCGCCACGGCTGGAGACAAATGCCAACCGTTTGCTGTCGGGCGACCAGCGCGGACGCCCATCCGAGCCGCCGCGCGTCAGTTGCCGTGGCTCGCTCGTTCCATTCGTACTCACGATCCAGATATTTCGTGTAAGGCGGTTGGCGGCGACATCCGCTTTGGCGACCGTGTAGGCGACCCACTGCCCGTCGGGCGAGACCATCGGCTCGCTGATCCGATCGATGGCCATAAGATCGTCGAAACTAAGCGGGCGCTTCTGCTGGGCCCAGACGGGACCGGTGGCCAGGATCAGTACAGCAAGAAGGATCCAAGTTCTGAGCAGATGTTTCATCGTACCTCTCCTACTCCGTTCCTTTATCGAGGCTCTCGCCCGTCCGAACGGGCGGTCTCACGGGCATTTCCACGCTGCGTGAGTGGTCGCAGCGTATCGCTCAACAAGTCGGGATCCGCGTTATTTCTCACCAGATGAGGGTAGCGTTCACCGCCATGATATTGAACATTATAAGTAATCACGAAGCCGCCATTGTCGGCAGTGACGACGATAGGTTTGCTTCCGTTCTTGGTTTCGGAAATGGCCTCGTGAAGAGCTCCGGGCGTGAATCCCCGGCCATTGACGGAAAGCAGGCGCATGCCCGGAGCGAGACCCGATTCCGCCGCCGGCATCCCGGGGATCACGTCGGCTAGCCGGCCATTTTCTTCGCCGCTACCAATCTGAACGAGCATGCCTAGAGAAAAGCTGAGGTCAACCATTTCGTCCACGCTCTCGCGCACGCGCATCACGGCGTTTTCCTCGTCGTTGTAAGTGAGCTGCCAGCCGCCGCGTTCGATTCCACCGATCGGGGCGTGGGGATTGATTTCGTAGACACGCGCGTTGAAGAAGCCGCGCCAGTCATAAGGAACCGTCGCGTTCAATGCTGCGATGACATCATCGAGGGTGTAAGGCACGAGCTTAGGGCTTGATTCCGGCGGCCCATAAAATCGGCGGCAGAAATCATCGAGAGATTTTTGCCCGTGCGACTGCTGGCGGATCAGCGTGTCCGCATCGAGCCAGATCAGCCAGCCTTCGTCATAGAAATCGACGCTGCGTCTCCAGGACTCCCAATTGTGAGGAGCATCGTAAAGGAGCGACGCAGCGAGAGCCGTATCTTCCAGACTTCTCCAGGATCGGCCCGGCCGATTATCGAGGTAAGCCGCGACGCGGGCGAGTGCCTCACGGTAATCTTCCTGCGTCCGCAACCCCGAGCGGGCGGAGAGAAATTCGCCGATGTATTGCGTCAGCCCCTCGTAGATCCACAGAAGATCGTCTTTCATGGGCTGCTCGTAGTCGGGAGTGGCAAGACCGGCGGGCCGTCGATATTTGCCGTTCCAGGAATGCGTGAATTCATGGGAGAGCAGAGAATTCGAGCTCTCTTCCTGGTCACTGTTTATGAACGTGCGTTCGCCAATGCGCTCGTCGCTGGATTGGTGATGCTCGAGACCATTGGGATAAAAATAGTTCGTCAGCGAGACAAGAAAATCGTAGTGATCGTAGTGACGAGCGCCGAAAAGCGCGCCAGCCTCGCGCACCAGCCGGCTATAAGCTGCGATCTGATCGTCCGAAATCGCCAGCGCAGCAGCGCTATCCGCCGCGATATCCAAGTGATGCGGAGGTTTAACGTCGGGAGCGAGGGGGATGGACCGGAAATTCTGACCCGTAAGCACGGGTGAATCCACGAGCATGGTCAGGGAGACGGGCGCGAACAGGACCTCGTCGCCGTCCTGTTTCTCCACCGTTAGGGAGCTAGCGAACTTCCAACCCTGGGGAAGGCGCACGCTGGCCTGGTAAGTGAGCGAATCGGTGGGGGCTCCGGAAGGGTAGAAGGCGAGCAGATTCCATTCCAGCACGGCCAGCATTTGGTCGGCGGAGGGACCGGCAGAGAAGCCTTCTCCATTCGCGGGCGACAAATAATCATAAGTGGCTTCCAGAGTGGTTGCACCCGCGGGAACGTCAATATGGAACATGTACATGTTCACATCGTCTCGCCGCCAAGGAATGATCTTGCCGTTGGCGGAAAACTTCAGACCAACAACGTCGGCAATGGGGCCGTCGGGCGCGTGCTCGCCAGGGATCCACTTCGGGTAGAGCAGGGTGAGCGGGCCGGGTTTGACCGGCAGCTCCAGATGGGCGTGAAAGATGCGGCGGGGGGCTTCACGCAAGTCGGCAGACAGGCGGATCGTACCAGTCTGGGCGTGCGCCGACGGTATGTAGACCAGCGCCGCCAACAACAGCGGGACGAGACGCCTTTTAGCTTGGCCCATGCCGCCTCCTTTACCGGTACCACTTTTGCGGGTAGATGCTACCGCAGCCCCAAAGGAGGCCATTATGGCACCTACGCTCGACGTCGACGAAAACCGAAGTGGACTGGGTGCGAAACAGGGTGGCACCCCCCTCCCCCCCTTTTTGTGTAAGTGCGCATTCTAGAAGGCTTACGCCTTTCGTTTTGTGGCAGCGTGTTTCCAGCGGCTTTTGCGGCAAAGGTGCCGAACGTACGAGGATGGCATGGCCGAAAGCGGCTTTCGCGGAACACTGGTATGAGCGGGTACGTTCGGGTTGGAGTCGATTCGAAATCCAGTGACGAGAGCCTGCACTGGCGACGCGACGACTTCGTGAGGACGGTCACAAAAGGAAACTTCCGATGTTCGCTTGCAACCCAATGCACGCAAAAACGGCGCAGACTGGGGAACTGGTCATCGTTCGGGATGACAGCGGGGCCATGCAAATGGACAGAGGAGATCGGCAAAAGCGGGACAGGAAGAGCAGGCATGCGGGATATTACTCTGGACGTAAAATGCGGTCAACTGCTATTTACTCAGTGGTTTATTCGAACAAAGGGCAGAGCGAGAGGCCTGTGAAATCCTTCGAATGATCGCGCTCGGAGGCGCTAAACGCAGAACATTCGAATAAACACGTTGCGTGGCGACTTGGTGGGTTGAGTCTGCTCGCCCTTTGGGAGTGGCGTGTTAGCGGTTCTTCGGGCTAGCCAGCGGCTGGGGCAATTTCCAGCCACAAGAGTCACACTTAAACTGGTCCTGGGGACGGGCTTTGCTCGCTATTTGTCCACAGCACGGGCATTTCATGGTGCACACGGTTCGGCTCCACTTTCTTGCTGTTTTCCCAAGAAGCTTATGAAAGCTCTTGCAGTTTTGACTCCAAACGGGAAAGAGGTGATAAAGGCAAGTCTTGCAAGCAGAAGAATCAGCATCCGTAATAGTGGTGAACGGATTCTGAGAGCAAGGAGTTGCGCATAAACGATATGGAGTTACCCGCCTCGATTTACGAGGATGGAGACGAGGGTCATGCAATCTCTCGGTTTGTTTCCAATGCGCAGACTTACACCCAGGATCGGATGCTGGAGTTAATCGCTATTTTTTTCGCCGGCGGGGCCGGATAAGGCGACCTGTTCGCCGTTTTCGAGCGAATCGGGAGGATTGATCACGATGGCTTCCTGCTGTGAAAGGCCCTCAAGTACTTCGACGCTGTCACCGAAATCACGGCCGACGGAGAGCTTCTTCAATACAAGCCGGCTATCGAGACCGACGACCGCGACGAGAGTTCCTTCCGGCCGGAAAAGCAAGGCGTTGATGGGCACCGAAAGGCGGTTTCCGGGAGACTGGACGTCAAAATGGACTTCGGCGTATTCGCCCTGTAGCAGCGTGCCCGAGGGATTCGGGACATCGACTTCCGTTAGCAAGGTCCGGCTAGCGGGATCCACGGCGTTCGCGGTGCGGACCACCTGCCCGCAAAAGTTCCTGGCGGGGAATTCGGTTAACTGCAGGCAGGCCTTGAGGCCGACGCGCATAGCAGGAACGTAGGTTTGCGGGACCGAGACGTAAACGCGGAGCGGATCGGTTTGCGCCAAGTCAAACATCTCCTTGCTGTTGCCTCCATTCCCGCCATTGATCAAATTTCCGATATCGATGTTGCGCTGCGTGATTACTCCGGAAAAGGGAGCGTAGACGTGCTTGAACGATTCCAATTCTTCCAGCCGTTTGACGTTGGCTTCGGCGGACTGCACCATGGCTTGCTTGGCTGCATAGTCGCCGGTGTAGTTATCGACTTCCTGCTTGGAGACGGCGTCGCTTTTGAGAAGACCTTCGTAACGCTCCGCAGTGACCCCCGCCAGCTTTACGTTCGCTTGAGATGTAGCCAGATCGGCCTTGGCCTGGGCGAGCTGCGCATCGACTTCCGGGGTATCGATATCCGCGAGCAACTCGCCTTCTTTGACATGGCTTCCGATATCCCTGTACCACTTCTTCAGATAGCCATTGGTTCGGGCGTAGATCGGCGATTCCACGAAGGATTGGACATTGCCGGGCAGGATCAGCTGTGAATCAGACTGGACCGGCGTGGCATGGACCACCGCAACGTGTACGACGCTGAGCCGCTCAGTCTGCTGTGCTAGTACCTTATGTTCGTTCCGTCTCTGAAAGATGTTGTACAGCCCGATAATCAGGAATACCAGAAAGAGTACGACAAACCACCCGAGCAGGCGGCGGCCGCCGCGCAAGCGATTCGTATTTGCATCTGGCTGGTCCACGGAAGATTCAGTCACCTTGACATGCTCCTCGAAAAAGGGTCCCTAAATATTTGCGGGCACTGCGGCGCCGGCAACCTGCGTCTGCGGCTTGCGCCGGCGATGGATCACAGAGAAAACACAGGGGACAAAGAACAAAGTCGCAACCGTGGCCACGATCAGGCCACCGATCACAGCGCGGCCAAGCGGCGCATTCTGCTCGCCGCCTTCGCCAAGGCCCAAAGACATCGGCACCATGCCGATGATCATCGCCAGCGCGGTCATCAAAACCGGGCGAACACGGGCATAGCCGGCTTCAAGCGCGGCTTGCGTGGAGGAGAGCCCTTCCTGGAGGCGTTCGCGGGCAAATGAAACCAACAAGATGCTATTCGCCGTAGCCACGCCTATGCACATCACTGTGCCCGTGAGTGAAGGGACGTTGAGCGTGGTATGCGTGACCAGAAGGATCCACAGAATACCGGCAATCGCGCCGGGCAACGCCGTGATGATAATGAACGGATCCAACCAAGACTGAAAATTAACGACGATCAAGAGGTAAACAAGCACGATGGCGCCAGCAACGCCGGCGGTGAGTCCGGTAAACGAAGACTGCATGGTGGCCACCTGGCCGCGACGCGCCAGTTGCGTGCCACGGGGCAGCTTGTTCTCGTATTGGCTGAGAACTTTCTGAATATCCGTATCGACGCCGCCGAGGTCGCGCCCTTCCACGGAGGCATAGATGTCGATCATCGGCTGATTGTTATAGTGCGTGATCAGGGCCGGTTCGATATTCAGGTTCGGCTGAGCTAAGTTGCCGAGCAGTTCGGGCGTCTTAGTAGTGCTGGAAGATATCGGGATATTGTCGATCGCCTGCATGGAATCGATTTTGTATTGCGGCACCTGCACCGCCACGTTGTACTCGTAACCATTCTGGGGATTCACCCAAAACGAAGGATTGATCTGGAAGCTTGAACTGAGCGTGAGCAAGAGGCTATTGGCCACATCCTGCTGGTTGAGGCCCACGTTAAGGGCGCGCGACCGGTCTACATTCAAGAAGATCGTGGGATAGGAAAACAACTGCTGCACATGGACGTCCACGGCTCCGGGAATACGCTGAATGCGGTTGGTGATCTGCTGAGCGATCTGATAATTCTGCTGTTGGCTGGGGCCAATGAGCTGGATATCGACGGGTGCGGGAACGCCGAAATTCAGGATTTGACTGACGATATCGGCGGGCTGAAAGAAGAATTGCGTTCCGGGAAATTCTTCGGCGAGCCGAGAGCGCAATTCGTCAATGTAATACTTCGTGGGCATGGTGCGTTCGCGCTTGAGGCCGATGAGAATTTCCGCATCGGATTCGCCGATGACGCCGGAATTGCTGTACGTGGTATTGATCGTGCTGTTGAATAGGCCGATGTTGTCGAGCACGTTAGCGAGATCTTGCGCGGGAATTACACGGCGGATCAGGTTATCGACACGATCGGCTTCGCGGGCCGTTTCCTCCACGCGCTGACCGGCGCGGGCGCGCATATGCAGGCGGATCAAGCCGGCGTCAACCGAAGGGAAGAAGTCGCGCCCGAGGACCAGCGCAATCGGCGCCGATGCGAGGCAAAAGAGTAAAAACAAACCCATGAACATCCATGCGTGTTCAAGGCAAAAGCGGAGCGCATTGCGGTAGCGATGGCGCATGCGGTCAAAGCCTTCAGCGAATGAGCGCTGGATTCGTGAGAGGACGTCGTTGCCGGTGGCGTGATCTTCGCCGTGGTGTCCCTTGAGGAGATACATGGCCATGGTGGGGACAAGGGTTCGCGACAAGAGATAGGAGGCCAGCATGGCGAAAACGACGGCTTCCGCGAGCGGGACGAACAGGTACTTCGCGACGCCGGTCAGGAAGAACATGGGCACAAAAACAATGCAGATCGAAAGCGTGGAGACCAGCGCGGGCACGGCAATCTGCTGAGCGCCATCCAGGATGGCCGGCACGATTTCCTTGCCTTGAGCCAGGTGGCGGTCGATATTTTCTATGGTGACGGTTGCGTCATCCACCAGGATGCCTACAGCGAGCGCGAGTCCGCCCAGCGTCATGATGTTGATGGTTTCGTGGAGCGCGCTCAGGGTGCAGATAGAGACCAGGATCGATAGAGGAATCGAGACGGCGATGATCAACGTGCTGCGCCAATTGCCGAGGAAAAGCAGGATCATCAATCCGGTCAGGCACGCGGCGATAATTCCTTCGCGAATCACTCCTTGAATCGCGGCACGGACGAAGATGGATTGATCGAAGAGAGGCGTCAGCACCAACTGTTGCGGCAGAAGCGCGGCAATCTGCGGGAGCTTCCCGTAGACCTGCGAGACGATGTCGAGCGAGGAGGCGGTTCCGGTTTTGTATATGGTGACCAGCACGCCGCGCTGGCCATCCATGCGCACGATATTGATCTGCGGAGAGAAGCCGTCGCTGACGCGGGCAACGTCGCGGACGTAAATTGTCGAGCCGTTTACGACCTTGATGGGAATGTCGTTTAAGGCGGCTATCGTGTTCGGCGAACCGTTGAGCTCGACGTTATATTCCGTAGGGCCGAGCTTCACGCTGCCGGATGGCAGGGCCAGATTTTGTGAACTCACGGCATTGATGACATCGACGGGCGAAAGACCTTTTGACTGCAGCGCCGGGATGTCGACGTTCACGGAGACTTGCCGTTGTTTCCCGCCGTATGGCCAGGGAACCGAAGTGCCGGGCACAGTAGACATCTGATTGCGCACCAGGTTCGCGGCGTAATCGAATAACTGTTGTTCGGAAAGACCTTCGCCTTTCATGCCGAGTTGCACGATGGGGACTGCAGAGGCGGAATACGTAATGATCAGAGGGGGGCTGATTCCCGGAGGCAAACTTCTGATCGTGGCCTGGGAAGTGGCGGATACTTCAGTCATCGCCAACGGCACATTCGCGCCCGGCTGGAAAAAGATTTTGATGACGGACCTGCCGCCGACCGTCTGTGACTCGATGTGCTCGATGCTGTCTACTGCCGTGGTCAGGAAGCGCTCATAGTTAGAGACAATGCGGTCTTCCATCTGCTGCGGCGAGAGCCCCGCGTAGTTCCAGGCGACGCTGATGACCGGAATATCAATATTCGGGAAAATGTCGACCGGCGTGTGCTGGAGGACAATCGGGGTGATCAGGATAATGATCAGCGCCAGGACAACGAACGTATAGGGCCGATTTAGCGCTACTCTAACTATCCACATAACTTAAGGTCGAGTCCCTGGGACATTGACGTTTGGCTGAGGTTTTTCCGGTACCTTAGATGGTTGCCATCTGCGGCGGTCTACATGTTAGCTCCGAGCCTGTTTCCTTGCAAATTGGCGGGCGAGTGCTCAACAGGGCGGTTCAAGAGCGGCAGGGCAATGCGTGTATAATACCCGGCCACATAGGGTTAGGTGAGATGACGTAGTCCAGCGCGGCTTCAACGGGCCAGTCCGTTTGGAATTTCACGTGCGGAGGCTATATGGCTGACTATGCAACTACGAAATCGCTCGAACCAGCGACGACGGGCCGAGTGGCTATTCCTCGTGGCCGATTCAGCGATTCGATCTGGGCGTATACCATTCTGCGATTTACATTTGGAGCAAATATCATGCTGCACGGCCTCAGCCGCTTGCTGGCGGGGCACGCTGCATTTCTGGGCTACTTAAATCATTATTTTGAGAAAACTCCTGCCGTTCCGGCGAGCCTGCTACCTGCGTTCGCCTGGACGCTGCCGCCGGTCGAGACTGCGCTCGGCGTGCTTCTGTTATTGGGTTTATGGACGAGATTCGCGTTAATCGCCGGCGGGTTGGTTCTGATGGCGCTAGCCATCGGCACAAATCTGGCCCAGGACTGGCTCGTTGCCGGACTGCAATTGATCTACGCATTTCTTTATTACTACTTATTGATCCATCGGGATCAAAACATGGTCTCCATTGATGGGATGCGGGGCCGATGAACCGTAATCCCTAGCTAGGCATCAAGTGAGAGGAAGTAAATAACCCCAAGAGGACACTACCAGCCGTGAAATACGTTTACTTCTTTGGCTCAGGCAAGGCGGAAGGCACCGGCGATATGAAGGAGATTCTCGGCGGAAAGGGGGCGGGACTTGCCGAGATGACGCGCATAGGTCTGCCTGTTCCGTCCGGCTTCACCATCAGTACGGAATGTTGCGATTACTACCTCAAGCACGACAAAAAGCACCCGCCGCAGCTTCGCTCGGAAGTGGAGAAGAATCTCGCGCGGCTCGAGCGCACCGTAGGCAAGAAATTGGGTGACGCGCGAGACCCCTTGCTGGTAAGCGTGCGCTCGGGCTCTGCGCGCTCGATGCCCGGGATGATGGAAACGATTTTGAATCTGGGCCTGAACGATAAGACGGTGGAGGGTCTGGCGCGGCGGACCAACAATGCGCGGTTCGCCTGGGACGCCTACCGCCGCTTCGTACAGATGTATGCCACGGTCGTGACCGGCCTGCCAAAAGAAGAACTCGAGGAGCGGCTGCGCGCGCTGAAAGGCCGGCTGAACGCCAAAGACGACACTCAAGTGGCGGCGGAGAATTGGCAGAAGCTGGTTGCCGAATATAAAGACTATTTCAAAGAGAAGCAGGGCGAGCCTTTTCCGGAGGATCCTACCGAGCAGCTGTGGGGCGCCATCGGCGCGGTATTTGAATCCTGGATGGCGGACAAAGCGGTGACCTACCGGCGCGTGGAGCACATCACCGGTCTTTTGGGGACCGCCGTAAATGTGGTGCAAATGGTTTTCGGTAATACCGGCGAGAATTCCGGCACGGGAGTTTGCTTCACCCGGGATCCTTCGACGGGGGAGAAGAATTTTTACGGAGATTTCCTTGCGAATGCGCAAGGCGAAGACGTCGTGGCGGGAATTCGCACGCCCATGCCTTTAGGGGAACTCGACCGGCGGATGCCCAAAGTCTACAAGCAACTCGAGAAAGCCCGGCAACTCCTGGAGAAGCACTATCGCGATATGCAGGATATGGAGTTCACCGTCGAAGACGGAAAACTTTATATGCTGCAAACGCGCACCGGCAAGCGCGCGCCGGGCGCCGCTTTCCGCATTGCCGCAGATATGGTGCAGGAAGGCTTGATCAAGCGCGAGGATGCGATTGAACGCATCCAGGCGCAGGATATCGAGCGGCTCTTTTATCCGGTGATTGCCTCGTCGGTGTCTCGGCAGGAATTACTCCAGCGAAAATTCTGCGTCGGCATCAACGCCGTTCCCGGCGCAGCGGTGGGACGAGCCGTTTTTCTGGCACATGAGGCCGAGGAGTGGGCCAAGAAGGGCGAAAAGGTCGTGCTGGTGCGGCGCGAAACGAGTCCCGAAGACGTGGGCGGCATGGCCGTTGCTCAGGGCGTGCTGACGGCTACCGGCGGCAAGACCAGCCACGCAGCAGTGGTAGCGCGCGGGTGGGGGAAGTGCTGCATCGTCGGTTGCGAGAAGTTGTACATCGATTACGCCGCCAAGCAGATGTCTACGAACGGCCACGTGATCCGCCAAGGGGATTGGATCACGTTGGATGGCAATGACGGCACGGTCTATGCGGGCCAGGTGCAACTGGCCACGCCGGAGATGCCTAAGCACTATTACACGATCCTCAAGTGGGCGGACGAAACCCGTAAGCTTGGCGTTCGGGCCAATGCCGATACTGCGCAGGACGCTCGCAAAGCTCGGGAGATGGGCGCGGAAGGCGTCGGGCTTTGCCGAACAGAACATATGTTCTTCAAGGATTTCGAGCACCCGGAACGCAGCGGCGAGCGCCAGCTGGCTATTCAGGAAATGATCATCGCGGATAGCCGAGAGGCGCGGCAAAAGGCTCTCAACCGGCTGCGGCCGTTCCAGCGCGGCGATTTCGTGGGCATCTTCCGTGCCATGGATGGATATCCGGTGACGATTCGCCTGATCGATCCGCCGCTGCACGAATTCGTGCCTCACGACCCGGAAAAGCAAAAAGAGCTGGCGCAGAAGGTGGGGCTGACGCCGGAGGTGGTGGCGCGTCGTGTGGAACAACTGAGGGAATCAAATCCGATGCTGGGCCATCGCGGCTGCCGTTTGCTGATCACGTATCCGGAAATTCTGGATATGCAGGTCGGCGCGATCATCGAGGCCGCTCTGGAGTGCAAAAAAGAAGGCATCAAGGTGATTCCGGAGATCATGCACGCGCTCACGCTGGATAAGAAGGAGCTGAAGATTCTGGTAGATGAGACGCGGCGGATTGCCGATGACCTCATCCAAAAGGCCGGCATCAAGCTCCACTATCTAGTGGGCACGATGATCGAATTGCCGCGAGCCGCGCTGCTTGCAGACGAGCTCGCCGAGGAAGCCGAATTTTTCAGCTTCGGCACCAACGACCTGACGCAAACCGTGATGGGACTTTCGCGAGACGATGCGGGCCGCTTTCTGCCGGAGTACCTGGACGAAAATAAGGCGGCCATTTTTAGCACCGATCCTTTTCAGACTCTCGATCGCGCCGGCGTGGGCATGTTGGTCGACTGGGCCATCCAGCGGGGCAGGCGTACTCGTCCGCACCTCGAAGTTGGAATTTGCGGCGAGCACGGCGGCGACACGGAAAGCGTCAAATTCTGCTATCGCGTGGGGATGGACTACGTAAGCGCTTCGCCTTTCCGCGTACCGATTGCGCGGCTAGCGGCAGCACAGGCGATGATCGAAGAGAAGCGCAAAAAGCGCGCCCGGTCGGTTGCGGCCGATTGACGTAGTAAGACTCTAGGCGCGCCGAGCTGCGCCGCTGGCGGAGAGCGCGTCTGCCCAGGAGCGAACGGATTGCGCCAACTCGCGCATAACTTCTGCATCGGTCTTCCCCGAACTTTTCAAAACATGAAATGAGTGGTCGGCCGTTTCGATCTCGTGCAGGGTTGCCCTTGCGCCCAGGCTTGCACAAATCGGGCGCAGGAGCTTCAGGTCTGCGAATTGATCGCGGGTGCCTTGTAGGAAGAGCATTGGTATTCGGACTTGGGATAAGTGTTCCCCGCGCTTCGTGCCCGGGTTGCCGGGAGGATGCAGCGGAAAGCCGAAGAAGACCAAACCCCGCACTTTCTCGAACTCGGGCGGATGATCCGCGGCGGCTTGCGAAGTCATGCGTCCTCCCATCGATTTGCCTCCCGCCAAGATCGGCAGGTCATGCGCGGTCTCGCCGGCCGCTCTCACTGCGGCGCGAACTGTCGATTTGAGGACAGGCGGCGAGTCTGGTACGCGGCGCCGCTGCTCCATATAGTGGAATTGATACCGAAAAGTTGCGATTTCGACACTTGCCAGTTCGGCCGCGAGCTTTCCGAGAAAAGGGTGGCTCATACCCGCTCCGGCGCCGTGTGCCAGCACGAGCAGCCAGCGGGCATTGGCAGGCCGCAGCCACAGGGCGGATACCTCGCCGATCTCCGGCACCGCAATTTTCAAATGAGCTTCTCTAGGGGTAGTAGTCACAGCGGTTCTTCAGTGCAGCACATATTGGGGAGCTGCCGCAGGTTTGGGAGATCAGTACGAAGTAGCTCAAAAGGAAAGGCTAGATAAGACCCGATCGCTTCAGGGCCAAGGTCGGTACAAAGGTGAGCAGGGTATAGTACGTCGAGTACCTTCTCCATAAAACTCCATAAAATTGTCCCTAAAGACCGGCAATCAATCTAACTCAAGTAAAGGCTGTGGTACATTCGTCTCTGAAAGACGAAGGCCGAAAGTAGTTTTATAATTCAGGGAGTCACCAAGCAATCATGATTATTTTTAAGAAAGAACGTCTGGAAACCGAGTTGGCCGCACTGCGTGACAAGTGGTGGAAAGAAACGGAACGGTCTTTGAAGGCGGTCGCGGACGAGGCAACCTCGCGTATCACGCGCGATTCCGAGGCGATGGAAAAGGAAGTGTCTTCGCGCGTCGCAAAAATGGGCGAAGCCCTCACGGAAGTCACCGCTCAGACCGAAAACAAATTCAACATTTTACGTGACGCGCTCAACGATCAGGATGAGCGATCGCGGCAAACGCTGCTGCAACTCGAGGCCGCCGATCTGCGCATCCGGGATCGTATTAACGACGAGGTTGCAAAAGTCGCGCAGGCCACCGGCGAGTTGGACCTGAAGCTCAGCGGATTGCGCCAATATCTTGACGAGCAGAACGACCGCCTGCAGGAATCGTTGAGGCGGTTGCAGGCCGTCGATGAGCGGATGAATGAACAAATTTCCAAGCTCGATCGAATCGTGCAAGCTGCGGGACAAAATCTCGAATCGCGCGCTAACGCCGTTTTGGAATCAACCGGCCAGGAGATGAAGCGGCGCTCCGAAGAGACGATTTCGGCATGGACCGAACAGGTGCGAACGGTAGAGAGCGTCACGGGCCAGGAAATCGATCGGTTTACGAATCACCTGAAAGCTGAACTCAACAGGCGCCTCGAAAGCACCAATGAGACGCTGAAAAATATCGAAGCGGCGACGATGACCGCGCAAGAGTCGTTGCAGAGCACGCAGGAGAACCTCTCGAAGGTTTCGGAGCAGGTCATGGAGTCCGCCGACGGGCGAATGCACTCGTTTGTGCAGGATTTGGTGGCAAACGCGGAGCGCCAGATGGAAGAGTCCGGGCGCGCAGCCACCGCCAAGTGGATCTCGCAGCTTGAAGACAAAGCGACCGACACGACCTACACCGCCTTTGGGTCGCTTTTCAAAGTGTCGGAATGGTGCGAGAAAAAAGCCCAAATGCGCATGCAATCTGCGCTCGAAAAGGGCTTGAATGCAGCTTCCGATAACGTCAGAGAAAAAGCGGAGAACGCCCTGCAAGAATTCTCGGCCAAGGCAGAGGCGGCCAGCGGAGAAATCTCGAAGGCTATCGAAGAAGGACGCGCCCAGATTCGCGCCAATTCGGAAAGCGAAGGGGAGCAGCTGTTGTCGCGGCTGCGCACCGCTTTTACCGAGGACGCCCAGGCTACGCTGAACAGGGCCAGCCAGGACCTGCTGAATCAAGTGAGCAACGTACTTGAAACGGTTCGGGCGGAAACGCTAGAGCGCGAAAACAGGTTGAGAGAAGCCGTCGCGCAATTGGGTGAGCAAGCCATCCAAGCTCACGAATTGCGCCTGGACCAGATTTCACATTCCTCGTTGCAAGAAACGATCAGCAAATTCAGCCACGAATCCAACGAAGTCCTCGAAACTATGTCTCGTTCGGCCGAAGAGCGATTGCGTTACACCTGCAATCAAGTTTTTAATGAAGCGGGCGAGGCGCTTAGGCAGAGATTGCTGGAGCTTACTTTTATGCGTCCCGCGGCCAAAGCTGCGACGGACTCTGCGTAGATTATCGAGCAGAAGCTGCGCGGCTACACGGGCTACTCGCTTCTACTTTGCCAACTTCATTCGACGAAACGTGAGATTTACTCGACTAGCGCAAGGCGTGCGCGATTTCGGGACGCAGTGCTGATATCTCTGCTGAAATCCGGGCGGCATGACGAGAAGGCTTCCGGAAGTAAGGACGTAAGACTGTACTTCTTTCTTGCTTGCGATTTTCTTGCTTGTGACCGGGCTGACCAGAAATTCGCGTGCCGCGCCGAGGCTGAGTGATGCGATAGGGTGATCTGAATCCATTTCCGGTTCGTCGTCGGAATGCCAGGAGACGCTATCCTGCTCATTCGCGTAGCGATTGAGCAGCACGCTATTGTAATCGCCGCCGAAGCGCGCGGAAATTTTATCCCTGACGGCTTCAATTTCCGGTGCCCACGAAGCGGGAACGAGCGTTCGTCCCGAGAATTTGTAGGCGTAAGGCCCCATCCAAACCTCCTCTCGAGGGACAGCGCGGCCCATGAATTTGCCTCGCGTCCAAGCCAAAGACTGTAGGGACGCGAGCAAGGCGTGTGCTTCTGCCGTCGTGAGAAACGATTCCACCAAGATGGGTTTCATTTATTGGAAACTCTTGCCTTCGCGGCTTTTGGATATATAAGCGTCCGGCCGAGCCTACGATTCGCGCCCAGCACTCTTCGCTAACTGAAAGTCGCAAACATTGTTCGCGAACGGGCTCCGGGTGTACCTTAGCATCATCGGGAAGTCCAAACTGAAATTCCGGACAGCCAAACTGGATTCGAGGGAGATCTTATGCACAAGATAGCGCTTTTGGCCGGAATCGCAACCACGGCGCTCAGCCTCTTCTTGTTTGCACCCCGTCTGACGAAAGCTGCGAATTCGCCCGGCGTCGCCTTGAGTGGCCAAGTGAGCTCCGACAAGGAAGGCTCAATGGAAGGTGTGGTGGTAGGAGCCAAAAAGGACGGATCCACCATGACGATCGATGTGGTCAGCGATAAAGATGGCCACTATAGTTTCCCGTCCTCGAAGCTCGGGCCCGGCCAGTACTCCCTCAAGATTCGAGCTGTCGGTTACGAAATAGACGCGCCGGCGAGCGTGAATGTCGCGGCTGGGACAACGGCAACAGCGGATATTAGGCTCCGCCCCGCGAAAAATCTGGCGGCGCAGCTGAACAACGCGGAATGGCTCATGAGCATGCCGGGAACGGACGCGCAGAAGAAGTTTCTGCTCGACTGCACTGGCTGCCACACCTTGGAGCGCATCGCACGATCTACTCATAATGCAGATGAATTTATGGCTGTGATCCAGCGCATGAGCCTTTATTCCCAAGGCAGCAGTCCGGCGCATCCGCAGCTGCTGGCGGGTGGCGCGCGTGGCGGTGGCCCCAGAGGGAATCTTCAACCCGTTGCGGACTGGCTGGCCACGACGAATTTGAGTTCAACGGAAAGATGGGACTACGCGCTTAAGACGCTGCCGCGGCCCAAGGCTCAGGCCACGCGCGTCATCATCACGGAATACGATTTGCCGCGGAAGGTGGCGCAACCGCACGACGTGGTGGTCGATTCGGGCGGCACCGTCTGGTATTCGGATTTTGCCGATGAATTCGTCGGCAAGCTTGATCCGAAAACCGGCCAGGCAACGGAATATCCGATTCCGCTGCTGAAGCAGGGATTCCCGAAGGGATCGCTCGAGC
>Ga0210394_10003465_pt1 | contig 19779 bp, 20 predicted proteins | sample IncBWC12MmetaG_FD_160121 | JGI IMG/M metagenome (GOLD analysis project Ga0210394, IMG submission 160121) | Forest soil microbial communities from Barre Woods Harvard Forest LTER site, Petersham, Massachusetts, United States - Inc-BW-C-12-M | ecosystem: Environmental > Terrestrial > Soil >...
GTAATACATAGGTTGCATGAGGAGCCTCCTTGGTGTTTCTGAATCAGCGTGGCGCTGAGTTCAGCTTTTCTACACCAAGCGCTCCTCCTCGACCTATACATTCAAACTTACCAGGAGTTGGCGTCACAACCGCGACAAACCCTCTTTCTGATAACGATTCGCTTTTCGCTTTTGAGTATTTATTTTTGTTCTAGTGCTTCCGATTATTGCTCCCTTTTTTTGCAAGGGTTAGTGTCACCAACAATCGGGTCCTCGTGCTTGTTCGTTTTCTTTCGTAACTGCCTGCTCCACCGCGCCCCCGCATTCTAATCCTCCAAATCCTTTACTTCATTTCCTTCCTTTACGTCCTTCACTTCCTTATTTCTTCGGCCGTGATTCTGGCGGCACCAATCCGTTGGCCCGGTAATAGACCACCAACTGGCCGTAATGCTCTCCTGAATGCTCGATCAGCCCGTATGCCAGGTCATACAGCCGGTCCAGATGCGGCCCGCCGTCGTTGACCGCTTCCATCAGGCCTTTGTCGCCCTTGGCCTTGATCTCCGCGGCGCCGTCTTCGACGCACTTCTTTACGAACGCCACCAGATCCGCCCGGTTCTTGATATTGACGTCCTTGGGATCATCGGCGTAGGCCATTTTGCGGGGCTTCGTGCCAGCGGCGGTATCCGTGAAAAAGTACATGGACGCCGAAGCGTGCACCAGATTCGCGACGAAGGTCCGCGATTCCGCCTGCGGCTTATACGAAAACTTGTCCTCCGGAAAATCACTCGCCATGGCAATTAGCTTCCGTCCGATTTCGTTCCATGACTCCAGCACGGCTTCCGACGGGCTGGGAGCCGGCCCCGGCGCTTTCTTCGGGGCTTCCTGGGCCCGCAGGGGAGCCAATGCAAAACACACTGCCAACCATACCAAGGCAGACCTTGAAAAACGTTTCATAGCTTCTCTCCTTATGAATGTTGAGGCGAAGGGCTTACTATCCCCCATAAGACGCTCCGCTATCCCGGATATTTCACTTTGGGGTGGGAAAAAGGCAGGCCAACCGGCCCCTGGCCGCCCGCCATCGCACTTTATGGCCTCTGCCGCGTTACCGTCTATTGGGGAGTTCTCTCGATTCATTCGATTACGGCGACGCACTCAATCTTCAACTCCTGATCAGCGCGCAAACCGGACAAGTGAAGTTCTGGTACGGCATTTGTCCGGTAATCCGACTAATCGGGTACAGATCACACCAGCTTGGACAATGCAACTGGGACTATTTCTTGGCTGCGTTCGCTGCCATTCGAGCGCGGAACTGTTTTTCCTTCTGAATTTCTTCGTCGCTGAAAGCAGATGCGAAGTCTTCGGGCTCAAAGACCTGGCGGATCTCTATGTCGGTCTCGCCTTCGTTGGGACAGCGCTTGACCCACTGGATGGCCTCTTCGAGAGACTTGACCTGCCAGAACCAGAAGCTCGCGATGAGTTCCTTGCTTTCGGTGAAGGGGCCGTCGGTGACGGTGCAGTTCTTGCCGGAGAAGTGGACGCGGGCGCCTTTGGAGGAGGGGTGAAGACCGTCGTAGCCTATCAAGACTCCGGCTTCTAAGAGGTCGTCGTTGAATTTGTTCAAGTCGGCCATGAGCTGGGGATCAGGGAGTGCGCCTTCGTTTTCAGCGTCTTCCGTGACTTTGACGATGACCATGAATCGCATTGTGTTTGTCCTTTCGGGTTGAGTTGGGCTGACGCTCAAGTTCAGAGCTTAATTGTTGCTCTACCCATACGTCGAACGAGAAGGTGCAGAATCGACACGGAGAACCGAGAAAATTCTCGGTAGCTCCTGGTAAACGCGCTTACCAGGCACAATCGCCAGGTCACGCTAGAACTATTGAGTGGGATGGGCCAGCAGATTTTTGTAAACCTTGCCGTCCTTCATGATCACAAGAAAATTCTTGGCAGGGTTTTCGATCAATTTAATATTTTCGATTGGATTACCATCAACCAAAAGCAGATCAGCTAGAGCGCCTTCTTCAACCATGCCAAGTTTGCCAGGAGAAGGATTACGTGGTCCCGCCATTGCCAGCAATTCAGCATTGTCCGCTGTCGCCATTTTCAACACTTCTGACGGAGTGTACCAGCGCACCATCTTTGCCAACTGCGCCCCCTCTCGGGCTCCTAGTTTCTGATCGAACAGCGTGTCCGTACCCCACGCTGTCTTAATCTTGTATTTCTTTGCTAGTTTGTACGCACTATCCGTGCCGGCAGTCATTTCCAGTTGTTTTTTCCTGCTCGCCGAACTGTCGGGGAATGGAGTGACATCTTCATCGTCTAGAAATGGCTGCAGGCTCCACCAGATTCCCTTTTCCGCTATCAATTTTGCTGTAGCCTCGTCCGCAAGCTGCCCGTGCTCGATACACTTTACGCCGCCCGCAATCGCCATCTGAATAGCCCTGGGCGTGTAAGCATGAACAGCCACATATGTGCCCCAGTTCTCCGCCGCTTCAACCGCGGCCCGAAACTCGGCTTCTGTATATTGAGCCACGTCGAGAGGATCGTACGGAGACGACACACCGCCGCCGGCCATCAGTTTCACCTGCGAAGCTCCCAGCATTAGCTGCTCACGCGTTCTCAGTCGCACATCATCAGGGCTGTCCGCAATTGCGCCCGCGCCTACCTGCTCCATGTGTGAGAGCGGTCCGCCGACCGTTTTCGGAACTTCGTAGGGCATCCGAAAGTCACCGTGGCCGCCAGATTGCGAGATAAATGCTCCCGAGACATAAATGCGCGGACCGACGACTACTCCCTCATCGATAGCGCGTTTCAGACCAAACGCCGGACCGCCCATGTCGCGGACGGTGGTGAAGCCGCGCATCAGCGTGTCCCGTGCCTCCACAGCCGCTTTCAGATTCAGGTAGCCGACATCTGCCGTCAGCGCCACGATCTGCGGGACGCTGGCCATCATGATGTGAACGTGTGCATCGATAAGCCCGGGAATTAGGGTTTTCCCTTTACCCTCGATTACCGTCACATTCGACTCGCCGGTCTCTACTTTCTGACCGGTCGCGATCTTAGCGATGATGTTGCCCCGCACCAAGACATCTGTTGGAGCGGAGAGTGTCCCGCTCATGCTGTTAAACACCCTCACGTTTACTAACAAAGTGACGGGCGTGCTCTTCTGAGTATCCGAGGACGAGGAACGTTGAGCACGGAAAAAGGTAGGAAATAGAAGCAGCAGGGCCGCGCAGACCGCCGCGCGCAAGAATTGCGTATTCATCGTATGCTCCACGGAGATTCGGGAATCGGGGCGGATCACGCACGCAAGACGCGGACTGAACGGCTCCGTTCGCGGCATCCTACCACATGGAATAGTTACGCGGCGGTTGCCAGCGAGAAACGAACAACGGCTAACTCCTGATTAACGCGCAAACCGGACAAGTGGGACCACGACGAGGCCAATTTCTCCGACAATCCGACTGAATCGGGAGTTGTCCTCGGGTATCCCTGCGTGCTAAAAGGATTCGCATGCGAACCGTGTCATTCTTAATTTTCTGGTGCGTCTGCGGTGCCGTCGGAAGCTTCGCTCAGACGGACGCGACGGCGATGCCTACTGTGACGACCTTCGAATGTCCCAAATATCCATCGGACGCTGAGTCGATGCGGTTGCAGGGACGGTAAAGTTGCAGGTGACGACGGATGGACATCAGGTCGTGGCAGTGAAACTCTTATCGGGCCACCCCGTTCTCGCGAAAGCGGCCGACAAGAACGTTCGAACCTGGAAATTCGCGTCGTCGGCTCCGACAACCTTCAGCGTTACCTATGTCTATGCGGATGAAGGAATTTATAAGCGCGACCCCATCACCAAGTGCGCCGCAAAAATGGAGCTTCCGGCGCACGTAACCGTGAGCACCAGATTTTAATTCCCTAGGAAAATTCGTGCCGGATGGACTAGGCGTGGTGTAGCTCCTGGTAAGCGCGCTTACCGGACAAGTGGGTAATGGGACCATCCGCACAGTCAGCAAATTTAGTGCATAGAAATGGGCAGCGCCCGAAGGTGTATCATTTCCCCCCCGCCCGTAATCCTACCCTGTGTTTTCTTGACGGGGTATTACGCGCTGAGGGGAAACCGCTACACCCTGGGGCCTGCTGGATGCGCCCTCCCATTTCGCAGGGAGCGTCTCTGTGTATAATTTCTCGTCAAATTAATGGGGATGTGAATCGTGCCAGCCGATTTCTACACAATTGAAAAACGTGTTGTCCTTGAGCCACGCAATCTGGCAACCAACACAGAAAACTGTCGCGCCCCCCGAATCCGAAATCTTCCGGTAGCGAAGAGCAGTCTGAGTTTGGTTTTGGAACCTTCTGTCCTTAAAACGGTACGTCATCGTCCGTAATCGTTGCTGGGCTATCGACTCGAAGATCAAGCAGAATGCGGGCTGACTGATCGAGAAATTCGTCACGATCCATGAAAATGATGTGTCGCCGCTGGCCAGCGTCGAGTTGTTCCACAAGCCAGGTCCGCGCAGCTTTTGTAATCTCGCCTGCAGAAATTAGGAATATGTGGTCGAGCAGAAACTTGCGATTGGCTTCAGGGTCGAAAATGGGATGGTCGATGGCCATGCGTGCTTGATTTAGGACCGTCGCAACGTTGTTATTCCCGCTTGTTGCGCTGGAATCAATCTTGTCCTTCTTTATCTGCGCGCAGAAATATATCCAGTGGCTCGTGGGCAACTGATATTTCATCCAGAGGTCCTTGCCGAATTCGAGGGCTTTTTCCGCATGGCCGGTTGGACTGACACGATGAAAGCCGAGCCGCTGAAACAAAGGTACAAGAACTTTCTCGGTGAATTCGTCTTCGCTCGCTTTATCGAGAAAATCAGCAAGCTTCTGGCGCTGTACGATCTCGTCTTGAGACAGTGGACGTGTTTGCTGCGAAAAGGACGCGCTTGATATGCCGGTTCCCGTACTCCGCAGATAGCAGCGTCCCGACTCGTCAAGATATGCAATTAACCCGGCTCGCTGAACGAGCTTATTGAAATTGGTCAACGCAAGCTGAACGTCTACATGATGGTCCGGGTCCGTTACCTTATCGTTGTGGCGTTCGAAATCGTCGGGATCGAAGAGTTCTGAAATGACGCGGCACAAATCGTCGGATGGAAGATCGGGCGATTGCGTGGCTCCGAGGTTTAGTTCGGCGAGACGCTCCTGGGCCCATTTTGGACGCGTTGTCCCGTCATGAACGAAGGGCAAGCCGCAGCGAACAAAAAAACGCGTTATGAAATGGCTGCTGCGATAGGGGAATTGCTTCGCGTCACCCACCACCATCCGGGCAAGCTCTTCGAGAACACGTTCCGACAGTTTCATCAGTGGATAATTTACCACCTGCAGCGACAGTGTCACTCATCGAAACTTCAAAGCGAAGCATTCAAGCTCACAACGGACCCCGTCATTATGCGCCCTTGCTGCTTTCGTGTGTTCCATTCCGCACTGGCTAACGCTGTCTCGGCTGGTTGGTTTGCACCCAAAAAAAAAAAATCACCACAACGGTTGAACCTACGATCGGAAGTGCAATCAAACGGATGCTACCGCTTTTCGTTCATTTACATACATCCTTATCAACGCTCGACCCACGCGCCCATCGCTTGGTGAACGACTACTGATAAAACCAGTTAACTGTGCCAGATAACGAGGGTCAGAAACAAATGGACGACGATGTTGCAATCCGAGAGCGACCACTATTTGCCCGTCGCGCATCCCCTTCGCTCTCAATTGACGCGTGAACAATACAATGTCATTTTGGGGATATTTGGAGATTGCGTAGAAATCTAAAATTCCCAAAACTTCCGCGGCATATCCAGCGTGCATGATTAGGTGACACATCACGCAGACGGTTTCAAGATTCTCCAGGCGATTGTCATCGGGGTTTCGATTCGCATGATGTATGTGTAGATCGCTCTTCGAGCGATATCGGCAGTAAACACATCGATATTCATCTCTCGCATAGATGCGAAGTCGCTTCTGGTGCCAATTGACCCGGGAAGGTTGACGCTCAACGAAATTGTGACGCCACAAACTCGGGGGTGAAATTGAAACAATGAGTGGTTTGGGACGCGTCGCGAGCATTGATCAACTTTGTTTCCGCAGATAGGTTATAACTCGTTCTAACACTTGCCGCCGAGTCAATCGTGTAGTGTCGATATCTAAGTCAGGGGACGTCGATATCGCACCCTCCATCAGGTAGCATTCGGTAACTTGCTTCCCGGAGGTGAGGAGGATTGCCCCCGCCTTGTTCTCTTTCCGCCGTCTATGTAGAGAGTCTTCTCCCGCACGCAACCTAACAATAACGGGGTTAGCGTGTTCAAAGACCGCAGCTCGATATACAAGACGAAATATACGAGACGCCCCGGTTGCGTCCACAACGATTCTTTTGCCGTCTCTTATTGCTCTCCAAATTTCTAACCAAGCTTTTCTTGTGTCCCCCCGGAATTTCAGTCGAATCATGTCCAGCGAAAGTTGGTGATAGTGGATTCGCCGGGCTAGGGACGCAGCCAGGGACGATTTGCCCGCGCCGGAAGGACCAGTAACAAAAATTACGCGAGAGTATTTCATTTGAATAGTCCAACGTGAACTACTGCTTCTTTCCTGGGTCTCGCACTCTATTTTCAGAATGCACCGAAGAGACCCTCTCGATCGCGGCAAAGAAAATTCGCTCAGTGAAGCCACTCACAAATCCAACGATATATAGCGCTGAGATCGGAAAACCGTTTGCCTCCGTTGTACCTGCGCGGAGAAACGGAAAATCAATGATCCGCAGTTCCAAAAACATGGTTACCATAATCGCTGCTATAGCTCCAAAGACAGCTCGGAATAGCAATTGCACCCTAGCAGTCGGCATTGTATGGCGGAACATCCGCTCTCGACGCTGCTGCAGCGTGGCACTCAAGAGGCCACCACCCACGCCAAACAAAAGTATCGGGATTTTTTCCCACGGAGACTGCGCGTCGATGTGCCGGATCGAAAAAAAGCCTAGTATTGCGAGAATGAACGAGAAAACAAGAACATTCCAAATGAGAGCGTGTCGATCAAGTTCTGACTTCAGATCATTGTCGCGAGTGAAACGAAATCCACCTTCGTCAATAGCTTTGGCAAGGGCTTCGACTTCTACTCGAAGTTGAGAGCGCTGGGATTGATTCACGATGTGGTCTTCGATCAAATCCAACTTTTGGGGGTTCCAGATTTCTTTGTTGGGTTTATCGAGCCTGTAAGCACGTGACCGAATTCCCAAAAACGCGCCGAGTAATTCTTCAGGAGGGCAGATGCGAATGTAATGCCTATAGGAAAGCTGGTAAAAATTCCAACGGACTCTGCTCACAGGTTCAGTCTCAGCGCGGTTGAGACTGCTTCGAATCTCATCAATCTCTGGTTGCACACCTGCGTTGACGCGCCCAAGGGAGTCAAGCTTTTGGCGCAAATCAGCAACCTTCATTCCAAGATATTCTTCATCGTATTGGGAGGTCAGCGTTTGTTTCATTGAGGCTGGTTTGTCGCTTTGCATTTTATACTCCAGCGAAAAGTGAGGAGTCCAACAGTCAGCGCACAAGTTCGAGAAATTCCACGATCAATTGGTTACTCTCGCATCCGTCTGGATTAGACCGTCCAGAGTAAAACTCCGAGTCGCTAAAAAAGTATAAAGGAACTGCAAATGGGTATTTTGCATCAGGGTTTTTGCCTGAAGAAGCTTTCTCGCTTCTTTGACTGGCAATGAACAACAAAGTGCAGTGAATGCAAACCTCTGCGCCTGTAGACTGGATGAAGCCAATAGTGATGCTTTCAGGTGCATGAGAGTTTTCGCCGCTTTGCTCGCGCCCACACACTCGCGCAACAAAAGCGCAGCTATGCCGAAAGATATATCGCTGATCACCGGTAGCCGGCCTTGTAGAATCGCCATGGCAAGTTTGCCAATTCGATTCTTAGCTTCTTTCGTCCAGCGGCGGTGCAGCAGACTTAGTAAAAGGCCGACCTCAACAGTCTGATAAACATTTGATGGCTGCTCCAAATAGCGCGCGACGATCGATGCGATCTGCTCGTCTTGCGCCAATGAAGTTATATATTGGCATATCGCGCTTGCGGAGTTCGGATAGGTCGTGAGGTCCATTACCACAAAAGGCACCAAACGGGAACTGCCAAGAACGGAACCCAGTCTGTAGAGCCGGCGGAGTAATATTTCACCTAGCCCCGACCCCAGACGATTCCGAACGTCAATAAGAATGGTTTCGAATGATTTCTCAGCCCTTATATCAGCCTTATAATTTAGCCTTAATGCCATTTCGAGTTCGAGTGAATCAAGCCTCTTGTGCTCATTCAAGAAAAGGTAATTTCGGTCTAAATCTGCACTCAGCATCGCCTTGGTTTTGTGAGGGTTTAGATTGAGGCCCGAATCACGGGCCGCAGTACTCAAGTGCGCTATGAGCTTCCAGGCCTCACTCTCAGTTTGAGCGCCCAAGACAATATCGTCCAACCACCTCGTATAACGTTCCGAACCCCAGCGCGAACCGACTTCTAGATCAAAATCACGCAAATAGAAATTAGCTAAAAGCAAAGCCGTATCGTCATAGAGTTGCGGGAGGCCAAGTGACTCCTGTCCTGGTTTCGCATATGAACATTTCTTCAACAATTGGCAGGCAGCCCGGGTGTGTGATTTCGGCACTCCAGCCTTTTGTAGGGTGCGCGACAGATGGCTAGCATTGACAGAGTCAAAAAAGTTTGCAAAATCGCTAACGACTAAGTATCGGAACTTATTCTTTATTCGTAATATCCTTGCGAAGTATTGAGACCACTGGCTGTACCAGCCATCCACGAATGTCGTAGAACGCAACGGGCCGGGTCTCGAGAGAACCGAGTCTAGGAGTTGGGCATTGAGCGGATGGGACAGCGACAAGCCGAGCGACTGCAGAGTAACTCTCGTAACCACGTCCGGAAGAGAAACTAGGCGGCAAATCCCGTTCGAACGAGGAGCCGTCCAGAATTCGACTTCAACGGAGGCCTTGTTCACATTTTTGAGTTGTGTTTGGACCTCGGACTGAATGTAATCTTCATGCGTGTCGTAGTCAGCAAAATCTATTACATCGCGACAGGGGGCAACAACTGAATTGCGTTGCACCGTCCACCAAGCCTGTTCGATAGTTTCAGCATCAGCCGGATTTATCCATCCTGTGTTTTTCCGTTCCAGTTTCATCGGAATGGTGGTCTCGAGTTTTGCCTGCGCCAGTTTGCCGACAACACAGTAGCATTCGCACGTTCAATGAACAATCTAGTGTCCGGACAAGCGGCCGCACACAAACGAGGACTCTGACTCACACGCCCGACACTCCAACGAGGTGCGCCAGAGTTTGCCAGTGCCGTGGGTGTGGAACTAATCTGCCGGAGCGAATATTCGTTGCGTATGATTTCGAAACGCGGAGCACCGCTCTTATCGCTGGGATCGTCCACTGTACAAGCTGAGGCTGAATTGTTCTCAGGTACGTTTCTTCATTTAGCCACGCTGGTTGTTCTGACGGTTGCCAAGTTCTAAGAGCCGCTGCGTGTCGTCGTCGGCTTTCGCCGCGCTTCGCTTCCGCTTGTGCCGTGTGTGCGGCCAATCGTCCCTTTTCTGCTGCTTTGATAAGTTCCTTCGTGCAAACATCGACTTTGCAGGATGAGCAACGATCGTATCCAGCCGTAACATGCTTCCCGCAAGTACGGCACAAGTGCGGGGGGCGTGGTGGCAGGACAAGGCGCAAATGTGGTTTTCCCTTTGCTTCGCGGCGAGTGCTCTGCGTCAAACGTGTCGGAGGCAACGCGCGTCGCCCATGATTCTTAAATGTTGACCAAAGCACGCGAGAAACCCATTCTGTAACGGGTGAGACATGCTGACGCCAAGCCGGTGCGCTTTCAGAAAGCCTCTCCGCAAACGCAGCCGTCAGTCGGCACAACCCATCGCCTCGCTCGAAAAACCACTCGCGTCGCAATGGCTCTCTCATAATCCAGTCCAATAGAAACGCGTCTACTTGCGGACGAACAGGCTCCATAAGGTCACACGCCAAGCTATCGCGTGCATCAGTATCGACATGTAGGAAGCCGATGCCCGGATCGAGTCCCACAGCAGATGCAGCCAGTCGCGCTTCTGATTCGAGCAAAGCGTACATGTAGTTCAACATTGCGTTCGCCGGGTTTACGGCTAGGCGCGGTGAGCCGGTTAGCGGTGATTTGCGCGTACCGAAGGTTCGCCAGTGTTCTGGGACACGACGCAAATCAGAAACAGGAAAATTGACGGATATCCGATGCCATGTGGACCAATATGCCTGTGCCGCCTGCGATTCGAGTTGCCTGACCTCCTGAATTGTCTTTGCGGTGCTCACCAGTGATCGAGTAGAAGCAATTACATCTGCGATTGACGCGTTGCCCATACTCTCGCGGACTAAACGCTCTTGTCCCTGAAGCTTCTGCGAGATTAGTTCGCGACTTACATGGACGGCTTTTCCAGATTCGTGCGCGAGAGACTGCGAGCGTCGCAGCCGTGCGTCGGACGGACCCACGGGACCTGTGACTGCAAGCACGGAGCCGTCGCGATCCAGCATCACAAACGCGGCTTTCTGATCTGCCAACCAGCGAAGTGCAGCCAGCGTCACCATTCCATCGGAGCCGATCAACACGAGGCGCTTCAGCCCGTGGCCGATGCGAGGAAAGTGGGCATTTCGCCGATCCGGACCAATTCCGTCTTCAAGGAGAAGGTGACCACGCTCGACTTGGACTCGTATTCCGTAACCGAAGAGGGTTACAACTCCCTGTTGCGGCGTGATCGTGCTGAAATTGCGGTCGTAGCTGTATTGCGGTAGGGTCTGCGAAGCTGCCATGGGAGGTTACTCTCCTTTTGGTGGTCAGGGCTTGTCGACTGCTGATAACAGGCGGCAGGCCCGTTTCGTTTAGGCTTTCCTTAAAACCCAGCGCAACAATCGGTTCTTCCATTCTTTCGGCGCTTTTGTTTCGGCTGCAATTTGCATGAATACCCTGAATCCGTCGTCGAAAGGACCCTGCAAGCTCTTCGTGAGTTCGTTACCTCGCTTTATGTTACATCGCCAGCAGTCGCAGCGTTGCCGATCGCGAGGCAACGGTTGGTTCCCTTCACGCTCGGTCCAGAAAGGCCCGCCAGGCGAGTGTTTCATGTTGCGCAGCCGCTCGACTCCGGTCAGCGGGCTCACGTTTACCATTATTCCGGCCATGCCGCGCGCCAGAAACTCAATACGAGAGTCGTCGCCGTAAGCTGATTTCGGAAAACGCTTGTTCCTTTTCATCGCAAGAAACTGCGCTGCGTTCGTCCTGACATGGTCAGGAAATGGTGTCAAACCTGCTCGCAGGACAGCGGGCAGCCGCGACCATCTCCCACAAACCTTTCGAACGTCGGCATACGTATTAGCACGCAACAAGTCTCTCCAAATCTTCATTCCAGCGATTTCTGCCTTTGGGCGCTGAGGCTTCAGGAGTCGTTCGAGCCAAAGAATTTCCTCATTGCGCTGCGACTCGGCCCACAAACGGTCGACCGAGATTGGTGGCCTCTCTAAGTTCACGTGTCGATCGAACTCTGCCGTCAACTTCCGTGTAGCCAGGTAGTAGTCTTCATCGCTCATTCGTTTAAGCATCGCCAAGAATGAACTTGCTTCGGATCGTGATAGTCCTGAGACAGGGGGTCTCTGACCAGCCGGGAGTGCGTATCCATCGCGCAGCAAGTGGAACGCTTTGTAAAACTCGAACTCCCAAACGCTCAAAAGGCCATAGTCGACCGGTTTAGGTCCTCTTGTACCCATAAACTCATGCCAAAGTGTGCCAATCAGAGCCATTGTACGGTTGCAATGCGTATGCGTCAAGCGCACATTGCAGCTAGAGGGAGGCACACACATGCAGGAGCAGCTAGCAGTCACCATAACCGAAGCCGCTCGTCGGCTTGGGCTTTCAATTCGAACGGTCGCAACTCTGGTCTCACGCAGTGAAATCGCCAGTCGCAAGGTGGGTCGCCGACGAATTATTCCAGTTGCGGCCTTGGAGGCGTTCGTTAGGGAGTACCCCAGAGTTGGGTGTGCTGATACGGAGACTCAGGGAAACGGCGATAGCGCTGGGTGAGTTATGGCTTCAAGCAAGCAGCGACACACCCGACGGTCGGGGCACCAGAGAACCAGAAAGTCTGCCCCCTTTACGGGTGGGCCACTCCACAAGAGGAAAGGCGACCGATCGATAACGCTTTCGCAACTTCCGAAACGCAGTCAAGCGGCGCGGGATCGCTCTCTGCACGTTCTCGCGGCTGTCCGTGACGACACTAAGCTGTCGCCAAGTTGTGCCGCACGACGGGAAGGCGTCAAACTTCACACCGTTAAGAAATACTTTCCAACGGCGTTCACAAAGGTTAGCGGAAAGCTACGCGTAACCAAAAGCGACCGCTTTAAAGCGACGCTCTACGTTCCCGACGCCGACGGGAATCCTGTTGCCGTCAAAACTCGGTCATCGAAGGATCGTGAGGCCCTCGGTGAGTATCTTCGGGACCTCGGACGATATCAGCGTGGTAATCGTCACGCCCTGAAGAAGTGGCGGGGAAAGAAAATTGCGGGCGTCGAACTCCTCACCGACGAGCGAGCAGTTAAGGCAATCGAACCAGCGCTGTCGGATTTCTCTCTGTACCGTGCGTTTAACGGCGGAGGCGCATGAAGGATCGGCAGCCAATCCGCACCGCACGCCGTAGCGCCAGATACGATGAACGCGAACGTCTAGGATTGGCGCAAACCCTATGCGTGCTTTGTATCGAGGATCATCACACGCTGGGCCGTAACCACGATTCGAAGCTGACCGCTCCTCTCTGTAAAAAGCATCACGGCCACGTGCATGAACTGATGCTTCGCGCCGGAATTTCTCTTCGGCACCAACGTAACCCTGTGACGAGAGTAGCGATGGCGTTGCGAGCCATGGCCGCGTACAGGCACGCGGAGGCTGACGCAATGGGTCGACTAGCAGATTTGTTGGAAAAAACTGGAGGACAATCGAAATGAGCACCGAACAGGATATATATCTCCGAGCCCACACTGTACCGCAGACCGAGAAGGAAGAAGACGCGGGCAAACGCAGGAATGTCGACCCGAAATGGCCTGACTATGCGCTTGTTGTCGATTCTGAAAGTCGCATTACGGCTGACCTAACTTTGACGTTCGGCTTCTGGCGTTTCTGCGAATTACGGGATGGTCGGTATGTGTGCACGGAAGAAGGAATCTTCCACGACGACAACGAGCTGAACGCGAGAGAATTTAATTTTCTCCGAGAGTACGCAAGGAGCCATAGGCCTGAGACCACAGCCACCGGTTGCGACCACTTGCGTTTGTATTCCCGCTCAAAATTTGTCGAGGAAACATTGGGGATGGCGATTCAAGCCGGTGCGCTGATTGTTTGCTTTAACGCCGGGTTCGATTTGAGCAGACTCGCCGTCGATTGGGAAAGAGCCACGAATGGCGGATGGTCACTCATCCTGTCGCAGTGGCGCAATTTCAAAACTGGCAAGATCGAAGCAAAAAAGTTCTTCCCGCGAATCGTCATTAAGGCCCTAAATAGCAAAGCAGCGATAATTCATTCAACTCGCGCGCCCATGTCCGAGCCAAAAGAAAAAGGGGGGCGCGTTAAACTTTGGCCCTCGGCGCGATTCCTGGACATCCGTACCCTGCTCTGGGCGCTTCGCAATCGGTCATATTCACTTAGGCTTGGATGCAAGGAATTCGGCATCCCCGGGAAGCTGGACCATAAACCCTGTGGGCGTGTAGATCGCGAAGAAGTCGAATACTGCCGACAGGATGTGCGAGCCACAACGGAACTGTTAAATGCTGCCAAGCAAGAGTTCGACGAGCATCCTATCGCTCCCGGCCCAGATCGAATGTTCAGCCCCGCCAGCGTCGCTAAGAGTTACCTCGAAGAACTAAGCATTTCGTATCCAAGTGAGAAGGTTAAGGACACCGACATCGCCTATGGCATTTTCATGCAAAGTTATTTCGGTGGGCGCGCAGAATGCCGTATCCGCAATTGGGAGGTGCCTGTTTGTCCTGTCGATTTCATGTCGCAATATCCGACTGTAAACGAACTCTTAGACAACTGGCCCGTTCTTACAGCAGAATCGGTGACCTTCCCCGATGCGACACAAGAGGTGCAGCAACTTGTTTCGAGGATAACGCTCGAACGCTGCTTTGACCCCAAATGGTGGTCACGTTTCAAGTTCTTTGCGCTGGTTCGTCCTGATAACGACATTTTCCCCGTAAGAAGCGTATACAACGGTACGACACAGGGCATTGGAATCAACTATTTAACGAGCAATGAGCCAATCTGGTTCGCGGGGCCCGATATAGTTGCGTCCATTCTCCTGACCGGCAAAGTTCCACACATTGAAAAAGCGATTCGTGTCGTGCCCCACGGAAAACAGGCTGGGCTGACCGCAACGTCTCTGCGCGGTATGGTCGAGGTGGACGCTAACCGACACAGCTTCTTTAAGCATGTAATCGAACAACGGGCCGCACACGAATCCAATCCGGCGCTCCACTATTGGCTGAAGATTCTTGCGAATAGCGGATCGTACGGCCTGTTTGTGGAGCTCAATCCGAACGAATCAAACACGACAAAACTGAAAGTGTTTTCGGGCGAAGAATCGTTCGAGACCACATCGGATGTGGTAGAAGAACCCGGAAAGTGGTTTGCGCCACACAACGCCTCTCTGATCACATCCGGTGGTCGCTTGCTACTCGCAATGCTCGAAAGGTGTATCAGGGATGCCGGTGGAACATTTCTGTTTTGTGACACTGATAGTGCGGCCATTGTTTCAGCGAAGCATAGGCAGCGTATCGCGATGCCTGACGGAGCGAAGCCAATTACGGCGCTTTCCTGGGCTGATGTGCAACGCATCGTCGATAGATTCAAAGCACTCAATCCTTACAACCGCAAGTTGGTTCCTGGCTCCATTCTGAAGATTCACAAACTGAATTGGGATTCCAACAAAAAGCGCCGTCAGCTCTTTGGCTACAGTATTGCAGCGAAAAGGTATGCGCTGTACACGAAGACAGACAATGACATTGACATTGTAGAACCTAAGGCGCATGGGCTTGGTTATTTTTATCCACCGAAGGATTCTCCGAAGAACTGGAAACATGAAACCCCCAAATGGATATTCGAAGCTTGGGATTGGATTGTACGCGGTGTTCTCGGACTAGAGCGGAAGCGACCCGAATGGTTCGGTCTTCCGGTAATGATGAAGTTAACCCTCAGCACTCCGCATCATGCTCTCAAGAATCTTGCCAAGGGCCCACTCACACGTCCGTACAATTTCATGATGTTGCCGCAAATATCCCGCTTCGGATGTCCCGAAAACGTTGATCCGAGTACTTTCACTCTGATAACTCCCTTCACATCCGAACGAGCGGAGTGGATGCGCGCCAAGTGCGTCGACATTTACGATTGCAAATCACCGGTCTATGAACTCACCGACGAACACGACGCCTGCAAAGTTCTGCCAAAGAATTTCTTCGTGCTCCTGGATTCGTATCAAGACCATCCCGAAGCCAAAAGCCTTGGACCGAAAGGAAATCCATGCGAACTCGATACGCGAGGTCTATTGCAGCGAGCGCATGTCGTCGCGAAATCACCGCCTATCTATATCGGGAAAGAATCCGACCGACATTGGGAAGAAGGGGAAGATTGGAGTTTGCTGGAGTCCAAAGCCGTTCAATACAAACGGCGAGGAAACGCGATTGCAAACGACGAACAATTAGCGCTTATCGCAAAGATTCCCAAGCGGGAATTTATTCGTCGCGGAATCAATCAACACACGCTGGAGAAAATCTGTAAGCAACAACCGGTACGTGCGGCGAAGCTCGCGGAGTGTTTGAAAGTGATCGAAGAGTTGAAAAAGGAGCAATTCGATGCCTTACAAAGACCCTGAGCGAAAGAAAGAGTGGGAACGGTTGCACCGATCCAAACGGTTGGATCGCCGCCGAGAATCGCGACGCATCAAAGCAGCACAGTCACCAGTGACCCGACCCCAGATAACCGAAGGAGAGCTAGCCGGAGTGAGTTTTCTCGTTCCAGTGGCAGCTGGGGCAGCCTTATCTGCGTTTGATCCGATGCTCGGAACGGTGGCGGGCGGCCTGACGCTGTTTATCTCTGTTATTTGGAAAAAGGATTGGAAATGGTGGGTCGTCGGTATTGTGACCCTGATCGTTGTTTTGTTGTCCTATTTGGACAAACCAAACGAGAAAGAACTGGGGTCGGGGAAAGAGGAATAGAAAAAGTGGGTCGGGCACACCTGGAAAATCGGGGCGCTTTTTTCACTTTCATCAACTAGCTTTTGATATGCGGCTTAGACACCGTTAGGGGAGCGAAAAGTGGATCGCTACAACAAGTTAAAATTTCGAGTCCTATCTTTGTTCGCTTCTAACTCTGGGCAATGGATCGACCCGGGTGAGGCTGCCGAAAGACTTGACTTCCGTCCAGCGCGAGCCGTCTGGAGTTACCTCAAAAGGTTGTGGCGATTCGGCCTATTGGAAAAGCGCTCCTCTGGTAAAGGAACATTAGAGTACCGGATTAGTGATACCGGGGTCGCTCGACTCCGCTGGTTGCGCTCGCGCCGTGACTAAAAGGGTCCATCTAGCAACATTACCCAGCTTCAGGCACTCGACCCACATGTCAGGTAATCCGGCCAATCGGGAGTTGAAACTCTGGGAAGACCATGCTCACACTTCAGCCCGTCCCAACGCCGGGTTTGCCTTTACTGATTGCTGTACTAGTAAAAACAGAAGACAAATTTACCGGCGGCGAACCATTCACAGGGCCAGAAATGAGTTCACCAGTGGCTGTGTCGATGACACGCGCTGGAACGAAGCTTAGGTCTGACGGAGCGGATTGGGCGGCTATCCTGAACACAAGTGTCTGGTTCACATTCGTCGGAAAATGAAACTCGGCACCGCGAGCGTTCAACAGTTGTCCGATGATCGTATCCGTAAACCTGATGCTAAAATCAACAACACCTGAGCGGCTCGTACCGCCTACCGGGGCGTTAGGAGGGGTGAACGAGCCAAAATCGAACTTGAAGACATTGCCGGGCGCAATAACAACTCCGGCGAACTGAGTCCTAGATGCTGCTTCAAAATTCCCTACTGACCACTCACCCGCTGGCCAACCAAGCGTAATTGCTGGCACTGCTCCTTCTTGAACGCTGGGCGGAACTTCTTGTCCGACATCATCGATCAAGCCTTTAGCGAAAACGATTGGGATATCGCCTGTATTCCTGATAGCAGCAGGGATCGTATACGACGCACCAGGCACTACTGCGTTCTCTACAGATATACCGAAGTCGAAGGCAATGATCGGTCGCGCCATCTGCCGCGTTTTGAAAATGGGGGCGCTTCGAGGAACCGATTGCGCGATACCCTTTGGCAAGGCCAGGATTTTCACTTCCGAGCTTTGACGGTTTTGCGACTCGTCATTTTCAGTCTTAACCGTTGTCGCAAAACCGCCGCACGCTACGGTCGGGCCAAACTGCTGAAGTTCGCTGTACGTCGGGTCATAATAGCAGAATGATGCAGCGTCTTCATTTGGCTGCGTCGCGAGAAGCACAGATCGGCCGGATTCGATACTTGCTTGTACCGCCCGCCGTGGGATGCAGAGCCCCAACACTTTTTTCCCGACGGTACTAAATAGCGTTGAAGTATGAATTATTTCATCTACAAGGAGTCTTAAAGCTGCCTTTGCGGAAATATTCCTGCTGATGAACTCCCGAAGGTTTCGCTCCAAACGTTGCCCCCGTTCTAACAATAGAGGCTGTCCAGTGACATGCACGGCCAGATCTTCATCGTCACGCAGTGCCTTAACCAAAACAGTGAAATTCTCGCTCGCTTTGGGCAGCATTTGTCCGGAGGTATCCATCATATTTGTGACAGCACAGAGATGAGACCTTAGGCCAGTCAAATTCCTAAAGTAACCCCACCCAGCTATGACAAATGTTTGGCGACGAATATCCAAGGGCACGTTCAACAGCGCGATACTGGCGCGCTGAGCCAATAAGCGGCTTGCAATTCCCGGATCGGAGCACAGTTTGGAAGCGAGGGTTGTGGCGATCCATTCGTGAGTAGGAATTCTGTCTATTTCTGCAAGGCCCGTGTACCCAATTCCGGACATATTGCAAAGGCTAACTAACTTGCAGGTGTCGTCGTCCTTGCACTCTCCCCGCTTAGGGCCCTCGAGGAATGTCAACTTTCTGTCGGCGACGAGTAGTACATAGTCTTGTGTGATGGCAGCAATAACCTGAGTCATGGTTTACGATCCATGGGCTTGTTCTTTCTTTGTCCCGAGTATACTCCTTATCAATCTAGCCGACCCTGAACGATGGGGCGTACCAGCCGTTAAAGGCACCGAGACACTGGCGTTGCGAGCGGTGGATCACAAACAGGGTGTGAGAGCTTTTGGTTGGGTTTTTCCGACAGAGGTGCAGGCGTCGCAAACTAAGTTATAATCCCGGTACTTGGTTCCGTGAATATGGACGAAATACGAAAATTCCTTGAACACGTGTTGGACAACTTAAAGCCGTACGCCACATTACTTAGTGGTTTCGCCATTCTTGCTGGCGGTGCGGCAAGCGCCTGGGCGAAGACCCTAATTCATTTGCTAACGAAAGACGACAAACAAAAGGAGCCTGTCGCCCGAATCAGGACGGCGGACACCGTTTCAAAATATGAATCCCGTTCTCCATCTCAAGTCGCGCGCAACCAGACAGCGATGCGTCTCTACGAGGCAAAGGAAGCAATGGAGGAACAGAAGGCTTCGGCTAAAGCAGCCAAAATCTCTTCAAATCTTCTGACGATAGGTCAATACATAATCGGTGGAGTACTCGCCAGTTCATTTGTTCAGGAAGCGCTGTCCGCCAAGTGGGTCGGAGTGCTTGGCGTTCTTGTACTGATCGCGTCGCTGGTTAAGCAGCAATTCCATCCTGAAATAAATGCAGCCGAAGCGCTCAAAAAAGCCGCTCAACTTAAGGCGCTGATTCGTTTGTCAGAGGACCAGTTCACCATCCTCGATGCTAAGATAGCTTCCGGGCAGGATCAGACCGACGCCATGATAGCCCTGCTCGCACAAATTACCCAAAAGCTTAATGAAATCGAGAATGACGAGCCGGTCCAAATAACTTCTCGATCCGGCACCACGTAGTCCGCGGCCACCGATCATACCCACCCTTGCACAGTCCAATTAAGGATGCAGATGCCCACGCCCAGGTGTAGCGGTTTCCCCTCAGCGCGTAATACCCCTGTGTTTTCTTGACCCTTTGCGCAGGCGCCAAGTACACTAAATAATTCAGGAAGCTGCCGGATTTAGCGGCGGTGCGGCTCTACGAAGCGAACCCCAAAAGCCAGGGTGGCACTTGGAGTGAGCTGGCAGCGTGCAGCTGCCCGGGGACGGTCCATGCCGTGTTCGCGCGCCGGGGAAAGAAACAACTCAGGAAAAGCTGGGCCGGAAGGGCGAGGCAGGAAGAACCACAGTGTGTAGAAACAATGCGGGTAGACACAACGACGGGAAACCCGCGACCAGAAATAAAGCAAACAGAAACAAAGTAGAATCAAAGTGAGCAGGTAACAAGGGGGATTGCTTTGCCAAAGCGTACATATCAACCGCGGAAACGACGCCGCGCCAAGACACACGGATTCCGCGTGCGCATGAAGACCAAGGGCGGCCGCAAGGTGCTGGCCGCGCGCCGCAAGAAGGGGCGTCATCGCCTTA
>Ga0210394_10003466_pt1 | contig 19779 bp, 20 predicted proteins | sample IncBWC12MmetaG_FD_160121 | JGI IMG/M metagenome (GOLD analysis project Ga0210394, IMG submission 160121) | Forest soil microbial communities from Barre Woods Harvard Forest LTER site, Petersham, Massachusetts, United States - Inc-BW-C-12-M | ecosystem: Environmental > Terrestrial > Soil >...
AGTCGGGCAAGTTCGCGATACACCTGCTGGTGTGAGGCACGCCAGAAGTGCACGTACACCGCCTCGAAGTCCTTAGTGATTTCATACCCAGTCATCTCGCCGCGCGCGAGCACTGTCAGGATGACTTCTCTCAATGCCATGGTTGTCCTGCGAGCACCGACATATGCATATGGTTGCATAAAGACATCATGCTGTGTAACACTATGCACCTAGTTGCATAGGCGGTCCATGTAACGGAGGCTAACAACATGGTGCGCAGCGTACTCGGTGTCGTGGTTGGCGCTGTTGTGTGGATGCTGGGGTTCTTCGTTCTTGCGTTACTACTGGCGCAGCTCTGGCCCGATTACGCAATCCACGGACGCCAGTGGACAAGACAGGGTGTGTTTACGTTCACGCCACTGATGGCTTGTTGCAACCTAGTGTTCTGGGTCCTCGCCGAGATCGGAGCCGGTTGGGGCGCGGGAAGGATCTCGAAGCGCCGCGAAGCGGTGTGGGTGCTGGCAGGGCTCGTGGGGATCTATCTCGCTGGCCTGCATTTTGTCTTCTATTGGCCCCGCTTCCCGTGGTGGTACAACCTGGGGGTGGTCATTCCGGCGGTCCCGGCAGTGCTCTTGGGTGGCAAGCTCGCACACTCGCTCCACGCCACTGGCCGGAAGGCAGCGACCGCGAACGCAAAGTAATCAGCGCCAGGCAGGGATACATAGTGAAGCGCACATGGACAATCATCGGCGTCAGAGACGTTCCATTCAGCTTCAAATGGTACCAGACGCTCTTTGGGCAGCCCGAAACGACTCCGGGCCATGACTACTGGGGTCAGATCCACGACTCGGATGGAACCGTGTTGCTATGTCTCCACCGGTGGGGCGCGCACGAACATCCGTCATTGATGAGCCCCGACAAGGCGCTGCCTGGAAACGGATTACTCTTGTTTTTCCGCGTCGATGATTTCGACATGGCACTACATCGGGCTCGCGCTCTTGTGCCCACACTCGAGGAGGAGCCGCACATGAACCCTGCCACAGGAACAAAAGAATTCGCGCTGCGGGATCCAGATGGTTACTACGTCATGGTCAGCGCACTGGCCTAAAAGCGAGTCGATCTATTGCCCGACCAAGGTCTTCGCGCCCGTGGTTGCGCCAGTGAAGGCAGCTTGATTATTGCCAGCTCCCGTCACAGCCACCGGCTACCGCTTGACGAGCGCGGAACATCGCGGCCGCCTGCGGCGCGCCATGGCAATTGCTGTCGACGAATACTATAGTGCGGTCCACCTCGGCCACCGTGGCTGATATCGTCCCAAGAGTATCTACGGCGACTTGGTTTACAACCTTCCTCCATTGATTGAGAGGTCTGCCAAAATGCAATCGTTCCCCCTCTACCGGACCGCCAGATTTGCAATCCTGGCCCTTGCGTCGACGGCATCTAGCGTACCCCTGTTGGCCTCGGGCGCACCCGCCGCCGGCACCGAGGTCACCGCCCCGCAAATGATCGACGCTTTCGAAGGCACCTTCGGCGTGCATCCGGGTCAGCGCAGGAACCACATCAAAGGCACGTGCGCTGCAGGTGAGTTCGTTGGCAGTACGGACACCGCCAACCTCAGCCGCTCGGCGCTCTTCTCGGGTAAAACCATTCCTGTCATCGCGCGCTTCTCTCTCGGAGGAGGAAGTCCCGAAGTACCAGACGCTGCGCCGGCTCCGCGCGGCATGGCACTTGAGTTCCACCTTCCCGGCGGCGCGTTGCAACACATCACCATGATCGGCGCACCAATATTCGCGGCAGCCTCTCCGGCTTCTTTCCGCGATCTCCTCGTCGCCGCGAAGCCCGATCCTAAGACGGGCCAGCCCGACCCAGAGAAACTAAAAGCTTATGCCGCGAGCCATCCCGACTCGATGGCTCTGACGGAGCTTGCAAGCCACCACACTCCGACGGCGAACTACTTTCAGACCACTTACTTCAGCATTCACACGTTTAAGTTCATTGATGCGAAAGGCACGCAGCACCCGGTGAAGTGGCGGTTCGTCCCGCGTGATGGGACCAAAGAGATGACCGCCGCGGAAATGAAGGCCGCGCCTCACGATTTCCTTGAGAAGAATCTCATCGAGCGCACCCGCAAAGCGCCGGTGGTGTGGGATATGATCGTCTACGTGGGCGAGCCCGGGGACCCGCAGGACAACCCGACGTTGGCCTGGCCAGAGACACGCAAGCATTTTACCGCCGGCACTCTCACGATCAACCAGGCCACGCCGCAACAAAAGGGCATGGCCTGTGAGCCGATCAACTTCGACCCCTTAATAATGGCTGATGGCATCGCCCCGACCAACGACCCCGTCCTGCTGTTCCGCTCCCCGGCCTATGCGGTCTCGTACGCGAAACGCTTGTCGGGTCAGTGAAGGGGTTGGTCATACGCCATTGCTACCTCCTTCGTTGGAGACCCTTTTAATTCTTGGCGACAGCCGAGCCGCTCCGCGGCGTCCCTCTTTACTCTTTATCTTCGCCTTCATCTCCACATCCAACGCCTCGCGAGTTTACAGAGACTTAAAGTAAAGGCCCGGCAGGAGCGCAGTGCGCCGCCGGGCCTTCGTATATGTCATCTATCTTTGTTAGTGGCAGCCGGCTCCGCTTCCCGAATCGAGCCGTATCACATAGCCGGCGCCTGCCGCTATTCCGGTCGTCCCGGTTCCGCTGTGCACGAGAATGCCGCCGCCTGGAGCGAAGGAGAGGCGGGTAATGCCAGTATACGGTGAGCCTGGGTCTGCCACCGGAACAATTCCGTTGCCGGCCGCCCCGAATGCTGGGTCAGGCTGGCCATTCATCAGCAGTCGCGTGACTTGGCCAGTGAGGGAGGTCTGAGAGCCTGCGCCGCCCAGCAGGATCTTGTTGTTATTCTGCAGTTCCACCATCTGATAGAGGACGTTGGTCAGATGTAACGTCCCGGTGCCATTGAATGTCGTGTCGAGCGCACCATTCGCGAGCAGTCGGATCACCCCTGTATCGGTTGCGTTTGCCGTCGCGGCGGTCCCAGCGGGAATGATTCCGCCGACCATCACGATTTTGCCGTCTGCTTGCACCGCCATCTTGCGTCCGTAGGCGACGATGTCACCGAAACTCACCACCGTGAGTCCTTGGTTGGTACCGAAGCTCGTATCGAGAGTGCCGTAGCTCGTGAGGCGCGCGACGTAGAAGTAATTGTAGGTGCTGTTGTCCCCGATGCGCCCACCGACCAGGACGGTGCCATCGGCGTTCAGGAACATGTCGGTGACCTTTCCGCCGGGTCCAAAGTTATCTGCATAGAAAGAGGCAAAGCCAGCAGTCCCGAAGCTGGTGTCGATCGCACCCGCCGGCGTCACTTTGACTACGACTGGCTGCCAGGGGAAGCCACCGGTTCCCGCGCCGATGAAGACCGTGCCATCGGGAGCCGCTTTCACGGCCCAAGGGGTGATGGCGTAACCGGGGAACGGGATCGTGAGCTCGCCACCCGTACCGAAGCTGGCATCAAGCACGCCTGCGGAGCTGTATCGGGCGAGCACGATGTTGGTTTGGTCGGCGGATACCATACCGATGACGGTACGATCGGAGCCGTCAATTGCGAGCGCAATGTCGTACACCCCTGCGGTTGGTGGCGCCGGAACGACTGAACCAAAACCACCGTAGGTGAGATCCCGCGCGCCACCCGGCTTTAACTTCACGATGGTCGCGAGCGGCTGACCAAGCATATCGACAGCTGCACTTGATACGGTGTAGTAGGCATTCGAAGAGTCGAACACGCCGGTCTCAAACTCGGTCTCGTTCACAAATACCGGCGAGATCTGCACGTAACCGCCCTTGGCGGCACCACCGTAGTTAGTATCGAGCATGCCTGCGGTGCAGCCGGCGGGGACGATTTGCCCGTAAACCAAGGAGCTGGAAGCGCAGAGCAGGAGAGTTGAAACAGCAGTCAACAGCGAGGTTTTCACGTGGTTTCCTTTGAATAAACAATCGGGCCATCGAAATGGGCTTTAGAAATGCCAACCAAAACGATCGAGCATCCTCGCTTTAAATAACTTCGATGCGCTTGGGTTTCGCTTCAGGCTGTGACGGCGTTCCCGGTAGGTCAGTAATGAGGAAGAAATATGTTTAGTAACTCAAGCGGTCAAAACAACATGATTTTCGAGTTCCGCCACCTCTTGCCCCTGAGTACTAGTCTTCGGCTCGCACCGTTGGCCCGCTCTCGATTACCGATGTTTCCGCCATGACCAGCGGGCCTAAAGGGTCCGCGGCCGACAGGTAGCCGTAGCGGCGGAGATCGCGCACCGCGGATTGCAGTGTCTGAGGTTCAGTCACCAGGCGCAGGGTGAAGCTTGACCAGGATCGCAGCGCTTTACTGCGCGGCAAGTGTGCGGTGCGCTGCAGCTGCGTGAGTAACTTCTGCAGCTCCGCGTCATCGGGGACGGCGCGAAGCACGATCTCGACGCACGACGCCGCGCTCGATCCAGAAGTGCACGGCAGCGTGCGTGTAAAGGCAAACTCCGCCCGGTGGTCGACGAACAATTGCGGTGCATAGGCAAGCGGCAAGGCAATCTGCATTTCGTACCAGTGGCCTTGCTCGAGCGAAGCGCCGGCCCACGTCCCCGCTTCGAGACTGTAGTCCGACGCGGCGGCTGCCTCGATGCTGTCCGGCAGCAGCCCGAGCTTGAGTGCGGAATTGAGGCTCAGCGAGCGCTGCACGCCGATACTTCCCGGCTCATCGAAACTCCCCAGCAGCGACGCCGCCTCGGCGTGCACCCGTTGGCTGAATTCGGCATGACCCGTGGTCTCGTGAAAATCGGGGCCGAAGATCCCCCCGCGGCCGATGAGATCAACATCGTGAAATTGCAGCAGCATGCCGGCGAGTGAGGTCATGAAACCGGACTCAATTTCATCCTGCGCGGGCAGCGCATCTAACCTGTAACGAGCGGCGAGGGAACGGTAGCTCACCACCCAATGAATCTTGTGCTTGCGCACCCGGCGCTCGACCGAACGCAGGCCGCCAGCGCGCACCACGGCACCGCCAAGGACACGTGTGTATTCGGTCTTAAGTGTCATCGGTGTATCGCCTAACACCCAGGCGAAGTTCAACGTGGTCGAGCGCTGCGGAAAGTCCTGCATCAACGCCGCCACCTGCGTGGGCCCCGACTCCGATTGGCGCCACCGTAGCAGCAGGGCGTAATTTTCCGCTGCGTCTTCGCGGAAACCGAATTCCCGGTCGCGGTCGATGACCTCCTCGAGCAAGGCGATCGCCGCGGCGGACTCTCCCAGGCTCCAATAGGCTAACGCCGCGTTGAACTGCATGGTCACCATGGACACGTACTCGCAGGCGTCTCGATACAGATCGGCCGAGCGCTGCGCGGCGGCGAGCGCGGTGCGCAATTCCTGTTCGCGTCCACCCGACTCGCCGCACGAGGCCAACGCCAAATGAATTTGATACGAGATGTCGGATGCCCGCGCGGTGCCCGTGGGCAACACCACGCCGAGCGCCGGATTCGCAAGCACGCTCGCCAATTGTAATTGCGCGGCGCTCAAGCGCGCGCCGCAATTCTCACCTGTCGCCGTCGCGAGGAAGTCGGCGTATCGAAGATGCATCTCGAGCGCCAGCGGCGCGCGCGCATCCAGCGCATCGAGCCGCGCTATTTGCGCATCGAAGGCCTGCGAGTCGGCTGGGGACGCGCCGCCGGCATCGGTGGCGCACAGCGCGCATGCCCACCAGAGCAGTGTCGCAAGCAACGATGAATTCACGCGCCGAGGGACGCGCGGCTCAAGAACAACCGCCGTGCGCCCACGCGTAGCGGGTCCGCCGGGATCTAGCGAGCAGCGTCGCTCGCCGACTTGGCGGGACGGTCGCAAACCGACAACTCTGGCGCGGTGGCCTGCGAACAGGTTTGGATCCAGCCGTAGGATGGCACCGCTTCGCGACGCAGAAACGTGGGAGCAATAATAGGCCTGTGAGGAGCAATCTTGTTCGCCGCACTCGCCTGTCCCGCGCTCGTGTGTTTGGCCTGCGCGGCAAGGGTCTGGGTATGGCTCGCGGCTGCGGCATGCGTGCTTGAGGCCGCGCCGTGAGCACCGAAATTCCCGGCTCCGTGGCCGCCGCCACCGCCGGCCGAACTCCCGCTGACATGGCCGCCGCTGGAGGAGGTTGCGGAAGATCCGCTGCTGGTGGTGCCTGCCGCCAGCACCGGCGCCGCGATCAGGAATGCGGCGCTCAGAAGTACCCATTTGGTGAGCATCGGCTTATCTCCTTCCTTAGCAACAGCAGGCGACTCAACTGTACGCCCGGTCTCGGAAGCCGTCAAAACCGCTATTCTCCGATGGCCGGGCCGTTCGTGCCTCTACACTCCGGCCGCGACGCTACCCTGTCCACTAAAGAGCGCGTTTTGAGATCGGTGTGAAAGCTGGTGATCTCCACAACTTCGTCCCAAGTAGCACCAGCGTTTTTCAGGATATCGCCGATTCGTCCGAAAGCGCGCGTGTAGCCGAGCTGCAGATCGGTATCGCCTTCGCGCACCCCGGCGACGACGCCCGAAAAATAGATCGTGTCGCCGGTCACGATGGCATCAGCAAAGCCCCAATCCTGCTCGATCTTGAGAGCGGCTGAATCCGAGGGCATCAGAACTTTGGCTTCCTGGCGCGCTCCCGCCATAGCGCGATCCGAGGCCGAATAGGTCAATAAGGCAAGAGCTATCAATAGGAGGCGCATCGTGATCCTTCTGCAATGATCGACCAAAAATAGTTTGCGATTCACCGACGACCGCTCACAGCGGCCGTACTTTGGCTCCGTCCGTCCCCAGGTGTAGCGCGCGGACGCTGCGCACACGCCTCTCTCCTGGCGGTGAACCACCGTGGCGGTGCTCACAGACGCGTTTCACATGCTGGAGCCTCAGCGTCTAGGCTGCCGATTCCGCGCACGGAAGTAACAGCCATTCGGTTTCCACCTTGACCGCCGCATAGCATTCACAACTTTCTCCTCGATCGAGTCAGACCTATTGACGGCTGAGGGTACGGTACGTGTTGCAGGTACCGGGTGTCTCCGCACGGTGGTCAACATGCCTCTGCCTTGGCGCGATCGCCCAGAGGCGGACACATCAATCGACCACAACCAAGCGGGAAACCGCATGGGACCAAAGGTCCATGGATGAGCCAATAGTCCTGTCTTAAAGTCCAAAGGCCGCGGAGGGCTATAAGCGAAGGAATATCGCTTCGCTGGCCCGGAATCGGCTGGATTTCCAGGTCGCCGAGCTCCTTGAAGGTTGCATATTTTGGGCCAGAACCGCCGCTACTTATCCCCAGGGGTCTCCTCTTGAAGCAGCATGCGTTTGCCGTGGTAGCCGGCTGCGGATTGGGTCTCGAACTGCAAACTCGTCGGCTGACCCTCGGTCATTCGAGCATGCGGGAACGGATTCGCTTGTTGGGCGGGATGCTCGGTGTCCATAGCGCTCACGGTGCGGGCACCACGGTCGCGGCGTGGGTTCCCACTCCGAAGGCGGCACCGTGAGCCGCGTGCGCGTTCTACTTGCGGATGATCACCGGATCGTGGCAGAGGGATTAAAGAGCCTGCTGGTTGCCGAATTCGACCTCGTCGGCGTGGTAGAGGACGGCCGCGCGATGGTTGCCGCCGCCAAAGCGCTCAAGCCCGACGTGATTGTCGCCGACATCACCATGCCTCATCTTAACGGCATCGAGGCACTGGAGGAGGTAAAGAAGTTTGATCCCACCGTGCGTGTCATTTTTCTAACCATGCACCGTGACGTTTCTTATGCCCGGCATGCGTTCGAAGCGGGTGCCGCCGGATTCGTGCTCAAACATTCGGCACCGGAGGAACTGGTGCTCGCTGTGCGCGCGGCGGCGCACGGGCGCACATTCATTACACCCTCCCTCGCAGGCGAGGTGCTGCAGGTGCTGAGGCAGGGTTCCCCGGAGGGGCTGGATCAGGTCGCGACATTGACGTTGCGGCAGCGCGAGATTCTCCGCTTGCTTGCCGACGGCCTTACGGCGAAGGAGATCGGGTTGGAGCTTAGTATCTCAGCCCGGACGGTCGAGGACCATAAGTATCGGATGGTGGAGTCACTCGGGGTCAAAGGAAGTGCCGAACTGATTCACTTCGCGATTAAACACGGTATCGTCGGTCCGTGACACTGCGACCGCCCCGTATTTTCCGGGTTTAACACTGGTAGTTTTTCGGGGTCACCAACAGGGTGCACCGCGCGTAAGCTGATTTCGTCGGCTTTTCGCCATCGAGTGGATACTCCATGTCAGCGGTTACTGCAACGTGCGCATTCCGCGCGGATCGGCATCACAGCCGGTGCGCGGATATCCGTGCAGCGCAAACAGTATTTGTTGTTGATGACGCCGAAGAAACCCGCGCCGAATTAACACGCCTATTGGGCGCCGCAGGCTACCACGTGCGCGCGTTCGAATCGGCAGAGCGCTTTTTCGAAGAACACGACAGCGAGGCTCCTGGATGTTTGCTGTTGGAAAATTGCATGCCCGATATGAGCGGACTTGAAGCGCAGCGTTTGCTCAATCGCTCGGAATTTACGCGCCCGATCATTTTCCTCACGGGTCACGGCGACATTCAAACCAGCGTGCAAGCCATGAAGCAAGGAGCTGTGGACTTTCTGACGAAGCCGATCGAAGAAGTTCGCCTTTTGGCTGCGATCGACCAAGCTGTGCAACTCGACCTCGCCGCGCGCCATAAACGGGCTATCTGCCTCGACATCGAACAGCGTCTCAGGACACTGACGCCGCGCCAGCGAGAAATAATGGACCAGATCATTCGTGGCCGGACGAACAAACAAATCGCGCTGGATCTTGGGATCGTTGAAAAGACGGTGAAGATACACCGCGCACGGGTTATGTTGAAAATGAAAGCGCGTTCGGTTCCGGCACTCGTGCAGCTAGCGATTCTGGTCGGAGTTCCAAGCCGATTCACATTCGACCGAGGGGAGATGCACGCGGGCGAACTGAAAGCCCCGTTCGGAGAGATTCATTTTCCGGTCCAGATGATACCGTTATGGACAAGCGCTTCCCGCTGAACCTGTATGAACGGCGCCGCGCAAGCGCAAGGGCGACTGCGCGGGTCATAGGCGTGTCTCGAGCTCTGTTGGCTGCCGGCGCGCTGGTCCTACTGGCGGCATCGGCGGGCCACGCGCGCGACCGTTTGCCCGGCGACGTGCAGCTGATAAAAATGATCGGCTTCACGGTCGCTGATGTTGACCGAGAGGCAGACTTCTTCACGAAAGTACTGCAGTTCCAGAAGGTGGCGGATTTTCGCGTTGTTGGCAACGAGTACGGCAAGATGGAAGGCGTTTTCAATGCGAACATGCGCATCGTTCATCTTAAATTAGGCGATCAGATTGTCGAGCTTACCCAATACGTCTCACCACCGACCGGGCGACCAATCCCCGTACCTTCATACAGCAACGATGAGTGGTTCGAGCATATGGCCATCGTCGTCAGCGACATGGACGCAGCGTATAAGATCCTGCAAGAAAACAATGTGCGGCAGATTTCTGCATATCCCATTACCATCCCTCTTACGAATCCCGGGGCCGCCGGTATCAAGGCGATCAAGTTCCATGATCCGGAAGGTCACGATCTGGAATTGCTTTTCTACCCGCCCGGCAAGGGCGAGACATCCTTCCGGAAGCCGGGAAACAAACTGTTTCTGGGGCTAAGTCATACGGCAATGACCGTGGGCAGCACGGAGAAGGGCGTGACGTTTTACAGGGACTTGCTTGGGCTCGAGGTTGGCGGGTTTACGTTCAACACCGGTGCGACACAGGAAGTACTTGACAACCTGTTTAACGACACGTGCCGCGTAACGGAGATGATGCCGGTCTCGGCGCCTCCCCACATCGAGTTCCTCGGCTACCAGACGCCGCCGGGCGGCCGGCCGATGCCCGCCGACACCAGGGCTAATGATCTCTGGCATTGGCAGACCTCGCTGGTAACCAAGGATATCCAGGCGGTCACCGATAGATTGCGCGATGCAGGCGTACAGTTTATCACCCCGGACGTGGTGTCGATTCCCCGCGAGGCGCAGGCACAACTTGGCTTTAAGAAAGCGCTGATGGTCCGCGATCCGAATGGCCACGCGATACGCCTGATCGAGGAATAGCCAACGGGATCCCGGGCCGAAGTTTGTCTTCTGCAGCGGAGCGACTTATGACCCAACAGCATCAATTCCTTGCTTTCATCGCCCGCCTTTGTCTGGTCCTGCTATTTCCATTCAGTGTGCTCCAAAAGATCCTCGACCCCGAAGCGGCGATGGCCCAAGCCACCCATGGCTGGATACCGCTGCCGCCCTCGGCCGCGGCGCTGCTGTTGGTGCTCGGCGGCATGCTTGAGGCGATCGGGCCTGTGTGCATTCTGCTCAACTTCTATCGCCGGCAGGCGGCACTGCTGTTCATATTCTATGTGACCGTCACGGCAGTTCTATTCCACAACTTCTGGAGCTTTTCCTTCAATGGCGACGAGTGGAACCAGAATTTTTGGCCATTTCTGAAAAATTTCGGGCTCGCCGGCGGTTTTCTCTATGCCGCAGCCGACGCGAAGATGCAGTCCCTGCATGATGCCTTGTCGGTAAGCCCGCGCTAGGCCAAAGGGGGCGGCGAATGCCAGGCAAACTACCTGTCGGACTGAGCCGGCGCAAGTACGCCATACTGCTGGCGTTGCTGTTGGTTGTGCTGGCGGTTGAAACATTCAGTGTCCGCTCGGGTGCCGAACAATTGCGCTCCGACGCGCTGCGTGCGGTGCTGACCGTCGCGATCTGGATCATTGTTTTCGAACGCCCGCGCGAGCGCGCCACCATGGCGGCGTTCCTCGTCGCGGCCCTGTTGGCCAATTGGGGGCGGTACCTCGCCACGGCGAGCCTCGATCGGGCGCTATCGCTCGCGGACCACGTGGTGCTGTCATTGTTTCTCTGGAGTGCGGTATGTGTGATCCTGCGGGATCTGTTCCGCGCGTCGGCAGCCGGCGCCGAGAACGTGCTTGGCGCAATCTGTGGCTACGTCATTGCTGGCCACGGGTGGGCGCACGCCAATGCGCTGGCGTATTTGCTGATGCCTTCGGCCTACAGCATCAATCCCGAGTTAGCCTTACTTCTCCCCGATTGGCACGGCCGGTTGGCCCTCTTCACGTATTACGCCTTCACGCAAATGATGACGATCGGTTATTCGGACGTAACACCGGTACGCGCGCCAGCGACCACGTTAAGCTTGTTCGCAGCGATGTTTGGAGTGTTCTATACAGCCGTCGTCGTGTCGCAGTTCGTCGGGTTGGCGCAGAAGCCCAAGCGCGAAACGCCAGCTGGCGAATGACAGGCCCGCAATTACAAATCGCTGCTGGGGGCTGAGGTCGCAGATGAAAGGCGTGCATACTGGGCCGCGAGATCGACAGACGCGATCAGCGGAAAAGCGTTGTCGGGGCGCTGGATGGTGGAAGCCTGTTGCAGCCGCTGCAAGGTTCGAGCTACGCGCCGTGGTGTACCAAGATCCGTCCAGCCGCAGGCCGGTGCGGTACGGACGCGCAGTGCCGATTCGGCGCCTTGCATGACGGCGCGCGAGAAATCGACGACTGGCAGACGATCGTAGAGCTCTTTTACCGCAAACATGCCTCCGGCGCCTCGCCGGTCGCGCACCAGAGCATTTATCATTTCCTCGACTATCTCTGATAGCCGGCCGCGAATTAGCTCGAGCAATGTTGTCCCTCGCGCCCAGAATATGAAACTGTTCCAAAGCGCGCCGCGGGCGATGAGCTCGCGCGCGGACGCCGCGTTCGGTTTCTCGACAAACTGCTCGACCCGGCGAATACCCGCTTCAAAAGGATCCCCCGGGACGATGTAACCGAGCTCGACATCGATGTCATCCGGCTCGATTCCGAGCAGCGTAAGGCCGTCGCCATCTCGAGTAAACATCGCGGTCGTGCGCATGGAATCGGCGAGCGATGCCTCATTGTGCACATAGTGATCCGCTGGCAGAAACACGATGTGCGCGAGTGGATCGCGCTCGAGAATACGGAGCAGCCCCAGCAGCACGCCGTTGGCGGTCCCGCAGTTGCGCGGTTGGACGATTACGTTGCGCGCAGGCAGCGACCCGAGCACGCGCGGCCAGTGGCGCCCGTGTTGTCGCGCGACGACGACACAAACCCGCTCACACGGCACGATACGCTGCGCCCGCTGCAAGGCTACCTGCAGAAGCGAGGGACCTCCGTTCAGCGAGCAGTACTGCTTCGGTACGGCTTCGCCGCTCGCGTCGGTCGTTAGGCTTGAGAGCCGCGTGCCGTCACCGGCGGCGAGCACGATCGCCCAGGTTGACTGGCGCGCACTCATGGGATCGTCTCCATGCGCGCGCTCGCGAGGACGACCGCCCCGTCACGCACCTTGTGTGGCACCGGAGACCTCTTGAAACCGAGCGCGGCGGGAATTGCCAAGGATGTCCTTCTCCCCATTTCCCGGCGCCTATCGCTGCATTTCCATCAATACCGAGTGGGGTATCATGTTGCCGTTCAGATTCGCCATGATCCACAGTGAACCACTGACCACCAGCGTTACGATCAAGATACCGAATGCCAGCGCGAGTACGTTGTTGGTGTTGTCAGGGCCGCTGTTGAGGTGGAGGAAGAAGACCAAGTGCACGCCCATTTGAGCGATGGCGAGCACCGCGAGCCCGACCGCAACACCGGGCTCCCACAGAAGATGCGCCTGCGACACGATGAAGGAGGCAGCGGTGAGCAGCAGGGCAAACCCCAGTCCCACGGTATACGCAGCAATGCTGGCGGACTGCGATTGTCTGTCGCCAGGAGCGAGATCCGTTGCCGATGAATGTCGTACGGAATCAATCATATTCGTGCTCCCATTAAATAGACCAGGGACATCACGGCCACCCAGATGATGTCGAGCGCGTGCCAGAAAAGGCTGAAGCAAAGAATCCGGCGCAAGACGAAATCGCGCGGACCCTGCGCGGCAACCTGCGCCATCATGAATGCGAGCCACAATAGCCCGACTGTCACGTGGGCGCCGTGCAGGCCCACCAGGCTGAAAAAGGACGACAGAAATGCGCTGCGCGACGGGCCGGCGCCTTGCGCCAGCATGCCGGCAAATTCCGAAAACTCCAAGCTGAGAAAAATCGCGCCAAGCGCGAAAGTCGCAGCAAACAAGATGAAAAATAGCTTCAAACGCCGGCGCTCGATGAACAGCGAACCCAGTCCGCATGTGTAGCTCGAGAAAAGCAGACACAGGGTTTCGATCGCGACATGCTTCAATTCGAACAGGCTGTGACCCGTGGGCCCACCGTCGGTCTGCCCGGAGAGCACGGCGTACGCGGCGAACACTGCCGAGAACATGATGATGTCGCTGAGCAGGAATATCCAGAATCCGTAACCGACGACGATGCGCACCGGCGCCGGACCGTCCCCGCCAAATGCAGCTAGCGGTGTCGGCACTCCGATGTATTCAGACGCTGCAGACGCACTCATACGGGTTCCACCTTTGCCATGCGGGCGCGAGCATCCCTGGCAAGCTCTTCACCCGAGATTTCCACATTGACTCGCTCGATCCAGCCGAACGCCAGCAACGTCAGCAACGCGCAGATAATTCCCAGTACCGCCATCCACCAGATATGCCAAATGAGCGCGAAGCCCGTGATCACCGCGAAAAAGGCGGTGACGAATCCGTTGGGACTGCTGCCAGGCAGTTCAATCGACTCATATTTTTCCGCAATCACGCCTGCTGTGCCCTTCGCCTTCATATAGGCAAAGGCATCCTGCGACTCGACGCACGGCATGACCGCGAAGTTGTAGCGCGGCGGAGGCGAAGTCGTGGACCACTCAAGCGTTCTTCCATCCCAAGGATCGCCGGTCAGATCCCGACGGCTCGCGCGCGAACGAATACTGACGACAAGCTGCGCGATCGTAGCGAGAATCCCGCAAAGAATCAGAATCGCTCCCACCTCCGCGACGATCAGATAGGGCTGCCACGCGGTATTGGCGTAGTGCTGCATGCGACGCGTCATGCCAAAAAGTCCCAGAAGGTAAAGCGGCATGAACGCGACGTAGAATCCAATCAGCCAGCACCAAAAGCTCAAGTGTCCGAGGCGTTTGTCGAGCGTGAAACCAAATACCTTCGGAAACCAATAGTTGTAGCCCGCCATGGCACCGAACAGCACGCCGCCGATTATCACGTTATGAAAGTGCGCGACCAGAAATACACTGTTATGCAGCACAAAATCCGCGGGCGGCACGGCCATCAGCACCCCGGTGAGCCCGCCGATGACGAAAGTCACCATGAAGCCAATCGCCCAGAGTACGGGTACCTCGAAGCGGACGCGGCCGCCGTACAGCGTAAATAGCCAATTGAACACCTTTACGCCGGTCGGTATGGCGATGATCATGGTCATGATGCCGAAGAACGCGTTTACATTGGCGCCAGCGCCCATGGTGAAGAAGTGGTGCAGCCAGACCATGAAGGACAAAATGCAGATCGCCATGGTCGCCATCACCATCGAGCGATATCCAAATAGTGCCTTGCCGGTAAACGTGGCGATGACTTCGGAGAAAATGCCGAAAGCCGGCAGGATCAGTATGTAAACTTCCGGATGGCCCCATGCCCAGATCAAATTGAAATACAACATGGCATTGCCGCCGCCGTCATTCGTAAAAAAATGCGCCCCAATGTAGCGATCCAGCAGCAACATTCCGAGTGTGGCAGTGAGGATCGGAAAAGCAGCCACGATGAGCAAGTTCGAGGCCAGCGCCGTCCAGCAAAACACCGGCATGCGCATGTATCCCATTCCCGGCGCACGCAATTTCAAAATGGTGGTGACCAGATTGATCCCCGATAGCAGAGTTCCAACGCCCGCAATTTGCAGGGACCACAAGTAGTAATCAACACCGACGCCCGGCGAGAACTGCAGTTCCGATAGAGGCGGATACGCCAGCCAGCCGGTGCGGGCGAACTCGCCGATCACCAGAGACATATTCACAAGTAAAGCGCCGGTAGCCGTCAGCCAAAAGCTCACCGCATTCAGCACCGGGAAGGCGACATCGCGCACCCCAAGCTGCAGCGGAACCACGAAGTTCATGAGGCCCACCATGAAGGGCATGGCCATGAAAAAAATCATGATCGTGCCGTGGGCGGAGAAAATCTGGTCGTAATGCTGTGGCGGCAGGTAGCCTGGGGCGCTGCCCGCGGCGATGGCGAGTTGCGATCGCATCATGATGGCGTCGATGAATCCGCGCAACAGCATCAGCAAAGCGAGCAGCACGTACATCACGCCCACGTGTTTATGGTCCGTGGTCGTCAGCCACTCGCTCCACAAATACTTCCACCACCCCTTGAAGGTCACGATCGCGAGGACCGAGCCAATGAAGAGCATGACGAACACCGAGGCGCCCATCTGAATGGGATTGTCGAGCGGAATTGCGGCCCAGGTGAGCTTGCCCATTTAGTTGGCCTCCGGGGTTGCGGCGGCCATCGGCGCCGCCAGCTGCAGGATGTATTCGTAAATCTTAGGATCGACGTCGCCATAGCTTCGTGAGGCAACTTTTTTGCTCGGCTTCGCCAATTCGTTGTAGGCATCTGCATCCAGCACCGCGCTGCCGCCGCGGGCGTTTTCGAGCCAAGCAGCGAATTCCAGCGCCGGCAGCGCTTGCACCACGAACTGCATGTCCGAGAAGCCATCGCCGCTGAAATGCGATGAAAACCCCGGGTAGCTCCCGGCGTGGTCCGCCATCAAATTAAGATGCGTGGTCATTCCCGGCATCGTATAAATCTGGGTGCCGAGCTGCGGTATGAAGAAGGCATTCATCACGGTCGCGGAGGTCAGTTCGAACTCAATTGGCGCGCCCACGGGCACCATGAGTTGATTGACGCTGGCGACGTGCAAGTCCGGATATATGAACAGCCACTTCCAATCGAGTGACACCACCTCAACGCGTAGGGGCTTGGCCTCGGACTTGAGTTTCGCGGCAGGGTCTAGATCATGTGCGCCGATCCAGGCAACACCGGCCAGCAGGAACACGACCATCGCCGGTATGGCCCAAACCACGAGTTCGATGCTGCCGGAATAGACCAGGTCGGGACGGAACTTGGCCCGCTTATTGGATGCGCGATACCACCATGCAAAGGCAAGCGTGAGCAAAATGACGGGTGCGACCACGACCAACATGATGCCGGTGGCATTAAAAAGAATCAGTTTCTCCGCGGCTGATACTGGGCCTTGCGGATCCAGAACACCGACGTTCCGGCAAGACGCGAGGAGGAGGGCGGTCCCGCAAGCAGCTGAGATCCTGCAGAATAACCAGATTTTAGGCATTTGCATTCTCGCCTCGCCTTAAATTCGGTTCCCCGTTGGACTGTTGTATTGGTTTTCCGTGCGTCCCGGCAGCAGGCAGCCTCGCATCGTCCGCCTGCGAAATCGTGGGCGAGTGCAGAGTCGGCAATTGAACGATGTCCTTCGAGAAAAACAGATCGAGCGTCCAGTCGAGCGCGACGCGTACTTTCTTTTGCAATCCCGGCATCAAGCTAAGATAAATCGCGCGCCACAGCCACCAGGCGATGATCCCGGAAAACTTCATGTTCAGAATCTCCGCGACGCCGGCGCGCCGTCCAATGGTTGCGAGCAGTCCCAGGGTCTTGAACTTGAACGGTTGCGGCGGCAGGCCGCTTGTGGTTGCGGCGATGTTTTTCGCGAGCGCGACGGCCATACGAATGGCATGCTGCGCCGTGGGCGGATAGAAGTTGCCCTCATTAAAGGGGTCGGGCACCAGCGCGCAGTCGCCCAGTGCCCAAACGCCGGGGAAATTGGGGACTTGCATGCATTCGTTCGCAACGACCCGGCCCCGCTGCATCGCGCAGGGCAGGCATGACAGCACTGGCGCGGGGATCGTACCCGCGGTCCAGATCAACATGCGAGTGGGGATCTGCGTGCCGTCGTCGAGCGTCACCTCCTGGCCATCGTAGCCAGCAACCTTGGTATTCAACCTGACGTCCACCCCACGCGCACGGAGTTTTTCCTCCGCGTAGTGGCCGAGACTTGGTCCCAACTCCGGGAGAATGTGGTCACCGGGGTGCACTACCACAACCCGGATCATGCTCACGTTCAAGCGGGGATAGAACCGCAACGCTTGACGCAAGAAATCATTCACGGAACCGGCGGTTTCGACACCGGCGAAACCGCCGCCCGCCACTACCACCGTTAACGTCTTGTTGCGTTCGGCTTCCACAGCCTGGTTGTCCGCCAGCTCGAGGGCATCAATCGCGCCATTGCGAATGAGTATGGCATCTCCCAGCGTCTTCATCGTCAGGGCGTGCGCCTCGAGGCCGGGCGTATGATAAAAGTTGGTTACGGCGCCGAGCGCCAGCACCAGCTGGTCATAGGTAATTTCGTAAGCATTGGGCAGATCCTTGTGCCGGATGCGCACCAGTTTCTTGTTGAGATCTATGGACTCGACTTCGGCGATCGCCACCCGGGCGCGATGCAGAATTTTGCGCAGCGGCTGGACGATGTCCGTGATGGCCACGTCGCTTCCGGCCACTTCATGCAGCATCGGCGTAAACAGGACAAAGTTTTCTTTGGAGATCAGCGCGATTTCCAGGTCCGGCGCGCCGGCCAGCCGCTTCTCAAGGTGCATGGCAGCGAACGCACCGGCGAAGCCGCCGCCAAGGATCAGGATTCGTCGCTTACCGGCGGGCAGGGCGCGCGAACTCCCGTTGGAGGGCGCTGCTGGATCCGTGCGGGTGGCCATTGCGCTCATCTGGTTTCTGCCATCGGCTGCATCGTTTCTATAGCCCGGGACTGCATTGCATGATGCCGCCATCGGCAAAGACCGTGGTCGCGGTCATGTAGCTCGCCCCACTGCCGGCGAGAAAGGCCACGATGCTGCCGATTTCCTCCGGCTGCGCCATGCGGCCAAGTGGGATGACGGCGTCCAGCTTGGCGAGCAACGCGGGGTCGTTCATCGTCGAAGTATTGATCGGCGTTGCCACTGCGCCGGGCCCCACGCCAACCACGAGGATGTTGTGGCATGCCAGCTCCACGCCCGCGGTACGCGTCAACATCCGCATTCCGCCCTTCGATAAGCAATACGCGGTATTGCCCGGCATCGGCCAATCCTCGTGAACGGAAGTAACATTGATGATGCGCCCGCCACCGCCCTGCTTGATCATCTGCTGTGCGGCCAGCTGGGTGCCAAAAAATGCGCTCTTTAAGTTGATGGCGAGAACCTTGTCGTACTGCGCTTCCGTGGTGTCGAGCACCGAGGTTCGAGTTTCGACGCCGGCATTGTTGACCATAATGTCAATGCGGCCAAAGGCCTCGACCGCCGCGCCGATGAGTTTTCGCAAGTCGCCGATTTTGCTGACGTCAGCTTGCACTCCGATGGCGCGACTGCCCAAGTCAAGCACTTGCTTTTCCAGCGCCTCAGTCGCCGTGGGATTCACGACATAGTCGATGACGATGCTGGCGCCTTGCTTGGCGAGCTCCGTGACGATGGCCAATCCGATGCCGCTGTTGCCACCCGTGACGATGGCGACCTTGCCCTTGAGGTTCATGGTGCTTCCCCTGATTGAAGATCCACTTGCATTGCAGATTCGCTCATGCCTGGCGCCTGCGCCGAACCAGTGCAAATGACAGCATGGTCATCGCCAGCGCAACCACAGCCGTTGCGCCATAGATGGTTTCCAGGCTCAAGTCCGCGCGGGATTGCAGCGGCCCCACGCCAAAAGCGGCGATGCCATAGCCAACCTGATACGCACAGATCAGTCCGCCAGCCACCGAAGCGGCAACACTCGTCAATTCTTTCTGTCCTAGACTGATCACCAGCGGCAGCAGCGCCGAACATCCCAGTCCGGCAGCGGCAAATGCTGCAATGCCAAGCAGCGGGTGGGCGCTTTGCAGGTACGCCGTGGCCACGAAGGTGGATATGACGACGATCGGCAAGATGCGAAAGGTGGCGCCCGCGGGAAGCCATTTGTCGAGCATCGCAAAGAGCACGCGCCCGGCCGTGATGGCTGCCCAGAAGACGGTGAGCGCGAGAGACGCAAGAGCGGCTCCCGCCTTAAGCTGCTTGGTCATGTACACCGAAGCCCAGTTGCCATTCACTGTTTCGCAAATGCCGTACAGCAGTGCAAATGCCGCGAACAGCCAGAACCGCGCCGGCAGCTTGGGCTTGCCTTGTAGTCCTCGCGCCTCGTCCGATTGCCGCGTCGCTTGGAAGGGAAGACCCGCGCTGAATAACACCAGTAACAGGCTGGCCAGCGCCACCGCTATCGGCATGCCCCACCACATTCCCATGCCGACGAACAACAGCACAAAGACCGGCGCCAACGCCGTGCCCAGACCCAGCAAAGCGTTCAACCCGAGCACGGCCTTCTCGACCTGGTACGGGTAGAATTCCGCGGCAAACGTATTGAGGGCAGGTACGGTGAACCCAAATCCAGCACCCAATGATGTGGTCGCTGCGAGCAGTACCACGTAAGCAAGCGCCTCCTGGCGCATCACGAACCGACTGCACACCAGCAGCGCCATCGCCAAGAGATTGGCATGCAGACCCAGCAGGTATACCTGCTTGGCGCCGATGCGGCGCGACAAGCCGGCGCCGAGAAGCGAGGAGACTATTGCTGTGATTGCCTGTGGCACGAATATGCCGCCATACTCCTGATTGGTGAGGCCGTAATCAGCAGCGCTCGTGAATACCACGCTCGCCGCCGGGAAAGTGACCAGCGCCACGCCTTGGATTACAGCGGCGGCGTAAACCGAGACGATTTCCTTG
>Ga0210394_10003468_pt1 | contig 19772 bp, 15 predicted proteins | sample IncBWC12MmetaG_FD_160121 | JGI IMG/M metagenome (GOLD analysis project Ga0210394, IMG submission 160121) | Forest soil microbial communities from Barre Woods Harvard Forest LTER site, Petersham, Massachusetts, United States - Inc-BW-C-12-M | ecosystem: Environmental > Terrestrial > Soil >...
GCGACACCTCCGAGGCGAAGCCGTTCAGCTGGTCCACCATCGTGTTGACGGTGCTCTTGAGCTCGAGGATCTCGCCGCGCACGTCGACCGTGATCTTCTTCGACAGATCGCCCTTGGCGACCGCGGTGGTCACCTCGGCGATGTTTCTCACCTGGCCGGTGAGATTGGCCGCCATGGCGTTCACGTTGTCGGTGAGATCCTTCCAGGTCCCGGCGACTCCCGGCACCCGCGCCTGACCGCCGAGCTTGCCGTCGGTGCCCACCTCGCGCGCCACGCGCGACACCTCCGAGGCGAAACCGTTCAGCTGGTCGACCATCGTGTTGACGGTGCTCTTGAGCTCGAGGATCTCGCCGCGCACGTCGACCGTGATCTTCTTCGACAGATCGCCCGTGGCCACCGCGGTCGTCACCTCGGCGATGTTGCGCACCTGCGTCGTCAGATTCTCGGCCAGCTGATTGACGTTGTCGGTGAGATCCTTCCAGGTCCCGGCCACTCCCGGCACCCGCGCCTGACCGCCGAGCTTGCCCTCGGTGCCCACCTCGCGCGCCACGCGCGACACCTCCGAGGCGAAGCCGTTCAGCTGGTCCACCATCGTGTTGACGGTGCTCTTGAGCTCGAGGATCTCGCCGCGCACGTCGACCGTGATCTTCTTCGACAGATCGCCCTTGGCGACCGCGGTCGTTACCTCGGCGATGTTTCTCACCTGGCCGGTGAGATTGGCCGCCATGGCGTTCACGTTGTCGGTGAGATCCTTCCAGGTCCCGGCCACTCCCGGCACCCGCGCCTGACCGCCGAGCTTGCCCTCGGTGCCCACCTCGCGCGCCACGCGCGACACCTCCGAGGCGAAGCTGTTCAGCTGATTGACCATGGTATTGACGACTTTGCCGATGCGCTGAAACTCGCCGCGCAACGGCAGACCGTCGATGTCGAGCAGCATGTGCTGGGAGAGATCGCCGTTTGCCACCGACTCGAGGACGCGCGCGACCGCGGCGGTTGGACGTACCAGGTCGGCGATCAGGGTGTTGACTGAGTCGACCTTGATGGCCCAGGAGCCGACCGCCGTCGGAATCTGCAACCGGCTGCTGATCTGACCTTCCTTACCGACATCCTCGCAGATCCGCGTGAGCTCCTCGGTCATCGACTCGTTGAGCTCGGCTACGTCGTTGAAGACCTGCGCGATCTCGCCGTCGATCCCGGTGAGGTCGAGCGGCAGTCGCACGCTGAAATCACCCTTCCTGAGTGCGCGCAGCGCGGCGAGCAGCGTGCGCTGCTCGAGCGGGGCCACCTCAGTGACAACCCCACGGGCAACCTGATGGGCAAGAGCAACATCGTTCATCGAATCTCCCCCCGCGCGGACCGAGCCGTGTCGAGGACACGCAGTGCGCCACAAAGTACACCCATCCTAGTGCCTGCAACGTCGCGCCACTATCGTCGGACGTCGAGAAGAATGTCGCGATCCACCGTTTCGTGCGTAGTCGTTCGGCTACAGAAAAACCCCTCCCGGCGCCCGCGCCTGATCCGAACGGACCAGGTCGGTGGGACCGCCAGTCCGCACAGGATGGAGTCCGTCGCGCCTATGCTCACCCCAGCGCCGCTATCGGGGGCCGAGTTATGTCCATGTCCGCCTCGAGTGTCATCGCGGTATGAGCCGCCTGCTGCAGACGGCCATCGCTGAGCAGGCCTGCGCCCGTCCGGAGGCCCGAGCAGTCGTCTCAGAGGAAAGCAGCCTCACGTACGGGGAGCTCGAGGCCTCGAGCAATCGCCTGGCGCGCATGCTCCTCGAGCTCGACTGCCGCCGCGGGGATCGCGTCGCAGTGCTGATGCCGAAAGCGCCGGCGACGATCGCCGCCCTGCTCGGCGTCCTCAAGGCGGACGCGGCCTACGTGCCGCTCGACCCGGCCGGACCGCCGGCGCGGCTGGCGCGGATGCTGGAGCAGTGTGGCTGCCACTCGATCCTGGCGGCGCGCCGCACGTGGACACTGTTGCGGACGGCGCTCGCGTGCGCGACGCCCGAACGACGTGCGCTGCTTGGCTGGCTCGACGCCGGTGCGCCGCCCGACACGGAACTCCCAGTGGCTTTCACGGCCGCGGACCTCCCGGGCCTGCCCGCCACGCCGCCCGCGAGCCTCAACCGCGACACGGACCTCGCCCACATCCTGTTCACCTCGGGCTCTACCGGCACTCCTAAGGGGGTGATGATCACTCACCATAGCGTGCTGCGATTCCTCGAGTGGGCGACGGGCTGCTTCGGCATCTCCCGGGGAGACCGCGCCTCGCAGCACGCCCCGCTGCACTTCGACCTCTCGACCTTCGACATCTTCGGCACGCTCGGCGCCGGGGCCGAGCTGCACCTGGTACCGCCCGCCCTGAATCTGCTGCCCCACAGGTTGGCGCAGTTCGTTCGCAGGTCGCACCTGACGCAATGGTTCTCGGTGCCTTCGGTTCTCAATCTCATGGCGAAGTTCGACGCCGTGCGGCAGGGGGACTTCCCCGAGCTGCGCCGCGTGCTCTGGTGCGGCGAGGTGCTGCCTACGCCCACGCTGATCCACTGGATGCGGCTCCTGCCGCACGCGCGCTTCACCAATCTTTACGGCCCCACAGAGACGACCATCGCGAGCAGCCACTACACGCTGCCGCGCTGTCCCGCCCACGGGCAGGAGCCGCTCCCGATCGGCAGCGCCTGCGCGGGCGAGGAGCTCCTGATCCTCGACGGAGCGATGCGTCCGGTGGCGCCCGGCGAGACGGGCGACCTTTATATCCGTGGCGTCGGCTTGAGCCCGGGCTACTGGCGCGACCCGGAGAAGACCGACAGCGTCTTCCTGCCCTACCGCACCGCGGCCGGCACCGAGGAGCGCATCTACTGCACCGGCGATCTGGCGCGCCGCGGGAGCGATGGGCTCATCTACTTCGTCGGCCGGCGTGATCATCAGATCAAGAGTCGCGGCTATCGCATTGAGCTTGGCGAGATCGAGACGGCCCTCAGTGCGCTGCCCGAGCTGCGCGAGAGCGCCGTGGTCGCGGTGCAGACTCCGGGCTTCGAAGGCTGGGTGATCTGCTGCGCGTACGTGCCCGTGCGTGGCCGCAGTCTCGATCCGCAGCACCTGCGGCGAAGACTCGCGCGCTCGCTGCCCAGCTACATGCTGCCGGCCCACTGGATGCGCTGCGACGCGCTGCCGCGAAACGCCAACGGCAAGACGGACCGCCCGGTGCTGCGGCGCCGCTTTCTCGAGGCCAAGCGGGCCCCAGCCGGGGACGGCGCGCGGGCCGCCGTGAGCCCCGCGGGACACTGACGGCGGGGCCACCATGTCCGACCAGCCCATCGACCCGGCGCGGCTGCGCACTCTCCTGCTCGAGCACCTGCATGTGGAGGTGCCGTCGGCGGATGCCGACCTTCTCGAGACCGGCGTGCTCGACTCCCTGCAGCTCGTCGACCTCCTGCTCCTCATCGAGCAACACTTCGGTCGGCGCATCGCCATCGAGGAGATCGACCTCGATGACCTGCGCTCCCTCACGCGCCTCGCGCAGCACCTTGGCACATCCGCTGCGACTGCGGCGCGCGAGCGAGCGGCGAGCGGCGGTGAGGCCGAGCCCGAGTACGGCGAGCGCGACGCCGCGCGGCGTGACACGCGTTCTCGTGGTTAGGATCCGCGAGCTCAGCGAGGAGGACCTGCCAGCGGTCGTCGGCCTGTTCGAGCGGGTCTACCCCGAGCAGCGCTGGCCCTCGCGACCGGGTTGCGAGCGCTACTTCCGCGAAATATTCTGCGCCAACCCGTGGCGCGACCTCGAGCTGCCTTCGTGGGTCGCGGAGGAGCGCGGCGCGGTCGTTGGATTCGCCGGAGTGCTGCCGCGGCGCATGGTGTTTGGCGCGCGCCCCCTCCGGGTCGCCGTCGGCAGCCAGTTCATGGTCCACCCCGAGTGGCGCCATAGCCTGGTCGCGCTGCAGCTGCTCAAGCGCGCGCTGTCGGGCGCACAGGACATGTTCGTCACCGATGGCGCCAACGATCAGGCCAAGCGCCTGTGGCTCGCGGCCGGCGGCGCGATACCGATCCTGCAGAACCTCGACTGGACGCGGCTCCTGCGGCCCGCCCGCTATGCGCTCGCGCTGCTCGAAAAGCCGGCCGCGCGCGGAGCGCGGCGCTTCGTCGCACGTGCACCGTGTGCGCTCGCAGACGCGGTCGCGGCCCGGGTGCATCCCAACCACTTCGCGCGGCAGGACGACCGCCTGACGGATGAGCCGCTGGACGCCGCCGGCATGCTCGCTCACCTGCCCGAGGTCGTGAACGGTGAATATCCGCTGCGTTCGCAATACGACCAGCGCTCGCTCGCCTGGGTGTTCGGCATGGCGGCACGCAAGATCCGCCACGGCCGTTTGCGGGCACGTGCGGTGCTCGAGCGTGGGCGGCTGCTCGGCTGGTTCATCTATTACGCCCGCTCCGGAACGGTGAACGAGGTACTGCAGCTCGCCGCCTGCGACGGCGGCTTCGACCGGGTGCTGCGCCGGCTGTTCTCGGACGCGTGGCGACAGGGCGCTACCGCGGTGCGCGGGCGGCTCGATCCCGTGCGTCTGCAGCAGCTCTCCGACCGCCATTGCTGGATGCGTCGGGAGGGCAGCTGGACACTCATCCATTCGCGACATGCCGACCTCCTGGCGGCAATCGAGCGCGGAACCGCGGGGATCGGCCGACTGGATGGCGAGTGGTGGCAGAGATTCATCGGTGGGTGAGCCGAAAGGCCCATGCGCCCGTACCGCGCGGTGTGCCTGCGGATAACGCATGAGGACTACTCTCGCTCGTGCCAATGGCACGCATGAGCCTCTGTCTGGTCGGCCTCGACAATCTGCCGGTGCTGGCGCCGGAGTTCCGCGGGCGCCCCGTCGGCGGGGAGTCCGTGCAGCAGACGCTCCTCGGCCGGGCTCTGCTGCGCCGCGGCCACGCAGTGAGCATGGTGACCGCGGATTACGGCCAGGCGGATGGCGGAGTCTACGGGGGTATCCGTGTCTACAAGGCCTATCGGCCCGCGGCCGGAATTCCGCTGCTGCGCTTCGCGCATCCGCGCTGGAGCGGCCTGTGGTCGGCGCTCAGACGCGCCGACGCCGAGGTCTATTACACCAGTTGCGCCGGCATGCATCTGGGGGTGCTGGCGCTTTTTTGTGCGCGTCACGGCCGGCGGCTCGTCTTCCGGTGTGCGAGCGACACGGACTGCGACCCCGCGCGCCTCCTCATCCGCTATGCGCGCGACCGCTGGCTCTACACCCACGGGCTGCGCCGGGCCGACGTGATCCTGGTGCAGAGCGCCGCGCAGGCACATGCGCTCCAGCAGCACTTCGGGCTCACCGGCCGGCTGGCCGGCATGCTGGTCGAGCCGGCACTCGCTGCAGTCGCGCGCGACATCGATGTTCTATGGGTCGGCAACATCCGCCACGTGAAGCGTCCCGAGCGCGTGCTGGCACTCGCCGCGCAGCTACCCGAGGCTGTGATTCACATGGTCGGCGGTCCCGTGCCGGACGAGGCCGCGCTCTACCAGCGCATTCGCCGTGAGGCCGCGCCCCATGCGAACCTCACCTTCCACGGACACCGCCCCTACTGGGACGCCAACGCTCTCTACGGGCGCGCCCGGCTGCTCGTGAACACCTCGGAGGCGGAAGGCTTTCCGAACGCGTTCCTGCAGTCCTGGATGCGCGGCGTTCCCGTGGTGAGCTTCAGCGACCCGGATGGCGTCATCGGCCGTCACGGGCTGGGAGCCGCGGTCGCCTCAGAGCCTGCGATGCGGGATGCGATCCGGCGGCTGCTGGCTGACCCAACCGCGCTGGCGGCGGCCGGCGCGCGCTGCCGTGCGTACCTGGCGCGCGAGTACGCGGAGGAGCGGATCCTCGCGCCGTATCTCGCCGCCTTCGAGGAGCTGACCCACGGCGTTCCCGGCGCAACGCGACTCCTGGCCGAAGGCAACGGGCGCCATGCCTGAGACGCCGTTCATCATCACGGTCGACACCGAGGGCGACGACATCTGGTCCCGGCCGCGCGAGACCACGACCCACAACGCGCTCTTCCTGCCGCGCTTCCAGGCGCTGTGCGAGCGCTACGGCTATCGACCGGTCTACCTCGCCAACTACGAGATGGCCGAGTCGGATGAGTTCCTCGAGTTCGGGCGCGATGTCCTGAGGCGCAACGCGGGCGAGATCGGCATGCACCTGCACGCGTGGAATTCCCCTCCGCTGGTACCACTGACGGACGACGATTTCCGCCACCAGCCGTACCTCATCGAGTATTCCGATGAGGTCATGAACGAAAAGATCAAGGTCATGACCGTGCTCCTCGCGGAGCGCTTCGGCCGCCCCATGGTCAGCCACCGTGCCGGGCGCTTCGGCTTCGACGGCCGCTACGCGGCGATGCTGCTCGAGCAGGGCTACCGCGTGGACTGCTCCGTCACACCCGGGGTCAACTGGCGCACGACGCCCGGGGCGCCGGGCGGAACCGGCGGCCCGGACTATCGCCGCTTTCCCGACCGGCCGTATTTCCTCGACCCCGGCGACATCGCGACGCCGGCGCGCCGCGGCCTGCTCGAGGTGCCGGTGACCATCGGGATGAGCGAGCTTTTCCGAGCGGCGCCCTGGGCATACCGCCTGCCGCTCGCGGGTCCGGTCGTGAAGCGGATCTCGCCCACGCTCAGCTGGGCGTGTCCGGGCGAGAACGACCTCGCCGGTATGCTGCGCGCCGCCCGCAGAGCGCGGGCGACGCGCGCGGTGTGCGTAGAGTTTCTGGTGCACTCCTCGGAGCTGATGCCTGGTGGCAGCCCGCGGTTCCGCACGGCGGCGGCCATCGAGCGGCTGTACGCGAGTCTCGAGGTGCTCTTCGAGGAGCTGTCCGCCTGGTGCAGGGGAATGACACTCGCTGAGTTTCACGCCGACTTTTCCATGGAGGAAGCGGCGTGATCCGCCTCCGGGGCCGTGCGGCCGTCTACGGCGAGCTGTGGTTCGATGAGACGCCACCGTCCGATCCCGGCGTCGACATCCTGGTGTACCGCTACCGCTCGACGCCGCTGCCGAACGCGCCGACCACGAAGCTGCATTCCCTGCAAACCGATCTCGCCCCGCCGGCCGAGGCGATCGCGGCCCGCTTCGAGGAGAGTTGCCGCCGCCAGATCCGCCGCGCCGCGCGCGATGACGGCTTGCGGTACGAGCTCGTCGCCCAGCCGGCCGCCAGGCTCGAGGAGTTCGCCGCGTTCTACGATGAGTTCGCCCGGCAGAAGGGCCTGTGGCCCGCCGACCGCCATTGGCTCGAACAGGCGCTCGAGGCGCGCCAGCTCACCCTGAGCTGCGTCTCCAGCGACGGCGAGCGGCTCGTCTGGCACGCGCACCTCACTGCCGGCCGCATCGCGCAGCTGGCGCACTCGGCATCCCTCTACCGCAGCCTGAGCGCCGAGCTGCGCACGCTCATCGCCCGCGCGAATCGCTGGCTGCACTGGCAGGACATGCTCGCCTTCAAGGCCGAGGGAGCGTTGCATTACGACTGGGGCGGTATGTTCGCGGACGAGTCCGCGCCGGAATGCGCCGGCATCAACCGTTTCAAGCGCACTTTCGGCGGCGTGCCAGTGCTGGCTTACGAGTGCTCGGTGCCCGTTACGCTGCGCGGGCGAGTGTGGCACACGCTGCGCGGCACGCTGAGCCGCGCAGCGCAACGCCCGCGACCCGCGGCGGCCAGCGCGGCGTGACCGGCGACAGCTCAGCCCGTGCGACGGCGTCCCGGCCTACATCCGGTCTCCCGACTGCACCACCCACGACATTCCCGGCCAGTCACGCACGCCGCAGGCGTGACCTGCCTGCAAGGGCAGCGCCATCATGTATCCGGGATGCGCTGCCAACCCCAGGCGACGCGCCGCCGCGGCCTCGTGCGGGCAGGTCGAATACATGAAGAACTTCCGCCCGTGGCAGCGAGCGCGTGCAACGATGGCGCGGATGGCCGCCACGCGCTCTCGTCCATCGCCATCCAGCCACTGCAGGCGATCGGTGTCACCCACACGCTCGATCACGGCGCGGCAGGTGGCTCCGATGCGTACGGTCTGCACGCCGTACGGACGATCCGCCATCTGCGACCGCCAGGCACTCGCATCAGGGTAGTGGAAGCCCGCAGGCGCCGCCTCGGTGCGCAGGCGCGCCGCAGCGCGCGCTGGCCAGTCGTCTGCCACCTTCGCGTCCCGAACCCGCAAAATGCCCGCCTCCGTGAAGGCCGGGCGGTCCAGCGAAACGACGTAGGCGCTCGGGATGGCCGCGGCGCCCAGGCGTCGCAGCCCCCGCCCCGTCGCGTTGTCCGCCGTCACGAATCCGAGCAGAGCGGCACAGCCGCGAACCGCACTCCGATCCGCGGCCGCCTGCAGCACGCGCGCGTAGAAACCCCGCCCGCGCGCGCTGGGCAAGGTACAGGCGGCAACCACGACGCTGACCCGATACACCGCGCCATCCTGCGTGCGCAGCTGCCGATAGACCACACCACACCCCGCCACAGCGCGCGCACCATCCATCAATATCAGCCGATCGGGCGGCTCACCGCCGAAGGAACGCTGCAGGTACCAGCGGTACATCGCCTCGGTCCAGCGGGTGCCGAAACACTGAGTCAGGAATCCCGCTCCGACCTCGGCGTCGATTTCCCCCGGATTGACGAGAATCCTCAGGCCGCCATCGCCTGGCATCGGTTGGTCACCTCCTCCAGCGAGGTCCACCACAGTGTGTCGCCATAGCAGTGATCCAGCTCCCGCCAGAGCCGCTCCAGGTAAGCGCAGTAACCGTCATCGAGTCCGTCGAGCATCGTGACGCCGCCACCGCTCTTGAAAATGTGCGCCTTGATCAGGAGCAGGCCGCCGGCCTCGACGATTGCGCGGGCGCGCTCGATCGTCGAGGTCGCCTGAAAATTCGTCGCGAAATGCACCAGACGGCGGACCGCAGCCCCGGCAGCGCCGCCTTCGTCTGTGGACCGGTACGCGATCCAAGTCGGCTGCAGAAGCGCGGCGCCGCGCAGCCCGTTGCCGGCTGTCCGGGCCCGTGTGCTCACCGGCGTGTCGAGGTCACGTGCCGAGGCCACGAAGTGAAAATCCGCATCGCTCAGCGCCGCACAGAGGGCAGGAGGCGTGTTCCAGGCCGGTGCCGCAAAGCCCGCGACGTGCCGCAACCCGGCGGAGACGAAGATCCCCCGGGCCTCCTGCACGAGAGCACGACACTTGTTGCGCGACTGCTCCTGGAACTCCATGGCCAGTCGCGGCCCCGGATGGGCGTGATGCAGACCGTGTACGGCGCAGTCGGTGCGCGGCAGCGCGTTCAGGTACGCGACGAAATCCGGGAAGCGATCGACGCGAAAGCGGCCCCGGGGAGCGAGTGGCGCCCAGTGGATGCGCTCACGCAGCAGCGGCACACGCGTGAGCCACTTGCGGGTCCGAACCAGCGCCATTCGCCGCCAGTCGGGCGTGACAAACAGCGTGATCCGCAACTGCGGGTGCCGCTCGAGCAGCCGCGCCACCCGACCGAGGGCGCCGCGTCCCAGGTCCCCGCCCGCATCAAACGCATCCGCCGAACCTGCCGGATGGACGTCGTCGATGCAGAAGCACACCGCGGCCTGCTTGCCGCTCGGCAGCCAGCCGCGGCAGTCCGTGAGCATCATGGCCGATACAGCGCGCCGTACAGAGTCGGCAGGTCCTCATGCGCCTGATAGTGATCGCGAAACAGGCGGCGGTGCCACAGTCGGAGCGCCAACCAGTTCCCGAACCCCACGGTGATGGGCGCGAGGTGCAGCAGCACGTACAGGAAGTAGACAGGGAGGATCGGCGCGATGTATGAGCGGTCGCTACGGGGTACTACGGTGAACAGCGCGAGCGTGCCGAGGGCGAGGTAGCTCACCGCTGCTCCGGCAAAGTACACCGGATTGACCACCCCGGCGTAGGGCAGCAGATGCAAGACGAACAGATTGTCGAGGACGCCCGCGACGCTCACGGATAGCAATGCGGCGCTCACGAGCTTGAGCGCATGGAGACCGAGCGCGAGCACGCCGAGATAGCCAACGAAGTTGTACATCGCGAATGGGTCGCGCCGACCGATTCGCCACAGCTCGCGGAAGCGCTCGGTATAGACCCGCAGCAGCCCGTGATACCACCCCACCCTTTGCGAGAACCAATGGCGCCAGGAGGCAGGCCCTTCAGTGCTCACGACCAGACGACCGTCGTAGTAGATGCGCTCGCCGTCGTGCAGCAGGATCAGCGCGGTTTCGAGGTCCTCCGCATAAACGGACAGGGAATGCCGCTCGAGCGCACGCTCGAGCGCATCACGCCGGTAGATCGAGACACCGGAGGTCACGCCGAAGTCGGCCATGCTGCGGCGCCCGACGACAAACGTCAGCGCATACTCCAATGCCTGGAATCGCGCGAGCAGCCCATCGCGCTCGAGGGTCACGCGCGGACAGGCCGCCGCCGCCCCGGACTGCTGCAGGTCCGCGACGACGCGCTCCAGATCGACCGCACTGCCCTCCCGACGCGAGCAGATTCTGACATCCGGGTCGATGACCATGACGGTCTCGATGCGTGCCGGCAAGGTCGTCAGCAGTCGGCGTAGCGCACCCGGCTTGCGACGGTTTACGTCTTCCTCCAGACAGCGCCAACCCGCCTGGTGCAGGCGCTTGACCGTGTTGTCCGTAGAGCCGTCGCTGATCAGCCAGACGCGCTCGCGGTACGGCGCCAACCGCGCCATGAAGTCATCGAGCTGGTCTTCGAGATTGAAGATCGAAGCGACGATGGCAAAAGGCCGGGCGCGCGCCCTTCCGAGCGCCGCAGCTCCCGGAGCCGGCAAGTCGACGGACAGCAGGCGGAATTCCGCGGTGCCCAGATCCGCCGAGGCTGCGGTATGCCGCCGGTGCGCGTATAGGCGTACGCCGAAGTCCAGCGCATCGGTGAACACCATGATGTTCGCCAACCCATAGATCACGAGCGAAAAATCACCGCTGCCAAAGTCAGCCGCGGCGAGCACGATCCACCCGGCAAGCAGCGCGTATGCACCGATGGCGATGAGCAGGTTCCAGGGGCGTCTGACACTCATGCGATGACCTCGGGATCGATCGCAGCTTCGAGCACGAGAGTCGGCGTATCCGGCAGCACCAGGGTGGGCGTGTCCTCGAGGATCATCGTCTGCTCCGCGGTGCTGTCCGTGCGCGGCACGAAGACAGCGGTCGGAGCGGCCCATACCACCGTCGATACGCCCGGAGCCCGACGCACGAGCTCAAAAGCCTCCGCCACTTCGAGGGGTGCGGAAAAGTAGTATCCCTGCGCGAAATTGCAGCCGAGCTCCGCGAGCGAGCGCGCCGCCGCTTCGGTCTCCACCACCTCGGCGATGCTGCGCAGTCCGAGGCTCGAGGTCATCTGCAGCACGGCGGCCGTGATGGCGTTATTGGCGCGCTCGGATCCGGTGCGATTGGCGAACGGCCGATCGATCTTCACATAATCGAACGGCAGCAGCTGCAGGTAGCTCAGGGATGAATAGCCGGTGCCGAAGTCGTCCAGCATCAGCTCTATGCCCATATTGCGCAACGCCGCCAGAACGGGACGCGCCGTGCTCACGTCCTCGACCAGGCCGCGCTCGGCGAGCTCGAGCTTCAGGTACCCCGGCGGGACACGCGTGGCTTGCAGCACCCGCGCGACGTGTTCAACTAGTCCCGGATCGCGCACCGCCGTCGCCGAAAGGTTGATGCTGATATAGAAGTCGGCGGTCGGCGGCAGCCGCGCCCGCCAGTCGGCGATGAGTCTGCACACCCGTTCGATGATCCAGCGGGTGACAGGCACCATCACACCGGTCTCCTCGGCGATGGACAGGAACCGCCCGGGTGTCAACATCCCCTCCACCGGGTGGTACCACCGCAGCAGCGCCTCGACGCCCACCACACGCGATCCGCCCAGCTCGAATATGGGCTGGAACAGCAGCCCGAATTCCCCGCGCTCGAGGGCGAGATACAGATCCGCTTCGAGACTGACCAGGCTCACCGCGGCGCTGCCCATGTCCGCGGTGTACTCGACCGTGGCCAGGCTCGCTTCGCCCTTGGCGACCGACAGGGCGACGTCGGCTTCGCGCAGCGCCTCCTCCGGACGGCGCAGACTCGGCCCAATGCAGGTGAATCCGATGCGGGTGGCGACCTTGACGCGGTGCTTGCGCAGCGCGAACGGCTGCTGACGGGCACCGTGCAGGGCCGCCGCGATGGCGCGCACCCCGGCGGCATTCACATCGTGGAGCAGCGCGACGCACTGATCGCCGCTCCAGCGAGCCAGTGTGTGCTCGTGTGGCTCCAGCACCTTGGCGAAGCGCTGCGCGACCTGCAGCACCAGATCGTCCCCGGCCGTGTGTCCGAGCGTATCGTTGATGAGCGTGAAGCGGTCGATCTCGATCAGGATGACCGCGAGACTCTGCCCCCGCCGCGCCTGCAGATCGCGCAGCGCCCGGTCGACCTGGCTCATGAAGTAGCGCCGGTTCGGCAACCCGGTGGAGAGGTCGTGGTAGCGCGCGTGCTCGAGATTCTTCTGCAGAGAATCGTGCTGCTCGATCTCGGCCGTGAGGCGCGCGGTGACGATACGCAGCCTTTCCCGGGCGGTCGCCAGGGCGCGCTTCGCGTGACGCACGCCGTCGGCGAGGTCGTAGACGCCGAACGCAAGCGCCCACGCCAGCAAGGCGAGCACGGCGACATCCGCAACGAGGGGCCCGACGGGGTACCAGCCGGCGTGCGGGCGGACGGCCAGCTGCAGAAAGGCGGGCTGCGCCAGCGATGCAGCGCCCGGCAGATCGATCGCGCCCGTTACCGGCTCCTCGAGCGCCACCGTCCGGGAACGCAGCAACACGCGGCGCTCGCGGGAATTCTGTGCATCCTGCAGGAGCTCAAAATCGTAGCCCTCGCGGACGAGTCGCGCGAATCCCGCCGCCAACGCGAGCTGGTCGAGCGCCTCATACGCAAAGGCGCGGGCGCCGGGGGTCGCCGGGCTCGTCCGCGGCAGCTCGACGGGCGCTTGCGCGGCGACGAACCACTGGCTGCCGTAGCGCACCGGGCCGAACAGCGCCCCGGCCGCGCGCCCGCTGGCCTGCGCCGCTACCCACTCACTGGCCAGCGCGCGGCTGACGGCCGGGTCGGAATCTGCGCTACGCGGCAGGACGCCCGTCCCCGCCATCCAGAACGCGCCGCGCGATGGAACCGCCGTCAATGGCGGCGCCGAGGGCTGTCGATCGTCGCCCTTGCCGCCGGCGGCTCGGCGTGCCTCGGCATGCGCACGCTCGAGGAGCGCCTGCAACTGCAGGTCGAACCCGTGCGCATAATGCGCCACGCTGCCTTGAGCGGCGCTGCGCAGGTCCGCGGCGTGGTCTTGTACGCTCAAGGTGATCAGGCGTGCGCCGGCGAGCACCACGACCGCAGCGACCGCGGCGGCCGGTGTCCACGCAGGGTAGTGTTTGCGCAGGGGGAGTCTCATGGCGAGCGGCTGCTTCCCTCGAGATGCAGCGTGCACAGCAATGTGATGGTGGTGCGCTTGAAGCCCTCAATGTCCTGGTAATCCGCCAGCAGCTGCCAGTCGGCCCGACCGAACGACCGGCCGACTCCCGCGAAGAGCTCGGTCAGCTTCGGGCTGGGTTGTACGATCTGACCGAGCAGGTTGAGAACGGCCGGCGCGGCTCGCCCGCTGGCCGCTCCGGCGAGGGCAGTCAAGGCCGGCCCGGCGTAATCGAGGCGCAGGTTGGCGAGCCGCGTTCCGAGATTGCCGCCGGCCGTATCCGCGTAGGACACGGACACCAGCAGCGGTTGCGCCACGCGCAGCGACAGCCCCAGCTTCGGGAGATTGCCATGGCTCGTGTCGACGTCGATCCGACGCTCTTCCAACTGCGCAGTGAGCCACGGGGTGGCCGTATAGAGGAGCCCCGCCGTGACCACCGAGTAATCGAAGGCGTGCGCCGCGATATCCCCGGCGCCTTCATGAGCTTCGGCGTACAGGGCGGTCGCGGGTGTGCCGTTCCCCAGAGCGACCGAGCCGTTCAGGACTGCGTTCGTCCAATGCGAATCGGCAATCTGCTGGTACTCGGCCCCGGCGCCGATCGCATCCTGTGGCGCGAAGGTGTGCGACCAGAGCGCCGAGCCGCCGCCGCCGCCGCTGCCTCCGGTGAGCCAGGCGCCGTCGGCGCTGAACAGCAGGCGGTCCTCGGCGGTGGAAGCCGGCGCGAGCGGCAGCTGGTCCGCCGCCGCGAGTTGGCTCACGCAACCGACGAAGATCACGGCGAACGCCAGCGCCGGCGCTCTCACGGTTGCCCCCTCACGGCGGTCAGGGTCGTGTCGAGATCCGCCGCCGTGATGGCCGCAGCCCGTAAAGTGGTGCCGCGCTCCGGTCCGGCGACGGCCGACGTCGGTGCGAACGCGACGACGTACAGGCGTTCCTCCTCGCCGGGCAGCGCGACTGCGGTAGTCGTCACCCGGTAGACCCGCCGCGTCACGGTCAGATGCATCCTCCTGCAGCGACTCATTCCCGGGTCCCACCAGGCGACCCCGGCACCGGACTGGGGCACGAGACTCGATAGCTCGCTGCCGGCGTGCGCCTCGGGAAACACGGCACGGGCGGGCCTGTTGACCACGAGCACGCGGCCCGCGGCGTTCACGACCAGCGCCGCGTACTCCGCCGCGTCGAGCGCGGCTCTCATACAGAAGGCCTCGGTGCTGTCGCTGACGGTCACGAGCGCCAGGCGCCGACCATCCTGGGCAAGGTGCTGCACGCGTACCTCGGTGGCCAGCAACTGCCCGCCGATGTGGACCATGCAGAGCGGCTCGACTCCATCCCGCCCGCTGATCAGGGCCTCGATCGCCTCCGGGTAGGAGAAGCGCACCACCTCGAAGAAGCCCTGTCCGGCGACCGCGCGTTCGCGTGTGCCCCATTTGCCGACGGCGATGGCGCTAGCGCAGAGAATTTCGTGCGTCTCGCCGTCAACGAGCAGCGCCGGCAGCGGCAGCTCGTGCACGAGCTCCGACCAGAGCCCGCGGCTGCGCAGGACCTCGCTGCGGGCCATGGCCACCTGAGCGTTCAGCCGGTCGTAGACAGTGCGCAGGTACTCCGCCGCCACGGCACAGCCGAACAGCACGACTGTGAACACCTGCAACACGACGGCGTAGTAGCCCGCGGGCGCATAAAAGGCAGCAAAGGGCCGGCCGGCTCCGGCCGAGAGGCTCCCAACGGAGCCCAGCCATTCGCCGAGCCAGCGTGGTTCGGCCGCCGACGGTGCCTGCCCTGAGGCCAGCACCGCGACGGTCGCAACGCTGAGAGCCGCCGTGACGTACGCCTGCCATTGCGAGATGAAGACTGCACCGATGACCGGCAGCACAAACACGGCCAGCAGGAGGGGGTTCTGCAGCCCGCCGGCCCGCTGCCATACGAACGCCACGGTCACGACACCGAGCAGATGCAAGGTCGTGAGAAGCCGCGTGCGCACCTCAGGTCTGGCCAGGCGCGCGGCGACGACGGCGAAGCCGACGTGAATCACCGCGAGCGCCAGCAACCCCAGCGCGCAGATCGCGAAGTCGATCTCGAGATCACTGGCGACGCGCGGCAGGCCAATCGCCAGCAGAATCGTGAATATGGTCAGCAGCCAGATATCCCCAAGCGGATGCGCGCGCGGATCGAGCCAGTTGAACACCGGCAGGATCTGGGTCGGGGTTCGGTCCATCACGGCCGGCCGACCGCCGCGGTCGTGGGCTCAACCGCGGAGAGAGTCCCGGCGGTGTTCGCGCGGAAGTTGTTGCCCTGGAGGACGGGGTGCGCCCGCACGCCTGGTCCGCCCGCCTGGGCGTAATCCGTGACGCGCAGCGCGAGGGCGTGCGGGCGCACAACCTGGTTGTCCTTGAGGATCGGCGAGTCGCCGATGACGTCGATCGCGTCGAGCTTCGGGTCGGCGATCGTGTTGCCTATGGCGGTGCTCGGGTGACCCGGGTCCCCGAGCACGAACGCCATGCCGGAGGCGCACGCCATCACGCGATTGGCGCGCACCATGGCTCCGGCGGAGTTTCTCAGCATGAGCGCGTAGGAGCCCAGCTGCTCGAATTCATTGCCTTCGATGAGCGCTGCGCGGGCATTTTCCGCGGCGATCCCCAGTGCGCCGGGACCGCTGATGTGGTTGTTGCGAATCACCGCGCCCGCACCGATCAGGTGAACTGCGGCCTCCGGGGCGTTGCCCGCAAATTCGTTGTGCTCAACGACGATCGGGATGTTGCCCGCAACCACTCCGCTATAGTCGCCGGTGAAGTGGTTGTCGTGAACCTGGATGGCCGTGTCCGGCATGGCCGCTTCACCGCGCACCGCCCACAGTCCGGCGGCCCTGGCCTGCGCGAAGATGTTGCCCACCACCGCCGCCTCGGCGCTCGGCGCTGCGAAGCGCACTCCGATCCGGTCATTGGCGAAGCGGTTGTCCTCGAGCAGGACGTCAGCGGCGTTCGCGGCAACCTCGACCCCGACGTCACAGGACTCGACCACGCTCGCGTGCATGTGGAAATGAGCCGCGCGCAGCAGCACCGCCGCCCCGGGGCAATTGCGCAGGATCACACCCTCGATCGAGGTGTTGGGACCAACCACATCGAGCACAGCGCCGCCCGGAAGGGCCTGCGCATCGATCTCGGCACCCGCCGGCTGCGCGATGAACCGCATGCCGTGCGGATTCATGAGCGGTGGCAAGGCCGTCTTCAGCGTGAGCTTACGCGTCACGATCAGCACGCTCGCCCGGCCCTTGGCGGAGGCGGCGATGAACAGCGCTTCCCTCAAGGATCCCGGGCCCATGTCATCCGGGCTGGTCACGCTGACGCTGACGTCGCCCGAGCCTGCGCCGGCTGGCGGGTGCCCGAAGCGGTAGAACCAGCTCCCCAGGGCGACCCCGGCCACCAGCAGCACGGTCACCACCGCCGCCCACATCTGCTGTTTTGCATTCACGACCGCCCCCGCGCGCGCTTCAGAACAAACACCGCATGCCACGAGTGCCTCACGGCCAGACGCCCGAAGGGCACATCGATCGGAATTGAGAGGAGTGTGACGGCTGCCAGCGCCAGCGGTCTCAGTGCGCGCGGCATTCCCGGCAGTCGCGGCAGCAACCAGCATCTGAAGGGCGCCGGATCGACTCCCTGGATCGCCTGCACCGCAAGGCCGCAGGCCTCGAACAGGCGCCGGTATTCATCACGCGGACGCGCCCGGAAGATCGGACTGTTGCAACTCGTGACGGCGCGTTCGGGAGCCGCCTCCAGCAGAACCAGCGTGCCGTCTGCACTCAGCTGAGAGGTGAGGCGCTGCACCGCCGCGCGCAGCGCCCCCGGCTCCAGAATGTGCTGCAGCACCGTGACGCCCAGTATCAGATCAAACGGCCCGTTCACCTCGAGGGCTGCCAGATCCTGCGCGAGGAACCGACAGCGTGCGCCAACACCCTGCGCCGCCGCGTGCCGACCCGCTTGCGCGATCATCGTGGGACTTAAGTCGACACCGGTAACGCTCGCCCCCCGCGCCGCGAGCCGGCAGCTCCAGCGACCGACCCCGCAACCCACGTCCAGCACGCGGGTGCCCGCCCGCACTCGAAGCCACCTGCCGAGCGCCAGACGCTGACACCAGTGGATCACCCGGTTGTAGAACGCCGGCATCCCGTAGGAGCACACGGCGGCGAGTCCGTCACCTTCGCTCGCAAAGCGCCACGCCCGCTGTTCCCAGTAGGTGAGGGAATTCATGCGGTCACGGCCCCATCTCCGCGAGCTCCGGCTTCGTCCGCGGAAGCCTCGCGTCCAGCTCGCGGCGCACCTCCTCTTCGTCCGCGATCGGCAATCCCCGCTCGGCCATGGGCCGCAAAGAGCACAGGATCCAGATGAGGGAACGCAGCCGCGAGGGCAGATGGGCGGCATTCTGCTGTGCCTTCGCCAGAAATGCCTCGAACTCCCGTTCGATAGTCAGGATGGTCTGCCGCACCAGCGGGTCCATTGGCAGGATCTTCGCCGGCTGATCCCACGCAACTGCGTTGCCGGCGATCTCGCGGCGCTCGCTGACGGTGAACGGCTCGAGCGCGGGGTCGGCCGCCATGGGCGCACCCGAGAACGGAATGACGTAGGGGTACATGCCGACTTCGCAGCCGCGCCTCATCCAGCGATAGGCCTGGCGCAAGGTCTCCGCCAGATCGGCCAGCGTCCCTCGCGGCGAGGTCAGGATGAGATCCAGAAATGGCGTGATGCCGAGCTGCCGCGCGGTATCCAGGGTCGGCCCGATGTGATCGTAGATCCGGCCCTTATTGAATTCCTCGAGTACGTTGCGCGAGAAGTTCTCGATCCCGAAGCCCAGCACCCGAAAGCCGGCACGGCGCATGGCCGCCAGGCGCTCAGGTGTCATCGCATCGACGCGATTGGTGCTGATGAACTGCAGCGTGCGCGGCAGCGCGCCGCGGTCCTTCGCGGCAATGATCGCCTCGCACAGCGGCAGAATGCGCCGATCCTGGGTGAAGACGAAGATGTCGTCCTGGAAGATGATCGTGCGCACCGTGGGGTGCGCGGCGACGATGCGCTCCAGCATCCGCATGCATTCGTCTGCATCAAGGCGCGCGATGCCGGCGACGCTTCCCTGGGCCTCGCGCAGGAAGTTCGTGGACGAACAGAACGTGCAGCCCATGGGGCAGTAGTTCAGAGTGATGAGCCGCACCGAACGGATCTCCGCGAGCAGTGCCTCGCGGGCCGCCTTCGTCGGCAGGGCGCCGACGCGGTAGGCGCCCTCGAGCCGCTCCCAATAGGCGCCATAGGGCATGCGCGCGTAGGGCGTGCTGAAGATCGCGTCGCGCAGCTCCTCGCGGCCGAGCGCGCGCTGCGGCAGCCTGAGGCACTGCCCGTCGGCCCGCCGCTCCGCGGTCCCACTGATCCCGCCCAGGGGTGTCGAGGAGCGCAGCCGCTCAACCATCTCGAGCAGTGGGCGCTCCCCCTCGCCGAGCACGACCCGGTCGAAGGGACCGAGGCGGAACATGAGCTCGGGCCTGAAGGTTGCCTCCATCCCTCCGGCGATCAGCAGCGCACGCGGCGCCAGGCGGCGCGCGAGGTGCGCCAGCTCGAGATCGAAGCGCAGTGTCATCCCCGTGGTCGAAACGCCGATGATGTCCCAGGGACGGCGCAGGAGCTCGCGCTCAAGGGCACGGCCCGGCGGCTCCGCGCAGCAGTTCGGATCGAAGACCTTGACCGTAACGCCGGCCGATTCGAGCACCCCCGCCAGGCGCCACACTCCCAGCGGGGGAGCGAGGAAGGTGTACTCCCCGCAGTGTGGATCGTAAGGCCCGATGAGCAGGACGTTCGGCGCTGGCATCACCACCTCACCTGTGGAGGTTGAGCCTGCGACACCAAGGCTTGGCTGGCTGCGTCCGACCCATAGTCCTAAAGGACTACGCGGGCGCTAGCGCCGCGCGCTCAGGCCGAGCGCTGCCTCCGTTGCGGCGCGCTGCACGCGTGCATGCACGACCGCGACCGCCCTGCCGACCGGCGTGTGGTAGTTGGCCAGCTTGAGGTAGCAACCCTGCCCGGCGTACAGGGTCGGCCCGCGATAGGCGAGCACACTCCTCCCATCCACCCACGCATCGAAGAAACCGCCGGCGCCCGCGGACCAGCGGACGTGGGAGACAAACTCGTACCAGTGATTCTTTATTATGGGGCCCACGGGGAATTGCCGGGTGGGTGAGCCGGGTGCGCCATTCGAGACGACCGGCCCGCCCGAAATCGCGAGCTGCAGCCCGGGGGGCCTGC
>Ga0210394_10003471_pt1 | contig 19760 bp, 18 predicted proteins | sample IncBWC12MmetaG_FD_160121 | JGI IMG/M metagenome (GOLD analysis project Ga0210394, IMG submission 160121) | Forest soil microbial communities from Barre Woods Harvard Forest LTER site, Petersham, Massachusetts, United States - Inc-BW-C-12-M | ecosystem: Environmental > Terrestrial > Soil >...
AAGGTTTGTCCGGTGCTTCCCGCAAGCCATTGTGATTTTGCCATTTTTGACGGCTGGCGGCCGTTCCCGGAAGGGGCCTGCCGCGGGCCGCGCCAGACCGGAAGCCTGCGCTCGGTTGGCGCAGATAGGAGGAGGGGTTTGCTTCGGCGCATTCGCCGGCGGCGATCTTGCTTTCCTAGCCTGCGGCCGTTGAGCCGGCTCGCACCACCTGCTCGCGCAGCGCATTGCGGTCGACTTTTCCGGTGCGGCCGGCTGGAAGCTCAGCGCCGAAATGATAGACGTCCGGCCATTTGAATTTTTCGATCCGGCCGGCGATCCATTCGCGCAGCTCTTCTTCGTCGATCGCGGCGTTGGGGCGCGGCACGACGAGGGCGTGGATACGCTCGCCCATGATCGGGTCGGGCACGCCGGTCGTCAGCGCCGCCGCCACCGCCGGATGCTGGGCCAGGATATGATCGAGCTCGAGCGGCGAAACCTTGGCGCCGCCGCGATAGATCAGATCCTTGATCCGCCCGGCGAGTTCGACGCGGCCGTCCGCACGCGCCCGCGCCAGATCGCCGGTGCGGAAGTAGTCGTCGGCGAAGGCGGCGCGGGTCTGGTCGGGGTCATCGAGATAGCCGCTCATGGCGAAGGGCGTGCGTATCTGCAATTCGCCGGCGACGTTCGTCGGCAACTCGCGGCCTTGATCGTCGGCGATGCGAAAGCGAACGCCCGGACCGGGGCGGCCGATCGTCTCGGCGAACGCTTCGCGCTTTTCCGCGGTGAGGAAAAAATCCGAGCTGCATGTCTCGGTCAGTCCGTAAATGTCGACGACACGGACATCCGGCATCAAACGTTGCAGTCGCGTGCTCAACATGCGGCCGAACGGTTCGCCGCCGGTCAGTATCCGCTCGAGCGTGGACGCGGCGATCAGTGGCGCCGATGTCGACTCATCGAGCGCCAGGAATTTGCGCAGCATCGTGGGCACCAGCGCCACATCGGAGATGCGCTCGTCCTTCAGCGCGGCAAGCGCATGCAGCGGCTCGAATCGTGCGTGCATCGCGACCGTCCCGCCCTTGAGCAATGTCAGCAGCAGCACCCACATGCCGAAGACGAAGCTGATCTGCAGGACCAGCAAGGTCCGCGTGCGCGGCGTGAAGCCGAGCATGCTGTCGATGGCTTCAAGCTTGCCGGAAAAGGCGCGGTGGCTCAGTACAACGCCCTTCGGCCGTCCGGTGGAGCCGGACGTGAATACGATGAGGGCGGCGCCGCCGAGGAGCGCACGATGCGGCGGCGCATGATCGGCCACCCGGTGCACCAATTCATCGGCAGTGTTGGTGACGGAAAACCTCGCGCCAGTCGCTGCGCGCGCAAGCTCGATCGCGCTTGCCGGCGCATGGCGCGCGACCGGCACTGCGACGCCGCCGGCAAGCCACACTCCGACGAGCGCCGCCGCATCGCGGGCCTCGTTGGCGACCGGCACCAGCACCGGCTCATCCGCAACCAGGCGCTCATTGCGCAACGTGCGTTCGACGTTAAGCGCTGCCTGCGAAAGGGCTCGGTAGGTCAGCGCGCCGCTCAGATCGTCGAGGGCCGGCGCGTCGGCAAAACCCGCGAATTTCTCCAGCAACATGCTGCCGAGATTAGCCATCCTGGCTTCCGTCGAACCGGGCGTCGCGCCAGGCGATTGCCTTGCGCAACCCGTCCTTTCGCGCGATCTCCATGAATCTGCGCTTGTCGTCGCTTCCCTTTCCCTCGATCGCGAGGTCGATGTCGAGGGCGGTGTTGAGCGCGTCGACCAAACCCATGATCTCGAAGCTCTGGTTGATCGCCCGCTTGGTCTGCCGCACCAGATCCGGGTCGATTACCGCAATGTGGCGGGCGAGCGCGATTGCGGCTGATTCCACTTCGTCGGAGCGGACCACGCGGTTGACCAAGCCGGTCCGCAACGCCTCCGCTGCGGAGATACGGTCGGCGCCGCCGAGGATGATCTCTTTCGCCCGCTTGGGGCCGACCAGCCACGGCAGGATCATCACCACAATGCCGGCACCGAATTTCAGCTCCGGCTCGCCGAAGATCGCGTCCTCGGCCGCGATGGTAATGTCGCAGCAGAGTGCAAGCTCGCAGCCGCCGGCGAGGCAATAGCCTTGCACCGCGGCGATGGTCGGCTTGTTCAGGTGCCAGAAGCGCGTAACGGCCGAGAAATCCCGGTCGAGGATTTCCCGCCAGGCGTCGAAGCCGGTCGGCCTAACCTCCATCTGTTCCTTGAGGTCGAAACCAGAGGAAAAATTTCCGCCGGCGCCCTTGACCACCAGCGCGCGGATTTCGTCGTTGCGCTCAACGGCATCGAGGGCGTGCTGCAGTTCGCCCAGCATGCGCTTGTCGATGGCGTTCAGGCGCTCCGGCCGCGCCAAGGTGAGGAGAGCAACGGCTCCGGACCGCTCCAGGCGGATGGTCTGATATGTCTCGGTCATGCTCACACGCCGACGAAACCGGCTCATCACCCGTATAAGCGCGCGTACTCGCTCGCATAGCCGGCAAGCGATTCCTTCATGCTTGCCAGATTGAGCAACATCGTCGCAATCGGACGGCTCGTTTGCGAGGCAAAGACGCTGGTGCGCACCCACAGGCTCTCCGTCCTCCGGCTCCCGCTCAGCGCGACCACCTCACGCTCGACCTCGTAGCTCTCGCCGACAAACAGTGGCCCATCCAGCAGCCGAATTTCCTGGTCGGCGAACAATCCCACGGCCGGTCCCTTGGTCGGAAAGCCGTCATCCTTCGAGCGGTATTGGAAAAGGACGCTGAGCATCTCGAACGGGATGATCGGGTGGCCCCATTTGTTTTCCGCCGCGTGCTCCGGCTCATAGAGCCGGGACGGCTCGGTGATGACTTTGAGCTTGTCGCGCAGCGAGAATGGATAAAGTTCGCCCATGTGTTGATCGATATCCATCCGGACGGTCTGCCGCCGGGTCTTCATCCCGACCTTGACGTCGCGCAGGATCACGGGGTCGGCGAGCGGCTTGAGCTCCTCGCGCAGGCGCTTATCGAGCGCGGTCGCATTTTTTTCTCGCCCGACCGAGGCGGTGCCGCGCAGCACCTCGGTGCCATCGCGCTTGACCATGCGGATGTCGACCTGGCTTTGGCCCGCCGTCGGATTCGCCACGATCGCCTGGACTTCCTCGCCGGCAAAAACGGCGTTGCGATAATGCGCCGAGAGGCAACCGGTCTCGAACCACGAATTGCCCCACAACCGCTCGCACAGCGGCGCGAATTGGCTGAAATGCGTCGGCCCCTCGATGGTGGCCGCCTTGAATCCCATTTTTTGCGCCATCGCGTTGTCGTGGATCGAGACATGGCCGTCATAGACTTGCGCCGCCAGCATCTGCCTCGGCGAGCGCCACGGTCCGATCAGCAATTCGCCCTCGTCGACGATCGCGGTATCAAATGCTTTCATGATCATGACGGTACTCCGAAACGCAGATATGGACGGTTTGCCGACCGTCGGGAAGCGGGCATTCCAATCGCCGCGCTCAAAGCAGACCGCGGCGGGCAAGGTTGCGCATCAGATGACTGGTCCCGAATTGCCAGGGCGCGCAATCCGGGCAGCGGCGCATACGGTTGACGAGGCTGCCAAGCTCGGGCGCGGCGACGCTGACGATGTCGTCGATGTGGTGGGTGAAGCCCTGGCCCGGCGCATCACGGTCCTTGGTCGGCGCAAATAGGGTGCCCAGAAACAGGACAGCGCCGTCGGGATATTGGTGATGCGCTCCGATCATCTGCTGCACAAGGTCGACAGGATCGCGGCTGATCCGATCCATGTGCGATACGCCGTCGAGGCGGAAGCCGTCCGGCCCGGTGACGGTGAGCGTCACGGTCATGGCACGCACTGCGTCGAGGCCGAAGCTCCGATCGAAGAAGCGGAGGAAAGGGCCGACGGCGCAACTTGCGTTGTTGTCCTTGGCCTTGGAAAGCAACAGCGCCGAGCGGCCTTCAATGTCGCGCAGGTTTACGTCGTTGCCGAGACTGGCACCGACGATGCGCCCGTCGGAAGCAATGGCGAGGACGACTTCCGGCTCGGGGTTGTTCCAGTTCGACAGGGGGTGAAGCCCCGCATCCATGCCGGTGCCGACGGAGGCCATTGTCTGCGCCTTGGAGAAGATTTCCGCATCGGGTCCGATGCCGACTTCGAGGTACTGGCTCCACATCTCGCGCGCGATCAACGCTTCCTTGACCGCCGCCGCTTCCGCGGAGCCGGGCCGCAGCGACTGAAGGTCGTCGCCGACGATGTGCAGGATGTCTTTGCGGATCGCCTCCGCGGCCTGCGGATTGCCGCGGGCGCGTTCCTCGATCATTCGCTCGATCATCGAGACGGCGAACGTAACGCCCGCAGCTTTGACCGCCTGGAGGTCGATGGGGGAGAGGAGCCAGGGCTTCGAAGTATCCCGCGCATCCGGCGGCGTATTGGCAAGAATGTCTTCAAGCGCGCCGATCCGCTCGCCGGAAGCAGCCTGCAGGCTCGCGGCTGGGTCGGCGGTCTCGCAGAGATCGCGCATGGTCGGAAACGCGGCCGTGATATCGAACACGCCGCTGGCGCGGATCGCGACCACCGAAGGCCCAGCAGCATCAGGACGCCATACCCGGCCGGCGAGTGCGCCGGAAAACCCGTCCGCCGGCAATGCTTCGGAAGCGCTGAGCCTCACCGCGCCAGCCATGCGTACCATCCCTACGCTGTCGCCGGATTCCGCAGCGGGGCGGCAGGATCATGCCTCCTTGAGCGCAGCCGGCGTTTTTTCGAGCGCGGGGTCATGGCTGAGAACCAGCACGATCACCATGGCAGCGATGGCAAGCGCTGCGATCAGCAGCAATCCGCCGGTGAAGCTGCCGGTCGCGTCCTTGATCCAGCCCATGGCATAAGGCCCGGCGAAACCGGCAAGGTTGCCGATTGAGTTGATCACGGCGATGCCGGCAGCCGCCGCGGTGCCGGACAGGACGGCGGTCGGCAGCGTCCAGAATACCGGCAGCGACCCGAACACGCCGCAGGCGCCGATGGTGAAGGCGATGATGGTCAGTGTCGGGTTGCCGGTCAGTGTTGATCCGGCGATACCGGCGGCGGCGATCAGGAGGGCGATGGCGGTATGCGCCTTGCGTTCGCCGGTCGCGTCCGAGTGGTAACCGTACCAGACCATGAACACCGCGCCGATCGCGTAGGGAATGGCAGTGACCCAGCCGGTCATCGCGTTCGACAGTCCGAACGCCTTGATGATTTGCGGCAACCAGAATCCGACCCCGTAGTTGCAAGCGACCGTGCCGAAATAAACGAGCGCCAGCGCCCAGACGCGCGGATTGAGCATGGCTTGCCAGACCGAAAGATTGTGCACCGCCTCGCGTTGCCGGCGCTCGGCGTCTAGCCGGTCGCTGAGCCAGGTGCGCTCGTCTGCCGCCAGCCAGCGCGCATCGGCCGGCCGGTCGGTGAGATAGAAATAAGTGACGAAGCCGAGCAGCACCGCCGGCGACGCCTCGATAATGAACAGCCATTGCCATCCATCGAGACCGCCGATGCCGTTCATGCCGAGTATCAGGCCGGAAATCGGAGCGCCGATCGCCGAAGAGGCCGGGATCGCGGCCATGAAGGAGCCGACAATGCGGCCGCGATAAGCCGCGGGAAACCACAGCGTCAGAAAGAAGATGATGCCGGGAAAGAAACCGGCTTCGGCGAAGCCGAGCAGCGCCCGGATTGAATAAAAGACGGTGTCGGTACCCAACCCGGTCGCATGCGCGATTTGCGGGATGAACGCCATCGCGCCGGAGCAGATGCCCCAGCTGACCATGATGCGCGCGATCCACTTGCGGGCGCCGAACCGGTCGAGAAAGAGATTCGAAGGCACCTCGAAGAGAAAATACGTGAAGAAGAAAATGCCCGCTCCGAAGCCGAACATGGTCGCGGTCAGTCCGAGCGCCTTGTTCATGGTGAGCGCCGCGAAGCCGACATTGACCCGATCGAGATAGGCGATGAAGTAGCAAACTATCAGGAACGGGATCAGTCGCGCCGAGACTTTCCCGATGGCTCCCGCCTCTGAGTTCTGCATGGTCGCTCCTCCCGGTGCCCGAAGCGATCGGCTGTGCCGATGCGCGATACAATTCTTGGTTTATGCCTGCGGCTCGAGCGACGTTACCGCACTGCCGCACGCTTGCCTACACCTGCGGCCGTTGCGCGGCTGGGTCCCCTCGGTCGGCTTGTTCCTTGTGGCCCACAGTCCTAACGTGGATCGCCATGCAGCCATTCCGGATGAGCGCGATCGCGCTGCTCGACGCTTATCGCAGCCGCGCGCTGTCGCCGGTTGAGGTGATGCGCGACGTGTTGCAGCGCGTCGCGCGCTTCGAGCCGCATATTCACGCGACTTATCTGCTCGCGCCGGAGCGCGCGCTTGATGAGGCGCGCGCGTCCGAAGAGCGTTGGCAGCGCAGCGAGCCGCTCGGGCCGCTCGACGGCGTGCCGGCGACCATCAAAGACAATATCGCGACCACAGCCGAACCGGTCCCGGTGGGAACGGCGGCGAGCGATCTCGTGCCCGCCGCCGCCGACGCACCGCCCACCGCACGCCTGCGTGAAGCCGGCGCCATCATCTTCACCAAGACGACGATGCCGGATTACGGGATGCTGTCGTCCGGCCTTTCGAGCTTTCATCCGCTGACGCGCAATCCGTGGGACTTGACGCGCAATCCGGGGGGGTCGTCAGCCGGCGCAGGGGCTGGGGCGGCGGCCGGCTACGGTCCGCTGCACCTCGGCACCGACATCGGCGGGTCGGTGCGTCTGCCCGCGGGCTGGTGCGGAATTTTCGGATTAAAGCCTAGCCTCGGGCGCGTGCCGATCGATCCGCCCTATATCGGCCGCGTGGCCGGGCCGATGACGCGCAGTGTCGCCGACGCCGGGCTGATGATGGCGAGCCTCGCGCAGCCCGATGCGCGCGATTTCATGAGCCTGCCGCCGCAACGCCTCGACTGGCGCGTCGAACCGGCCAAACTCGCCGGCCTGCGCATCGGCCTCCTCCTGGAGGCGGGATGCGGCTACCCGACGGCAGCACCGGTGCGCGCGGCGATCGAACGCGCGGCGCACGATCTCGCTGCCGAAGGGGCGATCGTCGAGCCGCTGCGGCCGTTTCTGACCCAAGACATGCTCGACGGGCTCGATCGATTCTGGCGCATGCGCGCCCTCACCGACTTTCGGGCGACGCCACCCGCGCGGCGGGAGAAGATCCTCCCCTTCATTCGCGCTTGGGGTGAGTCGGCTGCGGGGCTGAGCGGCGAGGCCGTGTTCCATGGCTTCAGCCAGATCATGGCGATGCGCAAGGCGGCGGTGGCGGCGACGCTGCCTTACGATTTCGTGATTTCACCGACCGCCCCGATTACTGCGTTCGCCGCCGAATTGGCCTCGCCAAGCGACGACCCGCTGAACCCATTTCCGCATATCGGCTTCACGGTCGCCTTCAACATGTCCGAGCAACCGGCCGCGTCGATCAACTGCGGCTATAGCGACGAGGGCCTGCCGATCGGCTTGCAGATCGTCGGCCGGCGTTTCGACGACCGCGGCGTGCTCGGCGTCGCCCGCGCGTTCGAGGCGATGCGCGCGGCGGAGAGAAGGGCGTGGCCGGAGCCGCCGGCAAGCGCGTGAGGTCCGCGACAGGTTTCGCGGCGGAGGAATGCTCATGAGCGACTACTCCACGATTTTCGATCTCAGCGGCCGCCGGGCCCTGGTCATTGGCGGCGGGAGCGGCATCGGCCGCGAGAGCTGCTTCGGGTTGGCGAGCTTCGGCGCGCAGGTCATTTGCGGCGACATCGATATCGCCAAGGCCAAAGAGGCGGTGCGAGAAATCGCCGCGGATGGTCGCGCGGCGGACGTGTTGCATATCGATCTGTGCGACCGGGCCAGCATCGCTGCGGCCGCCAAAGCCGTCGGCGTGCTCGACGTGCTCGTGATCTCGCCCTCGATCAACGTGCGCAAACTCCTGCTCGATGTCACCGAGGAAGAATTCGATCGCGTCGTCGGGCTGAATCTGAAGGGCGTGTTCCGCGCGCTCAAGGCGTTCGCGCCCGGTATGGCCGAACGCGGCAAGGGAAGCATCATCGCGCTGTCGAGCATACGAGCGCAGGTGGTCGAGCCGGGGCAGGGCGTTTATGCCGCCACTAAGGCCGGCACCCTGCAGATGATCCGGGCGCTGGCGGCGGAGCTCGCGCCATCGGGCGTTCGCGCCAATGTCATCGCGCCCGGCATCGTCGACACACCGCTCACGCAGCAAATCAGGCGCGACGAGGCCTGGTATCGCGCCTATGCCGACAAGTCGATGTTGCGGCGCTGGGCGAAACCGTCCGAGCTCGTGGGTGCGGTCGTCTACCTCGCCTCGGATGCGAGCTCCTACGTCACCGGCTCATATCTCTTGGTCGATGGCGGCTGGACCGCCGCGGACGGTCGTTTCAGCCCGCCGCTCGCGGCGCACGCGCCTGCCGCGGCTTCGTAGCGACATTATCCTCAGGAATCTTCAGGAGCCGCCCGGATGCGGCTTTCCGCGCTGGGGTCCCATGTAACCGAACAGGAACCCGGCCACCTTGCGCATCTGAATCTCCTCCGAACCTTCGGTGATCCGATAGCGCCGGTGATGGCGGTAGATGTGCTCGAACGGCTTGTGACGCGAATAGCCGATGCCGCCATGCACCTGCATGGCGCGATCAGCGGCCTCGCAGCAGAGCCGGTTCGCCCAGTAATTGCACATGGAGACTTTGTCCGACAGCTTTTGCTCGATCTCGGCTTGCGTCATCTGACCCATCTGCCAGGCGGTCTTGCGGATCAGGAGCCGCAGCATCTCGGCTTGGGTCGCGAGCTCGACCAGCGGCCATTGGATCGCCTGGTTCTCGGCGAGGGGCCGTCCGAACGGCTTGCGCTCGCGCGCGTAAGCGACGCTTTCGTTAATGCAGTAGACCGCCGCACCGAGCGAGCTTGCGGCCTGGCGGATGCGGTTCTGGTGGACGAAGCACTGCGCCAAAGCGAGACCTTTGCCGATCTCGCCGAACAGCGTGTCTTCGGCAACGAACACATCCGTGAAGCTGACGCGCGGATGATCGGTCGGCATGTTGAAGGTCCACAAATACTCCTCGACTTTGACGCCCTCATTGTCCGCCGGCACCAGGAAGCAGGTGATGCCGCGGGCATCGCCGTCCTCGCCCGAGGTCCGGGCAAACAGCGCGCAATGTGTGGCGACGTGCATGCCCGTCGTCCACATTTTCTCGCCGTTGATCTCCCAGCCGGGCACGCCGTTTCGCGTCGTGCGTGCGGCGCGCGTTTCCATATGCGTGGCGTCCGATCCGTGCCCAGGCTCGGTCAGACCGAAGGTGATGCGATATTCGCCGGCGATGCCGCCCTCGATCATCGCCCGCTGCTCGGGCCGTCCGTAGAGATCGAGCATGGTGACGAATGGCAGATTGCCGACGATCGAATGCTCGTTCTGCAGGTCGTTGTGCAGGCCGAGGCCTTTGCTGGCGAAATGTTCGCGGATCACCGCCATCCACAAATCCGAACCGTCCCGCCCGCCATATTTCTCCGGCAGCGCGAAACGGTAATGGCCGGCCTTGTCGGCGAGGTTTTTGGCCTCCCGCAGCAGCGCCTCCCATTCGCGGCGGGGCAGGCCGCCATGTTCGAAATCGGTGCGCGCCCATTCGCGGCGGTGATCGAAGAATCGGACGTTGTCGTCGGCCTGTTCGAGTGGGCGGATTTCGGCGTCGATGAACGCGTCGAGCTCGGCGAGATAGTCGATGAGGTCGCTGGGCAGATCGAAGTTCATATCCGCGTTCGATGGCAAGGCTATTCCTCCGATTTTTTGCTGCCGCCCGCGTCGCCGCCGCTCCGCGCGATTGCCGCAAGGTAGGCCGAATAGGTCGGCTGATCGATCGCCAGCCGATCGATGGCGGTGGCGCAAAGATGCTCGCGCAGCGCCGGCTCGTCGAGCGTGACTTCGCCGTGGGCGATTTTCTCGCACAGCGCCTGCCGCATCGTCTCGAGGTCGGCGTCGCTGAGAAGAAGCTCGGCCAAGCGGCGATGCTCGCGTTCCTCTGCGGCGCCCTGCTGCTCGATTTCGCGGCGGACGAGCTCGATAGCGTTGATGCCGACCCGCAGGTTGAAGGCGCGGGCACCGCTTGCGGCCGGGAGCAGCTCATCGCGCAGGAAGCGCGCGACCGACGCGAGCAGCTCGGCGGCCGGAGGATGTTTCATCGCAAACCTTCCGACGCCAGGATGTCCAGAAGATCGAGCTCGGTCTCGGAGATGCGCCGGCCGATCATCGCCCGCTCGACTGGAAGCGGCGCGCCGGCCGGTCCCGGCTCCGCCATTCGCCGGCAGATGAGTCCCCAGCGGAGCGAGCCCAAAGTGCGCCAATAGAGCACCCGCCCGGCTTCGATCGCCTCGCCGCCCGCCGAGCGATAACCTTCGAGCATCTCTTCGACGCTGCCGAAACCGCCAACCGGTTTGTCGATCACGCCGAAGCGCCAGCTGTTCACCGTGATCCAACCCAAATCCTCGGCCGGGTCGCCGAGATGCGCGAGCTCCCAATCGAGCACGGCGCGCACGCCCTCGGCGCCGATGATCAGGTTGCCATTGCGGAAATCGCCGTGGACGAGCCGCGCTCGCGGCGCCTGGCGGGGCAGGTGATCGCGCAGCCAGCGGAAGGCGGCTTCGAACACCGCGCTTCCGCCGCCGAAGGATCGGTAGCTCCGGTCAAGCTCGTCGAGCTGGTCGGCCGCGAACCGCGTTTTCAGCGGCGGTAGACGATCGGTAGGCACCGCATGGATGCGCGCCAGGATCGCGCCGCATTGAAAGGCGAGCCGCGGGCGCACCTGCGCGAACTCGGCATTGCGCAGGATGCGGCGCGCGAGGGTTTCGCCTTCAATCCGATCCGACACGAAGCCCCGCCCGAGATCGTCGCTTGGTTCGAGGATGTAACAGATGCCGGGCGTCGGCACGCCGCATTCGCCGGCACGGCGTATCAGCAGGGCCTCGCACTCGGAGCTGATGCTTCGCTCGCCGGGCGCGGCGTCGGCGGAGAGCCGGCGCATGATCAACGGCGCAACGCCCGCGTCGCCGACGGCATCGAACGACCAGGTCTCTTGGCTCGCGCCTCCGGTCAGGCGCTCGAGCGAACCCTCTTTGAGATGGCCGCGGTCCAGTCGGACGAGGAGGGCGTCAAGCTTGCCGGCAAGCGACGTCGAGGCGCCGGAATGATCGTTCACGGGTGGCGCTCCCGCAGCAGCGCCTCGGCCATCTCGCGCAAGCGGACTTTCTGAATCTTCGGGCCGTTCGGGCTGTCGACGGTGGGGAATGCTTCGACCGCCACGATGCGCGCGGGGACCTTGAACCGCGCCAGCTGGCGGTGGCAGCGCGCCCGCAGGGCCGCCTCGTCCAGCACCGCGCCGTCGGCGGGAAGGACAAACGCGACCGGCACCGGATCGGACCCGCCATTCGCCGCGGCCACGACTTGGACACTAGCGATGCCCGGCTCCGCCTGGATCACCGCCTCGATCTCCTCGGGGCTGACCAGGAATCCGCCAAGCCGCATCGCGTCGCCGATCCGCGCCTCGAAGACGAAGTGCGCGTCGCCGAGCCGGGCGAGATCGCCGGTGCGGAACATGCCGTCGGCGTCGATCGCCCGTTCGGTCGCCGCTGCATTCTCCAGATACCCGATGAAACGCGACGGCGCGTCGATCCACAATTCGCCGGACGCGCCGGCCGGCAGCGCGGCGCCGGTTTGCGGATCGCGCACCGCCAGACGCGCGGCGCTGCTGACCGGGACGCCGCCGGCCAAGAGCCGGTTCTCGCCTGCGGCGATCGAAAACAGCGCCTGCACCTCCGAGCTGCCATAAAGGCCGTGTGGATGCATGCCCGCCGCCTGCGCGGCGGCGATCGAAGCGGCGACGGTCGAGTGGAACGCGGCGAATCCGGAGAAACGCACCGATTCGAACCGGCGCCCGCCCGACGCTGCGGCGATGCGGCCGAACATGTCGTCGCCGCCGACGATATGGGTGACGCGATGCTCTCGGATCAGCGTGGCCGCTGCCTCGCCGTCGAACTGCGCGAGACAGACAATATGCGCGCCTGCGGCGATCGCGGCCATCGCCGCGGCGTTGCCGAACGTGCCGCAGAACGGGACTGCCGCGAGCAGCACCGCTTCGGCAGCATCGAGCCCGATCCGGCGGGCGACGTCGAGCGCGTGCCCGGCAATGGTTTGTTGATCATGCAGGACGAGCTTCGGCCCGCTGGTGGTCCCCGAGGTGGTGAAGGTGAGACACGGCGCTTCCGCCGTCGCTTCGTCCGCTCCGGCCGCGGCGCCGTCGAGCGGCAATACCGGCAGTCCGGCGAGTTGGCTAACGTTGGGTGGAACGTCCGGTCCGAGCACGCAGCGCACCGAGCCGCGATCCTCGATCGGCAGCGCAGCAAAGATCGCCGGGAAATCGACCGGCGGAAATCGCCATTGCGTCACCATCGCGGTCGCGCGCGACCGGTGCAGCAGATTGCCGACCTCGGCCGTGCGAAAGCGGGTGTTGATATGGATGGCGAGCGCGCCGAGCCGGGCACAGGCGAAGATTGCGGCAAGGTAGGCGGCGTTATTCGGCAGCCAGAGCGCCACCCGGGCATCCCGGCCGACGCCCGCCGCGCGCAGGCCGCCGGCGACCCGCAGCACGCGATCGGCAAACGCGCGCCGGTCGAGCGTACCGGCGGCATCGGTCACCATCGGTGCCGCGGGCTCGCGGCCGGACCAGGTCATCAGCGCGCTCAATGTGCGCGGATAGTCCGATCCATAGGTCTTGCGCATTCGCGCAGCTCCATCAGCTCCAGTGTTCGTCGTCAACTATGAGCGCCCAACGGTCCGGTGATCTGATAACCGAGGTACCAGGAGAACAGATTGGTCTGCGACGCGTTCTGCAGTCCAGCGCCGATCGAGACGAGCAGATGGTGGTGTTCGTCGAAATCGTAGATCGCGCCGATGTTGAAGCCGGTCGTGGCCTTGCCGGTGTCGTTGCCGCCGAACATGACCGTCGCAGTTTGGTGGAATAGCTCGGCGCCGATCGCCAATTGTTTGGTCACCTGCCGCTGCAGCAGCCAGCCGAAGAACCAGTAGTCGCGGTTGAGCGTATCGTCGCCGTGGTTGATCCAGTAACCGCCGCCGCCATAGGTGGTCCAGTCGCCGAAGCTCTTCTGGATCCACACCGGAAAATAGGCGCGTAAATTTCCGGCGCCGAGGCCGAGATTCGCATTCCCGGTGGGAAGTTCGACCAGCGGGTAGACGCCGATCATCGGCTGCGTGCCGTTCTTGTCCTCGTCGATGAAGCGATATTTGAAGCCGATCTCGGTATCACCGTAACCGAATTGCGACGGGCCGCCGGCGGGAGCGTCGAACGCCATCGGCGCGATGATGTGGATTTGGCCGTTGGGAATAAGGCCGTAGTTGAATTCCCAAGCCGGCCCGATGCCCGAAATGTCGCCGCGCACCGCGCTGCCGGTGGTCAGCGTATAGAACTCGAAATGCTGATAGGGGACCGGCTCCGGATCGTCGGTCGCAAATGGCGGCCCGGCCATTGCGCGATCCGTCGCGGGCAGCATCATTGCGGCTGCGATTGCGGCGCTTCGAATGAGGACGCGTGATCGCGCGGCCATTCCAGGTCTCCGCCCTCAGCTACAATCGCACCGGCGCCGGCCTCCATGCAATCCTCGCGAGCTTGACGACGGCGCGCCGGGGGCCACATTGACGCCGATAGCGGCAAACGAATCGGTTTCGAATGAGCTCGCAGCTCCCGGCCATTGACATCGTCGACATCCGCGACGGCGGGCCCGCGCGGCACGCGCGGCAGAACGCCGCCAAAGCGCGCGCGCTGCGCGATGCCTGCCTTCGGTTTTTTCCACGCCCAGCGCTGCCGCTCATGCCGGCGCTCGATTGGCTCTCCCGTCGCTCGCTGTTGCGTTCGCGCTCGCCCTATGCGGGGGAGATCGCGGAAATCGCGGCGGCGATTCCGGTTTCCGGCGTGTGGATGCTCAACGCCTCATATCTGTGGGGGTGCACGGCGCTCGCCTGCGAACAGGCCGGCGTGCCGTGGCTGGTGCGCACGCTCGACTGGCCGTTCACCGGTCTCGGGCGCCATCTGGAAGTGGCGCGGATGCGCGGCGAGCACGGCGACTTCTTCAGCGTCACCTGGCCAGGCTATGTCGGCGTGCTGACCGCGATGGCGCCGCGCCGCTTCGCCGCCGCGCTCAACCAGGCGCCGATGTGGCGGCGCACGCGCCATCGCTGGCTTCGCCCTTATGACTATGCCGCCAACGTGCTCGGCGCCTGGAGGCATCGTGACGGCATGCCGCCGGATCAGCTTTTGCGCCAGGCATTCGAGCTTTGCGGCACCTATGCCGAAGCGCGGCGGATGCTGGAAAGAACGTCTGTGGCCCGGCCGGTCATCTACACGCTGGTCGGTTGCGCAGCGGATGAGCGCTGCGTGATCGAGCGCACCGAGACCGATTTCCTCACCCGCGAGGAGGAAACGAGCGCCGCCAATGATTGGCTGCCGAGCCGGCCGGGGTGGGAAGGCCGGATCGGGACGCGCCGTTTCCTGGTGAGCTCATTCGCCGAGGCGGCAGGCTATAGCCGCGCCCGCCGTGAGGCGCTCGCCGGATGGCGCGGCTCGTTGGCCGCTGCCGGTTTCGACTGGGTGCGGGAGCCGGTTCTCAACCCGTATACGCGGCTCGCGGTGGCGATGTCCCCGGCATGCGGCGTCCTGCGTGCCGCCGGATATGATATCGCCGGCGCGGCGTTGTTGCCGCAGCCGGTGACGCAGGTTTGCGAGATCGAGATCGTGCCGCAGGCGGCCTAGCGCCGCCAAATCGCCTCGGATGGTTTTCAGAAATTGCGAGACGCCCAATGCCGCTCATCGCCAGCACGGACGGGACCAGGCTCTACTATGAAGAGGCGGGCGCCGGCAGTCCGGTCGTGTTCGTGCACGAATTCGCCGGCGACTATCGCACCTGGGAACCGCAGATGCGGTATTTCGCGCGCTCGCACCGCTGCGTCACCTTCAGCGCCCGCGGCTACCCGCCCTCCGACGTGCCGAGCGATCCGGCGCGCTACGGGCAGGACATCGCGCGCGGCGATGTCATTGCCGTCATGGATGCGCTCGGCATCGACAAGGCGCACGTCGTCGGCCACTCGATGGGCGCCTACACCGCGCTGCATGTCGGCTTGCGTCACCCCGAGCGCTGCATCTCGGTGACCGCGGCGGGCTGCGGCTGGGGCTCGCTCGCCGATCCGGCGCAACGCGAAGCGATGCGCAAGGTCGCGGCGGAGACTGCCACGATTTTCGCCGAGAAGGGCATCGCCGCAGCCTCGGCGCTCTACGCCGACAACGCCACGCGGCAGACGCAGAAATACAAGGATCCGCGTGGCTTCGCCGAATTCATTCGCATGATGGGCGAGCATTCCGCGCAGGGCCACGCGCTGACCATGGCGATGCTGCAAGCCAAGCGTCCGACGCTCTGGGATTTGGAGGCGGACTTGAAGCGCTTCTCCGTGCCGCTCCTCATCATCGTCGGCGATGAGGATGCGAGCTGCCTCGAGGGCAGCGTCTTCCTCAAGCGCACGGTCCCGACCGCGGCACTCCTCGTCATCCCGCGCTCCGGCCACACCATCACCAGCGAGGAGCCGGCCGCCGTGAACGCCGCGCTGGCCGAACTGTTCGCGGCGGCCGAGGCAGGGCGCTGGCTCGCGCACCGGCCGCCGGCCTGAAGGCGACAGCGGCAACGGCTACGTCGATCAATTCATCAGTGCCTGCAGAGGAGACGGGATCCTTCCGCCGCGCGAGATGAGCCGGCGACTGGAATTCGTGTTCACCGGGATCACCGGCGCGCGGCCAAGGAGGCCGCCAAAATCGACCCAGTCGCCGACGCGCTTGCCGACCGCGGGGATAAGTCGCACCGCGGTCGTCTTTTTGTTGATCATGCCGATCGCGGCCTCGTCGGCGATGATCGCGGCGATCGTCTCCGCCGGCGTGTCGCCGGGAATGGCGATCATGTCGAGGCCGACCGAACAGACCGCGGTCATCGCCTCGAGCTTGTCGATCGTGACCGCGCCGCGTTCGGCGGCTTCGATCATCCCGGCATCTTCCGAGAGCGGGATGAAGGCGCCGGAAAGGCCGCCGACATAGCTCGACGCCATGGCGCCGCCTTTCTTGACCGCGTCGTTGAGGAGCGCGAGCGCCGCCGTCGATCCGTGCGTTCCGACGCGTTCCAATCCGATCTCCTCCAGGATCCGGGCGACGCTGTCGCCTTCCGCCGGGGTGGGGGCGAGCGAGAGATCGACAATGCCGAAAGGCAAACCCAGCCGTGCCGCCGCGGTCCGTCCGACCAGCTCCCCGGCCCGGGTGATCTTGAACGCCGTGCGGCGAATGATCGAAGCCAAAGTGCCGAAATCGACGTCGCCGGCCGCCTTGATCGCTCGGAGCACGACGCCGGGGCCGCTGACCCCGACATTGACCGCCCATTCCGCCTCGCTGGTGCCGTGAAAGGCGCCGGCCATGAACGGATTGTCCTCGACCGCATTGCAGAACACCACGAGCTTGGCGCAGCCGATCGAGCTTTCCGCGCGCGTGAGCTCGGCGGTGCGCACGACGATCCGCCCGATGTCGGCGATCGCGTCCATGTTCAATCCGGCTCGCGTCGAGCCGACATTGACCGACGCGCAAACGCGCTTGGTCGCGGCCAGCGCCTCGGGAATGGCGGCGAAGAGATTGGCATCGACCTGCGTCATGCCCTTCTCGACATTCGTGGAAAAGCCGCCGATGAAATCGACATCCACGGCGTGCGCCGCGCGGTCGAGCGTTTCGGCGATGCGCACCAGGTCGCCGGGGCTAGAGCGGCCGGCAATCAGCGAGATCGGCGTCACCGCGATGCGGTTGTTGATGATCGGGAGCCCAAATTCCTCGGCGATCTCTGCGCTGACGCGCCGCAGATCGCGAGTGATCCTCTCTACTTTTTCGTAGACGTTGCGGCACACGCCGTCGCAACTGTCGCTGACGCAATCGAGCAGGCTGATGCCGACGGTGATGGTGCGGATGTCGAGCTGCTCCGTCCGCACCATCTGGATGGTTTCGAGGATCTCTTCGCCGGAGAAGTTGAGATGTCGCATCTTTCGGTGATCCCCTACGGCATTGGGTGCACGTGTGCGGCGTGACTGCTGCAGCCGCTAAATGCGGTGCATGGCCTTGAAGATTTCCTCGCGCTGAATCTCCACCCGGACCGAGAGCTCATCGCCCTTGCGGGTGAGCCTTTCGCGCAGCGCGTGGAAGGAGACCGCGGCGCCGGCGAGGTCGACCATCATGATCATCGTAAAGAACTCGCGGATGACCGATTGGCTGATGTCGAGGATGTTGACGTTGGCCTCGGCGAGCTCGTTCGCAATCCCGGCGATGATGCCGACACGGTCCGATCCGATGATCGTGATGATTGCGCGGTCGGCTTTCGCTGCGCCGGGCTGAGCGGGCTCTGGTCGCGGCATGGAAGCGAAAAACCTCGCAACGGCTTGGCAAAGGTTGTGCCGTATTACGAGGAGTCGCTTGGGTAATGCAAGGCGGTGCCGGGCGCGCTGCGGGCGTGCGGCTGAGCGCGACGATGCCAAATCGGTGAACTATTTCGCGTCGTGGAAGATGATGCCGAGCGTGTGACGGCGGCCGGAGCGCACGCGGCTGACGCCGTGGCGCAAATTGACCCGGTAGACGCCTCTCGCGCCCTGGACCGGCCGATTGTGAACGGCGAACAGGACCGCGTCGCCCTGCGCCAGGGGAACCACCTCGACGCGACTCTGCATGCGCGGGCGCTGCTCGGTCAGGACGAATTCGCCGCCGGTAAAATCCCGGTTGGGGGCGGAGAGGAGGACGGTGACCTGCAGCGGGAAGGCGAGCTCGCCATACAGATCCTGGTGCAGGCAATTGTAGTCGCCGGGCGCGTATTGCAGGAGGAGCGGCGTCGGCCGCGTTTGCCCGGCCTTGTGGCAAAGTTTCAGATAATCGGCGTGCTCCTTCGGGAACCGCGCGCCGATATTCATCCGCTTGTTCCAGTCATTGGCGAAGGTCACGATCTGGGCGTAGAGGGCCGGGCGCAGCTCGCCGAGGACGTCGGGCAGCGGATAGCGGAAATATTTGTATTCACCCTTGCCGAAGCCGTGCCGGGCCATGTGCACATGGCTGCGGAAATGTCCGTCATCCGGGTAGAGCGCGGCCATGTCCGCGCAATCGCGCGGCGTCAGCAATCCGGGCAGAACGGCACAGCCGAACGCGCCGAGATCCGACCCGACGGCGTCCCAATCGTATTTTTCGACACGGGGTGGTGCGGTCTTGCGTGCGGTTGCGGTCATTCAAGTGGCGGCGCTGATAGTTGGGGCTCGCCCTTGATCTAGCTTCTCGCGGCTCGAGTGCCCACCCGAAATCTGCGCGGTCCCGGCCGATGCCAGGCACCGCGGCGCAATCGCTGCGTCACCGCCCTACACCCGGCGCAACGGAATCGACCAGGCAAGCCATGCGCCGATGCCGGTGAAGGCGGCAATGGTCACGAAGGCAGCGCGGAAGGCTTCGCCGATCTGGGCTTCAATCGCCACCTGCCGCGCTTGTGCGAGCCCTGCGATTGCCTCCGGCCCGCGGTCGATGATGGCCCCGAACAGGCTCGCGGTCTCCCGGTCGCCGGCGGCGAGCGTCGAAAACAAGACCGCGGCGACAGCCGCCGTGCCGAAAGCGGCGCCGACCGAGCGGGAGAATTGCACCATGGCCGCCCCGGTGCCGAGCATGCGCTGGCCGGCGACCGCCTGCACGGTGACCTGGACCACACCCATCACCGTGCCCATGAACAAGGCGGTGCCGCCTAACACCCACGGCAGCTCTCTGAGACTCAAATGCGGCGCCCAGAATGCCAGGAACAACAAGCCCGCCGTCGCCAATGTCAGGCCGCCGGATGGAAACAGCGCGGTGCGTCCGGTCCGTGTCATCAATTGGCCGGTGATCAGCGACCCGATCCCGATCCCGAAGGTGAGCGGCAGCAGCAGCAGCCCGGTCTCCGCTGGCGAGGCGCCGCGGACCGCGCGCAGATAGATTGGTACGAAAGTGATCAACGAGACCAGCGCCGCGCCATGACAGGCCGCCATGGCGTCGCTCCGCCACACCGACGGCTCGCGGAACAGGAGCGGCGGAATGAGCGGAGAGGCGCTGAGCTTTTCCTGCCAAAGCAGAAGAACGAGCGCCAACAGGCCGAACGCCAACAGGCCGAGCGCGAGGGGCAGCGTGCGCACGTCCATTTGCTGGACCTGCTGCAGAGCAAGGATTACCGGGGACACGAACATCGCGAACAGCACCAAACCCGGCGTGTCGAACGTGGTCCGCCGGCGGTCGCTCGGCAGCACCCGAAGACGCAGCACCAGCAGAGCGGCGAGGAGGCCGAGCGGCAGGTTGACGAGGAAGATCGATTGCCATCCGAAAGCCTGGGTCAGGTAACCGCCGGCGACCGGGCCGAAGGTGTTGGAGCTGACCGCGACGCCCGCAAGGTAGCCCTGATAGCGGCCGCGCTCGCGCGGCGGGAATGTCTCGCCGATCAGCGCTTGCGACAGCGTCATCAATCCGCCGCCGCCGAAGCCCTGCAGCACGCGCGTCGCGGTCAGGAACTCGATGTTGGGGGCGAGTGCGCACAGGAGCGAGCCGATCACGAACAGGGCGAGCGCGGCGAG
>Ga0210394_10003473_pt1 | contig 19757 bp, 15 predicted proteins | sample IncBWC12MmetaG_FD_160121 | JGI IMG/M metagenome (GOLD analysis project Ga0210394, IMG submission 160121) | Forest soil microbial communities from Barre Woods Harvard Forest LTER site, Petersham, Massachusetts, United States - Inc-BW-C-12-M | ecosystem: Environmental > Terrestrial > Soil >...
TGATCGAAAAAAGCGGCGCCATCGTGCTGATCGATCCGGTCTCGCTCAATTACATGGCCGGCTCGGAGATCGATTTCGTCGACGATTTGATCGGGTCGTCCTTCAAGATCAACAATCCGAAGGCAACCGCGTCATGCGGTTGCGGCACGAGCTTCGCACTCTAAACCCCGCTGTCCGCTTTTGCGCATCGCCACCTGGAACGTCAATTCGATCAAACAGCGCATCGATTCGGCGCTCACTTGGCTCGCCGAGCGCAAGCCCGACATCGTCTGCCTGCAAGAAACCAAATGCGTCGACGACGCTTTCCCGCGCGAGCCTTTCGAGGCGCTCGGCTATAACCTCGCCGTGCACGGGCAGAAAACGTTCAACGGCGTCGCGTTGTTGTCGAAATTGCCGTTCGACGAGGTCAAGAGCGGCCTGCCCGGCGACGATAAGGACGATCACGCGCGCTTCATCGAAGGCGTGGTCTCGACCGCGCAAGGCGCGCTCCGGGTCGCCAGCATTTATCTGCCCAACGGCAATCCGCCGGACACCGAAAAATACACTTACAAGATCGGCTGGATGAAACGGCTGTTCGCTTACGCGCACGAACGGCTGCTGCTGGAAGAGCCGCTCGTCATGGCCGGCGACTACAACGTCATCCCGACCTCAGCCGATGCGCGCAATCCGCTAGCCTGGGCCGGCGACGCGCTGTTTCTGCCGCGCACCCGCGACGAATTCCGCGCGCTGGTCAATCTCGGACTCACTGACGCGGTGCGCGCCGCCAGCGAAGATTCCGGCCTTTATACGTTCTGGGACTACCAGGCCGGCGCCTGGCAGAAAAATAACGGCATCCGCATCGATCATCTGTTGCTGTCGCCCGCGGCCGCCGACCGGCTCAGCAACGCCGGCATCGACCGCCACGTGCGGACCTGGGAAAAGCCGTCCGACCACGTGCCGGTGTGGATCGATTTGGCGATCGAAGCGAAGTAGCGACGCGCGGCCAGCACGATCGGCACTTCCGCTTCGGGCCAGTCGCATCATTTCAACTTGCAGCGACAGTGCTCGGCGGCTCCGAGCGGGGTTGATTGTGATAAATCCGCAACAGCCGTGGGAATAATCTCTCTATCCCGCGACTCTTCTCACAGCCCACATTGTCGATGTTGCTCGGGGGAGACATCATAACGCCGAATGGGCATGGCATCAGGGGAATGCAAGCTAACTGTCGAGAATACCACTGGGGGCGACAATGAATCTTCGTAAGATTGTTAGCACCGTAACCGTCGCCGCTATGTTGTTCTGGGCGCCTTCGGTTATTCCGGCCAGAGCCACCTTGCTTGGATGCGGCTTTCCCGCTGCGGGAATGATAACTATCGATACCGCGTTTGCTGGCGGTAAAGGAGCGCCTTTACCTTGTCCGCCGGTGCACGCACCATTTCCTTGGTTTGTCGTCATATTCGGGGCGGGAGTCGTCAGCGTCATCGTGAACGCCGCTATTGTCGGCAAGACTCAATGCCGGGAATTGACGTTTCAAGAAGCTTGGTTGTCGGTTGTCCTGCCATTTATTGGCATCGGGTTGGATCAGCACAACAACAAGTGCAAGCTCCATCCTTAACCTGAGTTCTGCCGCGCCGGTTTTCCCCGTGCTTCGATATTTTCACTCTGCCGGCAACGCTCCGAAGCCGATCGGTGACGTCAGCGGCCATCGTAGAAGTGACGCGAAGGATTTTCGAGAAATCGAGCCACGCAGATCTAACATGGCGCGTTCGGCCGTGGTTTTCAGTGATCTTTTCCTATTCTTTCCGCCGTCCGCAGCGCTAGTGCATGAATCGTGAGAGACGGCGCTTCGCCGCCGCCGGACGAAGGAAAGACACTTGCGTCCGTGATCCACAAATTGCGCCGGCGATGGCTGCGGCCGTCGGCATTGACCACCGACACCGCGGGGTCAGATCCCATACGGCAGGTGCCAAAGACGTGAGTCGCACCGAACCAATCCCAACTTGAATAACTTTCGAAAATATCTTCTGCGCCGCTTGCGGCCAATAGTTCGCGCGACTTGGTCGCCATGAAACGTAGACGGCTGAGATCGGACTCATCGAGCCACGCCGATATGCGGGCAAGCGGGATGCCGAATTGGTCATGGTTATCCGGATCTAGATCTACGCGGCTGTTACGATTGGGCAAGCTTTCGCCGATCGCACCAACGTACAACTCATGGCCCCACAAACGGCGTACGGATTGGGCATGCGCGCGGCCCCAACCGGATACGGCGCGAAGAGCAAATCCGGCCAATCCTTTTAGCTCGTTATCTGCGGAAGCATTATAGATACGACACCCGCCGATCACACCGGGAATCGCGTCGGGAGCGTTGAAATCCCAGCAGATGGCATCGTCAGGCAGACCGCGGCGTGCGTGCTGGGGATCAGGATGCAGCGCACCCACCGTGACGTCGAGCGTGTCCATGAAGTTAAGCCCGACCTCGCCACTTTCGTTGCCAAGTCCGTCGGAGGCCAGCAGCAGGCGCGGAGTTTCAACAGCGCCGCAAGCCAGGATTAAATGAAGGCTGGGGATGCGTTCGATCGTACCGTCGGGGTGTCCGACCAATACGGCAGTTACCCGGTCTTCCGTGCCGGACTCTATCCGCAATACCGGGCTGTCTGAGCGAACGGTGCACCGGCCGGTCGCCAACGCCGCCGCGATGAAGGTAACGTCGGCGCTGCCCTTATCGCCACGCGGACAGCCATCGTTGCAACCACCGCAGTAATTACAGGGTGGCCGTCCATTCCAGGGCAGCGACAGTGCGGCGCGGCTGTTGGCCTGCCAATCGAGGCCGAGCGCCGCCGCGCCCCGCCCCAATGTGCGGGCCGCGTACGATAGAGGATGGGGTGGCAAGGGAAACGCCCGCGAGCGCCAACGCGCACCTTGGGTCGTCGGGCCGGCGACGCCAATGAGTTCTTCAGCTCGCGTGTAGAAGGGCTCCAATTCGGCGTAATCGATCGGCCAGTCCGCGGCAACGCCGAAACGGCTCTTCATTTTCATCGCATCGGGGTGAATACGGTGCGACTCGCCGGTAAAATGCAGCGTGGTCCCGCCGATGCCGCGGACGTGATAATATTTCTCCATCCAGCGCGTGCCGCTGGTAACCAATTGCCCCAAGCCTGTGCTGTGCGACACCAGCAGCGGCTCGGCGCCGATCAATTGTTGACCGGGAGCAAAAGTGACCGAGCCGGTGCTGCCGGCTTTCTCGGGAAATTCGCGCGAGTCCCAATCGGACTCGGTCAACGGATAGTCGACAGCCGGGTCGAAGTGCGGTCCCGCATCGAGCAGCAGTACCGACATGCCGCGTTGGCAAAGCCCGTAGGCCGCAGCGGCGCCGCCAGCTCCGGCTCCTACAATTACCGCATCCCAGTCGGCATCGTTCGTCATTTGGGAGCATCTTGGAAATCGGCGAAACCTTCCGGCTGTGGCGGACCGGTATAGGGAAATGCTGCCTTGATGACGGGGTCGGAATAGTAGTTCAAACCACCGTAAAATCTGAGGATGAGCACAAATTGCTTCGCTGCATCGTCGCCCGATGCAAATGCCGCCTCGATGGCTGCCAGTTTGGCGCTCTCGTCGAAGGAAAGAAAATCAGAAACACCCTGACTTTTGGCCCGCCCGTCGAGCCAATCGACTCCATCGGCCATCAGTTCATGAAGCTCCGACATTGCGACGATACGAGTGTGGATTCCCAATTCAGTTGCACCCGGGAGCCCGTCGCCAGGGAACATCAACTCGGTGACCGCCGTCACCGTTTGCGCCGTATGTGCATTGAAGGGTGATCGCCAGAATATAGCCAGATTGCGCCGCAGCGCCGCTACTCCGCCCAGCAACAGCAACCCAAAAATCGCGATGAACTCTCTCCGCCGCATGACGACCCTCGCTGCTCGGCACAAGGCATCGTAACCGGCGAAGATATCCTCGTGAAAGTGCCTAGCTCAACTTCGGGCAGAGCTTGCTAGGCCAGTGCGATGAACCGGGAGAGCTGCCGATTGAGTTGCCGGCTAAGTTCGAGCCGGTCCTCAACCTCAAGACCGCCAAGGCGCTCGGCCCTGCCGTGCCGCCGCGGTTGCTCGCCATCGCCGATGAACTGACGGAATGAACCGACCGCAACGCGTCAATTGACGCTGGCGGACCGCCGCTGTGCAAATCGACGGAAAATAGCGTCCGCTAATCCCTACGCCCCTTCAGCCAACCTTCCAGATAAACGAGCGCCATGGCGCGTTCGTCATCGCTGGCGCGCTGGAAGTCGCTGTCGTAGAGCGGCTTGATCCAGCTTTCGTCGCTACCGGCGCAATCCTTGCCGAGCGTAAGCCACATCAGGCCGCGCGCGGCTTGCCGCGGCACCGCTTGGCCCTGGAACAGCATGTCGCCGAGCGCGACTTCGGCGCGGCAATGGCCTTTGGTCGCGGCCAAGAGGAGCCAGCGCGCCGCCTGGTGCGGATCGCTCGGCGTGCCGTTGAGATAAAGCCGGCCAAGCTCATACTGCGCGTCGGCGTCGCCGAAATAGCTGGCGGCATAGTCGAACATTTCGCGCGCGCGGTCAGGATCCGCCGCGATCTGCGAATTCGGGATACCGCTGAGATAATAGTGCCCGAGCGCGACGAAGGCGTTGGCGACGAAACGCGCCTGCGCGGTGCCCGGCGCTTCGTCCGGATGCGTGTTGGCGATCTCGCTGAAATAGTTGAAGGCGCGCAAATCGTCTCGCGGCACGCCGTCGCCGTCGGCGTACATGCGGCCAAGCTTCCACTGCGCAACGGGTTGGCCCTGCTCGGCCGCATATTGCAGCGCAGTCAAAGCGCTCGACTTTGCTTCGGTTTCCGGCGCGTGCGCGCCGCCGCGCAATCCATCGGTCGGCGACAGCGCCGCGGTTGCCGGCGATGTAGTGCCGTCGAATGCGAAAGCAGGCTCAGGTGCAAGACCGCGGCCATGACCGGAGAGGCCGAGGCAAAGTCCGCCAGCAAGGCTCGCCACCATTCCGCCCGTGGCAATGCGCTTTATGCCGCTAGATATCCGCATAGCACGCCTTCTCAGCCGCAGCGCCCGGATGCGTGACCGCGCCATGACGCGCCGATCCCACTTGCTGGGTGTATTTCCACAAATAGCCGGAGGCGTATTCGCCTTCCCGCGGCTTCCATTCTTTCGCCCGCCGCGCGAACTCGCTCTCGGTCAATTCGACGTTGAGCGTTCCGTTCTCGCCATCGAGCTTAATGATGTCGCCATCGCGCAGGAGCGCGATCGGGCCGCCGACCGCCGCTTCCGGGCCGATATGGCCGACGCAGAAGCCGCGCGTAGCGCCGGAAAAGCGGCCGTCGGTGATCAGCGCGACCTTGCCGCCCATGCCCTGGCCATACAGCGCCGCGGTGGTCGACAGCATTTCGCGCATGCCGGGACCGCCTTTCGGACCTTCGTAACGGATGACCAGCACGTCGCCTTCCTTGTACTTTTTATTCTTGACCGCCTCGAAGCAGGCTTCCTCGCCGTCAAAACAACGCGCGGGGCCGGAGAACTGCAAGCGCTCCATCCCGGCAACCTTAACGATGGCGCCCTCGGGTGCGAGGTTACCTTTGAGGCCGATGACGCCGCCGGTCGGCAGAATTGGCTTGTTGGCCGGATAGACGACGGCCTGATCGGCGTTCCACTTCACCGACTTCAGGTTCTCGGCGATGGTGCGGCCGGTGACGGTGAGGCAGTCGCCATGGAGGTAACCATGGTCGAGCAGCGTCTTCATCAGAAGCGGAACGCCGCCAGCTTCGAACATGTCTTTGGCGACATAACGGCCGGATGGTTTTAAATCGGCGATATAAGGTGTCTTTTTCAGGACTTCGGCGACGTCGAACAGATCGAATTTCACGCCGCATTCGTTGGCGATGGCCGGCAAATGCAGCGCGGCATTGGTCGAGCCGCCGGTCGCGGCGACGACAGCCGCCGCGTTCTCCAGCGCCTTGCGCGTGACGATGTCACGCGGGCGGATGTTGCGGACGATGAGATCCATGATCATCTCGCCGGCCAACATGCAGAATTTGTCGCGAATCTGGTAAGGCGCCGGAGCTCCGGAGGAATATGGCAGCGCAAGACCGATCGCCTCCGACACCGTCGCCATGGTGTTGGCGGTGAATTGCGCGCCGCAAGCGCCGGCCGACGGGCAGGCGTTCTGTTCCAGCGTCTCCAGATCGGCATCGGACATCGCGCCGATCGAGTGTCTGCCGACGGCCTCGTAGACATCCTGGATGGTGACGGGGCTGCCTTTGAACGTGCCCGGCAGGATCGAGCCGCCATAGATATAGATCGACGGCACGTTGAGGCGGCACATCGCCATCATCATGCCCGGCTGCGACTTGTCGCAGCCGGCGACCCCGATCAATGCGTCGTAGGAATGGCCGCGCACCGTCAATTCCACCGAATCGGCAATGACTTCCCGCGACGGCAAGGAAGCTTTCATCCCGGCATGGCCCATGGCGATACCGTCGGTCACGGTGATGGTACAGAATTCCCGCGCCGTCGCGCCGACGGCCGCGACCCCGAGTTTCACCGCCTGGGCTTGGCGCATCAGCGCGATATTGCAGGGCGCCGCCTCGTTCCAGCAGGTGGCGACCCCGACGAAGGGCTGATGGATCTGCTCCGACGACAGCCCCATGGCGTAATAGAACGCGCGGTGCGGCGCCCGGTCGGGGCCTTCGGTCGCGTGCCGGCTCGGCAGGCGCAATTTCAGATCGGCTTTGGCGTCCATAAAACTGAAGCGGGCCAAACTAAGCCCCTTCGCCCCTTTCATCCGGTCCAACACGGACCGGAAGTACGCAGCACTTTCGATCCACAACGGCTTGGAGGAAGCGTTTGGACCGGCCGTGGATGTCGAGAAATCCTATGGCTAAAAAGCGGCGCTTAGTGTGGGTGCAGTGCGGTAAGAGCAAATGTTCTCACGCTGTTGCCGCGGAGCAACAGATTCACTCGCTTGGCGGCATGCGGTTAACTCGCGATTTACCAAAAGGTGCCGCGGCTGCGACCATGGGAAATGCCAAAACGCCTGACCAAGAGCTTCTTCAACCGCAGCGTCCATGAGGTGGCGCCCGATCTTATCGGCGCGACGCTCTTCGTTGACGGCGTCGGCGGCCGGCTGGTCGAGGTCGAGGCCTACCATCATACCGACCCGGCGGCGCACAGCTTCCGCGGCCCAACCGACCGCAATGCCATCATGTTCGGCCCGCCCGGCTACGCCTATGTCTACCGCTCCTATGGCATTCACTGGTGCGTGAACTTCGTCTGCGAGCCAAAGGGCTCGGCCAGCGCCGTCCTGATCCGGGCCATCGAGCCGACGGCCGGCTTCGCCCTGATGCGGAGGCGGCGCGGCTCGTCCGACGAGCGGCTGCTGTGCTCCGGCCCCGGGCGGCTCTGCGAGGCGCTGCGCATTACCAGCCGGCACAACGGGCTGGCGCTCGACGTGCCGCCGTTCGAGCTATTTGCACGTCAAGGTGAGGTCGAGGTGGTGGCCGGCCCTCGCATCGGCATCACTAAAGCGGCGGAGAAACCCTGGCGGTATGGGCTGAAGGGATCGCCCTTCCTCAGTAAGCCGTTTGCGTAGTCATAATCCCAATTTGTAGTTACATTACAACCTCGCAGCTCGCCGCTTAGAAGGCGAAAGGACATGACCGCCAGACGCACCAAGAAGCGCAGCCGGATCGTGAGGTATGAAAGCCTCGACGATATGCCTCCACCAAAACCGCTCAATCGCAAGCTGATCGAAATGACCGACGAGGAGGTCGAGCGCCGCGCCGCGGCCGATCCCGATGCCGGCGTGATTCCGCCCGGCTTCTGGGATAAGGCGACGGTACACATGCCGCTAAGCAAACAACAGATCACGCTGCGTCTCGATCCCGACGTCATCGGCTGGTTCAAGCGCACCGGCAAGGGCTATCAGTCGCGCATGGGCGCTGTACTGCGCAGTTACGTGGAAGCCAAGCGCAAGCGCAGCGCCTAGACCTAATCAATTTTCACTTCAGCCTGAATGCCGGATCGAAGCCCAATTCGGCGCGGGCCTTATCGATCGCGACCGTGCCGTCGTCCTCGGCAATATTGTAGATGCCCGGCTTGCCGTGCGTAACGGCGAGCAATGCGGCGTGCGCGGCGGCATCGACGTGCAGCGGCGGCTTGCGGCTTGGGCCTTCGGTCCAGGTGCCGGGTCCATAGAGCAGACCATAACGCAGCACGATCGCCTCCATGCCGGACGCCAGCACCTGCTCCTCCATGTCCGCCGCGCCCCGAACCGTGACGACCCGAGGGCCGTCGGCGAGGTTGAGTGGAGCCGTCTCGGCATGCGGCTCGCCGCCGGGCGCATAGCCGAACGCAATACTCTGCACGATGAAACGCCGGGCCGCGGCGGCCCGCGCGGCGGCGATCAGGTTGCGCGTGCCCTCGATGCGGATGTGCGCATTGCGCGGATAGGACGCGGCGAGCTCTGCCTCGTCGAAGACGCGGGGCAAATCGGTCAATTGGTGGATCACGATCTCGGGCCGCGCCTGCGTCACGGCGCGTTTGAGCGCGTCGGCATCGAACACATCGACGACGACGGCTTGCACGCCCGCGGCTTCGAGCACCCCGGCGGTTTTCATCGTGCGCGTCATGCCGGCGACGTCATGGCCGGCCTCGCGCAATAGCGGCGTCAGCCGTCGGCCGATCGCGCCGCTGGCGCCGGCGAGAAAGATTCTCACAACAATCGCCTTACGCCGCGCCCAACATCAGGCAGCACCCTTCAGCCGCTCTAGCGCCTCGGCGATCTTGGCCTTGCGCATCTCGGCCTCTTCGCGCTTTTCTTTTTCCTCTTCGACCACCTCTTCCGGCGCACGCGCGACGAAATTGGCATTGCCGAGCTTGGCGTCGACACGCGCTATATCGGCGTCGGCCTTGGCCATTTCCTTGACGAGCCGCGCACGCTCGGCAGCGAGATCGATGACGCCCTGCAGTTCTAAGGCAACGGTGTCCGAACCAACAACTATTTGAACCGCGCCACTCGGAACATTGTCGACGTTCACAGTTCCCGAAATTCTCGCTAGTCGATTCAAACTTGAATCCCAGCGCTCTGCTCTTTCAAATAACAACCTGGAGGGCTTTATGAGGGCAAGACGAATGAGCGAGCCAGGCGGGATATTCATTTCGGTTCTGACAGACCGAATCGTACTAACGAGATCGACAAACCAACTCACTTCCTCATGCGCATCTCCAAAGTGAGGTTGTCGCGTCGGCCACGCAGCAAGCGTAAGCATCGGTTCTTGACGACTTGTTGCCGTAACACCCCACAACTCTTCAGTAATGAACGGCATAAATGGGTGCAGAAGCTTCAAAATCTGATCGCGGACGTATGCTACAGTTGCTCTCGTCTCACGTATCGCCAAGTCGTCGATCTGTGGGGTTAAAAATATTGGCTTTGTAAGCTCCAAATACCAATCGCAGTAGAAGTCCCACACAAAATGATAAATCGCATTGGCCGCGTCGTTGAAACGATAATCACTGAGCGCCAGTTCGATTTTGCCCAGCGTGTCGCCAAGTTGCGAGATGATCCATTGATTGATCAGCTCTTTCACTGACGCAGGGTTAAAGTCCGATACTATGAAACACTCGTTCATCTCAGCAAAGCGCGCGGCATTCCACAGCTTGGTCGCGAAGTTGCGGTTGTTCTCGACGTCCTGCGAACCAAGCCGGATGTCATGACCTTGCGCGGCGCCGCGCGCCAACGTGAAGCGCAAGGCGTCAGCGCCATATTGGTCGATAACGCCGAGCGGATCGACAACGTTTCCCTTTGACTTCGACATTTTGGCGCCGGAGGCGTCGCGCACGAGGCGATGGATGTAGACGTCGTGGAACGGCACCTCTTTCATGAAGTGCAGTCCCATCATCATCATGCGCGCGACCCAGAAAAAGATGATGTCGAAACCGGTGACCAGCGCACTGGTCGGATAAAAGCGCTTCAGCTCCGGCGTCTCATCCGGCCAGCCGAGCGTCGAGAACGGCCACAGCGCGGACGAGAACCAGGTGTCGAGTACGTCTTCGTCGCGGAGTAGTTTAGATTGTCCGGCTCGCAAACTATTTGCGTATTCCACACCGTCAAATGGCATGAGGTCTATTCTAAAATCACCTCCCTTGTTTTCGTAAAAGCTGGCCGCTTCAGTAACTACCTCAACTTCGGAAAAGGCGACGAATACTTTCCCATCAGGACCATACCAAGCGGGAATTTGATGCCCCCACCAAATTTGTCTCGAAATGCACCAGGGCTGGATATTTTCCATCCAATTGAAGAATGTTGCCTCCCATTGCGATGGCACAAAGGTGGTCTTGCGATCGCGCACGGCCGCGATCGCCGGCTCCGCCAGCGTCTTCGCGTCGACGTACCATTGATCGGTGAGGAACGGCTCGATCACCGCGCCGGAGCGGTCGCCATGCGGGACAACGTGGGTTGTCGGCTCGATCTTTTCGAGGAGCCCTTTTGTCTCCAAAATTTCAATTATTTTCTTGCGCGCAACGAAACGATCAAGTCCACGTAGTTCTTTTGGAATCCTATCGGATACCGAAAGACCGGAAAGAGCCATTTCAGCTATCGAAGACGTCCGATTTGCGATGTACTCAGGAATATCCGGCCGAGGCGCGCGTTTTGTGCTGTCGAAATCATCCCTCGGCGACGATTTCAGATGACCGTCAGGAGTAAAGATATCGACGAGATTGTTGACATCGCGATAATGCACTTCTTCGAATCGCTGCCGATCAGCAGAAGAAATTCTTGTTACGTACCTTTTCCAAACGTCAAAATCATTGAAGTCGTGAGCTGGCGTAATCTTCACCGCACCAGTACCCTTCTCAGGATCAGTGTATTCATCCGCAATTATTGGAATCGGCTTATCGACGAGGGGTAAGAGAGCCTCTTTACCAATTAGATCACGATAGCGTTCGTCGCGAGGATTGACCGCAACAGCCATGTCGCCGAGCATCGTTTCGGGGCGTGTGGTAGCGACGACAATAAATCGCTGATTCCCAAGTACTGGATATTTAATGTACCAAAGCTGTCCCTTGGTCTCGACCTGTTGCACTTCGAGATCGGAGATCGCGGTCTTCAGCTTCGGATCCCAATTGACCAGCCGCTTGTCCTTATAGATGAGGCCCTCGCGGTACAGCGCGACGAAGACTTTCATAACCGCGCGCGACAGGCCTTCATCCATGGTGAAGCGCTCGCGCGACCAATCGCAGGAGGCGCCGAGACGCTTGAGCTGGCTCGTGATGATGCCGCCGGATTCCGCCTTCCATTCCCAGACGCGCTTGATGAAGGCTTCGCGTCCCATCTCGCGGCTCGACGGCTCTTTGCGCTCCGCGAGCTGGCGCTCGACCACGGCCTGCGTGGCGATGCCGGCGTGATCGGTGCCCGGCTGCCACAGCACGTCCTTGCCGCGCATGCGCTCGAAGCGGCAGAGAATGTCCTGCAACGTGTTGTTGAGCGCATGCCCCATATGCAGCGAGCCGGTGACATTGGGCGGCGGAATGACGATGCAATAAGGCTCGGCCTTGGCGCGCTCCGGCCTGCCGGCACGGAAGGCGCCGGCCTTCTCCCAAGCTTCGTAGATGCGGCTCTCGACCGCGGCGGGCTGGTATCTGTTTTCAATCATTTCGCATTCGCCGTTTGGCGGGGTAAAAAGCCCGGCCTGCCCGGACTGTCAACGCCACACCCTCTCACCCGCTCCTTAATTCAAAGTGCCAGCTTCATTGACATCTGCCGCAGCGCTGCCGCGCAAAACGCCGACGCGCTCGATCATGCTGCTGGCGGTCGCCGGCTTCGCCACCCAAGCCCAGGTGCGGGTGACCGATTCGCTGTTGCCGCAGATTGCCGCCGACTTCCACACCGCCGTAGGCGTCGCGGCCATGGTGGTGACCTCCTATGCCATCGCCCATGGCTCGATTCAGCTCGTCATCGGGCCGCTCGGCGACCGGTTCGGCAAATACCGCACCGTCGCCTTGATGTGCGCGATCGGCACGGTGCTGGTGGCGCTGTGCGGCATGGCAAGCGCGCTGCCGCAGCTCGCACTGACGCGGCTTGCAACCGGCGCGGCCGCCGGCTGGATCATCCCGATTTCGATGGCCTATGTCGGCGACGTGACGCCTTACGAGCGGCGGCAGCCGATCCTGGGGCGCTACCTCACCGGACAGATTCTCGGCCAGCTGTTCGGCCAGGCCGCCGGCGGCGTGCTCGGCGACCTGGTCGGCTGGCGCAACGTGTTCTTCGTCCTCTCCGCCATTTTCGCATTGGCGACGGCGGGGCTGGCCTTCGAGCTTTTTGCCAATCCGCTGACCCGCGAACCGAGCCATCCCAACGAGACCACGCGCGGCTTCATCGCCGATTATGCCGCCGTGCTGACGACTCCATTCGCACGCATCGTCATCATTACGGCGTTCATCGAGAACGCGCTGTTGTGGGGCGCCTTCGCCTATATCGGCGCGTATCTGTACTTGCACTTCGGTCTCAGTTTCACGCTCGTCGGTTTGACGGTCGGCTGCTTCGGCATCGGCGGGCTCATTTACGCCGGCTTGGTGAAGCAGTTTGTCTTTCGCCTCGGCCAGGCCCGTCTCGCGGTCGCCGGAGGCTTTGCTATCGCGGCGGGCTATATCGCGCTCTCGATCGCGCCAGCCTGGTGGCTGGCGCCCGTCGCCACGATCGCGATCGGACTGGGCTTCTACATGCTGCACAACACCTTGCAGACCAACGCCACGCAGATGACACCGCAGGCGCGCGGCACCGCCGTGGCGCTGTTCTCCTCGGCGATCTTTGTCGGCCAGACCGCGGGCGTCGCCTTAGGCGCGCTGGTCATCGATCGTTTGGGCGCGGTGCCACTGTTTCTCGGCGCCGCGCTGGCGCTGCCGGTACTGGCGATCTGGTTTGCGCGGGAATTGGAAAAGAACCGGCGGGTAAAATGACCCGCCGGTGTATCTGCATCAAACTTTGACCAGCGGCACCTTCGGCACCGTGCCGCGGCGCGGCGGCGTATCGTCGCCGCCAGGGCTGCCAGAGCCGCCCGGCGGCTTCTTCCGCGGCGAGGAGCGCCGCTTGGCCTTGGCGCGGCGCGGCTCGGGCAGCTTTTCCGGCCGCGGCTTCACCGGGCCGTCCGGATAATCGAAGCTGAGCTTGCTGTTGCCATTCTCGTCGGTGACGACGACGACGCGGACGTGGCCGCCCGACTTCAAGCGGCCGAACAGCACCTCGTCGGCCAGCGCCTTCTTGATGTGCTCCTGGATCACGCGCGCCATCGGCCGCGCGCCCATCAGTTCGTCGTAGCCGTTGGCGATCAGCCATTTGGTCGCTTCGTCGGTCAGCTCGATGGTGACATCGCGATCGGCAAGCTGCGCCTCGAGCTGCAGCACGAATTTCTCGACCACCATGGCGATGATCTCGGGCGACAGATGCGCAAACGTGATGATCGCGTCGAGCCGGTTGCGGAACTCCGGCGCGAACAGCCGCGTGATCGCCTCCATGTCGTCGCCCTCGCGCTTTGATCGCGTGAAGCCGAAGGCGGCCTTCGCCATGTCGCTGGCGCCGGCATTGGTGGTCATGATCAGGATCACGTTGCGGAAGTCGACCTGCTTGCCGTTGTGGTCCGTGAGCTTGCCGTGATCCATGATCTGCAAGAGCACGTTGAACAGATCCGGATGCGCCTTCTCGATCTCGTCGAGCAGCAAGACGCAATGCGGATGCTGATCGACGCCGTCGGTGAGGAGCCCGCCTTGGTCGAAGCCGACATAGCCGGGCGGCGCGCCGATCAGCCGCGATATGGTGTGGCGCTCCATATATTCCGACATGTCGAAACGGATCAGCTCGACGCCGAGCGTCGCCGCAAGCTGCTTCGCCACCTCGGTCTTGCCGACGCCGGTCGGGCCGGAGAACAGGTAGCAGCCGATCGGCTTTTCCGGCTCGCGCAGGCCGGCGCGCGCGAGCTTGATCGAGGCGGACAGCGCTTCGATCGCCTTGTCCTGGCCGTACACCACGCGCTTGAGCGTCTCTTGCAGGTTCCGCAGAACCTCGGCGTCGTCCTTCGACACCGCCTTCGGCGGAATGCGGGCCATGGTGGCGATCGTCGTTTCGATCTCCTTGAGCCCGATCGTGCGCTTGCGCCTATTCTCCGGCAGCAACATCTGTGCCGCGCCGGATTCGTCGATCACGTCGATCGCCTTGTCCGGCAGCTTGCGGTCATGGATGTAGCGCGCCGACAGTTCGACCGCTGCCTTGATCGCCTCGTTGGTGTATTTGAGCTTGTGATAATCCTCGAAATACGGTTTCAGCCCTTTGAGGATTTCGATCGCGTCCGGGATCGTCGGCTCGTTGACGTCGATCTTCTGGAAGCGGCGCACCAGCGCGCGATCCTTCTCGAAATACTGCCGGTATTCCTTGTAGGTGGTCGAACCGATGCAGCGCACCGTGCCCGACGCCAATGCCGGCTTTAACAGGTTCGACGCGTCCATCGCGCCGCCGGAGGTCGCGCCGGCGCCGATCACGGTGTGGATCTCGTCGATGAACAGGATGGCGCCGGGATAGGCCTCAAGCTCCTTGATGACCTGCTTGAGCCGCTCCTCGAAGTCGCCGCGATAGCGCGTGCCGGCAAGCAGCGTGCCCATGTCGAGCGCAAACACCGTCGCGTTGCGCAGCACGTCGGGCACCTCGCCATGGACGATGCGCCGAGCCAAGCCTTCGGCAATCGCGGTCTTGCCGACGCCGGCCTCGCCGACGAACAGCGGATTGTTCTTCTGCCGGCGGCACAACACCTGGATGGTGCGGTTGATCTCCGATTCGCGGCCGATCAGCGGATCGATCTTGCCGTCGCGCGCTTTCTTGTTGAGGTTGACGCAATAGGCGTCGAGCGCGTCGCCCTTCTTCTTCGGCTCGTCGCCGGATTTCGCGTCGGCATCCTCGTCGGAGCCGCGCACCGGACGCGCCTCCGACATGCCGGGGCGTTTGGCAATGCCGTGGCTGATGTAATTGACGGCGTCGTAACGCGTCATGTCCTGTTCTTGCAGGAAATAGGCGGCATGGCTCTCGCGCTCGGCGAAAATGGCGACGAGCACGTTCGCGCCCGTCACCTCTTCACGGCCGGAGGACTGCACGTGGATGACGGCGCGCTGAATGACGCGCTGAAAGCCGGCGGTGGGCTTGGAATCGTCCGTCCCGTCGGTCACCAGGTTGTCGAGTTCGGATTCGAGATAGGCGACCAGACTGCGGCGCAGTTTTTCCAAGTCGACGTTGCAGGCGCGCATGACCGCCGCGGCGTCCTGATCTTCGATCAGCGCCAGCAGCAGATGCTCCAGCGTCGCATATTCGTGGTGGCGCTCATTGGCGAGCGCCAGCGCCCGATGAAGCGACTGTTCTAGGCTGCGCGAGAACGTGGGCATTTCAATGTCTCACCATTTGAATTGGATGCTTCCCCCGGAATCACTTCTTCTCCATGATGCATTGCAAAGGATGCTGATGTTTGCGGGCAAAGTCCATAACCTGCGTCACTTTTGTTTCCGCCACCTCATAGGTGAAGATACCGCATTCGCCGATGCCATGCTGATGCACATGCATCATGATCCGATGCGCCGACTCGTGATCCTTGTTGAAGAACCGCTCGAGGACGTGGACCACGAATTCCATCGGCGTGTAGTCGTCGTTGAGCAGCAGAACGCGGTAAAGGTTCGGCCGCTTGGTCTGCGGCTTGGTCTTGGTAATGACCGCGGTGCCGGGACCGCCGTCGCTTTTGCGCTTGCGATCGTCGTCCGCCAGGCGGGCGGGTGGCACGGTGATGGTCACGTCAATCGGCGGCATTGGTTCGTCTGGCTTCCACAGCTGCGAATACGGCGATCGATCGCCGGCGCCGGCCGCCGGACACTCGTCGCTCTCGGGAATCCCGATACACCAGCATAAAGTTAGCGCGGTTCACGCGCCAAATCGATAGAGCCGTGTGAAGAAGCGTAAACGCCGCCAATGCCGCCGCCCTCGTCACAATCGTGCGCCTTCCGGCCGGCACGAGGGCGTGAAATATGGTGTTCGCCGCCTAGGACAAGATCTTGACGGCGCATTGGTCCCGGTCGCCGACTCGGATAATTATCGCGTCGGGGCGGGACAGGAGGTGACGATGGCCGACCTCACACGGCGGTCGAAACTCGTACGCGAACTGGAGCAGGAATTCGTACCGGATTACGACGCGAACAGCATGCCGTCGGCCGACAAGCGCGCGGCTTATGCGCTCGAACACATTGCCTTTCGCGTCAGCCGGATCGAGCAAACCCTCGCCCGGATCGCCGCCGCGATCGAGGCGGCCCTACCCAAAGCGTAGGACCCTGCAGCAATCCCGCGCGATCGGCGCGGGCGTCACTTCATTGTCGAAATCTTCACTTCATTGCCGAAGCTTTGGCGAGCGCGCCCTCGAACGGCTTGTAGGCCTCCTTGGCGAAATCGGTATAAAGCTCGCCGAGCTTGGTCGCTTCGGCGACGAAATCCTCGTACGAGGATTTCAGATATTCGCTTTGCACTTCCATCGCCTTTTCCATGGTCTTCGCGCCGATGAGGCGCTCCCAGGCGGCGGCGGATTCCTCGATCGACTTCTTCGAATAGTCGGTAATCTCGACGGCGATGGCTTGCGCGTTTTTCGTCCATGCGCCGAACGAAGACATCATTGTCTCCATGCTGTCCTTGCCGAACTTCTGCATTTCTTCGGTTGTCATGATGATGAACCCTTTGGGCGGGCCGACCGGCCGCTGTCGATATCGTTAAGCCCGCCGCGACCCGTTGCCATGAAAAGGTCGCTTGGGGCGATAAGATATAAATATAGTGCAGTGCACAAAAGACTGCAACGGCTGACGGCACAATGCACGAAATAACGGCCAATTGCGGATTTAAGGATTGGTAGACTTAATCCTTTCGCAACGGCGTTCGCCTAACGTGCTTGACCGTGTTGTTTGGATGACGATTGCGTCGGGGTAATGGCTCTCTCGCTGGATTAAGTGGCCGCAAGCCGGCTGCTTCGCTGCGGGGGAAGCACATGCCCAAAGGTGCAAAAAGGGGCGGCCTTTCGAGGGCTAGGCGCGTTCAGGGACGGGGTACACGATGGCATGGGTGAGTTTCGGAGCCCGCAACGGGCTTCGGTGTTGCCTCTTGGGCCTTGCCGCGATCGCCGCGGCTCTCACCATCAACAGCGATACCGCTGTCGCGCGACGCCATCATCGCGTTTACGCGCATCACCATCATGCCAGCGCCGAAGCATACGACCCGCCGTTTTCTTCGATCGTGGTCGATGGCAATAGCGGCGCGGTGCTGCAAGCTTCGAATCCCGACGCATTGCGCCATCCGGCTTCGCTCACCAAGGTGATGACGCTCTATCTGCTGTTCGAGCGCCTCGACGCCGGCAAGATCAAGCTCGATACGCTGCTTCCCGTTTCCGAACATGCCTCCGACCAGGACCCGACCAAGCTCGACCTCAAGCCCGGGCAGACCATTGCGGTCGAGGACGCGATCAAAGGCATCGTCACCAGATCGGCGAACGACGCCGCCGTCGTCATTGCCGAAGACATCGGCGGCAGCGAGGCTGCGTTTGCCAAGCTGATGACGCAAAAGGCCCACGCGCTGGGCATGGCGCACACGATTTATATCAACGCGTCGGGCTTGCCGGACGACGATCAGGTCACCACCACGCGCGATCAGGCCTTGCTGGGACGTGCGATCCAGGATCGCTTCCCACGTTATTACAAGTACTTTTCGACGCAGGCGTTCGAATTTCACGGCGAAACGATCCGCGGTCACGACCACCTCTTGAGCGAGGTCGACGGCGTCGACGGCATCAAAACCGGATTTACCCGCGCCTCCGGCTTTAATCTGCTCACCTCGCTCCATCGCGACGGACGTTTCCTGGTCGCCGTGGTCATGGGCGGCCCTTCAGCCTCCGAACGCGACGCCCGCATGCGCGAGCTGATCGCCGACCACATCAAGGAGGCCGCGCTGCATCGCACCGCGCCCGTGATCGCCGACGCCTCAGCGCAGCATGACGAGCCGGTCGCGTTCGCCAAATCTCCCCTAGCATCCGCAATGACATCGGCAATGACAGCGACACCGACGGTGTCGCACGCTGAGCCGACGTCGACCGCAAGCGTCAACACGCATGTTGCGGCGGCGGGCTCCAGCGATCCGATCAAGCCGGTATTGGTGAAGACGATTTCCTACCGGACCGTGCCGGTGCAGACGGCGTCGCTTGCGCCTATGCCGATGCTGGTGCCGATCGCCCCCGCTGCGCCGCAGGCAGCGTCGTCCCGACCGAGCGCCGCTGCGCAGCCGCCTGCCGCGGCGAGCGATCAGCGGCAGACCGTGGTCGCTTCCGCCGCGCCCATCGTGGATATCAAAGCTGCCACGCCGCAGCCGCAAGCCGCGCCGCCCGCGTCTCCCAAGCCCGTCACGATCGTTGCCGCGCCGCCTGCGCCGCCCGCGCCTCCGAGACCCGCCGCGATCGTTGCCGCGTCGTCCGCGCCGCCCAAACCCGCCGCTGTCGTTGCCGCGCCCGCCCAACTCGAAGCTGCACCGGCTGAACCGGACCGGGCTGAGATCGCCGAGGCGGTACGGATTGAAGCCGCCATCCCTACGGGGCCGGTTCACGTGCATGGCGGATGGCTGATCCAGATCGGCGCCTTCGACGACGAGAACGATGCGAAGCAGCACTTGAGCGACGCGCAGCTCAAAATGCATGTCGCGCTCGCGGCCAAGGATCCGTTCACCGAGCGCATTCAGAAGGGCGACAAGGCGCTCTATCGCGCCCGTTTCGCCGGCTTCGATAAAGCAACCGCCGAAACCGCTTGCCGGGAACTCAAGCGCAGCGACTTCCCCTGCATGGCGCTGAAAGACTGAGCATGATCCGGAAAAGCCTGCCCTCGGACTTGATCCGCGGCTGGAACCGGTTTTCCGAAAAAATCATGCTCCAACAAACAAGCCAGATCCCGGAATAACGGGACGGGGACCGTCAGTCAGAGTTGGAAGGCCACGCGAGGTTGGTACGGAGTACCTCAGCGATGGCGGCGAATAAGAACGTCCTTGGCCTCATTGATGCGGGCCGCAAGATACGTCGTCCCCCCTTGGTCGGGATGCAATTTCTTCATGAGGGAGCGGTGGGCGCGACTGATGTCCTCCGCGCTCGCCCCGGGCTGAATGCCAAGGATCTGATAGGCTTCCTCTTCAGTCATTTTGCCGCCGGACGACGGCCGCGGCCCGCCGCCCGCTGCCGTATCGCCTTGCGCGTGCTCACGCCAGCCGGGCTCCCGGCGGTCAAGATAAGCTGCAAGTAAGTTTTGGCTGTCGGCGTCGATTTCGCCCAAGAGCGCAACGAGCGTCGCGCGGTCGAGACTATCGAGCGCAGCGCCCTCGAGCCGGCCCTTGAGAACGCGGCCATGCATGGCGCCGCTATCGTGGTCGAGCTCCATTTCGAGGAAGGCCGTGCGCACCTGCGAGGCCTGGCCTGTGCTTTTCTGCGTGCGCGCGCCGAATGTCGCCGGCCACAGCGACACCCAACCGAGCAAGCCGAGGCCGAACAGCCCGACCGGCACGGCGACGCCGATTTCGCCGCGCAGCAAGAGAAATCCGGCGAAAATCAACGCCGCGCCGCCGCCGATCGCGCGCAACACCCGCGCGGCCTGTTTGGGATCGGCCTTGGAAAATGCGTTGACCGCCCACAAGCCGAGGACGAGAACGACGACGCCGAGAA
>Ga0210394_10003474_pt1 | contig 19757 bp, 17 predicted proteins | sample IncBWC12MmetaG_FD_160121 | JGI IMG/M metagenome (GOLD analysis project Ga0210394, IMG submission 160121) | Forest soil microbial communities from Barre Woods Harvard Forest LTER site, Petersham, Massachusetts, United States - Inc-BW-C-12-M | ecosystem: Environmental > Terrestrial > Soil >...
AGGCAAGCGGGAAGCCCTTGACGTCCGCCGCCACTGCCGCAGCGCCGGCCACTACGCCGAATGCCGCAGTCGCGACGCCGACGTCCACCGGCTCGGGCTATGGCTACTGAGCGTCGGGCACACGCCGTCTCGAGGTGAATCGATAGCAGCGACGGTGGGGACGATGCCCGCCTCGAATCAAGTCCAGCTCCCTCCATCTCAATATAGCACCGCCCCCGGGGCTTGCAGCAAGCCCCGGGCCATGGTGCAGAGTTTTCTGGCAGGCGTTGGGAAACGAGGAGTGATGGATGGCCGACCATGCGGTGGTGATCGCCGGCGGTGGTCCGACGGGCATGATGCTGGCGGCAGAGCTGACGTTGGCGGGGATCGACGTTGTGATCGTCGAGCGTCGCGCCAGCTTTAGTTTGGAAAGCTCGCGCTCGCGAGGTCTCCACTCCCGCACCATCGAAGTGCTTGATCAGCGTGGCGTCGTTGATCGCTTTCTCGCCGAGGGAAAGGCGGTGCAGGTGCAGGCCTTCGCTGGGGTCCCGATGAGCATCAGCGACTTCCCCACCCGCCACAACTACGGGTTGGCGCTGTTGCAGAGCCATTTCGAGCGCATCATGTCGGGCTGGATCGATGAGCTGGGTGTTCCCATCCTGCGCGAGCGCGAGGTGACGGGTTTCACGCAGGACGACAGCGGCGTTGACGTCGCGTTGTCCGATGGCACATCGCTGCGGGCGAAATATCTGGTCGGTTGCGATGGGGGCCGCAGCGTTGTGCGCAAGGCGGCCGGCATCGATTTCGCGGGCTGGGATCCAACGACGCGCTGGATCATTGCCGAGGTCGAGATGGAGGAGGTGCCGGAATTCGGGTTGCGTGGCGGTGGTGGCATCGGCCCAGCCGAGGAGGGACGGGTGGGCGTCACCCTCATCGTGCCCGACCTGGACCGCACCGATGAGCCCACCCTGCAGGACGTCCGCGACGCGCTCATCCGGGTTGACGGCAAGGACTACGGCGTGCACAGCCCGCGCTGGATCTCCAGCTTTACCGACATGACGCGTCAGGCGGTGGCGTATCGCCGCGGGCGCGTGTTGCTCGCGGGTGACGCCGCACATGTGCACGCTCCAGTGGGCGGGCAGGGTTTGAACATCGGCGTGCAGGACGCTGTCAACCTGGGGTGGAAGCTGGCGCTGGTTGTCAACGGAACATCACCGGTGAGCCTCCTCGACACATATCAGGCCGAACGCCACCCGGTTGGTGCGCGGGTGCTGCGGAACACCATGGCGCAGAGGGCGCTCGGCGCAAAGGACGACCGGTCCGTTGCACTGCGCGACACGGTGATAGAGCTGCTGCGCATGGACGAGCCGCGCAAGCACATCGCCGCCATGATCGCGGGCCTCGACGTTGCGTATGACATCGGTGAGGGACATCCGCTGTTGGGGCGCCGCATGCCTGACCTGGACCTGGCGAGTGCGGACGGCACCTTGCGAGTGTTCTCGTTGTTGCACGACGCCAAGCCGGTGCTGCTCAACCTCGGTGAGCCCGGCGACTTCGATATCACTCCATGGGCAGATCGGGTTCAGCTGATCGATGCCAAATTCAGAGGCACCTGGGAGCTTCCGGTAATCGGGGCCGTCCCTGCGCCCGCCGCCGTTCTGATTCGGCCTGATGGACATGTGGCATGGGTGGGAGACCGAACACAGCTCGGGCTCGCTGACGCGCTGACCACCTGGTTCGGACCGCCTGCTGACGCGTAGCGCAGCCGCGAACACGATCAGATAGTAGGAGACGCCCCTATTCCACCTGCCAGCGGTGATGGGGATCGGTCGTCACGAGCCAGCGGCGATGCGGGCCTGCCATCACGTTCAAGTAGTAGAGGTCGTATCCAGGCCCTGCGGCCACAGGGTGATAGCCCCGAGGTACCAGCACGACATCCCCGTCACGCACCCGCAACGCTTCATTAAGGGCTTGATCGTCGGTGTAGACGAGCTGCACGGCGAAGCCCTCTGGGCGCGCCGTGCGGTGGTAGTAGGTCTCTTCGAGGTAGCTCTCGCGCGGCAGATCGTCGGTGTCGTGCTTGTGCGGCGGGTAGCTCGACCAGTTGCCGCCCGGCGTAAAAACCTCGGTGACGAGGAGCGACTCCGCGGGCCGGTCCTCCATGAGGATGTTGTAAATGGTCCGCTCTGTCCGCCCAGTCCCGCGCTTGAACGGATGGATGTCGCTGGCCGATATCCGCGCAGCTTTGGCGCCGCTTGCGGCCGGCGCCCAACAAAGAGCGACTTCGCACACATCGCTCGCTCCGGTGATCGCGAGCGTGCCGCCAGGTGGAACATAAACAGCATCAGGCGGCCCGCTGAAAATCGTCTCCCTCGAGCCGACGCCGCTCCACTCCTGTTCGCCAAAGCGGACATCGGCGCGACCCGACAGGATGACGGCGCACGCTTCGTGGCCCTCGGTCGGCCTCGCGATCGTCGCGCCGCGCGCGAGCCTTAAGACTTCGAACCCCACGTAGGACCAACCCGCTGTCTCCGGCGTCACCGATACGAGCCGACTCTCGGCATCTGGCCCGGGGCGGCTCGGCACGACCAGGCCCGGCGCTTTCATATGAGCCAGCGCCGGCGCGCCGCCTCGCTTTCGTGCTCTTTTCGCGCTTTCTGAACGTCGCCGGACTCCGAGACCTCCGCCACCGGGACCTCCCACCAGCTGACATAGCTGGGGACGCCTTCATAACGGTCGGCGGGGACATGGATCACGACAGTCTGGTCGATCGCTTTTGCCTCAACCAGTGCATCGCGCAGCTCTTCAACGTTGCGGGCGCGAATGACGTGCGCGCCCAGGCCCTGTGCATTCAACGCAAGGTCGACCGGCAGACTCTTACCGTCGCGCTGCCCCGAATCATCCCCAAGAGATCCGTCGCTGCGATAGCGATATCGCGTACCAAAGCCCGCGGTGCCTTTCGACCGCGACAGCCCGCCGATGGAAGCAAAGCCCTGGTTGTCAACCAGGACCACCGTCAACTTGAGTCTCTCCTGGATCGAGGTGACGAGCTCCTGCGCCATCATCAGGTATGAGCCGTCACCGACCATCACGTACACCTCACGCGAGGGATCGGCGAGCTTGACTCCAAGGCCCCCCGCGATCTCGTAGCCCATGGTGGAGTAGCCGTACTCGACGTGGTAGCCCTTTGCGTCGCGGGTGCGCCACAGCTTGTGAAGATCACCGGGAATCGAGCCTGCGGCGCAAACGACGACATCCCGCGGCCCAGAGAGGTCATTGACCGCGCCCAGCACCTCCGACTGGGCGGGCAGGCCGGCGTGTCCGAGGTGATAGAGGCGCGACACCTCCTTGTCCCAGTCTTCGTGCAGCTTCATGCAGAGCCGCCGGTACTCGGGAGCCACCGCCCAGCCCTTGAGGCTGGCCGCAAGCGCCTCGAGGGTCGCGCGGGCGTCTCCGATCAGCGCGAGCCCGCCCAGCTTATGGGCATCCGCCTCGGCGACGTTGATGTTGATAAAGCGCACGCCCGCGTCCTGGAACGCGGTCTTCGACGCTGTGGTGAAGTCGCTGTAGCGCGTGCCAACCCCGATCACGAGGTCGGCCCGAGCCGCCACCCGGTTGGCTGCAAACGTGCCGGTGGCCCCGATGCCGCCCATGGCGCTTGGGTGGTCAAACAGCAACGACCCTTTGCCGGCCTGGGTCTCCCCGACCGGGATTCCGGTGGCATCGACGAGCCGCCGCAGCACGTCTGTCGCCTCGGAGTAGATGACTCCGCCGCCGGCGATGAGCAACGGCCGTTTCGAGGTGCGAATAATCGTGACGGCTCGATCAAGCGCGGCTGGATCGGGCAGCGGCCGACCGACGTGCCAGACGCGATCCTCCAGGAACTCTGCCGGATATTCGAACGCTTCTGTCTGTACATCCTCCGGCAGGGCCAGCATCACCGCCCCCGTTTCCGCTTGGCTCGTGAGCACGCGCATCGCCGCTAGGGCCGCGGGCACAAGCTGCTCCGGCCGCTGAATGCGATCCCAGTACTTGGATACAGGCTGAAAACAGTCGTTGACGCTGAGCTCGCCGCGTCCAGGAGACTCCAGCTGCTGGAGCACTGGGTCTGGGCGTCGCGATGCGAAGAGATCGCCAGGAAGCAGCAGCACCGGCACCCGGTTGATGGTCGCGGCCGCAGCTCCGGTCAGCATGTTGGTTGCGCCTGGCCCGATCGAGGTCGTGCAGGCAAACGCGGCGAGGCGGTTTCGCATCTTGGCGAAAGCCGCCGCGGCGTGCACCATGCCCTGCTCATTCCGGGCCTGGTAATAGGTCAGGCGCCCTGGATGCTCAGCCAGGGCCTGGCCGACGCCAGTTACGTTGCCGTGGCCGAAGATGCCGAAGCAGCCTTGGAAGAAGCGATGCTCTCGGCCATCGCGCTCGACTTTCTGCGCAGCCAGGAATCGCACCAGCGCCTGGGCCATCGTCAGGCGAACAGGCGCGTTCAGGCGGCCACCTCGCGTGGGGCGCGCCTACCGACCAGCACCGCGGCGATCGCTCCGGCGAGTAACGCGGCCAGTGCGTACACGTAGAAAGCACTTTGTATCCCCGCCGCGGACCATGCGAGACCACCCAACACAGGTCCTATTGTGATGCCGACATTTTCGAACTCTCCGAAGATCCCCATGAAAAACGCATGGCGACGCCGCGGGATCGACTCCGAGATCCAGGCGGTCGCCGCGGGCCAGATGAGCGCTCCACCCAGAGCTCGGACGGCAGCCCCGGCGATCACCTGGGCGAAAGAGCCGGCGGCCGCGTACACCACGAATCCAACCATTGAGATCACGCCGCCGGCGACCATGGCCTGCTTGCGTCCCCACCGGTCCGCGACAAAGCCTCCGGGGATCATCAGGATTCCACCGAGCACGCCGACCACTAGCATCGCGGTGCCGGCGCTGGCCGCCGAGAGTTGAAGATGGGTGGTGACCAGCAGAGGCAGGAGGGCCAGCTCGCCTCCTGCGCCGACCTGGATCAGCAACACCATCGAGGCTGTCACCAACAGCACGCGTATCACGCCGCCGCCCGCGCGCGACTCCTCGCGGCGTGCCGCGTCGTCCTGCGCCGAGCCGACGCGTTGCTGGGCGGCGGAGTGGCCCCGGAACACCCACAAGACAAGCACGGCAGTCAAGGCGGGTAGAACCGCAGTCGCGAAGAGGATGCTGCGGATTGGGAAGTGCTCGATCAGCTGGCCGCCCGCGCCGGCCCCGATGGCGCCGGCGATCAACCACTGCGCCGACAATAGCGCCAGGCCCGTGGCCCGCAGCGGCGCTCGAAGGGCGGTGCCAACGTACGAGCGACCCACCGGCCCGGCCGCCACGTACATGCCCGACGCCAGGAGGTAGCTGATGGCGATGGGCAGGACCGAGCCGGCCCTGGCCAGAAGCAGGATGCATGCCGCATAGAGAAGCTGCGACACGATTAGGGGACCTCGGTACCCATAGCGATCCGCCAGGAATCCCCACAACCATTCGAATGCGAACATCCCGAAACCGAACATCGCGAGGGTCAGCCCAATCTGGTTTGGGGTGGCGCGGAGCTGGCGAAGCTCGAGTGGAAGGCAGATCTGAATAACGCCCGTCGCGAGGGTCGAGAAGGTCAACGCGGCAACAAGGGCACCGCTGCGGCTGCGGATCAGAGAGTCGTTGATGGTCGCATACCATAGGGACAATGGGCCCCGCGATGAGCGACATTCGCATCGGCGTGGTGACCGAACCCTTGGTCGATCGCCCGCTTACCGAGGTGATGGATTGGCTCACGCGCGAGGTGCCTGCTGTCACCGACCTCGAGATCGGCACGGGCGGGTACGCGCCGACGAACCACTGCGACCTGCAGGCTCTGCTGCATGACGCGGGGGCGCGCGAGAGCTGGCTGCATGAGATCACCGCACGCGGATTGAGGATCGGCGCGCTGAACGTTTGGGGCAACCCGCTTCATCCAGACACTCAGGTCGCGTCGAAGCACGACGCAGACCTGCTTGACACTATCCGTCTGGCGGCCGCTCTGGGAGTCGATCGAGTGGTTGCGCTTGCCGGCTGCCCTGCCGGCGCGCCGGGCGATCAGACTCCTCACTTCTCGGGCGGCGGGTGGCTCCCCTACCTCGAGGACATCTACAGGCTGCAGTGGGAATCGAGCGTGGAGCCGTACTGGTCGGACGTTGCAGATTTCGCGCGGCGGGAGCACGAAGAGCTGCGTATCTGCCTTGAGCTGCATCCGGGCACTGTCGTCTACAACGTAGAGACTTTCAATCAGCTCGCGAAGCTCGGCGACGCAATCGCCGCGAACATCGACCCGAGCCATTTCTTCTGGATGGGCATGGACGCCAATGCTGTCGTCGCCGCGCTGGGCGAGCGAATCGGACACTGCCACGGCAAGGATGTCGTCTTCTCAGCCGGCAACCTGGCGGTGAACGGGTTGCTCGATCGTCGATGGCCCCGCCCGCCCGGGGAGATGCCCTGGAACTTTGCAGTTGTCGGACGCGGCAAGGGGGCGGAATGGTGGGCGGGATTCGTCGTCGGCCTCGCCGCCCTCGGGCGCGTTCACACCATCGCGATCGAGCACGAGGACCCGTTCGTGAGCCCTAAGGAAGGAATCGGCGAGGCGGCCGCCCTGCTGTCCGCCGCGGCTCGGGCGGCAGGCTCGACCGCGCCGGCCGCCTGACCTACGCCGCCCGGGCCCGGAGCCGTTGACAGGAGCCGCAGGTTTCGTATACCGTCCGATGGAACGTTCCAGCGCGGTCCGAGGGTGGTTGAATGGGCAAGCGGCTCAAAGTAGGGGTCATCGGGGGCGGCCTGATCGCGCAGGTCATGCACCTCCACTACCTTCGCGAGCTTTCCGACCGTTTCGAGATCTCCGCGATCTGCGATCTCTCAGCTGAGGCTCGGGCCGCGATCGCTCGCGAGTACAGCGTTCCGCAGCAGTTCGACAGCTGGCAGGAGCTTGTGGCCCAGCCGCTGGATGCCGTCCTCGTGTTGACGTCCGGCAGCCACGCCCCTGCCGCGGTCGCGGCGGCCAATGCGGGGATGCACGTGCTGGTCGAGAAGCCAATGTGCTTCTCCGTCGCCGAAGGCCGACAGATGGTTGAGGCCGCCGACAAGGCCGGTGTGACTCTGATGGTCGCCTACAACAAGCGCTACGACCCCGCCTATGTGAGGTTGGTCGAAGAATCCTCACGCATGCCAGACCTACGTCTGTTCCGGATCACGACTCTCGAATCACCACTCGAGCCATACGTCAGCCATTACAACCTACGTCGCGGCGGTCCGTTGCCCACAGAGGTGGCCACGAGGTTGAACGATGACAACCAGGCCCGCATCACAGCGGCGATTGGCGAGGCCGACCCGCTGTCGCGATGGGCCTATCACCTCGTACTGCTCGACAGCCTTGTGCATGAGCTGAATGCGATGCGCGGAATCATGGGCGAACCCGAGCGCCTCGATTACTCCGACATCCGCGAGACCGGCCTCACAGCGATCTTCAAGTACGGCGGCACGCAGTGCATCCTCGCCTGGGTCGACCTCCCAGGGATCGCGCGCTACGAGATGGAGTTTGCCCTTTACTCGCCGGACCGCCGGCTCACACTCTCGTTTCCGTCTCCCTTTCTTCGCAGCATGCCCACCATGCTGATCTCTGAGACAGGTGAGGCCAAGTCACCACGCTCGTCGCGAACTGAGGAGATCACGTCCTTCAACGAGAGCTTCAAGGAGGAGTTGATCCACTTCCACGACTGCGTCAGCGAGGGTCGCGAGCCCGTGACCTCCGGGCGCGACACTCTTCACGATATTGCCCTGTGCGAGGCCATCGTCAGCGTGCACCGCACCCGAAAGCCGCGCGATCGGCCCTCCGAGCCGATCACGGCAGGGCGGTAACGTGGGGCGCGAGGTTGAGGGCATCGTCGTCGCCAACGCTCCGATCAGCTACGGCGCTTTCGAGCTGACTGTCGGCATCAATCCGAATGTGCCCGATGCTTCGATGGTGCTCGATGAGGTCTCGGGCGCCGGCTACGCTGGCATCGACCTCGGGCCTGTCGGCTACCTGGGCGACCGGGAAACGCTTGGTGGTGCCCTCGATTCGCGCGGGCTGGCTCTGTGCGGTGGCTTTTTCGAGCTGCCCTTCAGCGACCCGGCGGCCATGCCGCATGCGATGCGCGGTCTGGACGAGCTGCTCGATGTTTTCGATGCGGTCACGCCGCGCGACGGGGCCATGAAGCCCAAACCCACGCTCGCCGACGCCGGGAGCGACAGGCGTCGAAGCCGGCCGTTCCAGGCCGTGCGCGACCACAGCCTCGGCTTCGATGCGGCGGGCTGGAAGCGATTCGCCGAGGGCGTCGAGATGGCCGTTGCGAGGTGCCGCGAACGCGGGTACGAACCAACGCTGCATCACGAGCCCGGGACGCACGTCGAAGCGCCCTGGGAGATATCTGCTGCCCTCGAGCACACCTCGATCGGCCTCTGCCTCGACACCGGGCACCTGCTGCTCGGTGGCGGCGATCCACAGCACGCGCTCCGCGAGTGGGGCGACCGCATAAACCACGTCCACCTCAAGGACGCCCGCCGATCTGTGGTGGAGGACATCATCCGCGAGAAAGCCCCAGTCAGCGAGATCTGGCGCCGGCGCGCGTTCTGCCGGCTCGGCGACGGCGACCTGGAAGTGGACGCTGTGCTGCGACACTTGCGCGACCATTACGCCGGCTGGATGGTGGTCGAGCAGGACGTGCTGCCAGACGCGGACCGGATGAGCGGCCGGCCCGCCGTCGATCAGCGCGCCAACCGGGAGTTCCTGAGCGCCAGGGGCTTCTGATGGCGACCTTCAACCTGGGGCTGGTCGGGGCAGGCAGGATGGGGCAAAACCATCTCAAGGGGATCGCCGCCTCAAACGTGGTGAAGGTGACCGCGATCGCCGAGCCGTCCGAAGCGACTCGCGGTGCTTTGGCGAAATCAGGCGCGGTTCTGCATCCCGATCTCGAGTCGATGCTCGAAACCGGCGGCCTGGACGGCGTCCTCGTGTGCGCCCCGAGCGACCTCCACCTCGAGACGGTCCGCAGGCTGGTGGCCGCGCGACTGCCGATCCTGTGCGAGAAGCCGCTGGGCGTCATCGCGTCGGACGCAGAAGAGGCGGCGAAGCTGGCGGCCGACGCCGGCCTGCCGCTGCAGATCGGGTTCTGGCGCCGCTTCGTGCCGATGCTGCAACAGCTCAAAGAGCGCATCGACGCCGGGGAGCTCGGCGAAATCTACGCCATCGTCTGTTTTCAGTGGGACGGCCAACCTCCTGGCGCGTACTTCAGGACGCACAGCGGCGGCATCTTCGTCGACATGGGCGTGCACGAGTTCGACCAGGCCAGGTGGCTGAGCGGCCAGGAGTTCGTCAGCAGCAGCTCGCTGGCCTCAGGAGTCGCCGAGGAACCGTGGCCGGGCGACCCCGAGAGCGCGCACGCCCTGGCCGAGCTTTCGAATGGGGCCACTGCGGTGATATCGCTTGGCCGGCGATTTCCCCTAGGGGACGTCTGCAAGGTCGAGGTGTTCGGCACCAGGGGTTGGGAGGAGTGCCGCTTCTTGTGGCCCCCAACCGCCGACGAGACCTTCTTCGAAGCGCTGAGGGTGCAGGCGGAGTCGTTCGCGCGTTATGCGCGGGGGGCGCCGCGAGAGGGCGCGGGTGGAGCAGACGCCGCGGCTGCGTTGGCGGCCGCCGAGAGCGCGGCGAAAGCCGGCCGTGGCGTCGGGTAGATTGATGCGCGAGGTCGGCATCGGCATCGCAGGCTACGGGATGATGGGCAAGGCCCACTCGTACGCATACACGGTGGCGCCCGTGATGAGATCGCTTCCGTGCCGGCCGCGACTCCGGGTCATCAGCGGACGCGACGAGGCGAAAGTCGAGCGGGCGGCAGAGGCGTACGGATTCGAGCACTGGGTGGCCGACTGGCGCGAGCTGGTCAACACGGCAGATGTCGACATCGTCGACATCTGCACCCCGCCTGGTACGCATGCCGAGATCGCCGCAGCTGCCGCCGCCGCGGGCAAAGCTGTCATCTGCGAGAAGCCGCTGGCAGTGAACTATGCGCAGGCGGTTGCCGCGACGTCGTCGGTGCAGCGCGCGGGCGTGCTGAACGCAGTGGGCTTCAACTACAGGCGGCTGCCAGCTGTATCGCTGATGAAACGCATGATCGATGAGGGTGCAGTCGGCAGAGTGCGGCTCTGGCGGGCGACCTGGCTCTCAGACGAATTCGTCGACCCGGCCATCCCATTCGACTGGCGTTTCGACCGAGCTGTCGGCGGTTCCACCATTGCGGATCTCGGCAGCCACCTGATCGATTTGGCGCTGTGGATGGTCGGCCGTGTGGCCGAGGTCAGCGCCCAGTCGGAGACCTTTGTGCGCGAGCGCTCCAACCCCGCAGGCGCCGGCTCGCTGCCGGTCACTGTCGATGAGGCCTCGTCCGCACTCGTTCGATTCGAGTCTGGCGCTCGTGGTGTGCTCGAGATGGCTCGAACGGCGGTCCGAAGACCATGCGACTTCACAATCGAGGTCAACGGCGAAACCGGGACGCTGGTTTTCGAGTACGCCCGGCTGAACGAGCTCCGTTACGGCGAGGGCGCCGATTCGCCGGCCCTTTACGGCATGCGCACGATTCGGGCGGAGCAAGAGACCCATCCATACGCGCGCAACTGGTGGCCGATCGGCCAGGGCGTCGGCTACGGCTCGAGCTTCGTCAACCACCTCGGCGACCTCCTCGAACGGTGGCCGGACGGGCCCTGGGAGCCCGACTTCAGCCAGGGTCTTGCGGTGCAGGCGGTCTGCCAGGCGGTCGAGATGGCGGCGGCCGAGCGCCGCTGGGTGGGCATCGCCGAGGTCACCTCTCCTTGACGGCGCCTGGGGGTTCAGATATGTTTCTGGAACCTTCCAGGTTGGAACATTCCAATGGACCTGGTCGCGGGGCGAATCGGGGCGCGTCCCACCCCGCGCAGTCGTGCGGTTCGTAAGCGGGACGTGTGGGCCTTGAACGGGCCCGAAGGGGAGGAAGTAGGGATGGCCACTACGCCAGTCAGCGGAAAGGCGCCAACCGGGCAGGGCTTGTTCACCCGACAGTCATCCGGCCTCGTGCGCGAACTCGGTATCCCCGCCGCCACGGGCATCGCGCTCGCTTCAGTGGCCGTCGTCAACACTTTCATCAACTTCTACTCGGGGCTCTTCAACTTCACCAAGGTCGACATGGTGCTGCCCCTGGTGCTGGCCGCGGCGATCTGGTTCATCGCCATGTTCGCCTATAGGTACCTCCTGCAGGCCATCCCCCGCGCCGGCGGCGAGTACATCTACCTCTCCCGTATCGTGTCCCCGGCCGTCGGCACGATGGTCGGCATCGCGACGATGATCGGCTTCTCGTACACGCTGGCCGCGAACGCCAACTTCGCCGCCACCTACGTACCGTTCGCGCTCAATAGCTTGGGCGCCGCGTTCAACAGCTCGGCGTTCACGTCGGCGGCCACGAGCATCGCCAGCACTGCGCAGTGCGGACAGGTCACTTGCTCGCCCGGCCTGGCCATCTGCGCCGTCGGCATGCTGGTGATCGTCGGCCTCGGATCGATCTTCTCATTGAGACGGATCGCGCAGATCATCCTCGTCCTGGTCGTCTTCCAGGTGCTGGCGTTCCTCGTCCTGGGCTGGCTGCTGGCGACCCACTCGCACCAGGACTTCGTGAACGCCTTCGGGTCGTTCAGCGGCAAGTCGTCGGCCTACAACGACGTGATCGCGCTCGCTCAGAAGAACTCTGTGCCGCTCGGGGTGGACCTCGGCGCATCGCTGCTGGTGATCCCGTTCATGGTCCTCAACTACAACGGCGTCCTCTACTCCTACTACGTAGGTGGCGAGCTCAAGCGGCCCGGAAGCACGTACATCTGGGCGTCGGTTATCAGCCTGGCGCTGCTGATCGTGGTCTGGGTGGGCGTCTGGCTCCTGATGCTGAACACCATCGGCCTCGACTTCATGCAGTCGCAGGCCCAGGTCGGTGGCCTCGCGGCCTATGGCAGCATCACGAGCCTCCAGGCCAACGCCGGCGGTCTTGGCTATGGGCTCGTTCTGTCCGGTGACCCGATCAGCAAGATCTTCATCGGCCTCGCGGTTCCGGCCGCCGAGATCGCCGTCGACCTCGCATTCGTCGCGGTGGTGACGCGCGTCATCTTTGCCCTCGCTTTCGACCGCGTGCTGCCGATCGGCCTCGCCAAGGTCAGCGAGCGCAACTCGGCGCCGACCAACGCTGTGATCCTGGCCGTGGTCATCGGTATCGCGTTCACCATCGTGGGCTCGATCCTGAACATCGCGAACATCTCTGCCAACCTGGCGCTGTTCTTCGCCCTCGTCTTGCTTGCCGGCTCGGTCGCGGCGACTGCGCTGCCGTTCCGCCGGCCCGACCTCATCAGGAACCCGGCCACGAACGACGTCGATCGCGTCGCCGGCATTCCCACCGCCGCCATCTGGGGCACCCTATCGACGCTGTGTGCCCTGTTCACCGTGGGCGTGATCATCGCCAAGCCACAGGTGTTCGGAGCGTTCAGCTTTGCCTCGATCGGTTCCCTGGTCGTGATCTTCTTCTCGGGCCCGATCATCTACTTGATCGCGCGCCGCCGCAGGCTGACCACCTCGTCCATCGACATGCGGCTCGCTATGCGGGAGCTGCCTCCGGAGTAACCGGAGGCTCGGGACACCAGGGGAGGATCGGGCATGCCGGGCGGCGGCAGTAAGTCGGCGCTGCGGATCTTCTTCGCGACGGACGTCCACGGATCCGAACGTGCCTTTCGCAAGTTCCTCGCCGCGGCCAAGGCTTACGAGGCAGGCGCGCTGATCCTCGGTGGCGACATCGCCGGGAAAGGCCTGGTGCCCATCCGCTCGGTCGACAGCACCCTCTCAGCCAAAGTGCGCGGCGAGTCCGTGGTCGTGCCGAAGGACGGGGAGCCTCGGCTCCGGGCGGAGATCAACCGCCTCGGTTTCTACTCCGTCATCGTCGATGACGACGAGTTTGAGCGGCTGGAGGCTGACCCGAAGCAGCTTGACGCGGCGTTTCGGCGCGAGATCAGGGCGCAGGTCGAGGCGTGGTGCAGGCTCGCGGATCAGCGCCTGGAACCATCGGTCCGCTGCCTGATCACGCCCGGCAATGACGACCCGGTCGAGATCGACGCGGTGCTCAAGGCCGCGCCGCGAATCGAATGTCCCGAAGGCGAGCTGTGCGACCTCGGGCCCGTCCTGGTGGCCAGCTGCGGGGACGTCACGCCGACTCCCTGGAACACGGAACGCGAGTACCCGGAGGACGTGCTAGGCCAGCGCCTCGCGCGGATGATGGACGCCGTGCCGCCTGGAAGAAAGGTGGTGGCCAACTTTCACAACCCGCCGTACTCGTCCGGGCTCGATTTCGCGGCCGAGCTCGATGCGAACCTGCTGCCGGTGATCCGCGGGGGCCGGCCAAGCATCATCCCGGTCGGCAGCAAAGCCGTGCGGGAGGCGATCAAGAAGTACCAGCCTGTCGTCGGCCTGCACGGGCACATTCACGAATCCCGCGGCGCTCAGCGCATCGGCAAATCCATGTGCCTCAATCCGGGCAGCGAGTACTCGGCCGACGTGTTGCGCGGCGTCATCGTCGACCTCGACGCCAAGGGAGAGTTCATCGACTTTCTCTTCACATCGGGGTAGCCTGAACGGCTTATGGTCGACCAGGGCAACAATGCAGCCTCGGGCACCGCCCGTCCGCTGGCGGATCCTGTGCTAGAGGCGAAGCGAGTGGTCGAGTCTGCCGCGAGGGCAGGGCTGACGATCAGAGTCCTTGGCGGCGTCGCTGTCCGCATGCAGGCGCCTTCCGAAACGCCGCTGATGCCGCGCTCCATCGGCGACATCGACCTGGCGATCAAGCAAGGGGGCTGGCGAGCGTTGGCGGACTTCCTGAAGTCTTCGGGTTACGCCGCCGACGACATGTTCAACGCGCTCAACGGGGCACGACGGCTGCTCTTCTTCGACCACACGAACCATCGCAAGATGGATGTCTTTGTCGGGGAGTTCGAGATGTGCCATTCGATCCCCATTGCGGGTCGTCTCGAGAAGCAGCCGATGACGATCCCGTTGGCCGAGCTCCTGCTGACCAAGCTCCAGATCGTGCAACTTACCGAACGGGACATCGGCGACATCTACAGCATGGCCTATCACCATCCCGTGAGCGCCGGCGATGGCTCAGGGATCGAGGGCGACTTCATCGCGGACCTGTGCGCCAAGGATTGGGGACTGTGGCGGACCTGTACGTCAACGATCGGGCAGAGCATCGCCAGGTTGCCGGATTACGGGTTGGCGCCTGAGGAGTCGGAGCTGATCGCTGCGCGCCTGGCGGCGTTGTCGAAGCAGATTGAGCTGGCACCAAAGACCACACGCTGGAAGCTGCGCGCCAGGGTTGGCGATCGAGTGCGGTGGTATGACGAGCCTGAGGAGACGACGCCGACCGCGTAGCCGGCACCCACCGCAAGACTGCCACTCGGACACGGCCGGTCGCTCGCGCTGGCGATGGCCGCGCGTAAGGGCACTTTCGGCTCTTTCCGCCGGGCCATCCTCCGGCCGCAGCCATTGCATTCCATAGTACCTTGTGATACAACGTAGCGGTGGCATTGGACACGCTCATTACCCAGATGCGCAAGGGCGCGCTCGAATACTGCGTTCTTGCTTTGCTGAAGGACCAGGCGCGCTACGGGTTCGAGATTGTTCAGCGCCTCGGCCAGATCGACGGGATGCTCACCAGCGAAGGCACGATGTACCCGCTCCTCGGCCGCCTGCGCCGGGACGGCCTCGTGGAGACGGCATGGAAGGAGTCGTCGGCGGGTCCACCGCGCCGCTACTACAAGCTCACGGCCGGAGGTCAACGAGCCCTGCGCGGGTTCAAGGACGAGTGGACGACCTTCAGGGCCGCCGTCGACATGATTCTCGAAACAGGAGGCGCAAAATGACCGCACCGCGAGCCGAACAGATCGTTGCCGGCTACCTCGCGCGTTTGGAGGCGGCATTGGCGCCGGTTCCGGAGACCAGGCGCGTCGAGCTGCTCGAAGAGGTTCGAGAGCACATTGCCGAAGCGCGCGCCGCGCTTCCGGACGAGACGGACGCGGACCTTCTCAACATCCTCGATCGTCTCGGCGACCCCGCCGACGTGGCGGCCGCTGAGATCGGACGCGCCGACCCTGCACCCGCGCCGGCACGGCGAGCTTCGCGTGGGCTGGAGATCGCGGCGCTGATCTTGCTGCTGCTGTTCTGGCCGGTCGGTGTCGTCCTGCTGTGGATGTCGGATGCCTGGACCACGCGCGACAAGCTGATCGGAACCCTCGCGCCGCCTGGCGGCTACTTGGGCATCTTCATCCTGGGCCCGGCCCTGGCCTTGGGAACTTTTACGACCGCGTGCAGGACGATATCCGACGATACCGGTCGGGTGATCTCGTCGACGTGCCCGTCGGGCCTGGCGCAGACCGGCATTGACGTCGGCACCGGGTTGCTCGTGGTCATCTATCTGATCGGCCCCATCCTCAGCGCGGCTTACTTGGCGGTGCGTTTACGTCACGGTCCGGAAAGCTCCGGCACAACCCATGGCGAGTCGATTCCGCCGGGGGTTCCAGCCGTCACGGCGGAGTAGCAACCGGGCCATTTGTGCTTTTGACCGGCTCTTGGGCTAGAGGGACCATAAGCAACACTGGTTGACACCACAGGACTAAGCAACTAAAGTTGCTTGGATGACTCAGACTGGCCCTTCGCCGCTCGGCGGTCCGGCTGATGGGCTCGCGGCCTCCTCCGCTCTCAGGGCGATGGCCGATCGACTCGAGGACGCTGAAGTCGAGCGCGCGATGCGCGAGGGCTGGACCTGGTCCCAGGTGGCCGAAGCCCTCGGGGTGACACGCCAAGCCGTGCACAAGAAGCATCTCCGACGGCTCCTGATGGCGCGGATCGACCTGAGGAGGCGAGATGTTTAAGTTTCTCGCGATCGAACGGTTGGCGCCACTTTTTCTTCCGAGGGAGACCGCCCTGCTGGTGGTGCGCCAATTCGTGGTCCAGGCCAAGCAGGACGCCGCCAAGTACGTCGAGGCTGAGCACATGCTCCTGACGCTGGCGGCAAACGATGAGAGCGACGCCTGCATTTTGCTCCGTGAGTCGGGCCTGACCTACCGTGAGCTGGCCTCCGCTCTGCACGAGGAGCGCCGGCGCACACTGGCCTTCGCCGGCGTCGAGCCGCTCGACGAAAAGCAGACGGCTGCGACCGAGCTGGACCGTCAACTGACGTTGGGAACGTCGGCTAAAGTGGCCATCAAACGCGCGTTGATCGCATCGCGCGGCGGCCGCTCGCGCCGGCCCTGCATACAGAGCACCGAACTCCTTTTCGGCATCTTGCAGGCCGAATTGGGTACAGTGCCTCGCACGCTTGCCATCGCCGGAGTCGATCGTGCGGCGCTGATCGTCAGGACCACCAACCCAATGAGCAAAACAACATGTTGATCCGACTTCTCCGGACTTATTTGCGGCCCTATATCCGCGAGGTCGCTTTCGTGGTGGTGCTGGTATCGATCCAGTCGGTAGCCAACCTATATCTGCCCAACCTGAACGCCGACATCATCAACAACGGAGTGGCGAAGGGCGACGTGCCCTACATATGGCACACCGGCGCCGTGATGTTGGCGGTCGCCGTGGGCATGGGAGTCATTGCCGTGATCGGCGTGTACTTTGCCTCTACCGCATCGATGGGTGTAGGTCGCGACCTGCGCGGCGCCGTCTTTGGGAAGGTGCAGACATTCTCCGCGAGGGAGCTGAACCAGCTCGGCACCGCATCGCTGATTACGCGGAACACCAATGACGTCCAGCAAATCCAGCTATTCCTGCAGATCGCCCTGACCCTGCTGGTGGCCGCCCCAATCATGGCGGTGGGTGGCGTGATCATGGCCCTGCGTGTGGACGTTCAGCTGTCGGGACTGCTCTTGGTGATCCTGCCGATCATGGCCGCGATCGTCGGGTTCATGCTTTTGAAAGGCGTCCCGCTCTTTCGCGTCATGCAGGTCAAGATCGACCGGATCAACCAGGTCCTGCGAGAGCAGATCATGGGCGTCCGGGTGATCCGCGCCTTCAACCGCACCGACTACGAGCGAGAGCGTTTCGAGACCGCCAACGCCGACCTCACGTCCACCGCGCTCCGTGTCAACCGCATCTTCGTTGTGGCCTTCCCGGCCTTGATGGCGGTGATGAATCTCACGAGCGTAGCCGTGCTCTGGTTCGGCGGCCACCTGGTCGACAACGGGTCGATGTCAATAGGCAACCTGACCGCTTTCATGATGTACATAATCCAGATCCTGTTCTCCGTGATGATGGCCGTTGCGATGGTCATCCTCGTGCCTCGTGCCGAGGCCAGCGCAGGGCGCATTCAAGAGGTGCTCAGGACGGTGCCGTCGATCTCTGATCCTTCCAATCCCAACGAGCCCGCGGCCTCCACCGGCATCGTCGAGTTCAAGGCCGTCACGTTCGGCTACCCGGGTGGCGAACACCCCGTGCTCGAAGACTTGAATTTCGAGCTGCGCGCCGGCCAAACCACGGCGATCATTGGCGGCACCGGCTCGGGGAAGACGACGTTGCTCGATCTCATCCCGCGATTCTTCGACGTCAGCGCGGGCACCCTGCTCGTCGATGGCGTTGACGTGCGCCAGCAATCGCTGGAGCGGCTGTGGAGCGTCATCGGCCTGGTGCCGCAGCGCGCATACCTTTTCAGCGGCACCGTGGCCGACAACCTCAGGTTCGGCAATGAGCAAGCCACCGATGAAGAGCTTTGGCACGCGCTCGAGGTCGCGCAGGCTCGCGAGTTCGTCGCCGCCATGGCGGAAGGACTGGCCTCGCCGATCGACCAGGGCGGGACCAACGTGTCGGGCGGGCAGCGGCAGCGTCTTGCCATCGCCCGCGCGCTCGTCAAGCGGCCATCGATCTACCTCTTCGACGATTGCTTCTCCGCCCTCGACGCCGGCACCGACGCCCGACTCCGCGCGGCCCTACGCCCCGAGACGAAGACGGCGACGGTGGTGATCGTGGCTCAGCGCGTCAGCACGATCATGCAGGCGGACCGCATCATCGTCCTGGACGACGGCTGCATCGTGGGCCTCGGAACGCACACCGAGCTCATGGCATCCTGCGAGCCCTACCGCGAGATCGTCGATTCGCAGCTGGGCGAGGCGGCGGTGGCATGATCAATCGCGGAGGCGGTCAGCGACCCGGCGGCCGGCCGATGGGCGGCGGCTGGATGGGAATGGGCGGCCCGCCCGCGGGCAAGACGCGAGACCTTCGTAAGACGCTCCGCCAGCTCATCGGCCGGCTCCGTCCCGAGCTCCCGCTGATTAGCTTCGTCGTGGTGCTGGGAGCGGCGAGCGTCGCGTTCGCGGTCGTCGGCCCAAAGATCATCGGCAACGCGACCAACGTCATCTTCAACGGCCTGGTCGGCAAAGCCCTGCCCGCCGGCATCACCAAGGCACAGGCCATTGCCGGGCTGCAAGCCCGCGGCCAGGGTCAGCTGGCTCAGATGCTGTCGGGCATGAACGTCACGCCGGGGAAGGGCATCGACTTCAATCAGCTCGGCGAGATCCTGATGCTTGCCGTCGGCGTTTACCTCGCCGCCTCGGTCTTCACCTGGGCCCAGGGCTACATCATGGCCGGGGGCGCGCAGCGAACCGTCTACGGCATGCGGCGCGACGTGGAGGAAAAGCTGGGTCGCCTGCCGCTGAAGTATTTCGACAGTCACTCGCACGGCGACATCCTCAGCCGCGTCACCAACGACGTCGACAATGTGGCGACCACCCTGCAGCAGGGCTTGAGCCAGATCCTCACGGCGGTGCTCACAGTGATCGGCGTCCTCGGCATGATGTTCTGGATTAGCCCTCTGCTGGCCGTGATCTCGTTGGTGACCGTCCCGCTGTCCATCGTGACGGTGATCTTCATCGGGCGCCGATCGCAAAAGGAGTTCGCCGCCCAGTGGAAGCGGACCGGCACCCTCAACGGACACGTCGAAGAGACCCACACCGGTCACGTCCTCGTCCAGGTCTTCGGCCGGCGCCGAAAGGCCCAGGAGGAGTTCGACCGGCAGAACCAGATGCTCTACGAGGCGAGCTTCAGAGCCCAATTCCTCTCGGGCATCATCCAGCCGGCGATGCAGTTCCTGGGCAATCTCAATTACGTTGCGATCGCGGTCATCGGCGGGTATCGCGTCGCCTCGGGCACGATGTCGCTGGGCGACGTACAGGCGTTCATCCAGTACTCGCGTCAGTTCACGATGCCGATCACTCAACTCGCCAGCCAGATGAACCTCCTCCAGTCCGGTCTAGCATCCGCGGAGCGTGTCTTCGAGCTGCTAGCCGAAGAGGAACAGTCACCTGACGTGGTGACGGAGCGGCTGGGCGAGGCCACCGGCCAGGTGTCCCTTGAGCAGGTGGCTTTCCGATACGTGCACGACAAGCCCTTGATCGAGGCCTTCAGCCTTGACGTGATGCCCGGCCAGACCATCGCAATCGTGGGGCCGACCGGGGCGGGTAAAACGACGATTGTCAACCTGCTCATGCGCTTTTACGACATCGACTCGGGCCGCATCTCTCTGGACGGTGTCGATACACATCACCTTTCTCGCGAGCAGGTGCGTGAGGCCTTCGGCATGGTGCTGCAGGACACTTGGTTATTTGCCGGCACCATTCGGGCCAATATCGCGTACGGGAAGGAAGGTGCCA
>Ga0210394_10003476_pt1 | contig 19743 bp, 18 predicted proteins | sample IncBWC12MmetaG_FD_160121 | JGI IMG/M metagenome (GOLD analysis project Ga0210394, IMG submission 160121) | Forest soil microbial communities from Barre Woods Harvard Forest LTER site, Petersham, Massachusetts, United States - Inc-BW-C-12-M | ecosystem: Environmental > Terrestrial > Soil >...
GAACGCAGCGTCGGTCTGCCGGCCTTGCCGCACGATGAAGAACATGACTGAAGGGCTGCAACTCGACATCCAGGCGATCCTCGAGCGGCTGCCGCACCGCTACCCGTTCCTGCTGGTCGACCGCGTGCTCGAATGCCGTCCGGGTCACAGCATCCGCGCGCTGAAGAACGTCACCTACAACGAGCCGTTCTTCCCCGGCCACTTCCCCGGGCGCCCGGTAATGCCGGGCGTCATGATCATCGAGGCGCTGGCACAGGCGGCGGGCATCCTGTCGTTCGTCACCAGCAACGTCATTCCCGATCACAACACGCGCTTCTACTTCGTCGGTATAGACAAGGCGCGCTTCCGCCGCCCGGTGATACCCGGCGACCAGCTGCTGCTGGAGGCGCAGCTGCAGCGCTCGCTCAAGGGGATCTGGCGCTTCGCCACCGTCGCGCGGGTGGAGGATCAGGAGGTGGCGCACGCGGAAATGATGGTGGCGCCGGGGGCCGGCCGGTGATCGACCCGCGCGCCATCGTCTCGCCGCAGGCGGTGCTGGCGCCGGACGTGAGCGTCGGGCCCTTCAGCATCATCGGCCCGCAGGTGCACATCGGCCCGCGCAGCGTGATCGGGCCGCATGCCGTGATCAACGGCCCGACCCGCATGGGTGCCGACAACCGGGTGTTTCAGTTCGCCTCGATCGGCGATGCGCCGCAGGACAAGAAATATCGCGGCGAGCCGACGCTTCTTACGATCGGCGACCGCAACGTGTTTCGCGAGTGCTGCACCATCAACCGCGGCACCACCCACGATAAGGGTGTGACGCGCATCGGCGACGACAACCTGTTCATGGCGTACTCGCACGTCGCACACGACTGCGTCATCGGCGCCAACACCGTGTTCGCCAACTGCGCCTCGCTCGGCGGCCACGTCGAGATCGGCGACTGGGTGATCCTCGGTGGCCTCACGGCGGTGCATCAGTTCACCAAGATCGGCGCGCACGCCTTTGTCGGCGGCGGCGCGATCCTGTCGCGCGACGTGCCGCCGTACGTGATGGTGGCCGGCAATCCGGCGGTGCCGCACGCCATCAACGCCGAGGGCCTGAAGCGGCGCGGCTTCACCGAGGAGCAGATCCGCAATGTCCGCGAGGCCTACCGCATCCTGTATCGCTCGGAGCTGCGCCTCGCCGAGGCGCTGACGCAGCTCGCGCCGGCGGCAGCGGCCCACGCCGAGATCCGCGCCTTCGTCGACTTCATTCACGGCTCCACCCGCAGCCTGGTGCGATGAGCGTGGTGGGCGTGCCGCCTTCCAGCGCGCCGCTGCGCGTCGGGATCGTGGCGGGCGAGCATTCCGGTGATCAGCTCGGCGCGGCCCTGATCGGCGCGCTGCGCGCGCGCGTGCCCGGGGTGCAGTGTTTCGGCGTGGCGGGACCGAAGATGATCGCCGCCGGCTGCGAGGCCTGGGCGGCTTCCGAGGAGCTCGCCGTCATGGGACTGGCGGAAGTGCTGCGGCACCTGCCGCGGCTGCTGGCGCTGCGCTCGCAGCTCGCGCAGCGCTTCCGTGCGGCGCGGCCCGACGTGTTCGTGGGCATCGACGCGCCGGAATTCAACCTCGCGCTGGCGCGGCGGCTGAAGCGCGCGGGGGTGCACACCGTCCAGTACGTGAGCCCGCAGCTGTGGGCCTGGCGGCAGGGGCGCGTGCGCCGCATGGGTGCCGCCTGCGACCTGGTGCTGTGCCTGCTGCCCTTCGAGACCGAGTTCTACGCCCGCCACGGGGTGCCGGCGCTGTTCGTCGGCCACCCGCTGGCCGACGAGATCCCCCTCGAGGCCGACCGCGCGGGCGCGCGGCGCGCGCTCGACTTCGATCCCGTCGCGACGCTCATCGCGCTGCTGCCGGGCAGCCGTATCGGCGAGGTCGCGCGCCTCGCCGCGCCGTTCGCCGCCGCGGCCCGCCACATCCGCGCCCAGCGCCCCGACTGGCGATTCGCCGCACCCATGGCCTCGCAGGCCGTTCGTGAGGTTTTCGACAGGGAAGTGGCGCAAGTGCCCGGCGCGCCGGAGATTCGCTGCGTCACCGGCCAGGCGCAGCGGGTGCTGGCGGCCGCGGATGCCGCCATCGTCGCCTCCGGCACCGCAACGCTCGAGACGCTACTCACCGGGCGCCCGATGGTGGTCGCCTACCGCGTGAGCCCGGTGACCGCCTTTCTGCTGCGGACCATGAGGCTGGTGAAGGTGCGATACTTTTCCCAGCCGAATCTGCTCGCCGGCCGGCGCCTGGTCCCGGAGCTGTTCCAGGAGCAGGTCAGCGGTGCGGCGCTCGGCGACGCTCTGCTTTCGGAACTGGAGGATCGCGGGCACGTGCGTGAGCTGCTCGAGGAATTCACTGCCGTGCACCGCGCGTTGCGCTGCGGCGGCGCCGGGCGCGCCGCCGAGGCGATCGTGGCGCTCGCGCGCGGACAGCTGCCGGCCGCGCCCGCCGCGGCCGCGGCGCTGCAGGTGCCCGATGCACGCCGCTGAGGCGCGCAATCTGGCGCGCGTCGCCGGCGTCGACGAGGCGGGACGCGGCCCGCTCGCCGGCCCGGTGGTGGCGGCGGCGGTGATCCTGCACCCGCAGCGGCGCATCCGCGGACTGGCGGACTCGAAGGTGCTCAGCGTCGCCGAGCGCGAGCGCCTCGCGCCCCTCATCCGCAGCCGCGCGCTCGCCTGCGGCGTCGGCTGGGCCGACCGCGATGAGATCGACACCCTGAACATCCTCGAGGCGACGCTGCTGGCGATGCGCCGCGCGCTGCTGGCGCTGCCGGTGCCGCCGACCCACGTGCGCGTCGACGGCAACCGCTGCCCGTGCCTCACCGATCTGGACTTCGGCTGCACGGTCGAAGCCATCATCGCCGGCGATGCCCGCATCGCCGCGATCAGCGCCGCCTCGATCCTCGCCAAGACCTGCCGCGACGCCATGATGGCGGCGCTCGACCTGCACTACCCCGGATTCCAGCTGGCGGCGCACAAGGGCTACGCCACCCCGGCACACCTCGAGGCGCTCAAGGCGCGCGCGCCCTCGCCGCAGCATCGCCGCTCGTTCAGTCCGATGCGCGTCGGCGGCGAGCAGGCGCTGGCCTGCTGGGAAGACGAGGCCTAGGCGCCGATGGCACAGGGCTTCGTTCACCTGCGGCTGCACACCGAGTTCTCGCTGAGCGACAGCGTGGTGCGGGTGCCGCAGCTGATCGCGGCGGTTGCCGCCGCGGGCATGCCGGCGGTCGCGGTGACCGACCAGAACAATCTGTTCGCGATGATGAAGTTCTATCGCCAGGCGCTCAAGGCGGGCGTGAAGCCGCTGGTGGGCGTCGATCTGCTGCTGCGCGAGGAGGGCGAGCGGCAGGCGCCCGCGCGCCTCACGCTGCTGTGCCAGTCGCAGGGCGGTTACCGCAATCTCACCCGGCTGATCACGCGTGCCTACCTCGAAGGGCAGGAGCGCGGCGTGCCGCGCATCGAGCGCCGCTGGCTGAGTCGCGCGGCGCTCGACGGGCTGATCGCGCTTTCGGGCGCGAGCGACGGTGATCTCGGCCGCGCGCTGGTGAATGCGCGCGACGGCGACGCCGAGCGCGCGCTCGACGCCTGGCTGGCGCTGCTTCCCGGGCGCTTCTATATCGAGCTGCAGCGCCTCGGGCGGCCGTTCGAGGAAGCCTATATCGCCGCCGCGGTCGCGCTCGCCGGCCGCCGCGGCGTGCCGGTGGTCGCCACCAACGACGTACGCTTCCTCACCGCGGCCGAGTTCGACGCCCACGAGGCGCGGGTGTGCATCCACGACGGCGCGCAGCTCGCTGATGCCGGTCGGGCGCGCCGCTACACGCATCAGCAGTATCTGCGCAGCCCGCAGGAGATGGCGGCGCTGTTCGCGGACCTTCCCGAGGCGCTCGCCAACTCGGTGGAGATCGCCCGCCGCTGCAGCCTGGCGCTGAACCTCGGCGAAGTGCGCCTGCCGCAGTACCCGCTGCCGGCCGGAGCGAGCACCGAGGAGTTCCTGCGCGAGGAGAGTGCCAGCGGGCTCGCGCTGCGCTTTGCCGGCGCGGGTGTGCCGGCCGGACACGCCGAGCGCCTCGGCCGCGAGCTCGAGGTGATCTGCCAGATGGGGTTCGCCGGCTACTTCCTGATCGTGGCGGATTTCATCCGCTGGGCGCGCAGCAACGGCGTGCCGGTGGGTCCGGGGCGCGGCTCGGGTGCCGGTTCGCTGGTGGCGTACGCACTGCAGATCACCGATCTGGATCCGATCCGCTACGACCTGCTGTTCGAGCGCTTCCTCAATCCCGAGCGTGTCTCGCTGCCGGACTTCGACATCGACTTCTGCATGGACGGCCGTGACCGCGTCATCGACTACGTGGCGCAGAAATACGGCCGCGAGCGCGTCTCGCAGATCATCACCTACGGCACCATGGCGGCCAAGGCGGTGGTGCGCGATGTCGGGCGGGTGCTCGGCATGGCGTACGGCTTCGTGGACCGCATCGCCAAGCTCATTCCCTTCGAGCTCGGTATCACCCTCGACGCGGCGCTGGAGAAGGAGCCCGAGCTCAAGCGGCTCTACCAGGCGGAAGAGGAAGTGAAGAACCTCATCGACCTGGCGCGCTCGCTCGAGGGCCTGACGCGCAACGCCGGCATGCACGCCGGGGGCGTGGTGATCGCGCCGTCGGTGCTCACCGATTTCGCGCCGCTGTACTGCGATGCGGGCGGCGGCAGCGTCGTCACGCAGTTCGACAAGGACGATGTCGAGGCCGCCGGCCTGGTGAAGTTCGACTTCCTCGGACTGCGCACACTCACCATCATCGATCGCGCCGCCGCGCTCATCAACCGCGAACGCCCCGCGGGCAGCGCGCCGCTCACCGTGAGCACGCTGCCGATGGACGACGCCCCCACCTACGCGCTGCTCAAGTCCTGCCGCACCACCGCGGTGTTCCAGCTCGAGTCGCGCGGCATGAAGGATCTCATCCGCCGGCTGCAGCCGGACCGCTTCGAGGACATCGTGGCGCTGGTGGCGCTGTTCCGGCCCGGGCCGCTGCAATCGGGCATGGTGGACGATTTCATCAACCGCAAGCACGCACCGCACGACGCGCGCATCGATTACCTGCACCCGAGCCTGGAAGCGATCCTCAAGCCCACCTACGGGGTGATCCTCTACCAGGAGCAGGTGATGCAGGTCGCGCAGGTGCTCGCCGGTTATACCCTCGGCGGCGCGGATCTGCTGCGCAAGGCGATGGGCAAGAAAAAGCCCGAGGAGATGGCGCAGCAGCGCTCGGTGTTCGTCGACGGCGCGGTGGCGCGCGGAGTACGCGAGTACACCGCCGGCCACATCTTCGACCTGATGGAGAAGTTCGCCGGCTACGGTTTCAACAAGTCGCACTCGGCCGCGTATGCGCTGCTTTCCTACCAAACGGCGTACCTCAAGGCCCACTACCCGGCGCAGTTCATGGCGGCGGTGCTGTCGGCCGACATGGACCATACCGACAAGGTGGTCACGCTCATCCAGGAGTGCAGCGACATGGGCCTGAAGGTGCTGTCGCCTGATGTGAACGCCTCGGGTTACGAGTTCACCGCCTGCGGCACCGACAGCATCCGCTACGGCCTGGGCGCGGTGCGCGGCGTGGGCCGCGGCGCGGTGGAGGCGATCATTGCCGGGCGCGAGGCGCACGGACCGTACGGCTCGCTGGCGGACCTGTGCCGCCGTCTCGACCTGCAGAAGGTCAACCGCCGCGTGCTGGAGGCGCTGCTGCGCGCGGGCAGCCTCGACGGCCTGGGTGCCAACCGCGCTACGCTCATGGACCGCCTGAGCGCCGCCATGCAGCTCGGCGATCAGAACACCCGCGCGCACGCCGCCGGACAGAACGACCTGTTCGGTCTCGCCGCGGATGAGCGCGGCAGCGCGCTCGAGCCGCAGCGCGCCACGCCGCTGGCGGAGTGGAGCGAGGCGGTGCGCCTCGCCGGCGAGCGCGAGACGCTCGGCCTGTACCTCACCGGCCACCCGCTGGCGCGCTTCGAGTCGGGCCTCGAGCACTTCGTGTCGCACCGCATCGGGGAGTTGGTGAGCGACCGGCCGCTCGCCGGGCTCGAGGCGCCACGCTTCGGCGGCGGCAAGCCGGTCACCGTGGCCGGACTGATCGACGAGGTGAAGAAGCGCGGACCGCGGGTGATCCTGACGCTCGACGACCGCACCGGACGCATCGAGGCGGTGCTGTTCGAGGAGACCTGGCACAAGCACCGCGAGCTCATCGCCAAGGACGCCCTGGTGCTGGTCGAGGGACTGCTGCGCTTCGACGAATTCAGCGACGCCTGGCGGCTGTCGGTGCGGCGCATCAGCGAGCTCGATGAGGTGCGCTCGCGCGCCGCCCAGCGGCTGCTGATCCGCTGCGCTCACGCGGACCTCGCCCGCGGCCTGGAACGTCTGGCGGCCATCCTCGCCCCGTGGCGTCCGGGGCCCTGCCCGATCACGGTCGAGTACTGCGGCCAGACGGCGAGCGGCGCGCTGAGCCTCGGCAGCGAGTGGACGGTGCGCCCGACACGCGAGCTGCTCGAGCAGCTCGCGGGGCTGTTCGGCGCCGATGGCGTGCAGGTGGTCTACGCCGCCGCGCCGGCCCGCCCCGGCACCTCATTCTCGGCCGACGGGCGCTGAGTTAGGGTAGGCTTTACGCCCATGGCCGTCTCGTTCCTCGACTTCGAGCAACCCATCGCCGAGCTGGAAGCCAAGATCGAGGAGCTCCGGCACGTCACCTCCGACTCCGAAGTCAACATCCAGGACGAGATCGGCCGGCTGCAGGCGAAGAGCCGGCAGCTCACCATGAGCATCTTCGCCAATCTCACGCCCTGGCAGATCACCCAGCTCGCCCGCCACCCGCATCGTCCCTACACCCTCGACTATGTGAACGCCATCTGCAGCGAGTTCCACGAGCTGCACGGCGACCGCATGTATGCCGACGACGGTGCCATCGTCGCCGGCCTGGCACGCATCGACGAGCGCGCCCTCATGATCATCGGCCACCAGAAGGGTCGCGATACCAAGGAGCGCGTGCGGCGCAACTACGGCATGCCGAAACCGGAAGGGTATCGCAAGGCGCTGCGCCTGATGCGGCTCGCCGAGCGCTTCAGTATGCCGCTGGTGACGCTGATCGATACCCAGGGGGCCTACCCCGGGGTGGGCGCGGAGGAGCGCGGCCAGAGCGAGGCGATCGCGCGCAACCTGTTCGAGATGTCGGTGCTACGCATTCCCATCGTCAGCGTCGTCACCGGCGAGGGTGGCTCGGGCGGGGCGCTCGGCATCGGCGTGTGCGACCGCCTGCTGATGCTCCAGTACAGCACCTACTCGGTCATCTCCCCGGAAGGCTGCGCCTCCATCCTGTGGAAGAGCCAGGACAAGAAGGAGGTGGCGGCCGAGGCGCTGAACCTCACGGCCGATCGCCTGCAGAAGCTCGGGCTCGTGGACGAGGTCATCGAGGAGCCGCTCGGCGGGGCGCATCGCGATCCGGTAGCGGTAGCCGCCAGTCTCAAGGCCGCCCTCATCCGTCAGCTCGACGAGCTGGAAGCGATTCCGCGCGACCAGTTGCGCGCCGAGCGCGCGACCAAGATCGCCGGCTTCGGCGTGTTTGCCGAAAACGCGGCCTGAAGCGTGCCGATGGCACGGGTGCGCCGCCGCCCCCCGGGCTTCGGTCCACGCTGGCTGGAGGAGCGCCTCGCGCAGCTGCTGCCGCAGTTCCCGCACGTGCGGCTATGCGTGGCCTTCAGCGGCGGGGTGGATTCGACGGCACTGCTCGCAGCCCTCGCCCGGCTGCGCCGCTCGCCGCTCAAGTTGCGGGCGCTGCACGTCGACCACGGCCTGCAGCCGCGCTCGGCGAGCTGGAGCGCGCACTGCCGGCGCATCGCCAAAAGCCTCGGCGTGCCGCTCAGCGTGCGGCGGGTGCCTGTGCTGCGCCGCCGCGGCGAGTCGCTCGAGGCCGCCGCCCGCGAGCTGCGCTACCGGCTGTGCGGCGAGGCGCTCGGCCCGGGTGAGGCGCTGCTCACCGCGCACCATCAGGACGATCAGCTCGAGACGCTGCTGCTGCAGCTGCTGCGCGGCGCCGGCATCGCCGGGCTCGCGGCCATGCCGGAAGTTGCGCCGCTCGGCCGCGGCCTGCTGGTGCGCCCGCTGCTGCCACTGTCGCGCCGCCAGCTCGCCGACTGGGTGAGCGCGCGGCGGCTCACCTACGTGGAGGACGACAGCAACGCGCTGCTGCAGCTCGATCGCAACTACCTGCGCCTCAGGGTGCTGCCGCTGATCCGCGAGCGCTGGCCGGCAGCCGCGGCCACCGTGGCACGTGCGGCGCGCCACGCGGCCGAGGCGCAGCGCCTGCTCGATGCGCAGGGCGCTGCCGATGTGGCGCGGGCGCGCTGGGGCGACGAGCTTGCCGCCTGGACGCTGCGCGCGCTGCCGGCCGACCGGCGCCGCAATGCGCTGCGATTCTGGATCGCGCAGCACGGGGTGCAAGCGCCAGCGGCGAGCCGGCTCACCGAGATGGCCGGCCCGCTGCTCGCCGCACGCAGCGATGCGCAGCCGTTCGTCGCCTGGGGAGCCGCGCGGGTGCAGCGCCAGGGCGACCTGCTGTACCTGCAGGAGCAGCGCGAGACGCTGGCAGCGCCGGCCGCCGTCGCCTGGCGCTGGCGCGGGCAGCCTGCCTGCCGCCTGCCGGGCGTCGGCGGCACGCTCGCACTGCAGCGCGACGGGCATGGACCGCTGGACCTCGACAGGCTGCCGCCGCGGCTGCTGCTGCGGCCGCGCCGCGGCGGCGAGCGGCTGCGCCCGGTGCGCGGCGGCCCGCGCCGTGCGCTCAAGAGCCTGCTGCAGGAGGCCGGTGTGCCGCCCGCGCAGCGGCGCGATCTGCCGCTCGTGTTCGCCGGTGAGCAGCTGATTGCCGCAGCCGACCTGTGGCTCGATGAGTCGGTGCAGGCGGGTCCGGCGAGCCGCCGCCGCGCGCGGCTGCGCTGGACCGCGGCACGCTGAGCGAGTTCGAGGCGAACGGGCCGGCGCGGCGCCGCCGGTTGTGCTAACCTGCGGATCCGTCGTCGCTGCAGGCGACGGGAAATCCTCTGCTCTGACATATGACGCGTTTCGTATTCGTCACCGGTGGCGTCGTGTCCTCGTTGGGCAAGGGCATCGCCGCCGCTTCGCTCGGCGCGATCCTCGAGGCGCGCGGCCTCAAGGTCGCGATGGTCAAGCTCGACCCCTACATCAACGTCGACCCGGGCACCATGAGCCCGTTCCAGCACGGCGAGGTGTTCGTCACCCAGGACGGCACCGAGACCGACCTCGATCTCGGGCACTACGAGCGCTTCGTGCGCACCACCACCGGGCGCAACAGCAACTTCACCACCGGGCGCATCTACGAGCGCGTCATCGCCAAGGAGCGGCGCGGCGACTACCTGGGCGCGACCGTGCAGGTCATCCCGCACATCACCGACGAGATCAAGCGCAGCATCAAGCTCGGCGCCGACGGCGCGGATGTGTGCATGGTGGAGATCGGCGGCACCGTCGGCGACATCGAGTCGCTGCCGTTCCTGGAGGCCATCCGCCAGCTCGGCGTCGAGCTCGGCCGCAGCAACTGCGTGTACATGCACCTGACGCTGGTGCCGATCGTGGGCGGCTCGGGCGAGATCAAGACCAAGCCGACGCAGCACTCGGTGAAGGAGCTGCGCGGCATCGGCATTCAGCCCGACGTGCTGCTGTGCCGCTGCAAGCACCCGCTGCCGGAGGAGCAGCGGCGCAAGATCGCGCTGTTCACCAACGTCGAGGAGCGCGCCGTCATCTCGGCGGTGGACGCCGACGACATCTACCGCATTCCGATCCTGCTGCACGAGCAGGCGCTCGATGACATCGTGGTCGACAAGCTGCGCGTCGACGTGCCCGCCACCGAACTGGCCGAGTGGCGCCAGGTGGTGAGCGGCAAGGCCAACCCCGACGGCCAGGTCGACATCGCCATGGTCGGCAAGTACGTGCAGATCCGTGACTCCTATCTGTCGCTGCACGAGGCGCTGATGCACGGCGGACTGAAGAGCCGCACGCGCGTCAACATTCACTACATCGAGTCGACCGACATCGAGCAGCACGGCGTGCACATGCTCAAGGACCTGGATGCGATCCTGGTGCCGGGGGGCTTCGGTGAGCGCGGCATCGAGGGCAAGATCCAGGCGGTGCGCTTCGCGCGCGAGCATGGCGTGCCGTATCTCGGTATCTGCCTGGGGATGCAGGTGGCCATCGTGGAATACGGCCGCCACGCGCTCGGGCTCGCCGACGCCAACAGCACCGAGTTCAACCGCGCCACGCCGCACCCGGTGATTGCGCTGATCTCCGAGTGGCAGGACCAGGTGCACGGGGCACAGACGCGTGACGAGGCGTGCGCCATGGGTGCCACCATGCGTCTGGGCGCCCAGGAGGTGCTGCTGGGGGCGGGCACGCGGGCGCGTGAGATCTACGGGCGCGACGTGATCCTCGAGCGCCATCGCCACCGCTACGAGTTCAACAACCGCTATCTGGAACGCTACCGCCAGGCGGGGCTGCGCTTCTCCGGCTTCTCGCGCGACGGCCTGGTGGAGGTGATCGAGCTGCCGCAGCACCCGTGGTTCCTTGCCACCCAGTTCCACCCCGAGTTCACCTCGACGCCGCGTGACGGCCATCCGTTGTTCACCGGCTTCATCCGTGCGGCGCGCGCGCAGCGCGCGGTACAGCTGCCGCGTGCGGCGGGCGCCTGAGCCGCCGCCGTCCGGCGCAGCGCCGCGTAACCGCGAGGGTGAATCATGCGGCTGAACGGACATGAAGTCGGGGAGGGACGGCCGTTGTTCCTGATCGCAGGTCCCTGCGTGATCGAGAGCCCGGCGCTCACCCAGGAGATCGCCGGGCGGCTGAAGGAGATCACCGCGCGCCTCGGCATTCCCTACATCTTCAAGGCCTCCTACGACAAGGCAAACCGCTCCTCGCGCGCGAGCTTTCGCGGTCCCGGGATCGAAGCGGGGCTGAAGGTGCTCGAGGATGTGCGCCGCACGGTCGGGGTTGCGGTGCTCACCGATGTGCACGAGGACACCCCGCTCGCGGAGGTGGCCGCGGTGGTCGACGTGCTGCAGACCCCGGCGTTCCTGTGCCGCCAGACGAACTTCATCGTCAGCACCGCCTCGCAGGGCAAGCCGGTCAACATCAAGAAGGGCCAGTTCCTCTCGCCCTGGGAGATGCAGAACGTCGTCGACAAGGCGCGCTCCACCGGTAACCAGCACATCATGGTGTGCGAGCGCGGCTTTTCCTTCGGCTACAACAACCTGGTCGCGGACATGCGCTCGCTGGCGGTGCTGCGCGGCACCGGCTGCCCGGTGGTGTTCGACGCCACCCACTCGGTGCAGCTACCCGGAGGGCAGGGCACCGCCTCCGGTGGCCAGCGCGAGTTCATTCCGGTGCTGGCGCGCGCCGCGGTGGCTGCGGGCGTCGCGGGACTCTTCATGGAGACCCATCCGCGTCCCGAGGAAGCGCTTTCGGACGGCCCGAACGCCTGGCCGCTCGCCCGCATGGAGCCGCTGCTCACCACCCTGGTCGAGCTCGACCGTGCGGTGAAGAGAACTCCTTTCGAAGAGTCGCTGCTATGAGCCGCATCACGGACATTCGCGGACGCGAGATCCTCGACTCGCGCGGCAACCCCACCGTCGAGACCGACGTGCTGCTCGACTCGGGCGTGCGCGGGCGCGCGGCGGTGCCCTCGGGCGCTTCCACCGGCACGCGCGAGGCGGTCGAGCTGCGTGACAACGACCCGCGCCGCTATGGCGGCAAGGGCGTGCTGCAGGCGGTCGAGCACATCAATACGGTGCTGAAGCAGGCGCTGGTCGGATCCGATCCGCGCGATCAGGCCGGGCTCGACCGCAGGATGATCGAGCTCGATGGCACCGACAACAAGGGGCGGCTCGGTGCCAACGCGATCCTCGGCGTTTCACTCGCCAACCTTCACGCCGCCGCCCAGGACGCGCGCGTGCCGCTCTACCGCTATCTTGCGCACCTCATCGGCGGGGAGCGCGAGCCGGTGATGCCGGTGCCGCAGATGAATATCGTCAACGGCGGTGCGCACGCCGACAACACGCTCGACATCCAGGAGTTCATGATCCTGCCGGTGGGCGCGCCGAGCTTCCGCGAGGCGCTGCGTTACGGGGCGGAGGTGTTCCATACCCTGAAGGCGATACTCGCCGAGCGCGCACTGTCGACCGCGGTCGGAGACGAGGGCGGCTTCGCCCCGGACCTGGAATCGAACGAGGCGGCCCTCGAGCTGATCCTGGAGGCTATCGAGCGCGCCGGCTACAAGCCCGGCAGGGACGTGTACCTCGGGCTGGACGTGGCGAGCTCGGAGTTCTTTCGGGACGGCCGTTACCAGCTCGAGTCCGAGCATCGCAGCTTCACGGCGGCGGAATTCACCGGCTACCTCGCCGACCTCGCCGCGCGCTATCCGGTAATCAGTATCGAGGACGGCATGAGTGAGGCCGACTGGGACGGCTGGGCGACACTCACGCATGCGCTCGGCGGCAAGCTGCAGTTGGTCGGTGACGACATCTTCGTGACCAATACCCGGATCTTCAGGGAGGCGATCGAGAAACATATCGCCAACGCCATCCTCATCAAGCCGAACCAGATCGGCACCCTCACCGAGACGCTCGCCGCCATCGACATGGCCGACAAAGCCCACTACGCCGCGGTCGTCTCACACCGCTCGGGAGAGACCGAGGACAGCACCATCGCCGACATCGCGGTGGCGAGCGCTGCGACCCAGATCAAGACCGGCTCGCTGTCGCGCTCGGACCGCGTCGCGAAGTACAACCAGCTGCTGCGCATCGAGGCCGAGCTCGGCAAGGTGCGCTACGCGGGCCGGGAGGCGTTTCCGCTCAGCCGCTGAGCGCTGCGCGCGGGCGCCGCCGGGGCGCGCCGCGCGCGCTTCATGGCCGAGGGCGAGGCGCCGAACAGGCGCTGGAACGCCCGCCGCATGCGCTCCGGATCGTTGAAGCCGCTGGCGCGTGCCACCTCCTGCACCGAGCGCGCACCGCTTTCGAGCATGGCGCGCGCCGCGTCGGCGCGCAGCCGCTCCACCGCCTTGGCGGGCGTGATGCCGGTTTCCTCGTGGAAGGCGCGTGCAAAGTGCCGTGCGCTCATGCAGGCGCGCGCAGCGAGCTGCTCGACGGTGAGCGCTGAGGCGAGGTGCGCGCGCATGAATTCCAGCAGCGCCGCGAAGCGCCCGTGGGAGCGCTCCATTTCCAGCAGCGCCGAGAACTGCGATTGCCCGCCCGGCCGGCGGTGATAGACCACCAGGTGCTGCGCGGTGCGCCGCGCCACGCTCTCGCCGAGATCCTCGCCGATCAGGGCGAGCGCCAGATCGATCCCGGCGGTGATGCCGGCAGAGGTCCAGATCCTTCCGGCGCGCACGAAGATGCGGTCGGGATCGAGCAACACCTGCGGAAAGAGCCGCCGGAACTTCTCGGTGCAGCTCCAATGCGTGGTCGCGCTGCGCCCGTCGAGGAGCCCCGCGCCGGCCAGCAGGAAAGACCCCGAGCACACGCTGCTGACGCGGCGCGACTCCTGGTTGCACGCCGCGATGAAGCGCCGCAGCCGCGCGGAGCCGAGCGCGGGGCGCGTGCCGTCGCCGCCGGCCACCACCAGGGTATCGATCGACGCGGGGCTGCCGAGGCCTGCCGCCTCGAGCGTCGCTCCGGAGGAGCTTGCGACCGCACCGGCCTGCTCGGCGATGACGCGCAGCTCGTAACTGCCGGGACAGATGCTCCCGGCGACCTCGAACGCGGAGATCGGGCCGGCGGCATCGAGCAGCTGGAAGCGCGGGAAGATGAGGAAAGCGATACGGCGGGGCATGGGCGGACTCTCGATGGCGGAAAAGGAGGTTAAAACGTCATTTCAGCCATAGGATAAACGAGCGAAGATGCCCTGACCAGTCAACGGCGGCGGTTGCCGGCCGCCACACCTTGAGGAGCACGCTGCGGTGTCCACGGACTTCAGAGTGGTGTTTGCGCTCTACCCGCGCATCACCCAACTCGATTTCACCGGTCCGCTCGAGATCCTCTCGCGGCTGCCCGGGGCGCGGGTGGTGCTCGCGGCCTCGCAACCCGGTGAGATCGCCGCCGACTGCGGAGTGGTGTTCGCCGACGTGCAGCCGATCGCCGCGGTGGCGGACTGTGCGCTGCTGTGCGTGCCGGGCGGGTTCGGCTGCGCCGCCGCCATGGAGGATGCGGTGTACCTCGGCGCGCTGCGCCGCCTCGCCGCCCGTGCCCGCTACGTCACTTCCGTGTGCACCGGCTCGCTGCTGCTCGGTGCCGCGGGATTGCTGGCCGGGCGGCGCGCCGCCTGTCACTGGGCCTTTCGCGAGCTGCTGCCGCTGTTTGGCGCCATTGCCGATCCGGGCCGCGTCGTGCGCGACGGCAACCTCTTCACCGGCGGCGGCGTGACGGCTGGCATTGATATGGCGCTCACCGTGGTGGCGCACATGAGCGGCGCCGCATTCGCGCAGTCGCTGCAGCTCGCGGTGGAATACGCGCCCGATCCGCCCTTCACCTGTGGCCGTCCGGAAGGGGCGCCCGCGCCGATCGTGGCGGAGGTACGGCGCCGTATCGATCGGATATGGCCCGAGCGCTACGCGGCCGCGCAGCGCGCCGCCGCGCTGCTGCCGCGCGAGCGCGCCGTGCCGCCTGCGGCGAGCGCCTGAGAGGTCACGCGACCCTTCGCGCTCGCGGCCCGCTCTGCTAGGCTGTCGGGCCCATGAAGTGGCTCGCTGGCGCGCTGATCGTCGCCGTGGTTCTGCTGCAATACCGGGTGTGGCTCTCCGAGGACGGGGTACGCGAGGTTGCACGGCTGCGCCAGGCGGTAAACGCGCAGCGCGCCGAGAACGAGCAGCTCGGCGAGCGCAACCGCCAGCTCGCCGCCGAAGTCCGCGACCTGAAGACCGGCATGGACGCACTCGAGGAGCGCGCGCGCAGCGATCTCGGCATGATCGCGCGCAACGAGACCTTCTATCAGGTCGTTCCCCCGACGGCCGACTCGATCCGCGCGCCGACGCGCACCGCCGCCACTCACTGAGAGTGCGCCGCGCGCGATGCGCTACTGGCTCGTCATGCCGGCCGCGGGCGCAAGTGAGCGCTTCGGCGGGCCGGCGCCAAAGCAGTACGCGCCGCTCGCCGGGCGCACCGTAATCGAGTGGGCGCTCGAGCCCTTCCTGGATGACACTCGCTGTGCCGGCGCGATCGTGGCGCTGGCCGCGCAGGACCGCCGGTTCACCGAGGTGGCCGCGCGTCTGCGCGCGCGCGGCCAGGGCGCGGCGCCGCTGCCGGGCGTGATGACCTGCGCCGGCGGCGCGCAGCGCTGCCTGTCGGTGCGCAGCGCGCTCGCCGCGCTCGCCGCGCACGCCGCGGATGACGACTGGGTGCTGGTGCACGATGCCGCGCGTCCCTGCCTCGAGCGCGCCGATCTCGAGCGGCTCATCGCGGCCCTGGCCGCTCATCCGCTCGGCGGACTGCTCGCGGCGCCGGTGGCCGATACGCTGAAGCGCGCCGAGTCGGGGCCTGGCGCCGCGCTGCAGGCGGCCCAGACGGTGGACCGCACCGCGCTGTGGCGTGCGCTGACGCCGCAGATGTTCCGCTACCGGCCGCTGTGTGCGGCGCTCGATGCCGCGCAGGCGGCGGGTCGCTTCCCGAGCGACGAGGCACAGTCACTCGAGTGGCTCGGCGAGCAGCCGCTGCTCATTGCCGGCAACCCCGCTAATCTCAAGATCACCAGCGTCACCGAGCTCGCCGTCGCCGCCGCGATCCTGCAGGCGCGACGCACCTGAACGAGGCATCACGACACATGCGCATCGGTTTCGGTACGGACGTGCACGCCTTCGGACCGGGGGACTTCGTCATGCTCGGTGGTGTGCGCGTGCCCCACACGCACGGCGTGGTGGCGCACTCCGATGGTGATGTGCTGCTGCACGCGCTGTGCGACGCGCTGCTCGGCGCCGCCGGGCTCGGCGACATCGGCCAGCACTTCAGCGACAGCGACCCGCGCTGGCGGGACGCGCCGAGCGCGGTGTTCGTGCGGCAGGTGCTCGAGATGCTGCGCGCGCGCGGCCTTACCGTGACGAACGCCGATCTCACGCTGCTCGCGGAGGCGCCGCGCATCGCCGCGCATCGCGCCGCCATCGCGCAGCAGGTGGCGCAACTGCTCGGGATCAGTGAGGCACGTGTGAACCTCAAGGCGACCACCACCGAAGGGCTCGGCTTCCTCGGACGCCGCGAGGGCCTCGCCGCGCACGCGGTGGTGCTGCTCCAGGAGGACTAGGAGTGCCGCAGGCCGAGGGCAGCGGCCGCGCTGCGGCGCTCGCGCCGCCGCGCGCTTACGGTGCGCCGCCGGCTGCGGGCATCCTGCGCGCGCAGGCGGAAGACTTCGTGGTGGAGGAGGACCTCGGTTTCGCGCCCGCCGGCGCGGGCGAGCACCTGCTGCTGCGCGTCCGCAAGCACGCCGCCAACACGCCCTGGGTGGCGCAGCAGCTGGCACGCCACGCCGGCTGCCGCGCCGCCGAGGTGGGGTACGCCGGTCTCAAGGACCGGCGCGCGATCGCCGTGCAGTGGTTCTCCGTGCCGCGCGGCGGTGCCGCTGCCGCGGCCTGGTGCGGGGTACGCGGCGCGGAGTTCGAGGTCCTCGAGGCGCACGCGCACCACCGCAAGCTGCCGCGCGGTGCGCTCGCCGGCAATCGCTTCCGGGTGCGCATCCGTGTCGCCGGCGGCGATGGCGCGGGTCTGGCGGCGCTGCTCGGGCCGCGCCTGGAAGCGATCGCGCGCGGCGGCGTGCCGAATTACTTCGGACCGCAGCGCTTCGGCCGTGATGGCGCCAACCTCGAGCGGGCGGCGGCCGCGCCTGCCGGGCTGCGGCGCGCCCAGCGCGGCTTCATGCTGTCCGCCGCACGCAGCCTGGTGTTCAACGCCGTGCTCGCCGAGCGCGTCGCAGCGGCCAGCTGGCGGACGATGCTGCCCGGGGACCTCGCCAACCTCGACGGCCGCGGCAGTATTTTCGCCGTGGACGAGGCCGATGCCACGATCGCCGCGCGTGGCGAGCGTCAGGAGATCCATCCGACGGGGCCCCTGTGGGGAGTGGGCAGCCCGGCATCGCACGGCGCAGTGCTCGAGCTCGAGTTGCGCACCGCTGCGCAATTCGCCACCGAGTGCGCGCTGTGCGCCGGTGCCGGCATGCGCCAGGAGCGGCGCAGCCTGCGCATCGCGGTACGCGAGCTGCAGTGCGAGACCGCCGCGGAATCAGTGTGGCTGGGCTTTCGCCTGGCCCGCGGCTGCTTCGCCACCGCGGTGCTGCGCGAGCTGGTCGCGGCGGACGAGCTCAAGGCCGGCTGAAACCGCGCACCCGCGCGCGGCGGGCTGCTCAGGCGTCCGCGAGCAGCACGTACAGCGCGCCGGTCCCGCCGTCCACCGGCCGCGCCGACACGTAGGCGAGCACCGCGCCCGTGCGGCGCAGCACCGCGCTCACCGTGGTCTTGAGCACCGGCCCGCGGTGACCCGAGCGCAACCCCTTGCCGTGGATCACGCGCACGCAGCGCACCTGCTGCTCGAGGGTCTCGATCAGAAACTGCCGCAGGGCGAGCTTCGCCTCGGCGACGGTAAGTCCGTGCAGGTCGATCTCGCGCTGGATGCGGAACTCGCCGCGACGCAGCCGGCGCAGCACGGCGCGCGGAACCTGGGGACGGTGGAACAGCAACTCATCGCCGCCGGCCAGATGCGGGTCGCCACTGGCGCCATCGAGGCTCTCGCGCAGCACGGCGTCGCGGTCGGCGCGCGTGAAGCGCGCGCGCGGCCGTGCGCGGCTCGCGCGCGGTGGTGGCGGCGGCGGTCGCAGCGGCCGGACGCCCGCGACCGCCTCGCGGAACAGCCGCGCGTCCTCGTCCGCCTCATCGTCCTGGTCGTCGCTCTTGCGCTCAGCGGCTGCGGCAGTCACGACTCGCTCCGTGGCGTTGCTTCTTGAAGTATAGTCAGGCGCACTCCTGGCGCGCCGAATTCCATCCTAAGTGAAGATCCTGGTCAGTAACGACGACGGCTTTCGCGCCGAAGGCATCCGCCGCCTGCGCGAGGCGCTCGCCACGCTGGCCGAGGTGACGGTGGTGGCTCCCGACCGCAACAAGAGCGGCGCCAGCAACTCGCTGACCCTCGACGTGCCGCTGCGCGTGTTCGAGTCCGAGCCCGGCGTGTACTTCGTGCCCGGCACGCCCACCGACTGCGTGCACCTCGCCATCTCCGGGTTGTTCGACTTCGAATACGACATGGTGGTTGCGGGTGTCAACGACGGGCCTAACCTCGGCGACGACGTGCTGTACTCCGGCACCGTGGCGGCGGCGGTGGAGGGGCGCTTTCTCGGCCTGCCCACCCTCGCCGTGTCGCTGTGCACCGCCGAAGGCGGGGGGCATTTCGTGACCGGCGCGGAAGTAGCCCGCAGGCTGGTGGCACAGCTGCTGCAGACGCCGCTGCCGCAAGCGATGATCCTCAACGTCAATGTGCCGGACGTGCCGCTCGGGCAGCTGCGGGGATTTCGCGCCAGCCGCCTCGGCTACCGTCATCGCTCCGAGCCCGTCATGCGCGCCCAGGACCCACGCGGACGGCCGGTCTACTGGATCGGTCCGGCGGGTGCGCAGCAGGATGCAGGGCCGGGCACGGACTTCGACACCGTCGCGCAGGGCTACGTGTCGGTGACGCCGCTGCAGGTCGACCTCACCCGCCACGCGGCGCTGCCCGCACTTGGCCCATGGCTGGACAGCCTGAATGGCTGACCTGCGCATGTCGGGGATCGGCATGACCTCCGCGCGCACGCGCGACCGGCTGGTGCAGCGCCTGCGCGAGCAGGGCATCGCCAACCTCGCGGTGCTCGATCGCATCCGCAACGTGCCGCGTCACATCTTCGTCGATGAGGCGCTCGGCAGCCGTGCCTACGAGGATACGGCGCTGCCCATCGGGTTCGGGCAGACCATCTCCCAGCCCTACATCGTCGCGCGCATGACCGAGGCGCTGCTCGAGGCCGGCGCGCTCGAGAACGTGCTCGAGGTGGGCACCGGCTGCGGCTACCAGACCGCGGTTCTGGCGCCTCTCGCCGCCCACCTCAGCACCATCGAGCGCATCGAGCCGCTCCTCACCCGCGCCCGCGAGCGGCTGCGCGAGCTCGGCATCCGCAACGTGCGCTTCCGCCACGGCGACGGCACCCTCGGCTGGAAGGCGCATGCGCCCTACGACGGCATCCTGGTGGCGGCGGCGCCGCTCACGGTGCCGGAGGCGCTGCTGAAGCAGCTGAAGGTCGGCGGGCGGCTCGTGGTGCCCATCGGCCCGGAGGGCGAGCAGCAGCTGGTGCGACTCACCCGACGCGAACAGCGCGTGGATCGCGAGCCGCTCGGGCCGGTGGCCTTCGTGCCGCTGCTCGGGGGAATCACCTGAGCGGCGCCGCCATGGTACGACCGCCGCGGGGTTAGCCCGACGGGAGCTGCCCCGCGAGGGTTCTTGCCAACGGGCGCCCCGGCCTGGGGAGATACCATAACGCGACCGCGGGATTTCCCGTCATGATATTTGAAGTTATAAATCAGTCGTAAGTCACTGAGATCAGGGTCTATTTCTATCTGAATGGAACCGCCCGCCGACGCCGGGGGCCTTGAAAACTAAGGCTTTTTACCCGGCCGCTGGCGGCGAGACCTCGCCGCGAAGCGCATTCCGG
>Ga0210394_10003477_pt1 | contig 19738 bp, 20 predicted proteins | sample IncBWC12MmetaG_FD_160121 | JGI IMG/M metagenome (GOLD analysis project Ga0210394, IMG submission 160121) | Forest soil microbial communities from Barre Woods Harvard Forest LTER site, Petersham, Massachusetts, United States - Inc-BW-C-12-M | ecosystem: Environmental > Terrestrial > Soil >...
CTCGATAGCCTGGCCAATTCAAGATTTTCGTGAACTCGTTGTCTCGCATTCCGCGAGTCTAGCCGAACTGCCCCTCTACGGAAACCCGCTCTCCTATTGGGCCTCTACGAATTCCTGCTCAGAGCCGCTTGTTCATTGACGATCCTCTGTGGGCAGTGTACAACGGCTCTCCATGCTCACGAGAGGGCCTTTTCTGACACAACTGTAGTAAACAGGATTGCACTCATTGAGAGTTGGCCGAGCGTCCCGACGCGCTACAGGCCCTTGGCCGACCCAAGCGTCGATTTTGACGACCGGACTGCCGAAATGCCGGCGGCCCGGCGCGGAGGATCACTTAGTCCGAATTAGAAGAGCAACACCAAACGCTATCAGGAGGGCTACCAGCCCAATCAGCACAGCAGCTAATTGCCGTTGGCTTGGACTCCTCCCTGAGACTATGACACCATTCTGGCTTCGCGAGATTGCGTACGATTCCAGGTAGCCACACTTCGGACACCGGAGCGTTGTGACTGGAACGACTTGATCTTTCTTCTCCACCTTGAGACCCGTCCAGAAGCTTGGCTGGGGTTCCCCCGGGGACCAGTTTTGTTGCGTGAGCCCGGCCTGTGTGTTATCCGCCACCCACCCGAACTCCATGTGCGCGTGACACCTTATGCACTCGACCGATCCTTTCATGCTCATCGCTCCCAAAAAAAACAGCCAACTAGCGTAACCCGACCGTCTAAATTATAGCCAGAGTTCGCACTCAGCGCCTGCTCACTGCCGTAACCAGGCGATTACACTCACAACCCGGACCGGCTACCTTTAACGATCGAGTCCGGCTGTGGGAAGTCTCACCAGATAGGTAACGAGAAAACGCGCTAGTGTTTAGCGATTCTTGTAACTTGGCTCGGGCCCCATTCAGGTGTCGCTGCTGGAAATGCCGCGATAAGTCGGCCAACTTGATCGATTCCCTTCTAATCCGAACGTCGTTTATGTTGATTTCGCGTCTCAGTCCAACGACCATCTTGCGTGCTGAGGGTATGCTTCTCAACTCGTCAGCAGTTCCGAGGACTATTCGGCGGTGTATTTTCCGCCCGTCTGGCCCGGCTTCCCGCCACCTAAAGCACCAAACATCTGGACCTCGCTTACGCCGCTCAACTGCCACACTTCCATCCTGAAGTCCTCGCCCCCTTTGCACAACTGAAACAGGGGGATATGCTAACGGAGTGATCAATCTGCGTAGGTGGATGAGTTCGAATGTGCGGTTGAACGCTGCTTTGCGGCGGCAGCTGGCCCGCTCTTAAGAAATCATGTAAAAGCAGGTGCCTAGCTGTAAGAGAAATGTGTCAAAACCATTCTTCTGCCGGCGAATCCAGCCGCCGATCTGCTGCATTAGGGACAAGAGATTGCCGATGCCCCAATGATCTGTGATCTTTCCGCTTCGTATTCGTATGACATCTGGTCTGGTCTGGCCGGGCATGGACGGAATGAGAGACGATTGAGGCAGGGCTCTTGCTATGACCCGAGCTCCAACCGAACGGTGAAGTGGAATGTAGAACCGCGTCCAACTTTGCTCTCGACCCAGATTCGCCCACCCATCAAGTCAACAAGTCGATTTGAAATGGTAAGACCGAGTCCGGTGCCCCCAAACTTGCGCGTAGATGACGAATCTGCTTGCGAAAATGCATCGAAAATCAACTGCTGTTTGTCGTTTGGAATTCCGATCCCTGTATCTCGGACGCTAAAATGAAAGGTCGTGCAGTCATCCCTTTCCGTCTCTTTTCGCGCTTCGACTACAATTTCTCCCCGCTCTGTAAACTTAAGAGCGTTTCCCACCAAATTAATTAGAATCTGTCGTAATCGAGTAGGATCCCCTACCACCGACGTCGGCACGCTAGTGTGAACTGTCAAGAGGAGCTCAAGGCCCTTGTTATGAGCCTTAATCGCGAGTAGTTTCATCACCCCTTCAAGGCTCTCTCGTATATCGAAAGTGACGGACTCCAGTTCCAACTTGCCGGCCTCGATCTTTGAAAAATCCAGAATGTCGTTGATAATCATTAGGAGCGAGTCAGCAGAGGTTTTTACCATCTGGAGGTATTCTGTTTGCTCTGGAGTCATTTGCGTATCGAGCAGGAGGTCGGTTATCCCAATAATGCCGTTCATTGGCGTTCGGATTTCGTGACTCATGTTCGCCAGGAATTCGCTCTTTGCCCGATTTGCAGCTTCTGCGGCGGCCCTAGCGAGTTTCATCTCTTCCAGCGCTTTCTTGCGGTCGGTAATGTCTTCAGCAATACCAACAAGGCGGCCCAACTTGCCCTGCGAGTCCCTAACGGGAAAGCTACGTGCGTGAATCCAGCGGACCGATCCATCAGGCCGACGCATCCGGTACTCCATGGCCGTGGCAACGCCTCGCAGGGACTGTTCAAAAACGTCTACTACCTGATGGCGATCTTCCGGATGAACCAAGTCGATCCAAGCATCGGCACGGTCGTAAAGTTCCTGACGGGGTCTTCCGGCAACTTCCTCGTAAGCCGGGCTGATATAAGCCATTCTCGGTGGATCTGGCGTCATGATGAAAAAGACTTCGCGGATGTTTTCCGCCAACTGTCGAAACATTTCCTCACTTTGCTGTAGGGCGTACAGTGCTCCCCTGCGCTCAGTAATGTCGACGAAAGTCACTACGGCACCCATCAAGTCGTTGTCCTTACGTATCGGGTAGGACCAATACTCAACCGGGAAGCTCGTTCCGTCGGCACGCCACACGACTTCATCGTCCACGTGGCTACCCTCGCCTCGACGAAAGGCTAAGTAAATACGACATTCTTCGCTGGGGTAAGGTGTTCCATCGGGGCGAGAATGGTGCATCATGGTGTGCATCTTCTTACCGATGAGTTCTACCGGGTCCTTGTATCCCAGAAATCGCAGACACGCAGAATTGCAAAACATGCAGTTGCCCTGCATGTCCAGCCCATAGATCGCCTCTGCCGTGGAGTCCAAGATCCTTGCTAGTTCTTCGGTCTCAATCCAAGCCTTGGCTGCGGTGGGCCTATTAAGTCCGCTTGTCATTGCCTAGTGCTCCTCTCACGGCACGTGGTTTGTTGGCTTTGGAGCTGTGGCATAGTCTTTGAGCTTCCGATAGAGGGTCGTCTTCCCAATACCGAGGAGACGTACGGCGGCGAGCTTATGCGGCAGGCTCAGTTCGTCCATTCCTGGGAGTCTGAAATTTCCTGCATTAGAGAATCGTAGGAAAGCATGGCCTCGTCGACTAGGGGCTTGGTGGTCGCGATTGTCTGTTTCAAATGATTTCGGTAGGTGTCGATTTTTTCCGGGTCCTCGAACACTGTTTTACGGATGGCCGCAACGTCAGCCATGACGGCGCTGAGGGTGACATGCAGGGACTTTGCGCAACTGAGGATCTTTTCCAAGTGGGGCCGAAGGTCGCCATGGTGTTGCACTTCCAACCTTGAGTTGGGCATCGGTAGTTCCTCTCTCGATGGAATACTCCATCGAGGCGAACGTACCACCGGTTGGCGAGGTGAATCTATTGTGCGTTGGTGAGTGTGATCTTTACTTTAGTTAGTTTTCACGATTGCTGCGCGACGGGAATCCTATCTTCCCAGCCATCCGGACTAAATCAGGCAAGGAATCCGCTCGCATTTTGCGCATGAGTTGACTGCGGTGGACCTTGGTGACGGCCTCACTGATTCCAAGTTCGGCGGCGATTTGTTTGTTAGGCAAGCCGAAGACCACCAGTGGGAGCACCTGGCGTTCACGAGGCGTCAGCGAAGCAAACCTGGTTTCTAGCTGCGCAACTTCCGCGCCTCGCTGGCGGCTCTCGCCGTCCTTTTCCAATGCGACGTAAATCGCGTCAAGTAGGTCCTGATCGCGGAATGGCTTGGTCAGGAATTCGATGGCTCCTGCCTTCATGGCGCGGACGGACATCTGGATGTCGCCATGCCCGGTGATGAAGACAATTGGAATGGAGATGCCGCTGTCGGCCAACTTGCCTTGAAAATCCAGCCCGCTCATACCGCGCAGCCTGATGTCAAGGACAAGGCAACTGTCCGTATCGGGTCGCTCGCACCTTAGAAATTCCTCAGCGGAAGCAAACAGCTGAACGCGCAACCCAACGGAGCGAATTAAGCTGCTAAGCGTCTCACGCGTCGAAGTGTCGTCATCGATGACGAAAACCAATGGTTGCCGTTCCGTCATTCGGCACCGTCGGCCTTGGGGAGCCTGAACTGGAAGACCGCGCCGCGCGGGGAACGCGACACAACCCACAATTGACCTCCATGAGCTTCAATGATCGAACGGCTGATGGAGAGTCCCATTCCAATCCCGTCTCGTTTGGTTGTATAAAAAGGATGAAATATACGGTCCAGGTCTTCTTGACCCAGCCCGGCGCCGGTGTCTTCGACAGAAACTTGGACGACACTGGAATCCGTTGTCGATGTGATGCGCAACTCCCTTGGGCCATCCTTTACCGCATGCACGGCTTCGATGGCATTGATGATCAAATTAAATAGCACTTGCTGGAGTTGCACGCGATCTCCCGAAACAGTAGGAGCAGTCGCACTCAAATCACTTTTCACAACGACGCGACATTTTGCAATTTCATTGCCGGCCAGCGCCAACGCCTCCCGGATCACTTCGTTCAGATCGAGGCGCTCCATTCGAGGCGTTTCTTTCTTCACCAATGCGCGAATCCTGGCGATTACATCACCAGCGCGATTGGCCTCGCGAACTGTCTGCGTTGCGGCTTCCCGCGCTTCCTGGAGATTTGGTGGCTGGTTCGCAAGCCAGCGCAATGCAGCACTGGCACTATTGACCACCGCGCCGAGAGGTTGATTGATCTCATGCGCAATGGACATTGCTAGCTCCCCGAGGGATGCGGCTCGACCGACGTAAACGAGCTCCATATTTGCTTGCGCCAAAGCTAATTGGAATGCCTGGGCTTCGTAGCGGCGATCCACGAGCGATGACAGCATGGCAAGACCAAGGATGAGCAGCGTAACGATGATGATGCCTGTAGTTCCGAGTGCTGAAACGCTCACGGATTGCGCCAGATCCGGCTCGACCCCGGAAGCGATGAAAGTTGTTGCTGCCATGCCGGTGTAATGCATCGCACAAATCGCGGAGCCCATGAAAAAAGCGCTCCCGATTTTTCTCATGGCCTCTGCCGTTGCGTCTCGAAAGTAAAAGGCAATGCGCAACGCGGAATAGGAAAACGCGATGGCAAACACAACGGACAAGGCCACCAACATGAAATTATAGTGGCAATCCGCCCTCATCCGCATCGCCAACATGTCCAGGTAATGTAAGGGAGCAATTCCGAACCCCATCATGACGCCGCCGCCTATCGCGCGGGCGCTGCTCATTTTCTTGCGGCTTACCAGATAGAGGGCCAGGGAAGAAGCAAGTACCGCTACGAAAAAGGACTGCAAAACCGTCCGCCAATCGTAGCTCACCGGAACCGGCAGCTTAAACCCCAGCATGGCGGTGAAATGCATTGACCAAATTCCAATTCCCATGACGACCGAGCCGCAGGTCAACCATGCCGCGAAGGCTCGACCTTTGCTGGCAGTTACGCGTCCCGCAAGATCGAGTGCGGCATAAGAAGACGCAACCGCAATGACAGCAGAAAGAGCGACGATAAACGGATCGTAGGAGCCCCGCAAAGTCGCTCCCGCAGGAATCATCTTCAGAGGCCTCTGTCGCTTAGTAGTGCTGGCCGGGCAAACTTCCTACGCTACTCGGAGCCGAGGAGTTAAGGGCGATGCGTGTGGCTCACTTCAATGCGTCGAGGTTCCCGGGATCGCCATGTGGTGGACCATACGCCACGGTCTCAGTGGAGTAAAGTCTTATTCGTGGAGTGCACCGTCGTTGGCATACCAGCTCCAAGTTGCGATCCGACCACTCTTCCGCCAGGCGGTTCTGAAGTCCTCATGAAGTGGAATCGCCTTTTGAGAGGCCTCGGTCTTGCAGGTGCCGACCACCTGACCTACGACCGATCGCGTCACTCTGAGCTCTCCGATTTCGAAATCAATATCCTGCCATTGCAGACCGAACAGTTCGCTCTGCCGCAGTCCGGTGCTTACGTCCAAGAACACCAGGATTCTTTCTCGCGGCGGTAGCGCTGCCAATAAATGCCGTACCTCTTCAACCGTAAGTACGTGGGGAGCACTACGGCGTTTGGCGCTTTGGCGCAGCCATTGGATAGGGTTGCCATCGAAGAGATCGTACCGGCGTGCATGGTTGAATAGCACACTCATCACATTGCGGATTTTCGCGCGCGTGGTTCGTGCGCGTTGCACACTTGCCAGCCACAACTCCACTTCCCTGGCCTTGATGTGCTGCAGTGCATTCTGTCCCCATCGCGGCAGAATCCATTTCGCCAAGTAGCCGGCATACGCTTTTTTGGTAGAGTAGGTAATCCGCATGTTGTTGTCGAACAACTCCCGTTGACGAAAATGGTCCGCTAACTCCGCAACAGTCATCAACGTCGTCTTCGTGCGGATGTCGTGCGAGTTCATTTCCCTTCGTAGCCCCACCGTCGCCTGGTTCGCCGCCCGTTTGTCATGAAGTTGCTATACCGTACCGAGAATGATTCGACGGTGTATCCTCCTGCCGGTTGGACCCGACTCCCACCATCGGTAGCACCATCCGAGTTCTGCTTCCGTTGCTCTCTGCTAAGGCTGCCGTTTTGCATGACGCCGTCCTTTCTTGCCTGAATAGGCTGTGCTGAGGTCTTGAACGGCGATTGAGAACTGGGGCGGTCAGAATACGCTGGGAGGGCATCGCGAGGGTGGCTACTGCCGCGGCAAAGCAGTGACAGCGAATCGTTGGAGACACACCTAATGTGCGAGCGCCAGCAGTGGGAAAAAAGGTTCAGGCTGTTATTCGGGCCATGCGATTTGTGCGGATTGATGCAGGGTGGAACATTTGGACTCTTGCCTTTTTCGCGCTAGGGTGTTCAGCGCAAACATGGGCCGCAGATTCTTCGTCGCGCAAGCGTAGGTAGTTCTCCTTCATTTCCTGCAATGAGTTGCCCGTGGGTGGTCCCGAAGGCCTGAACACCCATGCGCATTCGGAACAACCCCAGCCCTGAAAATGCCGCTCTTGAATCCATATCAGTTCGCGGAGCGGGGCCATCATGCGACGCCCGGCAAGGAGTGAGTAGTTGACAATCCCTAACATTAGTCTCTCCTTTCCTCTTCCCTTCAGCCTCCAAAATCACACTACAAACTGTTTTCGTCCATACGGTAAATCCCTGAGAATTCCATCCGGTAAACCCTCCAGAGGCCCCGTGCAGTTGCGGGCTCTGTCGGACGGGCTGGCCTGACCGTAGTGGTCCATTTTGTAGGTGGGGAAGCGAGACAAATTCCATGTGTGTCACGCTTCTCATGGTGTGGAAGGTGTGCATCTGGTGCACGCGAATCCTCCTTGGCGTCAGACGAGAGCGCCCGCGAAGATTTCAGGGAGACAAGAAACACAATTATGAATTGAACGGGATTCTTTTTGCAGAGTCATTGCGTTGAGCAGTTCAATAGAGCACAGGGACGATGGCTGGCAGAATCAGATGGGGTCAAACAACACGGGTATCGGAATGACGCGGATGGCCTGGATGGTGACTCTGAACCGATGGCGGGGCCAGGAATCGGACGCGAAAGTAGCGTTCATAACAGACCTCGCAGCGGAATGGGCTTACGAAAAAAACAGCGTGAAGGATGGCTTCTAGTAGCCCTTCCCTTCTGGAGCTGTGGGTTGCTGTGCTGGCGCAATTCGGACAAGGGTAAGATCTGCTAAGATGCGGCTGCCTTCTTAGCTGGGGTCCGTTGGGCTCTGCCTCAACTGGATTCTTCCAAGGCTCGATCCAGTGCCTTCGAGCCTGAGCGCCAACCAGTGGTCCACTCCATCCGCAATCGCACTTACAATCGAGCCGCTGTGCGTCGGCACCCTCCAGATTCTTCTCTGTGCTCACCCAGGCAGAAGCAAGAGGCTTCCCGCATTTCGGACAACTGAATAGCAGGACATGCGAAAAACCATCAGTAGCGGCTTGCATGGAAATCTCCCAAGAGGGGCGGGGAGCCCTTTTCAACGGGAGATCGTGGTACAAGACATATTGGAAAACTGTTCAATATTGCACACTCCCGGGGAGAGCCTCCACGCCACCATTACGCGGCACGGCATTCGCGAGTGCATGTTCAGCCGAGCTTTTGTCGGACACTGCTAAGGATTTCGTCGGAGAGTCGCGGATCCTGCACGGCGCGGGCCAATACTACGCCACCGATCATCGCCGCTGCCCAAAAAATGGCTTTTTCCCGTTCTCCACCCTTAGTGTAGAGAATGTTCTCAAGTCCCTTCTCGAACGCAGCTTTCAGTTCAGGGGTCGAGCGAGCCACCTCCTGGGCCAGTGCGGCCATGGTGCAGCCGTCGCCGGGATGATCCCGGTGCCACCGGCTCAGGTACAGGTCAGTAAACGATCCTTTGCTCCTCTTACTATTGCTGCGCTGCATGCGCCTTAGCGAAACCTTTTGGCCGTAGGCAACGGCAGCCGCCTGTAGTTCTTCCTTCGAATCGAAATGGGCATAGAACGCCCCGTGCGTCAGGCCCGCGGCCTTCATCACTTCGCCCACGCTTACGTTCTCAAATCCGCGTTCACGGAACAGGCGTGAAGCCTCCTTGACAATCCGTTCATGCTTTGCGGCGGTCTCTTCGACGGGGTAGCGCATATTTTTTTGTATCTTTCCACCTATGATGATCATCGGATAACAAGTATGACGGTCATCATATTAGATGCCGGTCCTACAAGAAGGAGACATTATGAAGCTCACAGGCAAGAAGGCTCTTATTACTGGCGGTAACAGTGGCATCGGTCTTGCCACAGCCCGACTTTTCATTGCGGAGGGCGCGCAGGTGGCCATTACTGGTCGCGACCAGAAGACGCTCGATGAAGCGATCGCCGAACTTGGATCGAGCGCACGTGGCTACCGCGTTGACGTCACCATTGCGGAAGATCGCAAGCGGCTTTTCGCAGCCCTGGCCAAAGATTTCGGGAAGCTCGACATTGTCTTCGCCAATGCCGGCATCTCCGGCCGGACTCCTACCGGTTCGACCGACGAGGCCATTTTTGAGAAGGTGATCCACACCAACCTTACTGCCGCTTTCTTTACGGTGAATTCAGCGGCCCCTCTGCTGAACGACGGCGCCAGCATCATCTTTAATGGGTCGGTACACAACTATCTCGGCCAACCTGGCGTCGCCGCATATGCAGCCACCAAGGGTGGAATCGTCTCGATGGCGCGTTCCATCGCCGCCGACCTTGCACCGCGCAGCATTCGCGTAAACGTCGTCGCGCCGGGCGCGACCAAGACTCCTATATGGAAGCGCGGGCCCCGCGCCTCTGCTTCCGCAGAAGATTCCGTTAAGTTGGCGAAATTCTTCTCATCTGCGGTTCCGCAGGGCCGTTGGGGTGAGGCGGAAGAGGTTGCCAAAGTCGTGCTCTTCCTCGCGTCGGACGATTCCTCGTACGTCAACGCGGTCGAGTTGATGGTCGATGGGGGAGCCACGGGTGCCCCGTTTGGAGCTCCCATTTTTCAGGACGTATTTAGGTCGCTCGGTAGCGAGGCGAAGTCGGCAAAAGCTCATGCCGAAGGAGGTACGCAGTGAAGTCGGTCGGGAATAATATGAAAGGAGTTTTCTTATGCGGCAATTACAACTAATAGCCCACGGCGAACCTTCCGATGTCATAGAACTCAACACGGTCTCCGAACCGGACCTTGGTCATGAGGATGTTCTCATCTCGATGGAAGCGGCCCCACTCAATCCATCAGACTTCCTGTTTGTCCGCGGCATTTACGGCGTCCGGCCGGCCTTCCCATCCTCAGTAGGCGCGGAGGGTGTTGGCCGAGTCGCAAAGATCGGATCGAAGGTTGATGTTGCGCTGCAAGGTAGGCGAGTCCTGATTATCCCGACCTACGAGCAGGGCACGTGGGCAGACCAGGTGGTCGTCTCAGTGCGCAACATCGTGGCGATGAGCGACAAAGCGGATCCCCTGCAGCTTTCGATGATAGGGATTAACCCGGTTACCGCATATCTCCTGCTGAACCGATACGTTTCCCTGATGCCCGGCGACTGGATCGGTCAAACCGCAGCCAACGCGGCCATGGGGCAGTACATTATTGCACTCGCGAAGCTTGCAGGCGTCAAGACGTTGAATGTCGTCCGGCGGGAAGAAGCTGCCGAACAGGTGCGGCAGTGGGGAGGTGACCGCGTAGTCCTCCAAGAGGATAACCTACACAAGGATATTGAGAAGGCTCTCGGGGGGAAGAAACTTAGCCTCGTCCTCGATACCGTGGGTGGAGTTGCCGTGGGCGAGTTAGCCAAATCGCTTAAACCTGGCGGCTCGGTTGTCGTGTACGGCATGCAAAGCGGGCAATTCCCAGCGATGCCGCCCAAAGAGTTCATCTACCGTGGTCTTAGCCTCCACGGATTCTGGCTCATCAATTGGATACGCAACGCGCCGCGCGCAGAGATCGAAGAGATTTACCAGAAGCTTGGAGACCTCGTAGCTGATGGATCGCTCTCCGCCGCGGTGGAGCATGTGTACCCGCTCGACCAGTTCAAGGAAGCATTCAGGCAATCTTTGAAATCGAATCGCAGCGGCAAGATACTGTTCAAGTTTTAGCGACCGCGGAAGCACGCTCAGGTCGCCGGACCGATCCGGCCGGATTGGGCGGAGGCGCACTTTAACTTGGGAACGGCTCTCTCGCAGATACCGGGACGGTCTCCCGAGAATTGATGGTCGATGGCGGAGCCACGGGCGCCCCGTTTGGAGCCCCCATTTTGGAGCAAAAGAATGAAAGTTGAATTCTTTCCACCTGAATCTGTCACAGAGCCGCGTCATTGGATGCGACATGATCAGGCTTTCGCGATGATGTTGGGGCGCGGCTCAATTGAGTGGGGCTCGCGGCGTTCGGGGATGGAAAAGTTCGACTACGCATCGGGCGATTTAGCACTGTGCGACCGTCATGTGGGAGAGTGGGTTGGAGTCATGGCCACACCGCATCTGCAGCTCGGTATTTCCGATGCGCCACTAATGGCCGCCTCGGACGGGGCTTATGGCGAGGTAGAACTGTGCCCCCAGCGCAAGTTCGCGGACCCCCGCCTGGGTGCGCTGGTTGCGGCGGCTCATGCGGAGATGGCTGCTGGGTTTCCGAGCGGGCGACTGTTTCTGGATTCTATTGAACAGGCGATTGCCGTAGCGCTGGTCAATGGTCATGCAGTAAGGCACCGTCTTGTGCAGATGTACAAAGGCGGATTGGGATCAGCGCGCTTGCGAAGGATTAAGGAGTTGGTCCAAGCAAAGATTGAAGATGATTTGAGTCTTGACGAGATGGCGCAATCGGTAGGCTTGAGCACAGCTCATTTCGCGCGGATGTTTCGCAAGTCAACAGGCGAGACGCCGCATCAATTTGTTCTGCGGCAAAGGGTTGAGCGTGCTAAGGCGATGTTGCGTGCTCCCGATGCGAGTGTATTCGACGTGGCCATGACCTGTGGCTTCAAAACCCCGCAGCACTTTGCGCAGGTCTTTCGTGATTTTTGTAGAGTTAGCCCGACGGAGTATCGCCAGGATTTTCTGGGCTCCGAAGCGACTTGCACATCGGAACGTGCTCCGAAGATACGCCCCGCCAGCGATTTGTGGTCCGCAGCCACAATGTGACTTCTACGGGTTGCCTTTTACCTTCTCTGCTAAGATCCGGCTCTTCCCGGCATTTGTAACTTATGCCTCCTTATCACTCATTGCATCCGCCCGAACACTTGGTCCTCCAAGAATTCTGACGGGCCCCGCGTAGCTCATTCGAACCTCGCCGTCGTTCACTCAAGACAGCCCGCAAAGTGAGTGGTAGTTCGTTGGGGTTTTGTCTCTGGAAGCACGAATCCAGCAGGATTCCGACCATCCCAGCATAGAGCCGCACAACTCCGTATGCGATGTGGAATCTATTCACAGTGAGCAGAGCCACAGCGTCAACAAACTCGCTCTGCTAGCGGCTGTTTTTGGATTGAACCCGAGAGTTCGCGCCCAAGATGTTCCAACACCTTTGGGTATCCCGGGTCAGGTTCAATCGGTCGCAACTAATTCAACAGAGGAGGTAATTCAATGGAAGCAATTGGATTGTTGGTCATGCTCGAAGCACGGACCGGCAGGGAGGCTGACGCTGAGGAATTTTTAAAATCAGCTCAGCCACTCGCGCTCGATGAAAAAGCGACCTTGAAATGGTATGCGATCAAACTCGGGCCAAGGAAGTTCGGCATCTTCGATACCTTTGCAAGTGAAGCGGGCCGCAATGCCCACTTGACTGGCGAGATCGCGAAGGAGTTGACGGCACGGGCCAACGAATTATTTGCGGTTCCTCCGCAGGTGGAAAAAGTGGAGGTCCTTGCAAGCACGTCCTTAAAAGGCTGAGTGCGAGGTTCTGGTTCTAAGAAACAACAATTAAGGAGAAAAGAAATGAAAATTAAGAATAAAGAAGTGAAGATCTCACAAACGCACCAAGCGCTCCGAGGCCTGATACAGCGCCTCGGCTTAGCGTTTCTTGCGTGCACGCTCGTCATCGGTGCGATCGGCTCCGCGAGTGCCGGCGAGACCCGAGACGAAGCAGCCGTTCGCGCGCTCGGAGATACCTTTGCGACGGCATTCGTTCAGAAGAATGCCGAGCTCCGAGCATCCCTGTTCTCCGAAGATGGAACCTTCGTGACGCCGCAGGGCGACTTTCTGCAAGGGCGGGTCGCCATGGTAAAGGACTTCGGTCCCGAGGCGCGGCAAGCCGTCAACGGCACCACGCAAGCGGCGTTCTCGAACTACCGTGTCCGCTTCATCAAGCCCGATGTCGCGGTCGTCGACGCGATCCTTGCTGTGCGCAATGTCAACGGTCCAGATGGGACGATCATCCCCTTGATACCGATCAACTTTTTCTACGTGGCCGCCCGTCACGGCGATAAATGGCAGATCGAAGACGGGCGCGCGCATTTCGCGCCCGCGCCGCCTAACGGCATGACCGCTCACAACTAGCCCAGAGAATACCTGTGCCACGTTCCATGCAGCTCCCTAAGGAACGAATCGCTACAAGCACGCCGGAGTGTCAAGCTGGCGTGCTTGTAGTTCGCAGGCACCACCTGCTGGTGCGGTGCAGCCACTGGCTGAACGTGCCAATCCTTCTAGGCCTCATCCTGAGCGGCGTGTCCATTTATTGGGCATCTCCGGTCTATCAGCACAAACCGGATCCACTGACCGGGAATTTCGATACCCTTGCGGGCGTCGGTATATGGATATGCGCGCATGTACCAGGGCTGCACCAATACGGCAGTCCGCCTGACTGGGTTTACAACCACATGAGCCTCGGTCCCGGCATGCTCGCCGTGGCTCTGCGCCTTCATTGGCTCTGTGCTTATCTGTTCATGCTGAACAGCCTCGTCTTCGTTATGGGTTTGGCCATGGGAGGCGGCTGGCGTTCGCTGTTGCCCCGCCGGACCGACCTGCGTGATGCACTGAAGATGTTTCGCTACTACATTGGCCTCCTCCTTGCCAAACTAACACGCCGCACCTGGCTGCATCCGCGCTTCAACACAAAATACAACGCACTCCAACGCGTCGCTTATTTTTCCGTTCCGGTCGCCGGGCTCCTATCCGTCTTCACAGGCTGGGCGATTCACAAACCCATGCAGCTCTATTGGTTGACTGCAATCTTCGGTGGTTATGACAAAGCGCGGATTTGGCACTTCTGGCTAACGTGGGTTTTTATCCTCTTTGTCGTGCCCCATGTGATTCTGGTTCTCGCTGAGGGGTGGGACACGCTCCGCAGCATGATCGTAGGTTGGTCGTCGCGGGCGGAGAGATCGGAGGACTTTTGACAATGAACCTTCAAGACAAACACTCTGCACCAGAAGCCGACAACACACCCTCGACTGAATCCGTGTCCCCACCAAAGCCCGCAAGCTTCTTCCAGGAGCGCCCTCCGCAAGTGATGGAAGTGGCTCCCGAGCTCTTGCGTCGTTGGACTCGCCGCGATCTTCTGCTCTTCGGAATGGGCGCGATGGCCGCGGCCGCAGGTGGTGGGTTTCTTTTACCTCAGACCACACTCGAACGCTTAGGCATCATCCACGGAAAACAGAACTGGCCAGAAAGGGAATGGCTTCTGAATAAAGCCCTGCGCATCGATGATGATGTTGCAGAGGTTCTGTATTCAAAAAATCGCCTGGTGCCAACCTTCACCAAGTCGCAGATTACGCCGCTCAGGAACAATTACAACGGAGCCACGCCTGACCCCAGCTATATTCCAGAATGGCGCTTGACTCTCGACGGGCTCGCTTCCGGCTTAAGCGTTTCTTTGAACATCCGGAACCTGCTCGCATCTTTCCAAGTGCATGAGCAAATCACGCGGCTGGTCTGCGTCGAAGGTTGGAGCGCCGTTGCCTGGTGGGCCGGTCTTAGGTTTGATGATTTGCTGCGTGCTTACCCGCCAATGTCCCAGGCGAAATGGGCGCGGTTAGAATCATCGGTCAATGTCGGCCCCTGGGGAAATCCCGACCCATACTTTGTGTCGCTTGATCTGTCGACGGCTCGTCATCCGCAGACCCTGCTCGCGACTCACCTGAACGGAAAGCCTCTCACGGTGGAGCACGGAGCTCCGCTGCGACTGCTTGTACCTGTGAAACTGGGTCTGAAGAACATCAAGGCGGTCACGCGGATTACCTACACAAAGGACGAGCCAGCGGACTATTGGGCTAAGCACGGGTATTCACGCTACGACGGAATTTGAACCGCTATTTTGGAAGGTCTCGCGGAGTGGACAACGGGCAACGCGGAAGTGATCCGTGCTACCGTCGGATTATTACAGACAAACACGCCAGCAGTGAGTGAGCAACTGGTAGCGAGAAGCCGACTTGTCGAGATCCATCGCCCAAAAGCTCCTGACTCTTCAAAGCGGAGCGCACCAGCCACATTTACGCCGAAGCGACTAACAACGCGAGGCACTGGGCAAGCAGGGACACAACGAGCAGCGGAACACGGATCAATAACACCCTATCCCACGACGCCTGAAGCTCTCGACCGTTGTCAAGTCTCTTTCCAGTTTTTGCCGCTTCGGTTTGAATTCGATTAATTGGTTTTGACAAGAGATTGTAGAGAATGACGAACAGAATCAGCATTAGGAGCGATGTGAGATAGAACCAGCGCTGCCCACTCCTGCTTAATACGACCAGCAAGAGGTTGGACAAGATCGCCGAGACGCCCCAGATCGGCATCCGCGCATCGGCGAACATGTGGAAGAAACCCATGATTTCGGTTCCAGCAGATGGTGAAGCCAATCTCAGAGCGGAACGGCCGATAGTCAAAAAGAACATGTCCGTGCCGAACACTACGGCTGTGCTTAGAATGCCAACTAGAGACAACAGCCAAATCCAATGGTTCATTGTCCTCCCGCCTTTCTAATCGTCGCCGTGGCGATTTGCTGGAATACTCCAGGCAGATTGAATTCTTCCCAATGCTCGATCAGCTTCACATCCTTCATGCGCCATAGATCGGTGAGAGGCATTTCTCTCAAATGGCATGGATCAACAAGAGACCGACGACAAGCATCACCGCGCAAGTTACGCCATGAATGGAGAACGCTCGCGACTTCGACCCGCCCGACCCCAGAATGATTGACATGTCGCCAAAAGGGATGACAGCTTCAACGAGGAGAGCTATGCCTACCATCCGCGTGTCCGCGGTCAGCATCACGGTCAGCACGACCAATCCGGCTACGAGGTCCCGAATTCCTTTAGGACGTAGCCAGGCACGAGTGTCAGCATCGGATGCAGGCGGCCTTAGACCAAATGTTCCTGAGATTCGTTCAGGAGACACAATGTAGAAACAACCGATAACAATGATCCCCACAGCTATGAGAGCCGCCACGATGAGCGGAATAACATTATGCATAAAATACTCCTTTGTTAAGACTTCTAGCATCCCGCCTTAGCGGACGTTTTGCACCATTCCACCAATCCGCGCCGGCGGTACCACAATCTCAACAAGTCCGGTCGCCACGTCATAGACGAGGCCGGAGACGAGCCACTCTCCCGGCAATGCGGGAATGGCCCGGAGCATGGCAACGTCGACGGCAACAGCCGCGCGGGGATCGGTAACCGCTTTTGTCTTGAGATCCCCGTCGTCGATTTGAAAGTAGCGCTTCAGCATGGAGGGATCGCCGGCAAGGCGAGTGATCCCGCAATCCGTGTGTTGAAGTACGATGATGTGAAATTCCCCGCCTCCTCCAGGAATCTCTCCAGCAACCTCACCGATTCGCCCGAGTAAACCCAACTGCTCCAACAACCCTGGGGTGATTCGACCGCCGATGTTACGCATCACCACGGCTTCGCCAGGTTTAATCCCAAGCACATGAGCCGGATCCACGCGCATATCCGCACAGCCGATGATGATTGCCCTCACGTTCGGCAGCGCCTGCGGAAGCCAGGGCATAATCGTGCCCGCGGCAGACTGGCGGGCAGCGAAGTCTTTGTTGCGTTCTAACATCGAGTCAAGATTGCTCATAAGGATTGTCCTCCACTGAAGTGATTGGATGACTCACGAATCGTTGTCAGTAGGAGCGTCGGCGGACAATAAACCAACGATTTCTGCCAATTGTTCTGGTTAGTGCAATCGAGTGCGTCCGAATGACGCCCTGTATTCACCAGGTGTGACGCCTAGGCGGCGTTTGAAAGCGCGACGCAAAATTTCGGCGCTGGCGAACCCGCTTGCCGCGGCGACTTCCTCGAGACTCCGTGAAGTCGACTCCAACAGTCGTCGTGCTGCTTCGAGGCGAAGGTCCTCGATGTGCTTCGCCGGGGTTTTGCGCATCTCCACCCGAAATAGACGAGCGAAGTTGCGTGGACTCATTGCCGCGTGGCGAGCAAGCTTTTCGATGGAGAGGTCCGCCGTGAGGTTCTCGGGGAGCCAGGCGATAAGATCGCCAAGGGAATGGTTCTCCGAGGTTTGTGCGGCCAGTGTGGCGCTGAACTGTGATTGACCTGCCGGCCGCCGTAGAAATACAACCATCATCTGTGCGACTCGAAGCGCAATTCGTCGGCCTAAGTCCTCCTCGACCAATGCAAGAGTGAGATCAATACCAGCAGTGACTCCCGCGGAAGTGTAGCAATTCCCATCGCGAACATAGATGGGGCTGGGATCGACTTTGACCTTGGGATAGTCACGTGCGAGTTCCTCACACCAGCTCCAGTGCGTCGTTGCGCGTCGTCCGTCGAGCAGACCCGCTTTTGCCAGCATCAGGGCTCCCGTACAGATAGAACCAAAGCGCCGGGCCTTTGCACTCTGATCCCGAAGCCAGTCTAAAAAGTCCGCTTCGTAACGCATCTGGCCCACACTGCCGGCAACTAAAAGCGTATCGATGGGTCCACGAAATTCTCGAAAGCTCTGGTCGGTGTACAGAGGTTTTTCGATGTAACTCGGAACCAGGCGTTCACGGCAAGCCGAAATGATGGTGACTCTGTAAGACGGATCGCCACCCTGTAGCCTATTGGCATCGCCAAACACTTCGGCAGGCCCGAACACATCCAGTGTCCTGACCGGTGGCACTCCGACAATCACTACGTGGCGAGCGATTCGAACCACGGAGCGATCATCTCCTTCAGGATCTGTGGGTCGTGATTGCCGGTGTCTAGCCACGTCCTATCGTACGGCTCCCCGGAGTGGGGGAAAAGCCTGTAGCTCTTACAGAATGAATTTCAGTTAGGGAACGGTTCAGGGAACAAACTGCTCCGAAAGATCGACGACGAGGACATGATCAGGCAAAGCCATTTGGATTGGATCATCATGCGTCCGCCCATGCTGACTATTGGGACACGCACGGGAGTCTACCGAAGCGGCGAACATCTCAAAGCTAACTCAGTGATCCCCAAAATCTCGCGAGCTGACTTGGCGGATTTTATGCTGAACCAACTCAGGGAAGGCACGTTTGTTCACAAAACGCCTCAAGTAATGTACTGAGTTTGTTCCTCGGCTGTGAGAAATGCCTGCTTACTCGCCACAGAATGATCTGGAAGTCAGTGCGCTACGCCGCGGTAGGCGGTCCTAACCAAGTGGCAAGGGCCTCAGCGAGCCCCAGTTGGGTTTGGTGTCCAACCCAGGCCACATATCCGTCGGGCCGGATCAACACGGCCCTTGGAGCGGTGACCGTGCCAAGCACAGGAAGCTCCCACGTGCCTACATATTTGGCGTCGATCAATTGAACCCGATCTGCCCAGGGCGTGATGTCGAAGCCGCCTGGATCAGCGAGGTTGAGTAGCACCGGCTGGGCCTCGTGCAGCAGGGTGAAGAGCCGCAGCGGGCGGTTGGCGGTGACCAGGTCGAGATCGGGCATGCGGCGGCCCAGCAGCGGGTGTCCTTCTCCGAGGTTGTAATGAATGTCCAGACCAGACATCATGGCGAAGTATTGCTTGCGGGTCTCGTCCAGCTTCATCAGCTCGCACATCGTTTCGCGCAAGGCCCCGATACGATCGTCACTCCGCTCGATTACGGCGAGCGCCATGGTGTTGCGCAACAGGCGGGCACCGACTGGGTGCCGCTCCGCATGTTAGGTGTCCAGGAGGCTCTCAGGCGATGTTCCATGGACCGCCTGAGCGAGCTTCCATCCCAGATTCACCGCGTCCTGGACACCGGTGTTGAGTCCCTGTCCGCCTACTGGGGAGTGTACGTGGGCCGCGTCGCCGGCCAGGAGCACGCGGCTGTCGCGGTAGGAGGCCGCCTGCCGAGCCATATCGGTAAACCTGGAAACATAGTTGGCGTTGCAGAGGCCATAATCTGTCCCGTAGACGGTGATGAGGGCCTCGCGGACATCGCGCAGGGTCGGCTCGTCGCCTTGACGGACCAGCTGTTCATTCAGCACGACTCGCGCACGTCTGCCGTCTTCGAGCTTAGCAATAGCATTGATACCCTTTCCACTACGGCGGATGCCGTATAGTCAAAAAACTCGTCCTGGTCGCTGCCCTTATCCAGAAATCATTGCTCTGCGTAGGTTGATGATGAATCAGGATTTCTTTGGAGATTCCCGGCATCCTTAATATATGAACAACAGATGTACTGATCGTGAGCCCATCGCCGTCCGTCCAGTCAGCCCTTATGCCGCTTCCCTCTCGACACCTTATGCGTCATCACACACTCTGGAAATTCGGGCCGCCGCGCCAAACGCACGCTATTGTGGCATATTCACCTTCTGTTCGCCTGGTCTGTCGCGACTGGCCCATGCCAACCGCGCTATTCACCGCTCATGGTTGTTGTGATTCTATAGGCAGCGGCCGAATCGGGAGAAAGCTTGCAGTTGCGAACACCTCGGAGAAGGCAGGACCGGTCAAAGTGTTGCTGACGGGCCGGCCCCAGTCTCAGACAACTCTGTCGTAGCTGACGCTCATGATAGTCTCGGTCGGATTTCTTCCCAGCGGATGGGCTGGCGGCAAAGGAGGGCGTCGTCCTCCCATGCCTCGGCGGGGTGAGGAAAAAAAACACCACAGTCACTTTAAAGAGGTCGTTGCACAAAACGTTGCACAAAATGTGCCGATGAGTCCCGATAGAGCCAACGGTTGCCGACTACCGCACGCCTAACCTGCTGATTCTGCTTGTGCCAGTGATTGACTTCCCGCCTGTCACGGCAGAGGTCGCGAGTTCGAGTCTCGTCGTCCCCGCCATATTTTCAATCACTTACGG
>Ga0210394_10003478_pt1 | contig 19737 bp, 18 predicted proteins | sample IncBWC12MmetaG_FD_160121 | JGI IMG/M metagenome (GOLD analysis project Ga0210394, IMG submission 160121) | Forest soil microbial communities from Barre Woods Harvard Forest LTER site, Petersham, Massachusetts, United States - Inc-BW-C-12-M | ecosystem: Environmental > Terrestrial > Soil >...
GCACGGTGCCGAGAATGGCGTTGCCGCTGCGATCGATCGCCGGCAGGCGCGCGGCTTCGATACGCACGCATTGCACCAGCCGCCCCCAGGTCTTGCGATGCGGCACCGGCGAGCCGGTCGAACCGGAAGTGAAGATGTAGGCCGCCAGCTGCGCGCCGTCGATCTGCGGTACGGACCAGTCGGCAGCGGGCGCCGGAGCAGGATCGGCATCGCCTTCTCGATAGAACAGCAGTGGCAATTCGAGGGTGCAGTCGGCGTCGTCGGTGAGACAGAACGCATCGGGCGCGAACGAGTTCAGTTGCCGGATGACTTCCGGTGTATGCGTCGGCGGCAGCAGGCTGCATTTGCCGGACAGGAGGCTCGCGGCGAGCCCGACCGTGAATCGGTAGCGGTCCGCGCACAGATTGAGCACGTGCCTGCCGGACGGCAATCGCTGCGCCAGCTCGCGCGCGTCATGCAGAAAGCGCCGCGCACTGATCGGCCGGCCGTCGCGATAGGCCACGATCGAGTCCGGCCGCGCGTGCACGAACAGCGGCAGTGCCTGCATTCACTTGCTTCTCTGGGCCGCGACGTATTGGGCGAAATGCCGCAGCGAGCGGAAGATGCGCTCGTTCTCCTGGTTGTCGGCACGCAGTACCACGCCATACTGCTTGGAAACGATCAGTGCGATCTCGAGGATATCGATCGAGTCCAGCCCGAGTCCCTCACCATACAACGGCGCCTCCGGATCGATCTGCTCCGGGGCGATGGGCAGATTCAGGCCCTGCACGATCAGCCGTGCGATTTCCTGCTCCAGTTTGAGCGTATCGAGGCGCGACGTGGTCGCTTGAGGCAACGCTTGTTCAGACATAATCGATGATTCGTCTCACGGCCTGTGCAGCTTCCCTACCCCTAGCCGGTCCAACGGCAGTCCGGCCGAATGAAAGCATTATATCGAGATTGTCCGCGCCGCGAGCATTGCGTAGGACGCGCCGTCAACGCCCCGTCGGCCAGCGCCGACACAGCAGCCACGGCAGACGCAACAGAAAGCCGCACAAGAGCCGCGCGTGCATCCAGGTCAGCAGCAGATTGTCGCGCCAGTAGTTGAAGTGCGACACGCCGTCTTCGCCCGGTCCGAAGTAGCGTACCGGAGCGGGCAGATTGCGCGGCGATAGTCCCAGCCAGCACAGGCGCACCGCGGCCTCGACATCGAAGTCGAACCGACGCATCCATGGCTGATGCCGCATGATGCGCACCAGCGGTTCTATCGGATAAACGCGAAAGCCGAACAGCGAGTCGTGAATGCCGGCCCACAGCGTCCACAGGTTCGAAAACCAGTTGGAAATCTTGCGACCCTGCACACGCACGGCCGGCGCGCTGGCATCGAATCGCGGCTCGCCCAGAATCAGCTCGGTCGGCGCGGCGATCGACGCGGCCATGAAGGTGCCGATCAGATCGGCCGGATGCTGGCCATCGGAGTCCATGGTCAGGATATGCGTGAATCCGGCTTGCTGGGCCAGCCGCGCCCCATGCAATACCGCCGCGCCCTTGCCCCGATTGCGCGGCAGCAGCACGACTCGCAGTCCCGGATCCTGAGCCGCGATGGCGCCGAGCCGCTGCGCGCTGCCATCGGTGCTGCCATCGACGACCACCCAGAGCGGCGTCCACTGCGCGCGCGCGGCCCGCACGGTCTCGTACACCTTCGGTCCCGGGTTGTAGCTTGGTATCAGCACCAGGTGCGTGCTGGAGGGCGTGCTCAAGGGCGCGAGGAGGCTCTTGAGCGCGGAGCCGGCGTCCAGCGCGCGCAATTCAGTCACGACTCTCAACCATTCGCGAGGAAGCGCTGATCATCCATACAAAGCCGACGCCACCCGCCCAGTAGCTGCGCTGCTGCACCAGCGGACTGTCGTCGAAGACTGCCCCCGCGAGCCAGTCGTGGCGCAGGTAGGCGCCGACCCAGTAGTTGGCGAAGCGCCGGCTGGCCGCGAACAGCAGCTGACTGCCCGAATAACCCCCGGCGGCCTCGTATGCCGGCCGCGTCGGGGTCGCAAACGCAGGTGCGACGCCATAAAAGTATTCATGATAGCGCTGCTGCGCATACAGCGGCCCCGCGAGCGCTCCGAAATTCCAGCCCGTGAGTACGCCGCGGCCCCGATAGTCGACATCCAGGCTCGGGGCGAAGATCACGCCGATTGCCTGCGGCGGCGAAGTCACCGTGATCGCCTCGCGTACCGGCAGGCGCAGGTCCAGCCGCAGGCCCTCGTCGGCGCTGCGCCACAAATGCCAGCGCAGTGCCGGACCGAGCTCGATCGTCGGTTCGAGGTTGGGCATGCCCTTGCGAATCGCGCTGCTCCGACTGAAGACTGGCGCAGTGGCATTGACGCTGACTTCGAATTCGAGATAGCGCCGATTGAAAATTCGCCCGTGGACGCCGTCGCGATCGGCGCGCAGGTATTGGCCACGGTAGATGAAGTACGGTACCGGTGCCGGATAGACGTGGCTGGTGCTGGCGCCCCGATAGTCGTTGAACACCAGCGCGCCGACGCCGAGGCCTAATTCCCACAGCGGCTGCGGCTGCGGCTGCGGCTCGGCGCCGGCCGGCCGGCACGCGAGAGCGAGCGCCGTGAGCCCCAGGCTTGCAAGCACTGCCCTGAGCGATGTCGCCATCTCAGCTGCCAACGGCTTCGATTTCGACCAGCAGATCGCGCCGGCAGATATCGGCCTTGAGATATAGGGCTCGCGCCGCGGGACCAATTGCGCGGCGCAGTTCCTGTTCGATATTCGACAGATCCTCGGAGTGCCGCACGTAGATCTTGTAGCTCAGGCGCTCGAGCGCGAATCGATCGACGCCGAGCCGCTCGTTGGCGGCCGCGAGCACGGCGCGGATGTTGCGCACGGTCTCCTGCGTCTGCGCACGCACATCGCCCGGGTGCGCGGTCTCATAGCCGACGATGCTTGAGGTGCCTGAGATGAACAGGGTCCGGTTGGGGCCGCTCTCGATACAGGCGCGCGCGAAGGTCGGACTGCGCGGACCGTATTGCGGCGGATAATCCCAGGCAGGGCTCTGGCGCGGATTCTCCAATGCGATCGGTGCCTGGGCGCCGGCGATGCAGTAGACCGTGAGCGGGCCGGGCTGCGGGGACCCGAGCGCGCTGGCCGCCGGCACATTGCCGCGGATCTCCCGCGCCACGCCCATGAAGGCTTCCTGCCGGGCGCCGTTGAAATGCCAGTAGCGCTCGCCCTCCTGCGTCTGACCGTTGATCTCAGGCAGCACGTTCCAGATCCGAAGCGGATGCGGGAAGCCCAATGTCGTCAACGCCGCGAACAGTTCGCGGTATGCCGCCCGGGTCGCGCTGCGCAGCGCGCTTGCAGGTGAGTCGCCCGGCGCTGCCGCGAATTCCTGCTCGGCGATGCTAAAGGCGGCGAACAGCAGGCGCTCGCTGCGCCGGTACCGCACCCGGCCATGCTCGCCGGAACTCATGGGCCCCGCGAGCCGCCACACCTCGACGGTGCCGTCGAGCCCGGCGAGCACCGGCATCATCACGCGCGTCGCCGGCAGATCGGCCAGCGGCAACGGCGGCGGATCGCCCTCGTGCGCGTAGTGCACGATCGCGAGCACATCGCGCCACCACCACGCGGGGTGCTGGCGAATGTCGGCGAAACGCGGATAGTCGATGTGTAGCTTGGCGGCAGCAGCCATCAGCTAGGCTGGATGTTGAGGCGGCGCAGACGACGTGCGCGCGCATTGCGGCGCGGATGCGCCAGCGACAGCAGGCTGTAGGTGAGCTTGAAAGCGCGCAGTGAGCGCCAGATCGGCGTCGTGCCGAAGATGTCGCCGGCCAGCAGCGACAGCAGCGCCTCCTTCATGCGCAGGAGGTTGCGTGGCCCCAGGAACATCTCGCGCATGGTCGGCGAAGTCACGCGATAGATGAACCACGAGAACTCCCTGGGACCACGGCGAATTGCGCGATCGAACTGCCGCAGCGCGGCCCGGGCTTGCTCCGGACGGCGCAGACAGGTCTGCACGGCCTCGACGCCGTCAAACGCGCTCTGCATCGCCAGCATCACGCCCGAGGAGAACACCGGATCGATGAACGCATAAGCGTCGCCGAGCAGAATGAAGTTGTGCCCATGCGAGCGCGCGCTCGAGTACGAGTAGTTGCCCGTGGCCTCGGCGTCGTTGACGAGATGCGCATGCGCGAGGCGTTGCGCCAGCGGCGGGCACAGGGCGATGGTATCGAGCAGAAAATCGTTTACCGGCCGCGTGCGGCTCTTGAGGTAATAAGGCCAGACCACGGCACCGATGCTGGTCGCGCCATCGCTCAGCGGGATGAACCAGAACCAGCCGTGGTCGAACCAGTAGACCGAGATATGCCCCTCGCGCTCGCCCTGATTGCGCTGCGCGCCGCGGAAGTGCCCGAAAATCGCCGCGCTGTTGTGCTGGCGGTTACGACGCTTGCTCCGCAGTCGATTGGCCAGAAACGTGTCGCGTCCCGAGGCATCGACAAGAAAGCGCGACTGCCAGCTGCGCGCGGTCCCGTTCTCGTATTGCACCTGGATCCGCACCGGCGCACGGCCATCTCCGAGATCCACGCTGTCGACGCGCGCACCCTCGATGACTTCGGCACCGGCGCGCTCGGCGTTGCGGATCAGGATGCGGTCGAACTCGGATCGACGCACCTGGTAGGCGAACGGCAGGGACTTATTCCAGGCCTCGCTGAAGCGGAAGTCCTGCTGCCGGCCGTCCCAATGAGAGATGAATTCGGCGCCCCACTTCTGCATGCCGATGGCGCGCACTTCTTCGGCTACGCCGAGTTTCTCCAGCAGCGGCAGGTTGGCGGGCAACAGGGATTCGCCGATATGAAAGCGTGGATGGCGCGCTTTCTCGATCAGGGTGACGCGGTGGCCGTTGCGGGCCAGCAAGGCCGCCGCCGTGGAACCGGCCGGGCCGCCGCCGATGACGAGCACATCGGTATCCATGGCCGGCAGTCTAGCTCACTTCCAGCCACGATTCGTCAGCGTGAGCCGCAGCAGTATGGTGCGCGCAGATCCACGTGGCGCCAGTCGCCGCAGGGCGCGCATCGAGATGCTCGTCGCACGGCTAACTATGGTCGCGCACCGGTGCGCTGGCGCTCAGGGTTACTTCGAGGCGCTGACGCGCGACGGGCCATGCGCTGCGCGAGGCCTTTTACAGCGCGCGCGCAGCGCTCGAGAGCGCAAAATCAGGAGCTTAGCTTGTATTCTTGCGTGCCTGTGCGAGAATCTTAATCCTGATGTCCATCCCAAAGCCGCCGGGCACCCCCGTCGATCTTTCGGCCTCTGACGTGCTTGCACCCCAGTTCTGGGTCGGCAAGGCGGAGCGGCCTGCACCCGGTGTGGACGTCGCCTGCACCAAGATTGCCGTCGATCTGCAGAACCTGCGGCGCGAAGGCGCCGACGATTGCATTCGCCGCTGCTTCGAGATATTGCGCGAGGCCACCTCCGCGGACGCCGCGTTCGCAGTGTTCCTCGACGCTTCCGCGCGCCACATCGAGTCGGTGGTGTGCGCGCGTGGTCACTTCGCGCAGTGCCACCCCGAGGCATTGCGCGGCGCTGCAATCGAATCATTGCCTTGGCTCAGCACGCGCAACGATCATCTGAAATTATCGGAGTTTCGCGACACGGCCTCGCCGCGCCGGGAGCAGGCCAACGATGCCGGAACACTGGCCGAGCTCGCGATCGGGGCGGCGTTGCTGGTGGCATTCCGCATCAAGGATCAGCCGGCAGGGTATCTCGGACTTGCCTACGGCCTGCCGCGCGGTGGCTTCGATGTCAACCTGCAGCTGCTCATGAAGCTGCTCGGCACCAGCCTCTCGACCGGGTTGGAGCGGGTGCGACTGTCGGTGGCGCTATCGCGGATCGAAGAGCGCAATTCTCTGGCTGAGCTGGCTGCGAATGACGGCTTGTGGGATTTCGATGTCGAGGGCAACGATGTCTATTTCTCGCCGCGCTGGCGCGCCATGCTCGGCTACGACGAGGCCGATCTCAAGGGCGGCTTCGACTGGCGCAGCCTGGTCCATCCCGACGATTCCTCGCGCGTGCAGGCGGCGATCCGCGAGCACGTCGCGAACAAGACGCCGATCTTCGAGAGCGTACATCGCATGCGCCATCGCAGCGGCGAGTGGCGCTGGGTCATCAGCCGTGCCAAGGCGCAGCTCGATGTCCACGGCCGGTTGCTGCGGCTGGTCGGGGTCGAGCTCGATATCACCGAGCGCAAGCTGTACGAGGAAGCCCTGTTCCGCGAGAAGGAGAGCGCGCAGATCACGCTGCAGTCGATCGGCGATGGGGTCATCACTACCGACGCGGTCTCGACCATCGACTACATCAATCCCGTGGCCGAGCAGCTCACGGGCTGGCGCCTCGAGGATGCGATGGGCCGGCCGGTCGAAGAGATCTTCCGCGCCTTCCACGAGGAAACCTGCGAGCCGCTCGAAAATCCGCTGACCGTGTCGATCCGGCGCGCGCGTCCGATCAAATCGGTACGACCGATGCTGCTGATCCGGCGGGACGGCAACGAGCTCTACGTCGAGAGCACCGCCTCGCCGATCCGCGCCGGCAACGGCAAGGTCGGCGGCGGGGTGCTGGTATTCCACGACGTCAGCGAATCGCGCGAGCTGAATCGACGCTTGAGCTATCACGCGAGTCATGACCTGCTGACGGGCCTCGTGAACCGGCGCGAATTCGAGAACCGCGTCGAGCGCGCGCTCAAGAGCGCCAAGGCGCGCGAGGCGTCCTACGCGCTCTGCTATCTCGACATCGATCAATTCAAGATCGTCAACGACACCTGCGGGCACAGCGCGGGCGATGCGCTGCTAGGGCAGATGGGCGCGCTGCTGAAATCGAAGGTTCGCTGGCGCGACACGCTATCGCGCCTCGGCGGGGATGAATTCGGCATCCTGCTCGAGAGCTGCACGCTCGATGAGGCCATGCGCATGGCCGAGTCGGTGCGCGAGTCGGTGCGCAACTTCCGCTTCAGCTGGGAAGAGCGCGTGTTCCGGCTCGGCGCCAGCATCGGCGTGGTGCCGATCACGGCCGACAACGAGGATGTGGCCTCGATCATCTCCGCGGCCGACAGCGCCTGCGCGGCCGCCAAGGAACTCGGGCGCAATCGCGTGCACAGTTTCGCCGAGAACGACATCGAGCTCATGCGCCGGCGGCGCGAGATGCAGTGGGCGGCGCGCATCAACGCGGCGCTCGAGGAGGGCCGCTTCGAGCTGTTCCGCATGCCGATCCTGCCGCTGCAGAAGCCCGAGACCGGCGCGCACTACGAGCTGCTGCTGCGCATGCGGGACGAGAACGGCCGCATCGTCGCACCGGATAATTTCATCGCCGCGGCCGAGCGTTACGGCATCACCCCGAGCATCGACCGCTGGGTGCTCGAGAACGCATTGCGCTGGCTAGTGTCGGAGGCCGATGAGCGCGAGCGGCTGGCGATGTGCTCGATCAATCTGTCGGGGCAGAGCCTCGGCGATGACAAGTTCCTGCCCTACGTGATCGATCAGTTCCAAAAGAGCGGGCTGGACGCTTCCAAGATCTGCTTCGAAATCACCGAGACCGCCGCGGTGGCGAGTTTCTCGCAGGCCAACCGCTTCATTCAAGCGCTCAAGCAGCTCGGCTGCAAGTTTGCGCTCGATGACTTCGGTACCGGCCTGTCCTCGTTCGGCTACCTCAAGCACTTCCCGGTCGATTACCTCAAGATCGACGGCAGCTTCGTGCGCGAGATCCTGCACGACCCGATCGACCGCGAGATGGTGCGTTCGATCAACGAGATCGGTCACCTGACCGGCAAGCAGACCATCGCCGAATTCGCCGAAAACGCCGAGATCATCCAGATGCTCAGGAACATCGGCGTCGACTACGCCCAGGGCTACGGCGTGGCGCAGCCACAGCGCATACTCAAGGCCGTCACCAGCGGCGGCAGCTCGACCACGGGCAGCTAGCATCGAGCGCGCGCGCAGCGCTCACCGGTCCATCAGCTTGCGCGTGAAATAGGTCATCTCCAGCGCGTCGGTGTGCGCCGTCTCATCGATATTGGCACCCGCGGCGTGGCCGCCCTCGATGACCTCGTAGAAGAGATACGGAATGCCGTACTCGGCAAGCCGCGCGGCGAATTTGCGGGCATGCTGCGGACCCACGCGATCGTCTTTGGCGGTGGTCCAGATCAAGGGCTCAGGATAGTGCTCGCCGCGACGGATGTTGGAGTAGGGCGAGATGCGGGCCAGGAACGCTGCTTCATCCGGGTTCGACACGCTGCCGTACTCACCCACCCAGGAACTGCCGGCGTCGATCTTCTCGAAGCGCAGCATGTCGAGCAGCGGCACCTGGATATCGACCGCGTTCCAGAGCTCCGGATGCTGGGTGAACTCGACGCCCATCAGCAGGCCGCCATTCGAGCCCCCCTGGATACCAAGACGCCGCGGGCTGGTGATGTGGCGTGCGATCAGATCGCGCGCGACGGCGGCGAAGTCATCGTAGATGATCTGCCGGTGGGTCTTGAGTCCGGCTTCGTGCCAAGCGGGTCCGAACTCGCCGCCACCGCGGATGTTGGCGAGCACGAACACGCCGCCCTTCTCGAGCCACAGCTTGCCGATGGTGTCCAGGTAAGACGGGGTCTCGGAGATCTGGAAGCCGCCGTAGGCATATAACACGGTCGGATTTTGCCCATCGAGCTTGATCACCGCTGGGTGCACCACGAAGTACGGGATCAGGGTGCCGTCGCTCGAGCGTGCCTCGAACTGCTCGACGGTAGCGCCCGCAGCATCGAAGCGGGCGGGCAGGGACTTGATCCGGGCGCGCGCGCGCGTCGTGGCATCTACGAGCCAAAGGCCCGGCGGCGTCAGGAACCCCTGAAGATCGAGAAACGCGCGCTCGCTGTGGGGATCGGTCGCTACGATGTCGACCGCGGCGTTGTCCGGCAGCGACAGTTCCTGCTGTGTCCAGGCTCGGTTCGGCGCCGGCGAGAAGATCACGACGCGGCCCTTGACGTTTCGAAGCAGGGTCAGGATGACCTTGGAGTGCGTCGCGCCGACACTGCCCACGGACTCGCGCGCAGCCGGCGCGTATACCAGCACCGGTCGCAGCTGCGCCGGCTCGGCCGCGGCGGCAGGCAGCTCGAGCGAGATCAGGCAGCCCGACGGGAAATCGTGGCCCTCGGCGCTCCAGGTCTCGTTCAGCTTGATCAGCAGTCGGTCCGCCGCCAGGCCGGCGATTTCCGCTTTCAGCGGCAGCGCCAGCCGCCTGGGCGCACCGCCGACCAGCAGGTAGATCTCATTTTCGAAGCAGGCGATGTTGCGCAGAATCAGTAGCGCCTGGTGGCCGCTGCCGTCGTCGAGACGGGCCACTTCCACGCCGACTTCGGCGGCTTTGCCGCGAAACACTTCATGCGCGGACTCGAGCGGCCGCCCACGCTCGAGGATCTTGGCCACGAATGGATAGCCGGAGGTGGTCATGGTGCCCGGACCCCAATCGCGCGCAACCAGCAGATGGTCGCGATCGATCCAGGCCGCTTCCTGCTTGCCCGCCGGCAACTGAAATCCGTGGCCGACGAAACGGCGCGCCGTGAGATCGAATTCGCGCACGGTGACCGCATCCTCGCCGCCGTCCGAGAGGCTCAGCAGGCAGCGCCGCTCGCTCGGCTGCAGGCACTCCGCGCCCTTCCAGTACCAGTTGGCGTGTTCCTGCGTCGCCAGCGCATCGAGATCGAGAACGTTCTGCCAGTGCGGCGCGTCGCGCCGGTATTGCTCCAAAGTGGCGCTGCGCCAGATGCCGCGCGCGTGCTCCGCGTCCTGCCAGAAGTTGTACAGCCGGCCCGCACGAAAGCCCGGTTCGGGAATGCGATCCCTGGCGGAGGCGATCGCCAGCGCCTTGGCATGAATGTCGGCATAGCGCGCATCGCCCTCGAGAACGGCCACGGTCTTGGCGTTCTCGGCCTTGACCCAATCGATGGCCCGGTCACTCGAGGCTTCTTCGAGCCACACATAGGGATCGTCGGCAGTGGCGATGGCGCTCGACGCGCCGAGCGCGGCAATCGCCAGCGCGATCAGACGATTCGGCATCGTTACTCCGGTAGTTGGTAGGGCAACGGCAGTGCGCGCGCGCGCAGCATTGCCGCACGTGTCGCGACCGACGCATCGGCCTGGTGCGCCGCAGCTGTCATCGGTGCCACGGCCAGAAACTCGGCGGTGCCGTCCGCCCGCAACACGGCCTCGACCACGCGAAAGCCGCGCCCATCCTCGAGCTGCCCGGAATCGCCGGGGGCGAGATGCGCGGCACCCACGCTCTCGAAGCGCTGCATCCGGCGTTTGATACGGCCGCGGTAGTGCGCGCGCGCGATCACTTCCTGGCCCGTGTAGCAGCCTTTGCTGAAGGAGACGGCCTCGATGCAATCGAGATTGAGCATCTGCGCCACGAACTCTGCCGAGGTGGCGCCATAGACTTGCGGCAAACCCGCGGCGATGTCGAGCGCGCGCCATTGCTCGCGCGTCATCGGCACGCCGGGCGGCACGGCGTCGCCGCCGGCGAGCAACGATACCGCTCGCTCGGCGTCCAGCCGCCAGAGTCCTTCCGCCGCCGCGATCGCTCCGCGCTGCCAGAGTCCAAGGACATGCTGCTGCGCGCTCTCATCGGTAATGGTGAGCTTCGAACGCAGCAGGTATCGCCGCAGCTGCGTCGTCACGCCGTCGGCGAGCTCGCGTGGCAGCAACGCCAGGATGTCATCGTCGGCGCGCGCCGCGAGCCACAGCAATGCGAGCGTGCGGCCCTGCGGGTTGTGCAGCCCGGCGCGCAGGAGCGCGCCGCGTTGCAGCTTGCCCAGGTCATTGGACAGCTGGCCCTGCAGAAACTTGCCCGCATCCGCGCCGCGGAAGCGCAAGGTGGCGAAATCATCGAGCCGGCAGAGAGAGACGGGCGCGTTCATCGGTGGTCGGTTATGGGGGATTCTGGCACACTTGCCGTCATGCCGGTTCTGATCGACGACCCGCTCGAATCCGGACGTCCCGCCGCGAGCGCTTCGACTCCGCCCCCGCACGCCGATGATGCGCCCGCTGCCGTGCGCGAGATCGGCGGTCCGGCCCACCCGGAACCGACCCGCTACGGCGACTGGGAGCTGCGCGGTCGCTGCATCGACTTTTGAGGCAGGAGTAATCATGCCCGAGCGCCCGCTGTCACCGCACGTGACGGTCTACAAATGGACCTACACGATGACGCTGTCGATACTGCATCGGGTCAGCGGCATCGCTCTGTTTGCGGCGCTCATCGTTTCGGTGATCTGGCTGATGGCGGCGGCCGGGGGACCGGAGGCCTACGCGCGCGCGATGAGCGTACTTGCCTCGCTGCCATTCAAGTGCCTGGTGGCAATCGCCGTGCTCGCGCTCTGCTACCACTTCTGCAACGGACTGCGTCATCTCGCCTGGGACATGGGTTGGGGTTTCGAGCGCGCGCAGGCGCGCCGCAGCGCAGTGGTCGTGGTGGTGGTGACGCTGCTCGCCGCGGTGGTGTTGATCTACGCCCTGTTCCGGGTCGGCGCGGGGAACGCGTGAGCCTGCGCACGCCGCTCGGGCGGGTACTCAACCACGGGTCAGCGCGCGATGGCGTCAGCCACTGGTGGGTGCAGCGTGTGACGGCGGTGGCCCTCGCGCCGCTGTGCGTCTGGCTGTCGCTGTCGCTGCTCGATCTGCCGACGCGCGAATATGCCGCGGTGACCGCCTGGATCGCGGCCGGAATGCACCCGGTGCTGCTCGCGCTGACCGTGCTGCTGGCTGCCTGGCACGGCTGGCTGGGACTTTCGATCGTGATCGAGGACTATGTGCCGCGCAGCGGACAGCGCCTCGTGCTGCTGTTGTTGTCGAGCTTCGTCAACGCGTGGCTTGCGGCCAGCGGCGTCTACGCCGTGCTGCGGATTGCGCTGCGGGGAGCGGCATGAGCGCTTACGAGCTGGTCGATCACACCTACGACGTCGTGGTCGTCGGCGCTGGCGGCGCGGGGCTGCGCGCGACGCTGGGACTGGCAGAGGCCGGACTGTCGACCGCCTGCGTCACCAAGGTATTTCCAACGCGCAGTCACACCGTGGCGGCGCAGGGCGGCATCAGCGCGGCGCTTGCCAACATGGGCGAGGACGATTGGCGCTGGCACATGTACGACACGGTCAAGGGCTCGGACTGGCTCGGTGACCAGGATGCCATCGAGTTCATGTGCAAACAGGCGCCGGCGGCCGTCATCGAGCTGGAGCACTACGGCGTGCCGTTCTCGCGCACCGACGATGGCCGTATCTATCAGCGGCCCTTCGGCGGCATGACCACGCACTACGGCCAGGGCATCGCGCAGCGCACCTGCGCGGCCGCCGATCGCACCGGGCATGCGATGCTGCATACGCTCTACCAGCAATCGATCCGCCACGAAGCGCAGTTCTTCGTCGAGTTCTTCGCCATCGACCTGCTCATCGAGCAGGATGAATGCCGCGGCGTGCTCGCGATCGATCTGGCCACCGGCAAGCTGCATCGATTCCGTGCGCAGGTGACCATCCTCGCAACCGGCGGTTATGGACGCGCCTATTTTTCCTGCACCTCGGCGCACACCTGCACCGGTGATGGCGGCGGCATGGTGCTGCGTGCCGGCCTGCCGCTGCAGGACATGGAGTTCGTGCAGTTTCATCCCACCGGCATCTACGGCTCGGGCTGCCTGATCACGGAAGGCTCGCGCGGTGAGGGCGGCTACCTCACCAACGCCGATGGCGAGCGCTTCATGGAGCGTTATGCGCCGAACGCCAAGGATCTGGCCTCGCGCGATGTCGTGAGCCGCGCCATGACGATCGAGATCCGCGAAGGCCGCGGCGTCGGGCCGCTCAAGGACCACATCTTTCTGCATCTCGAGCATCTGGGCCCGGCGGTGATTCACGAGCGCCTGCCGGGCATCGCCGAGACCGCGCGCATCTTCGCGGGCATCGACGTCGCGCGCGAGCCGATACCGATTCTGCCGACCGTCCACTACAACATGGGCGGCATTCCCTGCAGCATGCGCGGTGAAGTGGTCACGCTGAAGGGTGGCGACGCGAATCACGTGGTGCCGGGACTCATGGCGGTCGGCGAAGCCGCCTGCGTTTCGGTGCATGGCGCCAACCGGCTGGGCTCGAATTCGCTGCTCGATCTGATCGTGTTCGGTCGCGAGGCGGCCCGCCACTGCGCCGAGGTCGCTCAGCCTCGGGCCAAGCAGCGACCGCTGCCGAAGGAGGCCGCCGAGCCCGGCCTCGCGCGCCTCGATCGGCTCCGGCACGCCAAGGGCTCGCGTCCCACCGCCGCGATCCGCCTCGAGATGCAGAAAATCATGCAGGCCGATGCGGCCGTGTTCCGTACCGGTCAGACGCTGGCACAGGGCATCGAGAAACTCGCGCGCACCTTCGAGAGCTTCGCCGACGTCGGCATTTCCGATCGCGGGCTGATCTGGAACACCGATCTGATCGAGACACTCGAGCTCGAGAATCTGCTGCTGCAGGCGCTGGCCACGATCCATTCCGCCGGCAATCGCCAGGAAAGCCGCGGCGCGCACGCGCGCGAGGATTTTCCCCAACGCGATGACGTCAACTGGCTCAAGCACAGCCTGTGCTGGATCAATCCACGCGGCGCCGCCAGCATCGACTACCGGCCCGTGCACATGAACACCTTGACCAGCGATGTCGAGGTGATTGCGCCCAAGGCGCGTACCTACTGATCCGCCCCCAAGGAGAGCACCCGCACATGGTCGAACTGTCGCTGCCGCCGAACTCGAGGATCGACTCCCGTGCCGGTAAGCACTATGGCGCGCCGAGCGGCGCCAGGAGCATCCGGCGCATCAGAATCTATCGCTACGATCCGGAGCAGGGCGGCCGTCCGCGCATCGATAGCTACGACATCGACATGGCGAGCTGTGGGCCGATGGTGCTCGATGCGTTGCTCAAGATCAAAAACGAGGTCGATACCACGCTCGCGCTGCGCCGCTCGTGCCGCGAAGGCATCTGCGGCTCGTGTGCCATGAACATCAATGGTCAGAACGCGCTCGCCTGTACCAAGGCCTGCGACGAGCTCGGCGCCGGCGAGATCCGGATCTACCCGCTGCCGCACATGCCGGTGGTCAAAGACCTGGTGACGGATCTGAGCCAGTTCTATGCGCAGTACGCGGCCGTGAAACCCTGGCTGCAGAGCCGCACGCCGCCGTCGCCGGATCGCGAGCGGCTGCAGTCCAAGGACGATCAGGAGCGGATCGACCGCCCGGCGGCCTGCATCCTCTGCGCCTGCTGCTCGACCGCCTGTCCGAGCTACTGGTGGAATTCGGACCGCTATCTGGGTCCGGCGGCGCTGCTGGCGGCTTACCGCTGGATCGTCGATAGCCGCGACGAGGCCACCGGCGAACGGCTCGATGCACTCGAGGATCCGTTCCGGCTGTATCGGTGCCATACGATCATGAACTGCACCGAAGCCTGCCCGAAGGACCTCAATCCGGCCAAGGCCATCGGCGCCATCAAGCAGCTGCTGGCCGACCGGCGCTACTGAGTGCCATGTCCGAGGTGACGGATCCCGAGCGCGGCCGGCTCGCGTGGCGATGCCGGCGGGGCCGCCGGGAGTGGGACCTGCTGCTGCTCGACTGGATCGGCCGGCACTACGATTCGACCACGCCGGCCCAGCGGGCGCGCTTTGCCGCGGTGCTTGACCTCTCCGAGCCCGAGCTCGAGTACTACCTGCTCACGGCCGAGCACCCGCTCCAGGCTGATCTGCCCGAGCCCCCCAAGGGACGGAACCTTCGGCCGCCGGGCGAATCTAAGCTTAGATAGCATTACGTAAAATCAGGGCTCGGCGGGGCTTGCGTGCGATGGCCAGTTCAGCTGATACACTGACGACGAACTTTCCGGACCAGCTTGGGTCCATTCAGGTCGCATACGGGCGGCCTGGTAGTCCAGTGGGAATGCCGATGGGCCCTGATGCGAGCGACTTGAGTCTGGTGCAGCGCGTACAGCGGGGTGAGCGCAGCGCATACGACCTGTTGGTGCTCAAGTACCAGCACAAGGTCGTAAAGCTCGTGATGCGTTACCTGCGGGATCCGGCCGATGCGGAAGACGTGGCACAGGAGGCCTTCATCAAGGCCTACCGGGCGCTGCCGCAGTTCCGCGGCGACAGCGCCTTCTACACCTGGCTGTATCGCATCGCCATCAACACCGCCAAGAACGCCCTGGCTGCCCGCGATCGCAACCCGGTGAGCTACGAATTGGACATGCACAATGGCGAGGAATCCACGGACATGGTGAGCCGGCTCAAGGATCCGGAGACGCCGGAAGGGCTGGCCTTGACCGAGGAGATTCGCAACACGGTCAATCGTGCGATCGAGGCGCTGCCCGAGGATCTGCGCACGGCCATCGTGCTGCGTGAGCTCGAGGGCCTGAGCTATGAGGAGATTGCGGTTTCGATGGATTGCCCGGTGGGAACGGTACGATCGCGCATCTTTCGTGCCCGCGAAGCGATCGATCGGCGCCTGCGGGAAGTTTTCGACGGCGGCTTGGGTCGCGCAGAGGAGCTGGTGTGAAGCAGGATGAAGTTGAGAGCCAGCTGTCGGCCATGTTCGACGGCGAGCTGCCGGCGGCGGAGTGCGAGCTGCTGTCGCGGCGCATCGATCGGGATGAGAATCTGCGCGCACGCTGGAGCCGCTATGCGCTGATTGGCGCCGCCATGCGCTCCGAGCCCGTAGCCACGGCCCGCAGCGGCTTCGCGATGCGGGTCAGCGCGGCGCTCGAAGCCAATGCCAGACCGCGACGCCTGCGACGCGGGCCGCAGCTGTTCTGGAATGGTGCTCTGGCAGCCACACTGGTGGCGGGTGTTGCCGGCCTGGGCGTCTCGATGCTGCGCACGGCCGCGCTCGGCACGAGCGGTATGCCGGTCGCTGCCGCGCCGGTTGCCGTGCCCGCGGCGCGACCCGAACGCGCCCCAGCCGCGGCGCTGCCGGTGGCCTCGCATGGCCCCGGAAGCTATGTAACCCCTGCCGGTACGCCCGGCGCCGCTACCATTTTGCGCACCCAGCTGGCCGACTACATCGTCGCGCACAGCGCTTATTCGACGCCATTGCTACGGCGTAACGTACTGTCCGAGCTGGTGACCAGCGAAGACCAAACGGCAGCCGGCGCGGCTGGCGACGCCCAGGGTACTGCGGCCGGTGGGGGCGATGCGATCAGGCCAGCCTCAGTTCTCAGCCGTTAGAGCTTCCCTGCTGCCCGCCGTGTTGCGCGCCGTGGGCGGATGCGCCGCACTGTGCATCGCGGCCCAGGCATTCGGTGCCGACAGTGCGCGCGATGATCCCCGGGACTGGCTCGCACGCACGGACGAAGCGCTGTCAAACCGCAACTACGAGGGCGTGTTCGTGCACGAGCACGCCGGCGAGACCGAGACGCTGCGCGTGATTCACCGTGTCGACGGCGAAGGGGTTGCCGAGCGTCTGCAGTCGATGGACGGCTCGGGCCGGGAGTTCATTCGCAAGGGCAATCAGCTCATCTGCTATCTGCCTGACCGGCACACCGTGCTGGTCGAACGCAGCCCCGATGCAGCGCTGCTGCTCAGCGGACTGCCGCGCATGGACGCCGGCTCGGACGGACAGTACGAGATCAAGGAGCTGGCGCGCACACGCGTGTCCGGCCGCGACGCGCGCGTGATCGCGATTGCGCCGCTCGATCAGCTGCGCTACGGCTATCGCGTGTGGATCGACGAAGGCACGGCCATGCCGCTCAAGACGCAGCTGCGCGATAGCCATGGCGGTGTGCTCGAGCAGATCGTCTTCACGAGCCTGAACATGCTGGCGCGCATCCCCAATTCTGAGCTCGAGCCCGGCATCGATGCGCATGCCTATCGCTGGGTGCGGCGCGATGCTGAGCCGATCGACTCGGGCACGCTGTCGGTCTCCTGGGAATCCGCCGCACTGCCGGCCGGATTTCGGATGACCGCGAGCGCGCGGCAAATGCTGCCGGCCGGCCCGGTTGAACACCTGGTGTTCAGCGATGGATTGGCATCGGTGTCGGTCTTCGTCGAGATCGGCCGCAGCGGCGATGGCAGCGCCAGTGCCGGCGCAGCGCGCGAAGATGCCGCCGCGCTCGGCGCCTCGTCGGCCTATTCGTTGGTGGTGCAGGGCTATCGCGTGACGGCAGTCGGTGAAGTGCCGCCCGAGACCGTGCGAGTGATCGCGCAGGCGATCCGCAATGCCGGGCCGTCTGCGGCCGCACCCGATACCGCCCCGAGCGCCGCAACCGCGGCCACTGCGCCGCCGGGTGCGCCGGTCTTTCTGCCGCGCTCGCACGATGGCTTCGATGGTCCGCCGGCGAGCGGTGCGTTCGCGACCGACGTGATTGCGCCGCCGACCTCGCCCACTCTCCACAGCTTCGGCGCCGACCGGCCGGTCTTTGGGGCCGCGTCGGCCCCCGGCGCGTTCGGTCCAGCCGCCGGGCCGCCTGCGGGCGGCTCTGGACGTCGCTGAGGCCGGCGCCGCGCAGGTGCCACCGTCGCTGACCCTGCTGACGCGCGAGGACTGCGGGCTGTGCCAGGAAATGCGGCACGAGCTGCGCCTACTGGCCGCAAACTCGCCGCTGCCGCCCCTGGCAGTCGTCGACGTGGACTCGGATCCCGAGCTTCGCCGTCGCTATGGACTCAAAGTACCGGTGCTGCTGCTCGACTCGATTCCGGTCTGCAGCCACCGGCTCGATGCCGCAGAGCTGCTGCGGCTGCTGGCGCGGCCTTGAGGCTATAATCCGCGCGCCCCGATCCGCGGGGCAATCAAGTCCGCTGATGCAACGCATACGTAACTTCTCCATCATCGCGCACGTTGACCATGGCAAATCGACGCTGGCGGATCGCCTGATCCAGCTTTGCGGCGGCCTCGAAGCACGGGAAATGCAGGCCCAGGTGCTCGACTCGATGGATCTCGAGCGTGAGCGTGGAATCACCATCAAGGCCCAGAGCGTCACGCTGCAATACCAGGCGCGTGGCGGCGAACACTACCTGCTGAACCTGATCGATACCCCGGGACACGTCGATTTTTCCTACGAGGTGTCGCGCAGCCTCGCGGCCTGCGAGGGCGCCCTGCTGGTCGTGGATGCCTCGCAGGGTGTGGAAGCGCAGAGCGTCGCCAACTGCTACACCGCGATCGAGCAGGGGCTCGAAGTGCTGCCGGTGATCAACAAGATCGACCTGCCGTCGGCCGATCCGGATCGGGTCACGACCGAAATCGAGGAGATCATCGGCATCGATGCCTCGGAGGCCGTGCGCGTGAGCGCCAAGACCGGCGAAGGGGTGCCGGAGCTGCTCGAAGAGATCATCCGCCGTGTGCCGCCGCCGCGCGGCGATCTGGAGGCGCCGGTCCAGGCGCTGATCATCGATTCCTGGTTCGATAACTATGTCGGCGTGGTGTCGCTGGTGCGCATGGTCAACGGCACGCTGCGCCGGGGCGAGAAGATCCGCGTGATGTCGACCGGCCGCAGTCACTGCATCGACAAGCTCGGCCGCTTTACGCCCAAATCGATCGCACTCGAGTCGCTGAGTGCCGGTGAAGTCGGGTTCATCGTCGCCGGCATCCGCGAGATCGATGGCGCGCCGGTCGGCGACACGATCACGCTCGACGCGCGTCCGTGCGATGCGCCGCTGCCGGGTTTCAAGCAGATCCAGCCGCGCGTGTTCGCCGGGGTGTTCCCGGTCAATGCCGAGGACTACGAGAGCTTTCGCGACGCGCTCGCCAAGCTCAAGCTCAACGACTCGGCGCTGCACTACGAGCCGGAGGTATCGACCGCGCTCGGGTTCGGCTTCCGCTGCGGATTTCTGGGGCTGCTGCACATGGACATCGTCCAGGAGCGGCTCGAGCGCGAGTATTCGCTCGAACTGATCACGAGCGCGCCGACCGTGGTGTACGAGGTCGCGCGCACCGACGGCAGCGTCGAGTACATCGACAATCCCTCGAAGCTGCCGGCGGTCAATGAGATTTCCGAGATCCGCGAGCCGATCATCACCGCCAGTATCCTGGTGCCGCCGGATTATGTCGGCGCGGTGCTGGGGCTGTGCAGCGAGAAACGCGGCGTGCAGCGCAAGATGCAGTACCTTGCCAGCGCCGTGTCGCTGCAGTACGAGCTGCCGCTGGCCGAGGTGGTGCTGGACTTCTTCGATCGTCTCAAATCGGCGAGCCGCGGCTACGCGTCGTTCGACTATGAGTTCAGCCATTTTCAGTCCGCGCCGCTGGTGAAGCTTGATATCCTCATCAACGGTGATCGGATCGATGCGCTGTCGATCATCGTGCATCGTGAGAACGCCTATGCCCGCGGACGCGATCTGGTCGATAAGATGCACGAGCTGATTCCGCGACAGATGTTCGAGGTCGCGGTGCAGGCGGCCATCGGCAGTCACATCATCGCGCGCGCCACGGTCAAGGCGCTGCGCAAGAATGTGCTGGCCAAGTGCTACGGCGGTGATATCACGCGCAAGCGCAAGCTGCTCGAGAAACAGAAAGAAGGCAAGAAGCGCATGAAGCAGGTAGGACAGGTCGAAATTCCGCAGGAGGCCTTCCTGGCGGTGCTCAAAGTGGGTCGTAAATGATGTCGCAAATGATCTCGCAGCTGCTGGCCGTGCTGGCGTGGGCTGCGCTGCCGGTGACTCTGATCGCGGTGGTCGATGACTGGTTCCTGCGTCCACGCCGCCAGATTGCCCAGGGAGCGGCGGTGCGGCCGGACCCGCCGCT
>Ga0210394_10003479_pt1 | contig 19735 bp, 19 predicted proteins | sample IncBWC12MmetaG_FD_160121 | JGI IMG/M metagenome (GOLD analysis project Ga0210394, IMG submission 160121) | Forest soil microbial communities from Barre Woods Harvard Forest LTER site, Petersham, Massachusetts, United States - Inc-BW-C-12-M | ecosystem: Environmental > Terrestrial > Soil >...
GGTGATGGCTGAACGGCTGACCTTCGCCAATCGCCTGATCGGCGTGCTGCGGCGTTAGGCGCGCTGCTCGCGTTCTTATGACCCGGAACGGCTGCGCGAACGCGTTGAGAAGTCGGCCGTTGCGGCTTATGATTGCCGGACGTCCCGGGGTTCAATTTCACGCTCTCTTCGGAGCCGGAGGAACATCATGCGCGAATTTCTGTTTGCCGCGACCGTTGCGGCCGTGGCGGTGTACGGATCCTTCGCCCCGGCTCTGGCCCAGGAAGATGCCGATCTGAAATTTGGCAAGGTGCATTTCGCGACTTCGTGCAACGAGATCGCGCAACGCCGGTTTGATCGCGCCATGCGCTACCAGCACTCGTTCTGGTATGCGGAATCGAAGGGGATTTACCAGGAAGCCATCAAGGCCGATCCCGAATGCGCCATCGCCTATTGGGGCATCGCGCTGGCGCTGCTCAACAATCCGCACATTGCGATTCCCGCACCCAATCTTCCGCAGGGTCTCTCCGCCATAGAGAAAGCCAAAGCGATTGGTGCGAAGACCGAGCGCGAGCGCGATTATGTCGATGCGCTCTCGTTGATGTATGTCGATTACGACAAGGTCCCGCATCAGGCGCGCGTGCAGTCCTATCTGAAGAAGATGCAAGCGCTCGCGGCAAAGTACCCCGACGACGACGAGGCGCAAATCTTCTACGCAATTACGCTGAACGTGGCGGCCTCGCCCGCCGACAAGACCTATGCCAACCAGCTCAAAGGCGCCGCCATTCTGGAGCCGATCTGGAAACGGCAGCCGCAGCATCCCGGCGTCGCTCATTATCTCATTCATCTTTATGATTATCCGCCGATCGCCGCCAAAGGTCTCACCGCGGCGCTTCGCTATGCGAAGATCGCGCCGAACGCGCCCCACGCACAGCACATGCCGTCGCACATTTTTACGCGCGTGGGTTATTGGAAAGAATCGATTGCAGCGAATCTCGCTTCGGTCAGCGCCGCAAAGGCCAGCAGCGAGGGTGGCGATCAGCTCCATGGGCAGGATTATCTTGTCTACGCGTATCTGCAACTAGGTCAGGACAATACGGCGCGGCAGGTGGTCGACAACGTCGAGGCAACGCAACCCGATCCCGATTCTTTCGGTGGCGCGTTTGCGCGCGCGGCCTCGCCGGCGCGCTACATGGTGGAACGCGGCGACTGGAAGGGCGCGGCCGGTCTCGACGTCAAGCCAAGTAAATTCCCGCACGTGATGGCGATTACATATTTTGCCCGCGCGCTCGGCGCCGCCCGTTCCGGCGATCCGGTCGCGGCCAGGGCTGAGATCGCGAAACTCACAGAGATTCGCGACAGCCTGAGCGCGGCCAAGAACAATTATTGGGCGAGCCAGGTCGACATCCAGGGGCAGGTGACGAATGCCTGGGTACTCTACGCCGAAGGCAAATATGACGACGCGCTGAAGGCCATGGGCGTCGCCGCCGATGCCGAGGACAATTCGGAAAAATCGCCGGTCACGCCGGGGCCGTTGGTGCCTGCCCGCGAACTATATGGCGTCATGCTGCTCGATCGCGGCATGGCGAAAGAGGCGTTGGCCGCATTCGAGGCCACCAAGGCAAAGGAGCCGAACCGCTTCAACGGCTATGCGGGCGCGGCAAAGGCGGCTCAAGCCCTTGGCGACACGGTGCAGGCCAAGGCAAATTACGAAAAGCTTCTGGCGCTGGCATCGGAGTCGGATTCCGATCGACCGACGCTAGCCGCCGCGCGGACCTTCGTTGCGAGTAACTAGGAATGATCCGGAATCGAAACACCGTTGTTGCCGTGATTGCCGGCTTGGCGCTCGGTGCGCTCGCCGGGCTTTCGGCGTTCTTCGGGTGGCCGATGTCGGTCCACAGCAAGGCGTTGACGCCGCCGAGCCATCCGAAGTTTGCGGAGGTGCGGTGGCCGTTTCCGACCGACGAGTGGGGCGAGGGCAAGGCGTTCCGCTGCGCCGCGGCCGATTGCGGCGTTGACGTCAACGTTTACATCCGCGCCAAGATCGGCTTTTGCAACTGCGTGTCCGGCGTCTCGGACGACAACGAACTCGACCGCCTGAGCGACTTCAACCTGATGGGCGAAAAGGCTTCCGTTCTGGGAGCAGGCCACGCGATCAATATCGCCTGGATGAAAGGCCGCAGCCGGGCCTATGCGGTCGCGGAGCCCTATCACGCGTCGGGCTCGGCACTCGCCATCGCGTTCAACGATCGTTGCGACGCCATCGTCGCAACGGCAACCGTCGCGCACGACCCGCCCACGGCGATCGAGCCCAGTGTCATCGACTTCCTCAACAGCGAGGTCATCGTGCACTGGGCTGAAGTCACGCTCGGTCTCTAAGGCTCAAGTGGCCGCGCGATCGACGTCAGACGCCGGCCATCATCACGTATTTGATCTCGAGATATTCTTCCATGCCGTGATGCGAGCCTTCGCGGCCGAGACCCGATTCCTTGACACCGCCGAAGGGCGCGACTTCGGTCGTGATCAGGCCGGTATTGACGCCGACCATGCCGGACTCCAGCGCTTCGGCGACCCGCCAGACCCGCCCCAGATCGCGCGCATAGAAATAAGAGGCAAGCCCGAACGGCGACTTGTTGCACATCGCAATCACGTCCGCCTCATCCTTGAAGCGGAACACCGGCGCCAACGGCCCAAAGGTTTCTTCCTGCGACACCAGCGCGTCGGGCGCGACGTTGGCCAGCACCGTCGGCTCGAAGAAAGTGCCGCCGAGCGCATGGCGCTTGCCGCCGATCACCACCTTGGCGCCGCCCTTTACGGCATCTGCAATATGCCTCTCGACCTTTTCGATTGCTTCCATGTTGATCAACGGGCCCTGAGTCACACCTTGTTCGGTGCCGTCGCCGATCTTCATCGCCGCGACTTTCTTCGAAAGCTTTTCCACGAACTGATCGTAGATCTTGTCCTGGGCATAGATGCGGTTGGCGCAGACGCAGGTCTGACCCATGTTGCGGTACTTCGAGACCATCGCGCCCTCGACCGCTGCATCAATATCGGCGTCGTCGAACACCACGAACGGCGCGTTGCCGCCGAGTTCAAGTCCGAGTTTCTTCACCCCGACCGCGGCCTGCTGATAAAGAATCTTTCCGACCTCGGTCGAGCCGGTGAAGCCGACAAAACGCACCGCGGGGTGTTCGCACAAAACCTTGCCGATCGCGGACGAATTGCCCGTCAGGATATTGAACACGCCCTTCGGCACACCCGCCTTTTCGGCCAACGCCACCAGCGCCAGCGCGCTGAGCGGCGTCTCATTGGCAGGTTTGAGCACCACCGTGCAGCCGGCGGCGAGCGCCGGCGACACCTTGCGGGTGATCATCGAGTTCGGGAAATTCCACGGCGTGATCGCGCCGCACACGCCGATCGGCTGCTTGATCGCCAACAGCCGCGCGTCGGCCCGCTGGGTCGGGATGGTTTCGCCATAGACACGCCGCGCCTCCTCGGCGAAGAACTCGACATAGGCGCCGCCGATGTCGACTTCGCCGAGCGCTTCCGACAGCGGCTTGCCCTGCTCCGAGGTCAGGATCAGCGCGAGGTCTTCACGGTTGGCGACGATCAGCTCGAACCATTTTCGCAGAATATTCGAGCGCTGCTTCGCGGTGAGCTTGGCCCAGGCCGGAAACGCCCGCTCGGCGGCTTCCACCGCCTGGGTTGCTTCCGCCGTGCTCATCTTCGGCACCTTCGCAAGCTCGACGCCGTTGACCGGATTGGTCACGGGGTTGGCTGGCGTGCCGGTCCAGGCGCCATCAATGTAGCACTGCTCGCGCAGCAGCGAGGGGTCCTTCAGGCGATTGCGCAAGGTCGCGGCAGCGGGTTGCGATGCGCGGGCGGCAGCGGTCGGGGTCATGGCGTTCCTCCTCGGATCGGATTTTTGGATGTTGCGGACAATTATAGGCCCAAACCGGCCGTGATGCACCGCCCGCAAAAGGCCGGCCGCATCAAACAAATTTGCGGATTACAGAGCAGAAGATCGATACCACCGCCAGGGCGCGGCGAACGGCAGACAATCAAGCCGCGCCGCTCATATAGGTTTCGCGCCGGCCGATCATGCGGTCCGCTACCGCCTTGGCGTCCGCCTTCGATGACGTCGCACAGGTCCGATATTCGAGGTCGGGTGTTTCCGCCGGCCCGCGACGTCCAAACCACGATTTGGAACCGGCGGGCAAAAGCGCCAGCGCCTGGGCAACGTTGTCGACGGCTCCGAAAGAATGCAGCGCGCCGGTGGCGGTAAAGCGAACTTCATAAATACCGGGCGAGATCGGAGCTTCGAGGTTTTCGCCGCGTCCAACGCGCGGATACCGCTTCCATTCGCTCCAGGTCGAGATCATCAAATTTCCCTTTACGCCGCCCGCCCTCGTTCATTTGATCCAACCGAGGGCCAAATGCAACATTCACGCTGCATTTTTGCTTTGATCTGAACGCATTACTGGCAGGCTGGTTCCGCATCCGCCACGGCGATTGTGGCGATCAACCGGATATTCGCCAACGATGCGGCCAGATTCGTCGAAAATTATGGCAGGTTTTGCCTTCATCCCCAGGCTCGTTTTGAACGACGGTCACGAGATCGCGACCCGGCGCAGCCTCTATTGCGGCATGAGACACCCGGTAGGAAGATCAATCGCTGCAAAAAACAACAAGGAGGAACCCCATGCAAAGCAAAGCTCAGATCGATCAGGTCCTGCGCCAGAAAAGCGACGCCAGGGAAATTCCCGGCGTTGTCGCCATGGCCGCCAGCGGCAAGGAGGTGATCTATCAGGGCGCGTTCGGCAAGCGCGACCTGTCCAAGCAAGACGGCATGACACCGGACAGCGTGTTCTGGATCGCCTCCATGACCAAGGCCATCACGACGGCGGCGGCGATGCAGCTGGTCGAGCAAGGCAAGCTTTCCCTTGATACGCCGATCGGCAAGGTGCTGCCCGATCTCGCCGCGCCGCAAGTGCTCGAAGGGTTTGACGCCGACGGCGAGCCCAAGCTGCGGCCCGCCAAGAAGGAGATCACGCTGCGCCAGCTCATGACCCACACGGCCGGCTTCTGCTACGACTTGTGGAACGGCGACATGGCAACGTATCTGCAGAAGAAAGGCCTCCCGTCGATCACTTCCTGCCAGAACGACGCGCTCAAAACCCCGATCGCGACCGACCCCGGCACGCGCTGGGAATACGGCACCAATATCGATTTCGTCGGCAAGGCGGTCGAGGCGGTAAGCGGCAAGCGGCTTGACGCCTATTTGCGGGATCATCTGTTTTCCCCGCTCGGCATGAACGACACCGCTTTCAGGCTGACCGACTCGATGCGCCAGCGTCTGGTTGGGATGCACGCGCGGGGACCGGATGGCTCGCTTGCCTCGATCCCGTTCGAACTGGAGCAGAATCCGGAATTCCACATGGGCGGGGGCGGCCTCTATGGCACCGCGGGCGATTACATCAAATTCACCCAGATGATCCTCAACCAGGGCCGCGGCAACGGCAATCAAGTGCTCAAGCCGGAAACGGTCGCCACCATGGGCCAGAACCATATCGGCGATCTTGTCGTGACCAAGATGATATCGGCCATACCGGCCTACACCAACGACGTCGATCTCTACCCCGGCATGGTCAAGAAATGGGGGCTTTCCTTCCTGATCACGACGGCCAAGACGCCCGAAGGCCGCACCGCGGGCAGCCTCGCCTGGGGGGGTCTTGCCAATACCTATTTCTGGATCGATCCGGCGCGCGACGTCGCCGGCGTGATCCTGATGCAGGTGTTGCCGTTTGCAGACGCAAAATGCCTGGAAGCCTTCGCCGGCCTCGAACGCGGCGTCTATGCCGGGCTCGACGCGGCCGGTCAAAAGGCGGCTTAGGCGAAACGCAACGACTTTCGTACGGCACGCTCGCCGCCGGATCCTTATCGACTTGATCCGGCGGCCAACCTCTCCCGGGCTACCTTGCCAAAAATATCCCGCAGGCTTGAGGCGGCCGGTGAAATCTCGTTTGCCGTGACCATCCGCAGTTCGATGGCAGGCAATTTGGGAAGACCGAATTCGGACCCTACGTTCTTCATTCCCGCGGGAACACGATGCGGAGTTCTGACGGAAATGCCGTGGCCGAAACGGAGCGCCGCCCATACGCCGGGGAGACTCGGTGTTGTAAGAGACAGCCGCCAGGACAGCCCCTTTCCTTCCAAAGCCTGGAGCGCCGTCTGTCGAAACAGGCACGGGTGATCGAACAGAACGAGCGGAAGCGGATCGCCCGGTGAACGCTTCGCGAAGTCCTTCCAGCCGAACCACAGCATCGGCAAGGAGCCGACCCTGATCCCCTGCGTTTCCGAACCGGGCCGACAAAATGCAATGGCGACATCGAGGCGGCCGGCTTGCACTTCTTCGACAAGGTTGTAATTGCGGCCGGCCCGGACCTCAATATGAACCTCCGGCCTTTGACGCGAGAAGCGTGTGACGACCTCGGGAAGCACGTCTTCGACAAGATCCTGCGGGAGGCCGATGCGTACCGAGGCGAGCGCCGCCTTCGCATCGAGCGAGGCTGCCACCTCGTCATTCAAGGCGATGATCCGCCGGGCGTAAGGCAGCAATGCATCACCCGCTTCGGTCGGAACAAGACCGCGTCCGTTGCGCCTCAATAAGGGCTGCCCGGCCTGCTGCTCCAGCTTCTTGAGCTGCATGCTGACCGCCGACTGCGAGCGGCCAAGTTTTGAAGCTGCGCGCGCGAAACTCCCAAGCTCAATGCCGAGAACCAGCGTGCGCAACGCATCCATGTCAAAGGCAGGCCGCATGTTTCCGCTTTCCGAAAGTGTCAGTTCAAAACTATCTGATATTCGAAATAATAAAAGATTGCTAGCCGTGGAATCCGGACGCCGCAAGGATCGAAGACATCGCCGAGGTGCACACAGCCTGCATGTGTCCGGTGGACGTCCGCGATGCACAGGAGGAATCACCGTGAATACGACACTGACCGATCAGCTACGCGACCTTTCCACGCCCCACCTGTCGGACGGTTGTTTCAGCAGGGGATTTCCGATCCGATTCGCGCCGGCTGGGCTGAAGGCGCTTGCGAGGAACATGCGGTGCTGTGGACGGGCGCTCCCCGTCCGTCACGTCGGAAGCATCGATGTTTTTTTCGAGGTCTTCGAACGAGCAGAGCCGGGCGACGTCCTCGTCATCGACAATGGAGGACGGCTCGATGAGGCATGCATCGGTGACATCGTGCTGCTTGAGGCGAAGGCTGCGGGTATAGCCGGCATCGTGGTCTGGGGTCTTCACCGCGACAGCGTCGAACTCACCGAGATCGGGTTTCCAATTTATAGCCTGGGCGCATTACCGAGCGGTCCGCAGCGATTGCATGCAAGACCCGCGGATGTTTTCACCAGCGCCACGGTTGGCCAGCACGCCGTTACCACGCATGACTTTGTCGTTGCCGACGCGAACGGCGTTCTGTTTCTTCAAGATAACCAGCTCGTCGACGTCGTCACCGCAGCGGTCAGTTACCGCGATACCGAGGCCCGGATCATCAAGGCCATGAAGGAAGGTCACAGCTACCGCAGCCAGACGCGATTTAACGAGTACCTCACGCGGCGCGAGCAGAACCCCGGCTATGGCTTCCGTCAGCATCTAGCGGCCATCAAGGCTGCAGGCGAGGCATAGGCGCCCGGAACTCTGACCGGTACAGAATATCGACGTACGAATGCCCTGGATCAGACCGGCAGACCGTTTTGCCGCGCCAAATCCTTCAACGAGACCTGCGGCCTTGCGCCGATGTGCTGAATGACTTCGGCGGCTGCGAGTGCGCCGAGGCGGCCGGCGGTTTCGTGTCCGACGCCGCGCGACAGGCCGAACAGGAAGCCGGCCGCGAACAGGTCGCCAGCGCCCGTGGTGTCGACGATTTTCTCGATCGGAAACGCCGGCACTGCCGTGACGCCTTCCTTTGAGGCAACGACGCAGCCTTTTTCGCTTCGCGTCACCGCCGCAAGAGCGATGTCGCTGCGCAACAGTTTGAGCGCGGTTTCAAAATCCGATGTCTGGTACAGCGAATGCAGCTCGGCTTCGTTGGCGAAGACGAGGTCGACCGTGCCACTCCGCATCAATTGAAGAAATTCGTCGCGATAACGGTCCACGCAGAAGGCATCCGAAAGCGTCAGCGCCACCTGACGGCCCGCCTGATGCGCGATCGTTGCCGCCTTCACAAAGGCCTCCTTGGCGCTTTTCGGATCCCACAAATACCCTTCGAGATAAACAAACGCGGAAGCCGCGACCTGGTCGGCATCGATATCGGACGGCATCAGCTCCTGCGCCGCGCCGAGATAGGTATTCATCGTGCGCTCGCCATCCGGCGTCACCAGAATGTAGGAGCAGCCGGTAGCGGGACCGCCTGCCGCGGGTTTGGTCTCAAAAGCGACCCCGGCGGCACGAATGTCATGGGAGTACAAACGGCCGATCTGGTCATCTCTCACCTTGCCGATATAAGCGGCGCGGGCCCCCAGATTGGCGACACCCACAATGGTGTTGGCCGCCGATCCGCCTGACATCTCCGTAGCCGGCCCCATGTCGCGATAGATCGCCGTCGCACGGTCCTCGTCGATCAGCGACATGCCGCCTTTGGTCATGCCATGTTGCTCGAGAAAACGCTCGTCAGTCTGCACCAGCACGTCGAAGATGGCATTGCCGATGCCGAGAACATCATATTTCGTTGCGGTCATGAACCTGTCCTGCCAAAGCATGATCCGGACCCGAAGGGGCCGCGTAAGCAAAGTGGGGCGATAGCCGCCTATCACGATCGTCCCGCCACGAGCAAGCGATGCTGCTATAGAGACGCCGATGATTCGCTCATTCATCACGGTATCGACGGGAACGTTGGCCTCGCGATTGCTCGGCTTTGCCCGCGACGCCATGGTGGCGGGCTTGCTCGGCGCAGGCCCCGTGGCCGATGCCTTTCTGGTGGCGTTTCAGCTTGTGAACGTCGTCAGGCGCCTGTTGACGGAAGGCGCGCTGAATAATGCGCTGGTGCCGGCCTGGCTCGCTGTGAATAAAGCGAAGGGCCCGATTGCCGCTGGCGCCTTTGCCGGCCGCGTGCTCGGCACCGTCAGCGCGGCGCTGATTCTGGCAACCGGCGCGGCCGGCCTGTTGATGCCGTTGATCATCACCGCCCTGGCGCCGGGTTTTGCCGGCGAGGAGACGCTGCGGCTTGCGGTAGATGACGCCCGCCTGATGCTGCCCTATCTCGCTTTCGCGGGGCCCGCGGCCGTGACGATGGCGCTCTTGAATGCGCAAGGGCGCTTTGCGCTGACGGCGTTTGCACCGCTTCTGTTCAATAGCGCCCTGATCGTCGTAATGACCGTCCTGATCGTTCAGCGATGGGGCGCGCCAGACGCTGCGCTCGCGATCGCAGCGACCGTCGGAATTGCCGGACTGCTGCAACTGCTCATCCTGATCCTGCGATCGCCCGGCGGCCACTTCGCAACGCCGCTTCGCGTCACGCTCGATTCCGAGATGCGCGGCTTTCTCGGTCACGCAATCCCCGGCATGGTTGCCGGCGCCGGACCGCAATTGCTCGTCGTTGCCGGCGCCATCCTCGCGTCAACCGCGCCCTCGGCGGTGTCGTGGCTCTACTTCGCCAACCGCCTGATCGAATTGCCGCTCGGCATCGTCGGTGTCGCCGTCGGCGCGGTGCTTGTGCCGGAACTGGCCCGCGCGGTGCGCACCGGCGAGGCGGACGCGATGACGCACGCCCAGTCGCGCGGTCTTGAGCTGGCGGTCGGCCTCGCTTTGCCCGCAACGCTTGGACTGATCGCGCTGAGCGAGCCTATCGTGCGGCTCCTGTTCGAGCACGGCGCGTTCGCCGCGGCTGATACCGCCGGGACCGCGCACGCGCTGGTGTGGCTTGCGCTCGGCCTGCCGGCGCATGTGTTGATCAAGGCGCTATCGCCTGCCTGCTTCGCCCGCGGCGACACGGCGACGCCGTTATGGGCGACACTCAAGGGCCTTGCGGTGACCGTCGCCCTGGCGATCGTGCTCGGCCGATTGTTCGCAAGTCCCGGCATCGCGGCCAGCATCGCGCTTGGCGCCTGGAGCGGCGCGCTGGTGTTGATCCGGCACGGCGTCACGACGTTCGGCTTCTCGATCGACGCCGTGGCGCGAGCGCGGCTGCCGCGCATCGTGGCCGCAGCCCTCGCGATGGGTGGCTTGCTATGGCTGTCGGCACCGTCCGTACTGGCATTTGACGGAAATGCATCCGGGCTTGGACATCTCCTGTTAGTGGCCGCACTGATATCGGGTGGAATAGCGGCTTACGCCCTGTTTCTGGTCCTCACCGGCGCGCTTCGCTGGCGTGACGCGGTTAACGCGATCCGACAAACCGCGGCTTAAAAGCTTGCGCGAGCGAACCCCCCATGGCATTTGACGGCGCGTCGCGCCCCATTTGGCAATGGACGGCGCAAGACAGACACGCGGGAAGCTGGCACGCAGGAAACTGATAATGGCTTTTGTCGAACGGGTTTTTTCGGGCGTCCAGCCGACCGGTAATTTGCATCTCGGCAATTACCTCGGCGCGATCGTCAATTTCGTGAAGCTGCAGCAGACGCATAACTGCCTTTATTGCGTCGTCGATCTGCACGCGATCACGCAAGGCGTCGACGTCTGGGGTGGACCGGCCGAGCTTGCGCGCAACACCCGCGAGGTGACGGCAGCCTTTATCGCTTCCGGCATCGATCCGAAAAAGCACATCGTGTTCAATCAGAGCCAGGTCACCGGCCATGCCGAACTGGCCTGGATCTTCAATTGCGTGGCGCGGGTCGGCTGGCTCAACCGCATGACGCAGTTCAAGGAGAAGGCCGGCAAGGACCGCGAGAACGCTTCGGTCGGGCTCTACGATTATCCCGTGCTGATGGCGGCCGATATCCTGCTCTATCGCGCCACCCATGTTCCCGTCGGCGAGGACCAGAAGCAGCATCTCGAACTCTCGCGCGACATCGCGCAGAAGTTCAACAACGACTTCGCCGATTCGATCCGCAGCCACGGCACCCATGACGGCGTGTTCTTTCCTCTGCCCGAACCCCTGATCACGGGTCCGGCGACGCGGGTGATGTCGTTACGCGATGGCACCAAGAAGATGTCGAAGTCGGACGCGTCGGATAATTCGCGCATCAACCTCACCGACGACGCCGACACGATCGCGCAGAAGATCCGCAAGGCCAAGACCGACCCCGAGCCGTTGCCGTCGGAGGAAAAAGGCCTGGAGAGCCGGCCCGAGGCCGACAACCTGGTCGGGATTTATGCCGCGCTGTCGGGCCGCACCAAGGCCGAGGTGCTCGGCGAGTTCGGCGGCGGACAGTTCTCCAGCTTCAAGAACTCGCTCGTCGAACTCTGTGTCGCCAAGCTGTCGCCGATCGCATCCGAGATGAAACGGCTGGTCGCAGACCCCGGTTATGTCGATTCCATCCTGATCGACGGCGCCGACCGCGCCCGCATCATCGCCGACGAAACCATGAAGCTCACAAGAGATGTCGTTGGCTTCGTTCGGAAGCGTTAGTTCCACCTTTAATCCCGGAAATGACGCGGCGCACCCTGAACGCCGCGCGCCTGAAACGCGTAAAACAAATCTCGATTTTGCCAAATCCCCGCCACCCTCCCGGCTTGTCGGGAACGGTTGCGCCATGGCAGCATGTGATGGCTTGTTGCAGCTTCGGAACATGCATGGCCACTCAGCGACGTAGCTACGAAACGGGTCACAAGCCAAAATGTCTTGTCATCGTTGACGACACCGCGGAATGGGATCGCGCGGTGCGCTACGCAAGCCGCTGGGCGATGCGCGCCGGCGGCGGCGTGGTAATGCTTCGCGTCGTCGAGATCGAGGACCAAAATCAGCAATGGCTCGGCGTTGCCGACATCATGCGCGCCGAGGCGCTGGAGGAAGCGAATGCCGCGCTCGATCGTGCCGCTGGCCGCGCCAACGGCATTGCCGCCATCACCCCGGAACGGGTGGTCCGCGAGGGCGATCCGACCGAGCAGATGATCGACGCGATCGAGAAGGATGTCGACATCGTGATGCTGGTGCTGGCCTCCAATCCCGGCCCCGAGGGTCCCGGGCCGATCATCAGCGCCATGGCCAATGCGGTCGGGACCTTCCCGATTCCCGTCGTTATCGTTCCGGGCGATCTGAGCGACCCGGAAATCGACGCACTTTCTTAGCGTTTGGGCCGCGCTAATCCGCTGTTGTCGGGCTGTATTTTCGCCCTTGACCGTGCTTTCCCGATCGCCATCTGATAAGGAGATTTATGCGTGCTGGCCTTGAACCAGTGACGCCGGAGAAAGCCATGTTCATTCAGACCGAAGCCACGCCCAATCCCGCCACCTTGAAGTTCATTCCAGGCCGCACCGTGCTCGACGGCGGCACCATGGAGTTTGCCAGCCGCGAAGCGGCCAGCCGCTCGCCGCTGGCTGAAAGGCTGTTCAGCGTGCCCGGCGTGACCAGCGTCTTTTACGGCTCCGACTTCGTCACCGTCACCAAGGACGACAGCGACTGGCAGCACCTCAAGCCTGCGATTCTCGGCGCCATCATGGAGCACTACATGTCGGGAGCGCCGCTGCTCGCCGACGGCAGCGCCGGCAGTGACGAGGCCGCCGACGAAGCCGACGAGTTTTTCAACGAGGCCGATGCCGAGACGGTCGAGATGATCAAGGACCTGATCGAAACGCGGGTACGGCCGGCGGTCGCCAATGACGGCGGCGACATCACGTTTCGCGGCTTCAAGGACGGCATCGTCTACCTCAACATGAAGGGCTCGTGCGCGGGCTGCCCCTCGTCCACGGCGACGTTGCAGCACGGCATCCAGAATCTGTTGCGGCATTTCGTGCCTGACGTGGTTGAAGTCCGGCCGATGTGACGGAGATGCGAATAGTGAATAGCGAATGGCGAATGGTTAGCGATCCTGCCCCTCTATTCGCTATTCGCCACCCGCTATTCGCCCCGTCTCCATGCTGATCCTCGCCATCGACACCGCGCTGGATGCCTGCGCCGCGGCGGTGCTCGATACCGAGGCGGGCAATATGATCGCCCACGAATCCCAAGCCATGAAGCGCGGTCATGCCGAAGCGCTGATGCCGTTGATCGGACGGGTGATGGCGGCATCCGGGACGGCATTCGCAAGCCTCGGCCGCATCGCGGTTACCACCGGCCCCGGGAGTTTCACTGGCTTGCGGGTTGGTCTGTCGGCGGCGCGCGGCATTGCGCTGGCGGCCAACATCCCCGTGGTGGGTGTGACGACGCTTACCGCCTATGCGGCCCCCATCGTCAGCCAGAATGCCGAACATCCGGTGGTTTCCGCGATCGATGCCCGGCACGATCACGTCTATCTTCAGGTGGTCAGCGGAAATGGAAGCGCGCTGGTCCGGCCGCGCGTCGCACCGATCGCGGAGGCGCTCAGCGCCTGGCGTTTCGGAGCGCCGTATCTGGTGGGCAATGCCGCCGGGATACTCGCCGAGCGCTGGCCTTCGCACGCAGTGCCGCCGGTCAAGGTGGATGTGCAACCGGCCCCGGACATTTCCTGGGTGGGATGGCTTGGGGCCGCGGTCAGCCCGAATACGGCGCCGGCACGCCCGTTCTATCTGCGCCCTCCCGACGCCAAACCGTCGAGGGAGCCGCCGCACGCGGCCGCGCCGCCCGCCTCCCAATGATGGCATGGCTCGCCGAATTATGGGGCGGCGGCCAGGCTCTGGTCGAACCCGCAAGCCTGCGCGATGCCGCAGACCTTGCACATATCCACGGTGCATCCTTTCATCGCGGCTGGGGCGAAGGTGAATTCGAGCGGATGCTCTTGGAACGAAACACGCTGGTCCATCGTCTGAGAATGGGACGGAAAATCATCGGCTTCTCGGTATCGCGGATGGCGGCCGACGAGGCCGAAATATTGTCGATCGCGGTGGCCAAGACGCACCGTGGCCGCGGCCTCTCCAATAGCCTGCTGCTGACCCATCTTGGCCACCTCGCCGGCCGGGGCATCCGGACGGTATTTCTGGAAGTCGAGGAAAATAATCAGCCGGCCCGGCGGCTTTACGGACGCGCCGGATTTACGGTCGCGGGCCGCCGCGAACGCTATTACCAGCATGGCGGCGGGGAACCGCTGAATGCGGTGCTGATGCGGCGCGACTTGTCGTGACATACGTACGATGGCAGAACGTGGTATGATAATTGACACCATCCCGACAATATCCTGACGGCCCTTCGGAATGACCACGTTCAAATCCAGCCCCGCGCTCACGGCCACCGGTATCGAGGCGCGTTGTGCCGCAACCGGCATGCGCATGACCGAGCAGCGCCGCGTCATTGCACGCGTGCTGGCGGAAGCGGAGGATCATCCTGACGTCGAGGAGTTGTATCGCCGCTGCGTTGCCGTCGACGACAAGATCTCGATCTCGACGGTCTATCGCACGGTGAAGCTGTTCGAGGACGCCGGCATTATCGAGCGGCACGATTTTCGCGAAGGCCGCGCCCGCTACGAACAGATGCGCGACAGCCACCACGACCACCTGATCAACCTGCGCGACGGCAAGGTGATCGAATTCACTTCCGAGGAAATAGAGAAATTGCAGGCCGAGATCGCGCGCAAGCTCGGCTACCGGCTGGTCGATCACCGCCTGGAGCTTTATTGCGTCCCGCTGGACGACGACAAATCCTAAAAACGGCCGCGGGCGACGCCCTTTCGGCCCAACATTCCGGTTCCATGAAACTGCCACGCAAACTGCATATCAAGTCGTATGGCTGTCAGATGAATGTCTACGATGCGCAACGCATGGTGGACACGCTGGCTGGCGAGGGCTTTGTCGAGACCGCCAACGTCGACGATGCCGATCTCGTCATTCTCAACACCTGCCACATCCGGGAAAAGGCCTCCGAGAAGGTGTATTCCGAACTCGGCCGGCTCCGCGCCGTAAAGGACGAGGCCGCGCGCCAGGGGCGGCGGATGAACATCGCAGTCGCCGGCTGCGTGGCGCAGGCCGAAGGCCATGAGATCATCCGTCGCGCGCCGGTCGTCGATGTCGTGGTCGGGCCGCAGAGCTATCATCATCTGCCGCAATTGCTCGCGCGCGCCGAAAGGGACGGCCGCGCGCTGGAGACGGAGTTTCCCGCCGAAGACAAATTCGCATTTCTGCCGCCGCCGAAACCGGACGTCATTCGCGCACGGGGAATCTCGTCGTTCGTCACCATCCAGGAAGGCTGCGACAAGTTCTGCACCTTCTGCGTGGTGCCTTATACCCGCGGCGCCGAGATCTCGCGGCCGGTTGCAAGAATCGTCGACGAGGTGAAGCGGCTCGCCGATCACGGCGTGCGCGAAATCACCCTGATCGGCCAGAACGTCAACGCCTATCACGGCGAGGGACCCGACGGACGGACCTGGCCGCTTGGCATCTTGTTGCGTCACTTGGCCGAAATTCCCGGCATCGTCCGCTTGCGCTACTCGACAAGCCATCCCCGCGATATCGACGAAACGCTGATCGAGGCCCATCGCGACACGCCAGCGGTGATGCCTTTTGTGCATTTGCCGGTGCAATCCGGCTCGGACCGCATCCTTGCAGCCATGAACCGCAAACATACCGCTAGAGACTACCGGAGCGCCATCGACCGGTTTCGCGCCGTCCGCCAAGACATTGCATTTTCATCGGATTTTATCGTTGGCTTCCCCGGCGAGACCGAGGAAGATTTTCGAGCCACCCTCGCTCTGGTCACACAAATCGGATACGCTGGTGCTTATTCGTTCAAATATTCGCCTCGGCCCGGCACGCCGGCGGCGGAGATGCGGGAGATAGTGTCAGCGGAAGAAATGGACGAGCGATTGGCGCGGCTTCAGGAATTGATCGACAGCCAGCAATCGGCCTTCAACAGGGCCATGATTGGGAAGACCGTCGATGTGTTGTTCGAGCGCTCGGCGCGCAATCCGGGCCAGATCGTCGGCCGCACCGCCTATCTTCAGCCGGCGCATGTGATGGCGCCGCAAGCCATCGTCGGACGCGTCCTGCCGGTGCGAATCGAAAGCCTCGAGCGCTACAGTCTGCTCGGCGAGCTTGCGATCGCTCAATCAGAACCCACCGCCTCGCCCGAGGCCGTGCAAACGACCAACGCTGCTGAAATCAGAATGGGAGCCTGAACCCTTGCCAAAAAGCGCATCGGATTCACCCTCGCTCGCTCCCAACCGCAAACCCGACCGCGACATGCAAGTTCCGCCCGAAACTCAAGTCGTCATCGACTTCGATGACAACCGCGCGGCCTCGGCGCTGGTCGGACCTTACGGGCAAAATCTGGCGCTGATCGAGCGGCGGCTCGGCGTGGTGGTGGATTCGCGCGGCAACCACATCACGGTTGCCGGCTCGCGCGACGGCTGCGATGCCGCGCGGCGGGTGCTGGAGGCGCTTTATGCCCATGCGATCCAGGGGCAGGATATCGCGCAAGGAGACGTCGAGGGTGCGATCCGCGCGGTGATCGCGCAAGGCTCGCTGTTCGAATTCGACGCCAAGACTGCGAAATCGTCGTTCGAGACCATCAATCTGCGCAAGCGCCCGGTGCGGGCGCGCACCGCGGCGCAGGACTCCTATATCCGCGCGCTGAAGCGTCATGAGCTGGTGTTCGGCGTTGGACCTGCGGGCACCGGCAAGACCTGGCTGGCGGTCGCCCATGCCGCGCAACTGTTCGAACGCAAGGAAGTCGATCGCATTATCCTGTCGCGCCCGGCCGTCGAAGCCGGCGAGCGGCTCGGCTTCCTGCCTGGCGATCTGCGCGAGAAGGTCGATCCATACCTGCGGCCGATCTACGATGCGCTGTACGATCTGATGGATTCGCGCATCGTCGAACGTGCGCTGCAGACCGGTGAGATCGAGATCGCGCCGCTGGCGTTCATGCGTGGCCGCACGCTCACCAACGCCGTCATCATTCTGGATGAGGCGCAGAACACCACCTCCATGCAGATGAAGATGTTCCTGACGCGGCTTGGCGAAAACAGCCGCATGATCGTCACCGGCGACCCATCGCAGGTCGACCTGCCGAACGGTCAGACCTCGGGTCTGGCGGAGGCCGTCAAGTTACTGAACGGGGTCGCCGGCATCTCCCAGGTACATTTCACCGCCGAAGACGTGATCCGTCACGAGCTGGTGGCACGGATCGTGGCGGCCTATGAAGGCTTGCCGCAACGGCCGGTAAGCGGCAAGACGTAATGGCTGAAAATGCCGCCTCCACTTGCGCGTGCTGAGGTCGAAATACCATACAACTGCGAACCGATGGCTCCGTCTGCCCTTCCGATCACCGAAATTCTTGTCGTTGCCGATTGCTGGCAGGCCGAGCCTGAGGCGGAGGCAACCATCGATCGCGCGATTGCGGCGGCCGCCGAGTTCGTCACGGTCGATGTCGGCGACAGCGAATTGGCGATCATGCTGACCGACGACGCCGGCATCCGGACGCTGAACCGCAACTGGCGCGGCATCGACAAGGCGACCAACGTGCTGTCGTTTCCGGCCTTGCAGCCGCGTGGCGAGCGCGATCCGAATGACCCACCGCGCATGCTGGGCGACATCGCGATCGCCTATGAAACGACGCGTAAAGAGGCCGACGAAGAGCAAAAGCCGTTCGGCCATCATCTCAGCCATCTCGCGGTTCATGGCTTCCTGCACCTGATCGGCCACGATCACGAGAAGAATCAGGAGGCGGAGACCATGGAGGCGATCGAGCGGGAAATCCTTTTGCAACTCGGCATCCCCGATCCCTACGCGGGGCGGACGGATTAAAATGTCGGATTCCGACCCGACCCACGACAATCCGCGCAACACGCGCAACCTGCCCGCCGTCGTGCAAGAGGCCGAGGTCATGCGCCCCGTCGCCGACAACTGGCTGACGCGGGCGATCCGCACGCTGTTCGGCTGGAAGCCGGGATCGGTTCGCGACGATCTGCAAGTCGTGCTCGACGCGAGCACGCCCGACGAAGTGGGCTTTTCCGCCGTCGAGCGCGCCATGCTGCGCAACATTCTCTCGCTGCATGAACGCCGGATTGCCGACGTCATGATCCATCGCGCCGATATCGTCGCCGTCAAGCGCGACATTCCACTCGGCGAATTGATGAGCCTGTTCGAAAGCGCCGCGCATTCGCGGCTCGTGGTCTACAACGAAACCCTCGACGACCCCGAAGGCATCGTCCACATCCGGGATCTGCTGGCGTTCATGACGGCGCGCGCCGCAAAGCCCAAGGGCAAGACCAGGCCGAAGAAACCGCTTCCCGCAGGCCTTGATCTGCGCGCGGTCGACCTGGCGCTACCGCTTTCGGAGGCCAACATCATCCGGAAATTGCTGTTCGTGCCGCCCTCGATGCGCGCCATCGATCTGCTCGCGCAGATGCAGGCCTCGCGCATTCATCTGGCGCTGGTCGTCGACGAATATGGCGGGACCGACGGTCTGGTCTCGATCGAGGACATTGTCGAGCAGATCGTCGGCGAGATCGACGACGAACACGACAGTGACGAGCCGCCGGCGATCGTGCGGCAAGCGGATAATTCCTTCATTGCGGACGCGCGCGCGAGCCTCGACGATGTCCGCTCCGTCATCGGCGAGGAATTCGTCACCGGCGAGGCCGGCGAGGAAGTCGAAACCCTCGGCGGCTTTCTCGTGACCCATGTCGGGCGCCTGCCGGTGCGGGGCGAAGTCATCTCCGGACCCGGCAATTTCGAAATCGAAGTGCTCGATGCCGACCCGCGGCGCGTCAAGCGCCTGCGCATTGCGACACGCAAGGAACGCGCGCCGCCGCGCAGCCGCCGGCGCGAAGCCGCATCCGACGGCGCGCCACCGGGTGACCAGACCAATCCGCCCGGCGATGGAGCCTCCTCATCGTGACGATCTCTGGCAGATTTCGCACCGCCGGTCTTGCGATCATCCTGGCATGGGGATGGAAGCGCGCCGCCATTGCGCTGCTCGCTGGCGCGCTTTCTGCGTTCGCGATGGCGCCCTTCAATGCATGGCCCGTCCTGTTCGTCACCCTTCCGGTCGCGGTCTGGCAGATCGACGGCGCCGGCGCCGGGCGATGGCGCGGCGTTGGCGCGGCGGCGTTGACCGGCTGGTGGTTTGGCCTCGGTTACTTCGTGCCCGGGCTCTACTGGATCGGCTATGCCTTTCTGGTCGACGCGCCGACCTTCGCCTGGTTGATGCCATTCGCCATCCTCGGATTGCCGGCCTATCTCGCGTTGTTCACGGCGGTGGGCTTTGCGCTGGCGCGGCTGTTCTGGACACGGGATGCCTCGCGCGTGGTGGCGCTCGCCGCGAGCCTGACCATGAGCGAATGGCTGCGCGGCCACGCGCTCACGGGATTTCCGTGGAACACACTCGGCTATGCCTTGAGCGAACCGCTGGCGCTGGCGCAGACGGCGTCGCTGATCGGCCTGTGGGGCCTGACGTTCCTCTCGGTTGCGATCTTTGCCAGTCCCGCGGTTCTGATCGACGGCACATCGCGCGGACGCAAGCCATGGATGGCGCCGGCCTTGGCGCTTGTCGTCCTGCTTGCCATGGCCATCTTCGGCGTCATTCGTCTGAGCCGGCAGCCGACCGTGTTGCTCGCAAACGTCAAGCTGCGGATCATGCAGCCCAACCTGCAACAGGATGCGAGATTCAATTACGCCGCCAAGGCGGACGTGATGAAGAAATACCTGACGCTGTCGGATCGGGCTTCGGGTCCACAATCGACCGGTGTGGGC
>Ga0210394_10003480_pt1 | contig 19730 bp, 23 predicted proteins | sample IncBWC12MmetaG_FD_160121 | JGI IMG/M metagenome (GOLD analysis project Ga0210394, IMG submission 160121) | Forest soil microbial communities from Barre Woods Harvard Forest LTER site, Petersham, Massachusetts, United States - Inc-BW-C-12-M | ecosystem: Environmental > Terrestrial > Soil >...
GAGTGGTGAGTAGTTTACGTGGTGCTGACCCATGTTGGTTTGGGGTACCTATCGTTGCTGAGCCATCGGTGAAGACCGAGTTAGTCAAGTTCTTTGAAGATAACAAGATCCAGACGCGCAACTATTTTGCAGGCAACATTTTGTTGCACGGTGGTTACAAGCATCTGGACGACGCAGCGAAGTATCCAGAGGCTAATAAGGTCCTGAAGACTGTATTCTTTGTCGGGTGCCCACCGCACTATACGGACGAAGTGTTCAAGTATATCGAAAGTGTTTTAATCAAGTGGAGTACCTGATGAACAAACAAACCTCAGAATCAGCAAAAGGCGGCGATGCCGGATTGGCCGAATTCGCACAGATCGCTGGTACAAAGGTTTCTGACAGTGACCGCTATGACGGTCACCGTGAACCAAGCACAGGTTCCAGTGGCGCATTAAAGTGCTATTCAAACGAAAGTCCTGCTTTCTTCCCCATGGGTTCCACCATCGATAAGTTGGAAGCCGGTGTCTACGCTATCGAACAACACCATCAGCGCGGTATCTTCTTCCAAAGCAAGGATGTGAAGTTGGATGAACTCATGATCCTCCCTGATGGAAACTGCGAGAAGGTACTCAAGGGCATCCAGTCTTTCTGGGAGAAGGAAGCAGCGTTCCGTGCGCACAAGTTTCTATGGAAGCGTGGTTTACTCCTGTGGGGTGCTCCCGGTTCTGGTAAGACCAGTCTGCTCCAACTACTCAGCCGCGATATAGTAGCCCGTGACGGTCTAGCCCTCTTCGCTGAATCACCAAATGCCACCTCCAAGGCACTTGAGATGTTACGAAAGATTGAACCAGTCCGTCCAGTGGTAGTCATCCTAGAAGATTTGGATGCCATTGTGAAGGAATATGGTGAGGCTCAATTGTTGGCTCTTCTTGACGGTGAAGTGCAGATCGACAACGTAGTGTATATCGCTACAACTAACTATCCAGAGATGCTGGATAAGCGTCTCATCAACCGTCCTAGCCGTTTCGATGAGATCATCAAGATCGACATGCCAACGGCCGAAGCCCGTGCCTTCTACCTCACCAAGAAGTCACCACGTCTGGCTAACAACATCAAGGAACTGGCCAAGTGGGTCGATCAGACTAAGGGAATGTCAGTGGCGCACTTGCGCGAACTGATCGCCTCTGTCGAATGCTTGGGTCACGACTTCGAAGTAGTCATGCACCGCCTCAAGTTGATGAACCGTGCCAAGTCATCCAGTGAACGGGATGAGAAGACAAGCATGGGATTTACGAGCGATGTTGACTAAAGGGATCTCACTCTTTGGTGGCACAGGATTCATTGGATCCAATTTCGTCAAGGAATACGGCCACGATAACGAGATCCATGTTCGTGAACGCTGGAACCGCCGTCCAGTAGAAGGGACTGATACCCTCTGGTTGATCAGCACGGTTCACAACTACAACGTATTTGAAGATCCCACACTGGACGTAAAGACCAATCTGCTCACTCTGACAGAAGGGTTGGAGTCATTCAAGAACAACACTCCAGATGGGATCTTCAACTTTGCTTCAAGTTGGTTCGTTTACGGCGAACATGGAAACGACGAAGTGACCGAGAATCTTGGATGCTACCCACAGGGTTTCTATTCCATCACCAAGCGCTGTGCCGAACAGTTGGTCATGTCCTTCTGTGATACCTTCAACCTGAAGTACCGCATCCTTCGCTACTGCAACACCGTAGGCCCCGGTGACACACCCTCAGCAAAGAAGAACGCCCTTCAGTACCTCATCGGCAAGATGCAGCGTCAAGAAGACATCGACATCTATGGTGAGGGTCGTTTCTTTCGTAACTACATGCACGTGTCAGATGTCTGTCATGCCACCAAGTTGCTCATGGGAAATGGTAAAATAAACAATATCTACAATGTTGGTCATCCAGATCACCGCCTATTCATCGATCACATCTATTACGTTAGGGATCGAATCGGGTATACAGGTAACATCAATTTCATCGCTCCAAAGGACTTCCACAAGAGGGTCCAGACCACCAGTTTCCGTATGAACACGATGCGTTTACGCACGGATACTGGGTTCAGACCAATCTATTCTTTAGATCTAATGTTGAACAACATCAGTTAGATAAATAAGGGCATGTATCAACACAACCTATCGAGGGTTTACACACATGCTATTTCTATCTCTTAATACATTAGTCGGCGCAGTCGCCGGTTCCATTGTAACAGTTGCTTGCCCAAAGGTATTCGCCTTTGTAACCAAGCAGTGGGGCAGTGCCAAGGCTGATGCAGCACCAGTAGTCGCAAAGGCCGAAGCCGCAGTAGTGGCAGCCGTTGCTAACACCGTCATCTCAAAACTGTAATCCTTCCTTAACCCAAAACCCCGGTCGAAAGGCCGGGTGTTCTTCACAGTGTAAGAACCATGTCAAAAGTCATATTTCTTGTTGGTGCGCCCGGTTCCGGTAAGGACTTCCTGTTGCGCAATGTGCTTGGAGAGCACAAACTAGTTGAGTTGTCACTCGACAAACTCTACACCGCCATCTCCACTCAGAATGACCTCTACGAGGTTGATTCTCACCAATCCATAATCGTCAACGGTAATGCTGAGCGCGCATCCGCTATCAGCACATGCACCCGTGTGCTTGAAGCCATGGGATATGAGACCAGCATGTTGTATGTCTATACGACCGATGCCGTTTCTAAGCAGCGTAATGATGTACGTCTCCAGAAGGGGTCTAAGACCTTCACAGAAGCCCAGCGCAAGGAGAAGTATGGTCAGGCTACCCAATGTCTAAAGTGGTATTCTGAGACCTTCAAGCCCTTCTGGCTCTTCGATAACTCAGCACAGGTAGGTACCCTATCAGAGGAAGTCAAAGGCTGGTTGACCGAATTGAGTCAAGAAGTCAGCACTTTCCTCGAAACGCAGACCACTAAAGACTACGTGAAGCACATGAGCGGCCCACGTGTTCCACCAGCAGCCCCCGCACCAGCCCAGTCGCATCAATCCAACATCAAGGGATTCGAGCGTGTAAAGGATGGCAATCGCTGGGTTCTACGCCGCAAGCAAACAACCGAATCGTCTAAATATAATAGTAGTCTCAACCATGCGTTCGAGACCTATACCGCAACAGCTGTGGACAATAGTCGTGGCAACATCAATGTCACTGACAACGGCTCTCCTACCGAGAACCCAGCCACTGTTATGGCTAAGGTTCTCAAACCAATCAAGACAACACGTTCCGAATCACTATCGGTGGATATAACCCATGGTGGCGACCCGGAATCTAAGAAGAGATCAGAGAAGAAGGCTAAGGATGCGGAAGTAAAGGCAGCTAAGGCAGCAAAGACCGACAAGGACAAGCCAGCTAAGGGTGCCAGCCCACCTCCAAACTTCTTCGACAGCAAGATGGGCGGCGTCCCATCAGGCTCATTGGGATTGACATCTGAGTATAAACCAACAGGCACACCGTTGTCTGAATTGCGCAAGAGAATGAGGAAGTAACATGGCAAAGTATCTATCAGAGATCAAAAGGGAGTTGAATGAAACTCCAGTATGGAAGCATGGTCACGAACTGCATCCAGAGGATCAGAACCATGTGCTAAGGGCCTATGTTCACCGTTATACTGGTACACACAAACCAGAATGGGCAAACAAGTCACGTCCAGATGGCAGCAAATATATGCCACAACATAAGGACGATCATGAGTGGTTGAAAAACACTAGATTTGCCGTTAAGAAGAATGGCAGATTGGATCAGCGCGTTCGTAGAGCAGAATCAAACCCAACTTGGCCACATGGTTCACATGAACATGGCGTTAAGGAATCTATTGTCACCGACCAAGAAATCGATAGCCTCATTGTAGAGGGTGGTCCAACCAGAAAGCACTTCCGTCAGGTTGCTTCTATCATTGCCCAGCATCCAGATGCTGCAAAGCGTAAGGAATTGGCAGATCATCACGCACACATCTTTGCCGCACAGAATCCAAGATTCAACCATCAGATTTGGAAGAAGGCATGCAACGTCAATGAAGAAGTTGTAAACGAAGCCAAGAAGCATGATGCTGATGGTAAGATTCTTCATAAGAGCACATACTACTTCAAGACACCAGAACACGCTCATGCTTATGCAACAAAGCACGGTTATCCAACGCATCGTATTCTTGCATACGGCAAGGGTCATGCTGTTCAGGGCGGTGTCAGTGGTGACTATGCTGGCCCACACGGATTGAAAGTTGGCGATTGGCCACATCAGACATTGAAGCCATTGGTTAAGGAAGACCAAGACCTAGACGCCATCTATGACGGTCAAATGATCAACGAAGGACACGATGAGCATGGCGCACATGAACTAGTTCTTCACGCCGACAACGATTCACATCTTTACCACTCAAGCCACGTTCCAGTCGCCAAGAACCTTGAGAGAAAGTACAAGAAGGGCATCTACGATTCAGAGAAGGCAAAGAAGTTGTGGAAGTACCACGCCGACCGCGCCGCTCAGTCGTACCACCATGAACATGGTGACCCACACAGCAAGTGGCATCATGCATTCTCACCTGCAACCCGCCATGAGGCGGCTGCTCACTGGGAGAAGCATCATCGTGCAGAGATGGAAGCAGGAAACTTCCATGAATCAGTTGAACATGGCGGCGAGTTGGTTGTGGAAGTAACTGAACACGACCTAATGTCTCGTCCTGATCTACATGCAGCCCGTGAACATTTCAAGAAGGGTATTGAGCATTCACGTAAGCACTCAGAACTTGTTCAGGCTGCTCACAAGAAGTACGGTGACGGTAATGGCACCAACATTTCTGGCATACACAGAGAGCACTATCCAGAACACGTGAAGAACGAATTGCGTCATCACGCACACTCAGTTTCTCACCACAATGACCTTGGAATGAAGGCTAGACCAAAGGGTGTTCGTCACAGCACTATGGTTAAGTTAGGACAGACGGTTGCTAAGCATCATGGCCCAACTGGATTCTACGGATTCCAACCACGCTAATGAAAGAGGATATCAGTCCAGCAGCGCCAACGACCGCACCTAACACATCGTTAGGGATCAAGGCTGGACCTATCCAAATCGGTAAACCAAACAAGGACAAGAACGGAAAGACATCACAGGGATCACAAAGACCACCAATGGACACACAGATCATCATGGCGAGTTATGAAGGTGAGGGAAGCATCGTAGAGATGTCCGACACCCATACTCACCATCCTGATTGGTTGGCACTAGCACATCAACGCGGTGCTTCGAAGTTCAAGTACCACAAGTTGTCTCATCGCACTACAGCGGAGACAAGAGAAGGTAAGATTGTTGGTGTTTGGAATCACAAACATCGTGAAGGTTATATCCCAGAGGAACATATGGATTCAGTTACAGAAACATTAGGATCATCAGCAACTGCTGGTGAGTGGATCCATGACTTCGTGAACTCAAAGAACTCAAAGTTCGCTGGTAAGAGTAAGAAGGAACGTATCAAGATGGCTCTTGGTGCCTACTATCACAAGGAACAGGTCAACGAAGGTGCAGAAGAGCACAAGAAGTTCGCTGACCACACCACGAACCCATACCACAAGACCTTGGCAGCGCATGGTTTTGTTCATCAGGTCACTGCGCACAAGCAGAACCCACTTGCTCCTAAGACACCTGAAGGTAAGCACGACTACACTGAGCACGTTGACAAGCATCCTGCCCACGGTAAGAGTCATGTTATCGTTACACAGTACCATACTCCCGGTCGTGACCACCCTCATTACTTCCTGCACAGACATGAGCAGTCAAACGGTATCATGGCCCCTGCATCAGGTGAAAACAAGAATCACCTCCATCGCAGTCTGTCATACCATTATGGTGTGCCAAAGGGCATGGAAGCACCAAAGTTGACGGCACATGAGAAGAGGATGCCTGAACACCTTCGTCATACCTATAAGATGAACGAAGCAATTGGTCACATCGAGAAGGGAGCATTCCACAAGTGGCTTGGTAAGTCTGAAGATGAACCAATCACCCATGCTGACATTGAGAAAGGTTTGAAGGCTGGAGGTCACGCTGCCAAGATGGCAAACTTTGCACGTAATATGGCCGAGAGTGTCAGCGGCGCAACCCGTATGGATATCCAGAAGACGCTAAGCAGTATGCGTCTTGCCGGATACACACATAACGCCGCTATTCATCATACCGAAAAGGCGCACAACGTCCATAGTATCCAACTGAACTCAAAGGGTGATGTGATCAATTTCAAGCACATGCACGAATCTATGAACGAAGCCAGAATGCCGCTGAAGGGTCACCCATACCACGAAAAGAGTGACGCAGAACTTCACTACATCATCAAGGATGCTGGTGAGGCTTCAAAACTCCATGATCAGATGCACAAAGGCGTCGGCGCATACAACAAGTACGCCGATCAGGTCAACGATGCAGCAACGATCCTCCATCACCGCAAGACATCAAAGAGCAAACCAAAGGCTAAGCCTTTCCGTGATGCTGCTGTCACTGGCAAGGCACGTGATTTCAACAATGAGAGTGTAATCACATCAATGGACGATCTAGCGCCAATATTCGAAGCGCACAATGACACGAATCCGATCATCAAGGATCGTTTTGGCAATTCAACCGGTCGCACATCAGTCAGTGATGCAATTCGAAAGAAACTTGCTGGTAAGACCGCACGTGCTGCTAAACGCGATACGTCATGGCAGGATAAGTATGCTGGCACGACCCCACAGGGTGGTTTCGCGGCTAAAGAACAGAGTATGCACAAGGAAGAGTTCGTCACTGAGAATTATGCCGATTGGCACGAACAGATGGAGAAGAGGGGTAAGGAAGGTAGTGAAGTGGCATTCAGAATCAAGAATGCTGGTGGTCGCACCGAAGCCCATCACAATGGCAAAAAGATTGGTCACTATGATCACACCACACGCAAGGGTCACATGAGTGAAGCGATTCACAATGCAAACTCAAGTGGTCAAGGTCATGATCCAGAGCACCAGAATCACCCATTACACTCAACCATCACAAAGCACGGTTACAACTACAGCCATTCAACACCAATCAACAGAGCAAATGGCACCAAGTACATCAGCCATACCTACAAGCATGGTACGCATAACGTAAGCACCCACAGTGATGCTTCACATACGGGAAGCCAGCATTGGTCTACTTCTACGAGCACTAGTAGTGGTCATGGTCATAATGGAATGGGTGTTCCTGAACTTGAGGCTCATCTGAAGTCCAAGGGCAGGCGCTATGGTCTAAAGAAGAACAACCCAGTTCATGAAGAAGTCAACGAAGGTCATCCACACAAGACGTTCCCTAATGCACATTTCGTGCACGGACGTAATGAACACGGCGAGCGTGTGTATTGGACTGGCAAGGAAGGTGGTAAGGATTTCGTTTCTAAGAACGGAGACCACGCACTACGTTTTGATTCTCATGAGACCGCACATAAACACGCTACAAGGCTCAACGGACAGGTTTGGTCGCATGGTGTTCATTTCACCGTGCTTTCACCCGGTCACATCAAGGAAGATGTGTTGTTTGAGAAGTCAAAGTCTCAGACAGAAATGAAGAGAAAGTATTTGGGCAAGACCCGTGGCACAACAGCCACAGGCAAGCCTGCCCATGAAGTGGTGGTCGATCCGATCATCAAGGTTGATCCAAGAGCAGGCAGGGGAAGACAGAACCTTCCTGCACCAGACAGAGGAATCTAAATTATGACTTTATATAATGAACTGTATTGTGACTATGACGGTGTATTAGTTGACTTCCGTGGTGGTGTGTTGGAAACCTGTGGCAAAGGCTACATGGACCCATACTATAACACCAAGGAAGGTGAGAAGGAGCGAGGTGATATCCTCGCCAAGGCAGGTCCAGAGTTCTGGGCTAACTTGAAGCCACTACCAGACTATGAACAGCTTTGGACCTATCTGAAGCCACTTGACCCTTACATCCTGACGGCACATGCCAGTTGGTGTGAGGTGAATGCGCAGAACAGTAGAGACGGTAAGATTCTCTGGAATGCGAAGTACACTCAGGTGCATCCGTACAAGTTGTTAGTTGTGAAGAGAGATGACAAGCAGAACTGGGCGAAGAACCAAAAAGGTGTGCCCAACATTCTGGTTGATGACTACAAGAAGAACATTAAGCAATGGGAATCTGCCGGTGGAATTGGTGTCTACCACAAATCAGCAGCCCAGACGATAGCAGAATTACAAGAGATACTAGCGGACGATGATTACAGAACCGACAATAGTTAACGATGCTGCTGATGTCAGCAGATTGAACACGTTGCTGGACCAGATCTTGGAGAAGCCATTTCTTTCTCCAACTGTGGCCATCAATGCGATTCGTGCTGCTATGGATCTCACTGGAATCGTATTGCCGAAGTTGGATTGTGAGATCGAGATCGAAGGACCTAACACGCCAGAAGCCTTGAGTATGCTCATGGCTGGTAAGCGTCTTCCGACTGCTCCATTGGATGTTGAGTATCTGTTCAAGATTCTCGATGCCGATCATGACGCAGATGTCAAGGCCGGGGTAGAGAACGATTGGGATAACCATCTATATCTCTACATTGTGTTGAATCGCAATGATGAGATTGGTGTTTATGAAGCGTATGCACAGATAGTTGACGCTGATGATGTGGATGCGCTCATCTGGGCTGACATTCCAAAAGAACTCGCTGACCTATATGTTGATTTGGGCGGCGCGGATATTAACGGTGAGACACCTTACGGTAGGATGGTAAGGCACTCTGGTACAGGCGGTTTCACAGGCGAAATTTAAGACTATGTTTGATGACGTGAATGAAGACAATTACATCCTGTTTGCTGCGAAAGCCTACGTAAAGCCCGGTGCAGTCGTAAGCGAATTCGAAGAGGATATGAATAGGGTTCTGTACCTGAAGAGACTTCTGACGAAGTACTACTCGACGGGAGTACTGAAGGACAGGCTCATCATGAATCACATTGTGGTACTCTACAATGTATTCGGGATGGAAACTACCCGTATGTTGTTTTGTAAACTTGACGAAAGAGACTTGGAAGTCGTCAAGCCGTTCCTGATATTCATTAAGATGCTACCTGAGATGGTGCATGGTGTGAACGGCAGGGATCATGACACAAGTAAGATTAGATTAGACGAAGGCTCAGTAATTGCGATATCAAAGTTGAGACAAGGTTAATGGATCAGACAAAGACGAATACACAGAAGGTCAACAAGCAGGAGCGTGCACACGACTCCAAGCGTGTCCTTACGGCTTTGTCTGGTAAGCAGAAGGAACCAAACCGTGGTCAAGGCAGCGAACGTCGTCCATCAAGCCCACGTGCTCACGTTACCGGCCCAAGTCGTGTAGCAGAAGCCGTCAGACGCATATTCGAAGCCAAGAACAGCCACACACATACTGCTCATTGTCAGGTTTGCGGTCGTCAACATGCTCTCCATAATACGAAGCAGACACTTGCGAAGCATGGGTACACGGTCGAAGGTGAACACCACGGTTTCCGTTGGTTCGAAGGATCTTGCCACGGTTCTGACAAGAAGTGTCTAGAGCATGACCACAGCGTAACTGATCAGGTCGTACATAGCATGCATCATGAGCATAAGTCACATATGAAGACTGCTGCCGATCTTGAAGCACATAAGGTACACCCCAAGCATGCAAAGTCTGGCAAGAGCACTCGTACACAACATCCAACTCTCAAGTACTGGCACGATGAACCTGAGATGGTGGACTTCCACCATGCCCCTAAGGAACATCAGGACCATGCTCGCTCTTTAGCAGTGCACCATCATCGTAGCATTGCAAAACAAGCATTAGAACATGCGAGGATGCTGGAGCATCTGAAGAAGACAGTTCACGGACAACCACCGACATCAGTCCAGCACCAAGAAGTAGAGCGTCAGAAAGTAGCGAGTGCGCGAAAGTCTAACGCTGCGACTAAAGATCATTTGAGACATTTGAGCCATCAGTATGACAAGCACATAAATGCGCTTCAGTCACACTATTTGAAGATTCCACATGAGCATCGCACCAAAGAGCAGATGAATGTATATTACGCTCCACAGTTCCATCATTGGTCTGCGAAGCACAGCGCCGCTGCACATAAAGAGTTCCCAGCCGCGAAAGAGACCATTGACCACATTGATGCTTTGGCTGCACAGCGTAAAGCAATGACAAAGAAAGAGGAAGTAGCCATGAACGATTTCGAATTCAAACAACTAGAAGAAGGCATCAAGAGTCAGATGTCACCACACGATGCACATGAGTTTCTAACGAAGCACAATGCACATGGTGACTTCCATGCGTTGCCATCCGAAACCGCAATGCACATTCGCGACAAGTCATACGAAGTCGGATTCAAGCACAATGGTAAGACTGCCAATGGTTCACGTGCGCGTTACTTCCACGCTGCATTAGTTCGTCATGCTAACCGTCGCACGGTGAAGGAAGAGACCGTTGCTGAAGCAGCACAGATGAAGATCAAGCCAGAGCACTATGAAGCATTGAAGTCAGCAGTACATCGTGTGTTGGATGATCACCCGCACGCAGCAGCCGAATACGATAAGAAAGGTCTATCACCAACACGTTTCCGTTGGGATGCTTTACACTCTTCTCGCGTAATGCACACACAGCATTCAGATGGTCACTCTTTGGGTCATCACATCTACAAGTATGCCAATGACAGCCACATCGACACAGCACTAAAGCACATTGTTGCAAGTCACAAGCCTAAGGTCCATGAAGGTCGTAGTAATGAATACACAGCGAACTACCATCTTTCAAGCACCTCAAAGTCCTCACGTAAGCCCGGTCATTACTTGATGAAGCACGGTGCACCTATGCACTCCGAGCCACACAAGGACTCATCAGCGGCACTGAGCGCTTACAAGTCACTTGGCGACGCTAAGGGTGTCAGTATCCATCACGTCAAGGAAGATCTTGAGGAAGTGCCGGGTGCTGTGAAGACACTGGGTGAGTTGAAGAAGGAAACACTGAAGCGTTATATCAGTGTGGCATCATATCAGACACATCTCCCCAAGCGTCAGAAAGGTATTATTGCAGCAACCGGTCGTGAACATGCACCATTCTATGGTCAGACAACTTCATTGGACTGGAGAAAGGGTAAGATAAAGGAAGATGCACCAGCCATGTCTGCTGGTGCCGCTGGCGATCCCGGTCATGTCCAGAATGCAACCGACAACCATGCTTCTCAGATGAGCAGGCGCAAGAACAACATCAAGGCTCTACTTCGTCGTAAGAAGCCATCCTTAGATGAGGCTGAGGTTTCAAACCTAGCCGGTCACGTCCCACCAGAGTTCAATAATGTCGAATTGGGTGTGATTTCACGCAAGACTCTAGAGAAGAATCGTGCGATTGAGAAGAACAAACTTCCAAAGAAGGTTGGTCCCGGTGGTGTTGATGAATCAGCAGATCAGTACACCTATCATCACAGCCGCGCCAGTTGGAAGAGAGTAGCCACACAACACGGTTATGCTATCTCACCTGAGCACAATGGTAAGGGTATGATTGCGAACCATCCTAAGCACGGCTACCACGTAGGCACGTACAATTATAAGGGTCAAAATGGCTGGATCAGTAAGCCGCACCCAGATTGGAGTAAGTAATCATGTCAGAACCTAATAATGAATTGATCTTCAAGACACTACTGGACCAGAATCAGCAACTTGGTCGTATTGAAGCCACCACCAAGGCAATGGCAGATAAACTTGACTATGCTACTAAGGCACATGCCAAGGTAGAATCTCGCGTCCTTGATTTAGAAAAAGGACACAACAAGATGAAAGGCGCAGCAATGGTCTGGTCTCTAGTCGTATCCGCCGTAGTCAGTGCCGTTGGTTGGTATTTGGGTGCCGGTGGTGGAGCAAAGTAATGGCGTTTGACGATAAAGACGTACAACAGGTCAATCAAAAACTTGACACCATTGACAAGAAGGTCACCGATCAGGAACCTTCTTTCATTTCTAAATGGCTAGGTCGTTTGAAGTATCCACTCATCGGTCTAACGTGGGTCATTGGCGCACTCACACACAAGTGGGGTCTGTTCCATTTCATCGGCAAGTTGATGGGGATGGTTGACTAGACATTATAATACGAGTCTGTTACCATAACAGACTCAAATGATCCTGTGAATAATAATGTACCATATCGATGTGAAGCACATGCTGCTCAGTTCGAGCAGACTCCGCAATTTCAAACAGAAAGGCGATAATCTCTGGAACTGTTCGTGTCCGGTGTGTGGGGACAGTGCGTCTAACGCTCGCAAGGCACGATTATACTTCTTCCGTCACGAAGGTAAGTTGTTTGCGAAGTGTCACAACTGCCAATATAGCGCCAGTTTCACCAAGTTCCTCCAGTTCCTAGATCCCAGCCAGCACAAGGACTATACCTACGAAAAGTTTCTGGCCAAGAACCACAATTCGAACACTCTAGAGCCTCTTGCCGACGTAACTCCCCAGAACGTCCTAGAAACGCTCAGGGTGGCTCAGGAACTGTCCATTCCATCTATCGCCAGTCTGCCTGAGGGTCATCCTGCAAGGGCTTATATCGCGTCTAGGAAGATCCCAGAGGAGTTTTGGGAAGAATTATACTTCGCTCAGAATTATAGATCATTCCTTGATCTGGACTTCCCCAAACACGGGAAGGAAGATGTACCGGACGATGCCCGTATTGTCCTGCCGGTGTCCAATGATGACAATTACATTTCATACGTCATCGGGCGCGCACTGAACAAGAATGCTATCAGGTATGTGACGATCAAACTACTGGATGAAAAGAAGATCTATGGTCTGAACAGATTCAACGGCGATCATCCGTTCTACATTGTGGAAGGTCCTATCGACAGTCTGTTCCTACCCAACTGTCTGGCATCAGCTGACGCCAACTTGATAGGCGTTGCTGAGCACATGAAGAAGCAGGGATACAGCAGATCAACGTTGCTTTTCGATAACACACCACGCAACAAGGTCATCTGTCAGCAGATGCAGTTGGCGATTGAACTGGGTTTCAGGATTTCAATCCTTCCTCACAGCGATGAGGGTAAGGATCTTAACGATCTCGCCGTGGGTGGTTGGACACCCAAGCAGATCCATGACTTTATCGATGGTCATTCCTATCATGGGAACAGAGCATTGTTTGAACTAATGAATTGGAGAAGAGCATAATGGATCCTTTGGATGTGAAGATTGACAGTGAGTTTGGTGAGCGTGACGAATACAAGATCGAAGTGTTACCTTGCGTTGGCGGTCCTAAGGGATTCGTCCGCATGGTTAACTTCATGGGCGGCGATCTAGATATCGTTCGATCTGCTCGCGTCAGTTACAACGCGGACTGGCGTGCTGAAGAAGAAGACAAGGACGCTAAACTCATCAAGTATCTCTGGAAGAACAAACACACCAGTCCATTTGAATGCGTTCAGTTCACCTTCGAAGTCAAGGCACCCATCTTCGTGTTCCGTCAGTGGCATCGCCATCGCACTTGGTCCTACAACGAGATCAGTGCTCGCTACACTGAGTTGGATGAGGGTTGCTATGTTCCAGACATGGACAAGATCACAACACAATCCAAAGACAATAAACAGATGCGTACGACTGAAGTCAATCAACGTGCTAATGTCATTCACCAGATGATGATCAATCAGAACAAGTTGAGTCTGGAAGCGTATGACATTCTTTTGAAATGGGGCACACCACGTGAACTTGCCCGCACAGTCCTTCCAGTCGCAGCATATTCACGTATGTTTGCCACTGTCGATCTACACAACTTGTTCCATTTTCTGGAACTCCGTTTACACGAACACTCACAATATGAGATTCGAGTTTATGCCGATGCGATGCTGAAGTTGATCACACCAATCGTACCTATTGCGGTTAGTGCGTTCCTACAGGAACGCAAGATCTAAATACGAAATCCCAAGAAGAACAATCACAAGGATTACACATGTCTTTGCCTTCAGCCTATCAGCAAATTATACATCAATCACGCTACGCACGATACAGGGATGACCTTAAACGTAGAGAGACTTGGGAAGAGACTGTCGAACGCTACATCTCCTACTTTAGAGAGAGGAACAAGCGTAAAGAGATTCCTTGGGATGAACTAAAGAACGCTATCATCAATCTTGAGATCATGCCATCGATGCGTGCACTCATGACGGCTGGTGAAGCATTGGATAAGGATCAGGTTGCAGGTTACAACTGTTCCTACATCCCCATCGACAATGCCAAGGCTTTTGATGAGATCATGTATCTGAGCATGTGCGGCGTTGGTGTCGGCTTCTCAGTGGAAAGCAAGTATACTAACAAACTACCAGAGGTGCCAGATGAGTTACACGATACCGATACTACCATTGTCATTAAAGATTCTAAACTTGGATGGGCCACTGGGTATCGCGAGTTCCTATCGTTACTATGGTCTGGGAAGATTGCGTGTTGGGATGTCAGTAAACTTCGTCTATCTGGAGAAAGACTCAAGACGTTCGGTGGGAGAGCATCTGGTCCCGAGCCCCTTGTTGATCTATTCAGATTTACAATACTAATCTTCCAGAAGGCACGTGGTCGTAGACTCAGTACACTTGAATGTCATGACATCGCGTGTAAGATCGCTGACATCGTAGTTTCTGGTGGTGTCCGTCGCTCAGCGATGATATCCCTATCCGACTTGAACGATGACAAGATTCGTCACGCCAAATCAGGTAACTGGTTCATGACGGATGGTCATCGCGCACTATCGAACAATTCAGCCGTCTACACCATCAAGCCAGACATGGAGACGTTCCTGAATGAATGGATGGCACTCTACGCCTCAAAATCGGGCGAGCGTGGAATCTTCTCACGTCAGGCATCCAAAACACAGGTGGCAAAGAACGGTCGCAGAGACCCAGAGCATGAATGGGGTACCAACCCATGCTCAGAGATCATTCTGCGCCCCTATCAGTTCTGCAACCTCTCTGAGGTGATTGTGCGCGAAGGTGACCGTCTGGTTGATCTTCAGCGCAAGGTCAAACTAGCCACGATCCTTGGCACCCTTCAGTCCGCTGTTTCTGAGTTCCGCTACATCAACAAGAAGTGGAAGATCAATACGGAAGAGGAAAGGTTGCTTGGAGTGAGTCTAACTGGTATAATGGACCATAAGACTCTTAGTGACGCTACCAACAAGTCACTTCCGACGTGGCTGAATGCCCTTCGCGAGACGGCAGTAGACACCAACAAGGAATACGCTGCAATCCTCAAGATTGAGGCTTCAAAGGCCATCACTTGTGTGAAGCCATCCGGTACTGTCAGCCAATTGACCGATACAGCCTCTGGCATCCATCCTCGCTATGCCCAGTTCTATATCCGTAGAATTCGCATGGCTAAGACAGACCCAATGGCTCAGTTCATGATAGACAAAGGATTCAAGGTTGAGGAAGACTTCTACGCCAAGAACAATTGGGTGTTCGGTTTCCCAACCAAGGCACCAGATGACTGCGTAACCCGTCATGATTTGACAGCAATTCAACAATTGGAACATTGGAAGGTACTTCAGGAGCACTACTGTGAGCACAAGCCGTCGATCACTGTCTACGTTGGGGAAGATGAGTGGCTTGAGGTGGGCGCGTGGGTGTTTAAGAACATCCATGTTCTATCTGGTGTCTCCTTCCTCCCTAGAGATAACGGAAGTTACAGACAAGCGCCCTACGAAGAGATCGATGAGGCCAAGTACAAAGAACTCGTCAAGGTAGCACCACCAGTCATCGACTGGACACTATTCAACGAAGAGACTGATACAACCATAGGAAGTCAGACGCTGGCGTGCAGCAGCGGACAATGCGAGATATAGAATGATAGTAGTTGGTGTTGATTATAGTATGACATGTCCATGCCTGTGTTTCATGAACCCAGAGTGGCCAGCCGATTTCGCTCATGCCGGTTTCATGTATCTGAGCGCCAAGCCCGGTGAGCAGAAGTCGTGGGAAGTTGGTGCAGCCGCAATGATCGGTAAGCCCATCCCAGAATATACCAATGACACTGAGCGCTTCGTCAATATCGCCACACAACTGTTGGTTCCTTTCATCACGGCTGGTGAAGAAGTTAGATTCTTCGTGGAAGGCTATTCAATGGGTTCCAAGGGTAAGGTTTTCAACATCGCGGAGCATGCTGGAATGTTGAAGTACTTCCTGTGGCTCAACAAGGTTCCATTCGAGATTGTGCCACCAACAGTTCTCAAGAAGTTCGCCACCGGCAAGGGTAATGCTGACAAGCAGAAGATGTGTACTCATTTCGCATGTGAGTCTGGTGTAGATTTGATGGCCCATATGTTCCCAGACCGTACCGGTGTCTCTTCACCCGTGACTGATATTGTCGATTCCTACTACCTCGCCAGATTCGGTGTAGAACATGTCAATAAGAAATAAGTTCCTCAAGTACAAGTATAGCCGACCAAACATCGAAGATCTAAAGAAGAAGTTGGATCTGAAGATTGACGAGTGGGATGCTATCTCCTTCTTCAAGACTGGCCCACTGAGATCCTACGTCTTCAACATCATCAAGTTCATTCCAAAGAATGGAAAGGTTTGTGAGTATGAGATGCACCCTGATGGTTTCGGTCACAAATTCAACATCGTTTATCATGAAGTCGGTGGTCCTCGCCACGATGTAGGTACATTGGGAGATCCAATCTACATCCTTCTGAACAATTACATCTACAGCGACATGCAAGGTTTTCTCATCAAGAGATGCCCAGAAGGCAACAAGATGGCCGAGAATATCGTGGAGCATGCACAGATGACAGCAAAGGCAATCAAGGTTTTAGCAGCAGCAAATGTGGCGGTGAACGTATGAACATTCCAGATCCCAAGAAGCACCTCATCATATCTTTAATCAAGTCGAGCCTACGCATCACCGGAAGTATTCTTCTGTGGAAGTTCGCGCCTCTCGTATCAGCGATCTTTTTGATCAGTGAGGCACTTGGTATCTACGAGGAACTGGTATGAATTATATCGTAACTGGTGGTGCCGGTTTCCTTGGATCGAACCTGACGAGACGACTCATCAAAGAAGGCCATCATGTGCACGTGGTGGACAACTATATCACAGGCAGCCGCAATAACTTGAATGATTTGCAGCATGATAGTGGATTTGTGGCTATCGAAAATTGTGACATCAAAGATTTCGATTTTAAGAACGACAGTGCCCGTTTTGATCGTATTCTCAACTTGGCGTGTCCTGCATCTCCGGTTGCATACCAGAACGCACCGTTCCAGACTATCTCAGCGAGCACTGAGGGTCTTCTGAACATGCTGAAGGCAGCCAAGCACTACGGCGCTCGCATCCTCCATACCAGCACCAGTGAAGTCTATGGTGATCCCGGTGTGCATCCACAACCTGAGAGTTACTGGGGTAACGTGAACTGTTATGGTCCACGTGCCTGCTACGATGAAGGTAAGCGTATGGGTGAGGGAATCATCTGGGAGTACAAGCGTAAGTACAATTTAGAGACCCGCATCGTTCGTATCTTCAACACCTATGGTCCACACATGGCCAAGGATGACGGTCGTGTTGTCAGCAACTTCATCTGTCAGGCTCTAAAGAACGAACCAATTACGATCTACGGTGACGGCAAGCAGACACGTTCATTCTGCTATGTGGATGATCTACTAGACATCATGCTCATGGTCCTTGAGGGTGTCTATGAAGCACCACTGAACATCGGCAACCCCGGTGAGTTCACCATGATCGAACTGGCCAAGACCGTCATTGAAGTCACCGATTCCAAATCCGAGATCGTCTTCAAACAGTTGCCATTCGATGATCCAAAGCAGCGCCGCCCGGACATCAGCAGGGTTAAGAACCTTTACAACTGGGAACCAAAGATCCAATTGAAGGAAGGTCTAGAGAAAACAGCAACTTACTTTGCAACCATAATCTAGGTTTGACTATTACACTTGCTGGGAGTAGGATAGATAAATATAGGGTAACTCACTGAGGAGAATCCCTTGTGCTGATCATCAAAAGTGGGCAGTTTCTTAAGTCAAGCGAGAAGAAACTACTTCGTCGCTTTACCACCTATGTGATGGATCATTTCGTTGCCCCGGCCGTGCAGGAGCAATCAACCATCGTGATCAGATTCGTAGACCCTCGCACCCTGAAGGGTCAAGAACGCAAAGAGATGGTCGAGTACAAGGCGTGGATGACCTATGACGGCATCGATCACGGTAAGAAACACTTCACCATCTCAGTCTCCACGAATGAAGTAACTTCACGCAAACGCATGAAGTCCACCATGAAGAAATTGAGAGAAGCGATGTTGTGTATTGGACATGAACTGGTGCATGTGAAACAAGTTCTGAATCACGAATCGTTTGATTACGCCAATGGTGACGTTCGCTACAAGGGCAAGCGCTACACCAATTGGAGTGAAGGCGAGAAGTACTATTTCAGTCCGTGGGAAATTGAATCCTACGGTCACGAATTGGGTCTCTACAAAGTGTTCGAAATGAAAGAGGAAGCAAAGGCTAAGTAGCATGAATCAGCGAGAAGTGTACGGCAACGACCGTAACGAGATTTATGACCGTCGCGACACGAAGAAGAAGCGTCGCGAATGGAAAGAGAAACGCCATCAGGACAGCCGCCAACAGCAACGTCCTGTAAGGGATTATGAAAATGATGATGATGAATCTGAATCCGATAACTAAGTGGATAGTCGTCTTCTTCGCTGCCGCTATTCTTGACTGGATCTGGGCTAAGTACATCCAATACACCTCAGGTGGTAGGCGTCTACTAGCCGCAACCTTCAGTGCATTGATCGCCATGTCAGGTGGCATCCTTAGCATCGAGTACATTCATGACAACTGGCTTCTTGTTCCGATGATCTTCGGATACTTCATTGGAACATACATGTCAGTGAAAGATAAAACCAATGAAGTTACTTGAGGTTTGGATTCAGACACCAAAGTCTGAGAGACAAGAACATCTTGTTCTCATCGATGAATGTCTAGAGCGTGGAGGAAACTCTACAGTCCATAAAGGTGTTCTAGCTCAGTATCTAAATACCGACATCCCACAGGGAAATAATCGAATTCAGTTGTGCCATGCGTGCCACAATGATGGATGCTCAAACCCCAAACACTTATACTGGGGTACCGCAACAGAGAATCACCACGATGCCGTTGAAAACGGAATCTACCCCAAGAACACCAAAAGCAAAAGTTGGAACACAGGGAAAGGTGGTTACAAATTGAACATTAGTGAAGAGAGTCGTGAACGTAGAAGAGTTCATGCAAGAACAGTACTAAACAAGAAGCCCCTGTAGCAGAATTGGTATATGCGGGACACTTAAAACGTCCGACACGTGTGAGTTCGAATCTCACTTGGGGCACCAGTTGGAGAATTTCGTCATGTACATGACCGGTGATCGCGTTGAAGTATATCATGCCGAACGTACCAAACCTATTGCAAAGTACGTTCTAACGGAACCGATGAATTCAAGAACACTTGGAGAACATCTGGAAGAGAACGTTCTTCCCAAGATATTGGGACCAGCAATACTTGGACGCATAACTGCTGGCGGCGTCACGACCGATAAAGATGGACCCATCATTGTTTATAACTTCAGGGGTGCACTTCCAAGAGATTTACCCAACAATCAGGAACCCATTCTAGTTAAGGAAGTATCTTCATTGGTATCAGTTCAAACTATTATTGCCGCAATTGTAGTGATTTTGAT